>Ga0233425_10009362_pt1 | contig 12485 bp, 9 predicted proteins | sample Watercolumn_Towu_2_FD_181712 | JGI IMG/M metagenome (GOLD analysis project Ga0233425, IMG submission 181712) | Freshwater microbial communities from Lake Towuti, South Sulawesi, Indonesia - Watercolumn_Towuti2014_140_MG | ecosystem: Environmental > Aquatic > Freshwater > Lake | place: Indonesia...
TCATGTCGCGCCGCTACTGCAATCAGATCGCCCAGCAAGAGACGGTCGATCAGGTGTTTCGCGTCTCGCAGAAGGCACTGCGGCCGAACCGCAACGGGAATCTGTATCTGCAATTTGAGCTTTCCGACCGCACCGGCTCCCTCAGCGCGCGGCTGTGGAACGCTTCGGAGGCGGTCTACAAGTCGTTCGAGAACGGCGATTTCCTGCGCGTCGAAGGCGCGACGCATCTGCACCAAGGCTCGCTGCAACTGATTGCCGCGCGGATCACCAGGGTCGATCCCGCGGAGGTCAACGCCGACGATTTCACGCCCGTGGCGGCCGTGGCCGTCGATAAGCTCGTCGCCCGCCTGGGCGAGATGCTCCGCGGCATGAGCGACACGAACCTCCGCAACCTGGCCGAGTGCTACCTCATGGACGAGCGGCTGATGCAGAAGCTCAGCCGCGCGCCGGCCGGCATCAAGCACCACCACGCCTACCACGGCGGGCTGTTGGAGCACATCGTCAATCTCATGGAAGTCGTGCTCCGCGTTGCGCCGTGTTATCCGCAGATCGACCGCGACCTGCTCCTGACGGGCGCGTTCCTGCACGACCTGGGCAAGGTCGACGAACTCAGCTACGACCGCGACTTCGCCTACACCGATGAAGGGCAACTGATCGGCCACCTCGTGATGGCCGTGGCCATGCTTGACGCCAAGGTGGCCGAGGCCGAGAAGCTCTCGGGCGAGGCCATGCCGGCCGAAACCATGCTCCGCCTGAAACACATGCTGGTCAGCCACCACGGGGAGTACGACTTCGGCAGTCCGAAGTTGCCTATGACGGTCGAGGCCATTGCGCTGTTCTGCCTCGATAATCTCGACGCCAAGGTCAACGCCTTCCAGCAACTGATGCGCGAAGACCCGAACGTCGACAGCCCGTGGACCAACTTCCACCCCAATCTCAACCGCAAGCTGTTCAAGGGGAAGAAGGCGTAGCGTCTCCCGCCCGCTCGTTGGGGCGACAGTTGTACTGTCGCCCCGGAGGGTCGGCAGTGCAACTGCCGCCCCAACAACGGTTCAGGGGGAAGAGGGAGTGGCATCTCCCGCCCGCAGCGCCCGCAACAGCCCTTCGGCCTTGTGCCAGGTTTCTTCGTATTCCCGTTGCGGGTCGGATTCGGCCACGATGCCGCCGCCGACCGGGAGTTGCCACCAGCCGCGGCCGGCCGTAATTGTGCGGATCAAGATGTTGAGATCCATTTGTCCGTCGAAGCCCAAATAGCCCAGCGAGCCGCAGTAGGCGCCGCGGGCGGTCGGTTCCAACTCGGCGATGATTTGCATGGCGCGAATCTTCGGCGCCCCCGTGATCGATCCGCCGGGAAACGCCCCGCGCAGGAGATCGACCGGCGAGCGTCCTTCGCGCAATTGGCCGCACACGATGGACACCAAGTGATGTACGAAGGCGTAGGTCTCGATGCGGCACAGGTCGCGGACCCGCACGCTGTGCGGCCGGCAGACTTTCGAGAGGTCGTTGCGGAGCAGGTCGACGATCATCACGTTTTCGGCGCGGTCCTTTTCGCTGCGGAGCAGTTCGTCCTGCACGCGGCAGTCGGCGGCCGGATCGTCGCACCGCGGACGCGTTCCCTTGATCGGCCGGGTCTCGACGTGCCCGTCCGACACGCGGAGAAACCGTTCCGGCGAGGCACTGACGATCTGGAAATCGCCCAGGTCGAAGTACCCGGCAAACGGCGCCGGATTGCACCGCCGCAGCCCCAGGTAGAGCGACGCCGAGTCGTGCCGCGCTGGTGACAGGAGCCGTTGCGCGAGATTCACTTGGAAGATGTCGCCGGCCCGCACGTACTCGATCGCCCGTTCGACCGCGCGCAAGTAGCCCTCGCGGGAGAAGTTGCTGGTCAGGCCGGGAATGCCCGGGACGGCGTGCTGCGGGGCGAGTTGGGCGGGACGCAACCAGGCGAGCCCCGGGCGTAAGCCCGGGGATGGCGGACTCGCCACCTCGCGTCCCCGGGCTGACGCCCGGGGCTCGCCCGCGGTTGAGGTGGCAGTTGCACTGCCACCCCCCATCCAATCCCGGAACTGGCTGAGCCGCTGCGCGGCGCGGCGGACGCGTCGCGAAGGGTCGATCTCGGGAAGTCCCTGCGAGATGATCCAGGCCCGGTCCGCAGCATGATCGAAGGCCACAACCACGTCGTACAACCCCACGGCCAGCGCCGGTACCTGGAACTCGTCGATAACCGCGGCGGGCAGCGACTCCAGGCTGCGACCCAACTCGTAGCCGAGCAATCCGGCCGCGCCCCCTTGGAAAGGCGGCAGCCCGGCGATCGGCACGGTCGGCAGATCGGCCATGCGTGCGGCCAGCATTGCCAAGCCGTCGCTGCCGTCGGCCGACACGTGAAGGAGGTCGAACGGATCGGCCGACACAAACGAATGGCGCCCCAGTACTGGATGCCTCAGCGCGCTGTCGAGCCAAAGGCAGCCCGCTTGGCCGCACAGGCATGCAAATACCCGCTCCGGCTCGGGTGCCGGGCGGAGTTCCTCTACCAGGGCATGGAACGCTGAATGGGGCAAGTGTTGGGTGGTCCTTTAGAATCTCCGTTGTAATGGCCCCGTTCCGCAGCGGCAAGCCTCCTCTGTTTGACCACCAGCCGGCCGTTTGACCGCACCCCCCGGGCTCCCCCCAATCATGGTTATTGTGGTGCCGGCGGCACTTGTCGTATAGTTGGGTGTGTTAATTCTCTCACCTTCGCGGGCGCGAAGCCCCGAGGCAGCGACGTCGAACACTTGCGGTGCAGTCCGTCGACCGAACGGTCGCTGCTCCGCAGTGTGTCTTCTGGGCGGCTTCATCGCCGGTTCCTTCTCGTCATCGGTCTAGGCCGCTGGAACGCACTTGCGACGAATCGCGGCCGCATTCCCAGACGGAGGCAGCGAGAGTGGTCAATTCGTAGTCGGGCAATCTCAGATCCCTGTAAGAGAAGGAGTGAGTCATGCTAAAGAGATCCATCGGTTGCGCGGCACTCGCCGCGCTCGTCGTGGTCTGGCTGGCGGTCGTTGACGTGCAGGCCAAAGAGATCCACATTCCCAATTTTGCCACCGATCCGTCGGGCTCGGGTTTCTCGATCGTGCCGATCATCCCCAGTGAGGGCAGGTCGAGCAACATCGCGTCCGCCCCAACGCTTACGTACGGTGTGACGGACCCAACGGGCATGGTAAACACCATGCGGATGAATTGGAGCCCGTTCGTCGGCGGTGACGAGCCTGCTCGGGCTGGCTGGGCCCTGGTGTTCGGCATCGATCCAGACGTGCGGAACCACGTTCTCACCATGAACATCAACCCGCCGGGGCTGGCCAATCCCCAAAACCCGGCCGGGCTGGCCAATGTGGAGGTCGTGGTTGTCGACGCCAATAAGAATCGGACGGGATGGGGTTTCAACACGGATCAGTGGACGTGGGTGAACGCCCCGCCGCCGGCGCCGGGTTGGGTTCCGTTGGCCAACGACCCGTTTGCAGCACTCGCGGCCAATCCGGCGCCCATTGTGCCGCCGCCGCCGGTTGCGCCGCCGTTCGCGTCGATGTCGCAGAACTTCATGCACCAAGTCACGATCAACTTCGGCAACGGCCCGGTTCCCGGCAGTGCGACCGTCGTGGGAGCGCCTGGGTTCCCCGGCGGCCTGACCGGGCCCAATTACCTCATTAACCCCGGCCCCGGCTCGGCGGCGATTCTCCAGAACGCCGTAAGCATCGAGTTCTACGAGAATGGCAATCTGCGCGGCAATATGGCAGTGCCGATCAACGGACCGGCCGGGCTCAACAACTATTGGAACAACATCAACCTCGCCCCGGTGCCCGAACCCTCCACCTTCGTCCTGTTGGGCGCGGGTGCGTTGGGCCTGCTCGCGTATGTCTGGCGGCGGCGAGCGCGGACCCGTTAGTTCCTGACCGTTACGCCCCAACTGACGCCCGGCGAACAAGGGCGACGATAGTAGTGGCCGTGCGGGTAGTACCAGCCCGGGCCGTAGGAATACTCTTCGACGATCACCGGCGGCGGCGCCTGCTGGTAGACGACCGGCTGCGCGGTCTTCGGCGGCGAGGACTGCATGGTGGCCATCACGCGCTTGCTGACGCCGTACTGCGGCAGTTGAATCAGGTCGTTGGCCTGTAAGGGCGCGGCCATGCCGTTGGCCTGGATGTGATTGCAGATCAACTCCTCGTCCACGTTGGCGCGGGTCATGGCGATCACTTCGTTGATGGTGACGGCCCCGGGCACGATCTGACGCCCCATGCGTTGCTCGATCATCGCGCGGTTCTTGGCTTCCATCTTGTCCATTTCATTGCCCACGGCCAGACCGCTTAGCGCGCCGACGCCCGCGCCGATCGCCGCCCCCGCGCCGGTTTTGCCTACGGCACTCCCCACGGCTGCCCCCGTGCCCGCGCCCAGCAGACCGCCGAACAAGGCGCCCTGATCGGAGTGATACGGCGACTGGCAGCCGGAGATCAGGAGAGCAGGAAGCAGGGCCAGGATGGGCAGGTATCGAGCGACGGACATACGGGATCTCCACGTCAGCAACCGGTGACGGCGGTTTGCGGCCTGGAAGAACACGATACGCTCGCGCGTTGGGTTGACAGTTGTACTGTCACCCCGGGGTGGCAGTACAACTGCCACCCCAACCATTTCGAGAGCCGGGCCGATTGCGGATACAAGGGAGCGGCGATTATCCCGACGCACATGGGCAGCGTCAAGAGAATATGGGGTAACTCGGTAGGCTGCGTAAAAACCGCGCGTAGTCCTTAACGTGCTGGTCGTAGCGGATATTCTGATGGCTCCGGTTCTAACGAGCCGATCTTGCCTGATGACGGCGGCCGCCGGCAGCGGAGCGGCCGATTTCCACCTTTGCATCAACCTACCCAACATGGTGGCACGGTGAAGAGGCACGAGCGAATTGGACGGACGGCGGTCGGCGCGGCAATCTGGCTACTACTGGCCACGGCCGCCGTGGCAGCGGAGGACACCAGCGAGGCCCCGCCCAAGGTGACGCATGTCCAGGCGATGAGCGGCGATCCCGTGCGCGGACTGCTGGGCACGTGCTCGTGCGAACGCGGCGGGCAGAATGAACTGGGACTGGCCCGGTCGACGGACGCCTGGCCCTGTCCCTGCCACGGAACCGCCTGCGACTCGTGCAACGATCCGCTCAAGCCGAAGTGCCCGACCGAGGACGACTACTTCCTCGTACCGCCGCGGCCGAAGCTGTACTTTGCGGCCGACGGCGGCGGACTGCGCCGCGACCCGACGCGGGATTTCGACTTCGCCACGCTCAGCAATTCGCAAAACACCGTCCTCTCCACCCGGGATTTCAACTACGATTTCGCCGCCGCCGGGCGGTTCCTCGTCGGTTACACGATCAACGAGTGCTTCCAGATCGAAGGCTTGTACACCGGTGCGGTCGTGGCCGAAAACAACGCCGCCGTGCGGAACACCTCGCCCAACGCGCTGGGCGGAGTGGGCAATCTCTTTTCGCCGTTCAGCAACTTCGGCAACCCGGCGGCCATCCCCGGCCTCGACTACAACACCTTCGCCGAGATCCGCTACAGTTCGTCGTTCCAGAGCGCCGAGTTGAACGTCCGCCGCAAGGTGCCCATGCCGCCGGAACGGCTGGCCACCTCGATTCTCTTCGGCGTGCGTTACGCGGGCCTGCCCGAAGAGTTCAACTACCAGACGCAATCGTTCGTGCCGTTGCCCGGCGGGTCGAGCAACACGGTTCACGTCTCGACCGACAACCAGATGGTCGGCCCGCAGATCGGCGCGCTGTTCGAGATGTACGTCGACAACCGCTGGTGGATCAACTTCGAGATGAAGGCGGCGCTGTTGAACAATCACGCCCGGCAGACGACCACCTATACGAATACCAACGTGCTCGGCACCACCACATTCGTCGGCACCGCCAGCGACGACCACACGGCCTTCTTGGGCGACCTGAACCTGACGTTTATCTACCGCTGGACGCCGAACTGCAGCACGCGCCTGGGCTACCAGGCCGTGTTCCTCGAGAACATGGCCCTGGCGCCGAACAACTTCGAGCCCAACGTCGCCATCCTCGTCAACGGCCCGGCCCAACTGCACCACGGCGCCGGCACCATTTACCACGGCCCCTTCGCGGGCGTTACGTTCGGCTGGTAGGCGAGTGAAACGCACCGCCCGGTGCCATGCGCCACGCTTGCGTGGCCATGTTGCCGTGCGGCTCACTCTCGGAGATAGATGGCCAATCCGCAGGTGCGACCTCCTTTGATCGCTGCCATATTCCCTTGCTGCGCGCCGAGCATATCCATGGCTTTCAACTGCTTTACAGCGCGGGCGAGTGATTCTACTTTCAGCACCAGGGCTACGATCTCGTCGCGGTCCCCCCGAACGAGACGCAAATGAGGCGGTAGCGACAGTGGCCAAACGCCTTCTGCCGCTTGTATCGGACAGAGAAACGCCTGCCATTGCGCCACGCGGCCCTCAGTCGTACAAGCGATCCGGACTTCGTCCAGGCCGTGGATGCCGAGGCGCCCGCCCTTGCGGGACTTCATTTCGGCCCGCAGAGCGTCGAGCTTGGCACGAAGCGCCTGCTCCCCTTCAACGCATTCGTTCACCGTGACGGGCATTCCCGGCGAGTTGACCCCGAGAATATCCACACTGATCTGTTTCCCGTCCCACGGCTCGGTCCGAGGGCTTCCGTGCCGGACTCCTTGCCGTTTGAGTTGAGCTTGGGTGTCGGCGGTGGACTGACTGGGGCGAAAAGTCAACGTGTTCCAGCGAGCCAGGATGGTGGCGCTGCGGTACCCGCTATCGGGAAAAGGCCCGCAGGGCTCCAGGATCACGTTGCCCGCCAGGACCGCTGCATACCGCCGCGCTCCATGTTGCTCCGGAGAAAAGAACACCGGCAACTCGAGATCCCGACTGAAAAGGGCATAGAGCGAATCAAAGGCTTCCGGCGTCCGGGCGTGGACGGTAATCCAATGAACCCTGGAAACAACCGGCACGGTACGGGCTTGCTCCCCGGCGTCTGCGGTCCCTGAGATGATTAGGAGATTAAGGCAGCCAAGGGCCGTGATCGTCAAGTGGCGACTCATCATCGTTCTCTCTCGACAGGTGCAACCTGTTCCTTCAACCGGCGAGGAAGATATACTATAGCGTGGATTCCGGGGAGCCAATAACGAGGTCGGGAGATTAGACCGATCCTCTACTCCAGCACCTCAAAATCATCCACCAACACCCGCTCGTCCGCCTTCCCCTCGAAGAACAGCTTGATGTTGTCCAGCACGTCGTCTTCCAGGCTCGGGCCGGTGCGGCCCCAGCCGACGCGGGCTTCGAGTGCGCGGAACTCGACGGTGGTCCATTGGCCTTTCTTTAGACCGCCGATCGTGTAGCGGCAGTTGTCCTTCTGCTTCGTCGACCAGACGAATGTCGCCCGGGCCGTCGTCGAAACGCTGCGTGTAGACCGGTTTGCCCGGCGGCGGCAGGAGCAACCCCGGCGTTTGGAGCGCGCTGTGCGAGGGCGTGGCCTTCTTCTTGCCCGCGGCCGGCTTGCCCGAGACCGGGCCAATGTACTCGGTGGCCACGACGATGTCGTCGAACCAAACCTCCATCACGCGGCTTGCGGGGTTCGGATCCTTGTTGTGCTGCGCGGGCTGGTCGGTGTTGTAGTAGAGGAGCCAGAAGCTGTTGATCTTCAGCTTGTCGGTGCTCCGCCACCGGATGCCGGTGAATCGCCCGTAGAGTTCACCATCGACCCAGAACACCTGCTCGCCGTCGGCCGTGTCGGGCGCCGAGTTGGCCTTCAGCAGCACCTCGACGCAGTACCAGCGGCCGGGCTTGATGGGCTCTTGTTTGCCGTCAAACACGCTGCCCCATTTGGTCTTCATCTCGTGCCAGTAGGAATAGAAGTTCCACACGCCGGGCGGCGGGAATTTTCCCCAGCGGCCGGTCGGCTCGATGCCCGTAGAGAACTTGGCGTCGCCCGGCGGGGTCTCGCCCGCGCCCCCTTTGGGCCAGGGCGTGGGCGTGCGGTCGGCCACGAGATGGACGAAATGGTGGATGTAGCCGGTCTTCTCGTGGAACTTCACGTAGAAGCGGGCGTACATCCGATCGACGCCCTTGGTGTGCGTGAAGAGGTGGCCGTTGCGAGCGATCCGCATGGATTTCGTGCCCGGCGTGTTGGCGGGCAGGTCGTCCGAGAGGCTGAAGTTCTTCTTCTCGACAATGTTGCCCCAGCGGGCGCCGATCTCCTCGGGCGTGCCCGTCTCGAAATCCTCGACGAACAGCACGCGCGGATCGCGTTCGATGCCCTCGTCGCCCGGATAGAGCGAGGCCAGGCCGCCCTTTTCCGGTCCCGGCGCCGGCAGCGCGGCCTGCGGCGGCAGGGACTTGGCGGTCGGCTCGGCGGCGAATCCACCGGCAAGAGGTCCGAGCAGTAAGTGCGGGCAGCACACGCCCGCAAGCAGTCCGCACAACGCGCCGCAACGAATCGCATTCGAGCACATGGCGTTCTCCTTGTGCGTTGCTGGTCGCCTTCCGCTCCGCGAAAGCATCGCTGCTCTCGCGGAGCGAAAGGCGACGAGCGACGACGCCCCTCTTCCCTCGCTGGCGTTTCGGGCGTCAATAGCGTGGATCATCGGCGTGTGGGCGGGGCTTGTCAAGACGCGCGAAAGGAGGGCGGGAAGGCCCGTTGTGCCGGTTTGTCGCACGTCGGCGCATCACTCCGTCGGGGCATTTGGCCGGTTATTGACGCAGTTGGTTGACAAATTTGTAGGTTGCGACTAGTCTGACGGTTGTAGGTTCGTTCCCGTCGGCACCCTTGATGGAGGCAGCGCGCGTGGCATTTCGATCGTCCTTGCCAGCGGGCCGCCTTCTGCGCGGGCTGCCCTGCATTGTGTGTTGGTTGGCCGCGCTGGCTGCCGGCAACGCCGCGGGCGTCACCTTTCAGAGTTCCGGGCTCTATCAGTCATTCGATCAGATGACTGTCTGGGCCGCCAATCTGGCGGCAACGAATCCCGACATCGTAAACTTGGTTCAATACGGAACCACAACCGGCGGCCGTCCGCTGCTGGCCTTGAACATCACAATCAACCCGCTGGCCAACGATCCGAACAAGCCGGAGTTCCTCTTCGCGGGCGGCCTTCACGCGCGGGAGGCGATTGGGTCGGAGTCGGCCTACAAGCTGGCCCAGCATCTGGTCAACGGCTACCGCAGCGGCAGTTCGACGTTCCAGAACATCCTCTCGACGCGCGACGTGTGGATCATTCCCACGCAGAATCCCGACGGCCGCGTGGTGTTCGAGGGCGGGTACAGCACGATGCGCAAGAACGACCACTGGTATTCGGGCCAACCCACGGTGGGCCCGAGTTATGCGCGGGGCGTGGACCTGAACCGCAACTATCCGCACAAGTGGAACCTCGCGTCGGCGAGCGTGAACGACGAGACCTACCGTGGCCCGAGCGTGCTCTCGGAACCCGAGGCCCAGGGCCTCTGGAACCTGCTGCACGACAAGACCCGCTTCAGCCGGTTGCTGGCGGCCGTGGACATCCACAGCGGGGCGGCCACGATTCTCTCGCCGTGGACGTCGCCGAGCGAGTTCCCCGCGTATCCGCTACCGGCCGACACCCGGGCCAAGTTCGACATCTTGGCCAACCGCATGAGCCAATTGACCGGGTATTCCACGGCGCGGCTGGGCTACAACTCGTACGGCACGCTGACCGACAGCCTGTACGAGGAGTTCGGCACGTACGCCTTTACGGAAGAGGTCTTCGAGGGGCCGTTCACCGACTACTTCACGCTCTTCAATCCGATCGACCAGGCCACGCGCGACGCAACCGTGGACAAGGCCATCGCCTCGTCGATGTACTTGCTCAGCGATGAAGCGTTTGTTGTGCCCGAGCCGTCGGTCGTCGTGCTGCTGGCCGGCGGCGCGTTGCTACTGCTGTTCGTGGCGCTGCGCCGGCGTCCTCCCATTGCTCTGGTTATTCCCATGACTCCCAAGCCTTGCGGCGCCTCGCACCGGCGAGACGCCAGTGGCACCCAACACCACGAAAAACCAACGCATCGACGATATTGAACTGGTTCACGAAGACCGCGGCATGGGCGTGCCGCTGCTGCTGGTCCACGGCTTTCCGCTGGACCACTCGATGTGGGCCGCGCAAATCGAGGCCCTGGCGCCCGTCTGCCGCGTCATCGTACCCGACCTGCGGGGCTTCGGCCGCAGCGGGCGAGCCCCGGGCGTCAGCCCGGGGATGGCGTCACCTCGATTTGCCGACCATCCTCGGGCTGACGCCCGCGGCTCGCCATTGCAGGTTTCCGTCAGCATGGAACAACTGGCCGACGATCTGGCCGCACTGCTGGACGCCCTGGGCATCGCCGAGCCGATCGTGCTCTGCGGGCTGTCGATGGGCGGTTACGTGGCCTTCCAATTCTGCCGCAAGTACGCGGCCCGGCTCCGCGGGCTGGTGCTCTGCGACACGCGCGCCGCGGCCGACACGCCCGAGGTCGCCGCCGGCCGCCTGGTGATGGCCGACCGCGTGCTCCGCGAGGGGCCCGCGCCGCTGGTCGAAACGATGATCCCACGGCTCTTCTCCACCGAGACGGCGCAGCAGCGGCCGGAAGTGGTCGCCGCCTTGCGTAACGTGATGATGAGCAACGACCCACGGGGCATCGCGGCCGCCGCGCGCGGCATGGCCGAGCGGCCCGACTCGACGCCCATGCTCGGAGAGATCCGCTGCCCCACGCTCGTGCTCGTCGGCCAGCACGACGCGCTCTCCACCCCCGCCGAAATGCGGTCCATCGCCGCCGCCATCCCCCATTCACAATTCGTCGAGATTTCCGCCGCCGGCCACATGTCGCCGCTGGAGAATCCGGAGGCGGTCACCACGGCGTTGAAGGAGTTTCTGGCGAGACTTGCGTAGCGTCTTTGGAGTGCGGCGATCCTTCGCCGCTTTCCGCCAACCCGCTGCAGAGCACTTCGGACGCTCAGCGCCTGGCGGCAATGGATGCCTCGATGAAAAGCGGCGAAGCATCGCCGCACTCCAAAGCAGCCGCGTCTTGTCGGGCTGGCAGCGACCTGGTAACGTAGTATTGGTCATAAATCCAGCGGAGACCGGCAATGGCAGATTCCCTCTTGGACCGCGTGCTTGCCCGCGTTCGCCTGCTGTCCGCCGGGCAGTTGCGTACAGCGGAGCGATGGCTTGACTCTTTGGAGTGCGGCGATCCTTCGCCACTTTCCGCCAACCCGCTACAGAGCACTTCGGACGCTCAGCGTCTGGCGGCAATGGTCGCTTCGATGAAAAGCGGCGAAGCATCGCCGCACTCCAAGGACTGGCCGCATGCGCCGTTGCATCGGCTAGGCGAACACGGCACGTATATGGTAACGGCGGGCACGTTTCACAAGGAGCATTGGTTCCGCGGCGCGGAGCGGCTCGATTACCTGGAGTCGGCGCTCTTGCGGATCGTCAAAGGACACGGCTGGCGATTGGAGGCGTGGGCCGTGTTCTCGAACCATTATCACTTCGTCGCACACGCCGAGCCTGATGCGAAGTCACTGCGGAACGCGCTAAGGGAACTGCACCGCGAGACGGCATTGGAAGTGAACCAACGCGACGGCACGCCGAGCCCCAGAGTGTGGCACAACTTCTGGGACACGAAACTCACCTTCGAGAAGTCGTACTTCGCCCGCATGAACTACGTCCATCAGAATGCCGTGAAGCACGGGCTCGTGCCGCTCGCCTGCCAGTATCGGTGGTGTTCGGCTGCGTGGTTCGAACGCACGGCGACGCGGGCGCAGGTCCGCACGGTGTACGGCTTCAAGATCGACAAACTGAACGTCCGCGACGACTACGAACCGCTGTGACGCGCCCTTTGGAGTGCGGCTTTGGAGTCGCTTATGCCGGCTTCCCGGCACCCGGAATTATGAGAATAACTGCCATGGACGGCTGACGGTGTGTACTGGTCATCGCATCGTTTTGCCTTCCGAATGTAACCCCGGGGAGGGGGAGTTTGTATGTCGATTACAAACTCATTTTCGGAGCAGTGCGGCGATGCTTCGCCGCTTTTCACTACGGCCAGCAGTACTCTGAGCTTCGCGGCCCCTTCGCACGTTCTCCAGCCGCCTTCTGTTACCCCGATGCAAAGCGCGCAAAAAGCGCCACGTTCTTCGCCAATGGATGGCATGATGAAAAGCGGCGAAGGATCGCCGCACTCCAAAGAGGGGTGCCGTCCACCATTGCCGGGCCTCCCTTTTTCGCCCCACTTGTCGACGGTCGTCGACGCGGTTGGTATGATAAGCGCCTTGCCCGGACGGCACTCTCGGGGCCGACCGACAACCGACCAACCGTTTCCCGCAGTTTTTCAGCAAAGGACGAGAACCATGACGAAGAAGAGTTACCGTCCGACGCGCCGGCAGTTCCTTGTGGGGAGCTGTGCGGCGGTCGCCGCGCCTTACGTGATTACCTCGACGGCCCTGGGCGGCGAAG
>Ga0233425_10009363_pt1 | contig 12483 bp, 8 predicted proteins | sample Watercolumn_Towu_2_FD_181712 | JGI IMG/M metagenome (GOLD analysis project Ga0233425, IMG submission 181712) | Freshwater microbial communities from Lake Towuti, South Sulawesi, Indonesia - Watercolumn_Towuti2014_140_MG | ecosystem: Environmental > Aquatic > Freshwater > Lake | place: Indonesia...
CGAGGTGGTGCACGGCAAGCGCTCCCTCATCGGACAGATGCCGGGCGACGATTGGCAGAAGTTCGCGAACCTGCGGCTCCTGTACGCCTACATGTGGTGTCACCCGGGCAAAAAGCTCCTGTTCATGGGAAGCGAGTTCGGACAGCGCGACGAGTGGAACTTCGACGAGAGCCTGCAGTGGCATCTCCTCCAGTGGGATCCCCACCGTGGCGTGTCACGGGCACTCGCCGACCTCAACCACCTCGTGCGCCGCGAGCGTCCGCTCCACGAACTCGACTTCGACGGCCGCGGATTCGAATGGATCGACTGCCACAACTGGCAGGACAGCGTGCTGGCCTTCGTCCGCCGCGGCAGCGACCCCGACGACTTCCTCGTCGTGTGCTGCAACTTCACGCCCGTGCCCCGTGAGGACTACCGACTGGGCGTGCCCCGTGGCGGCGTCTACGACGAGATCTTCAACAGCGATTCCGTGTGGTACGGCGGCACGAACGTCGGCAACTCCGGCGCGATCCAGGCCCGAGAGGAGCCGCACCACGGGCGGGATCACTGCGTATCGCTCACGCTCCCGCCGCTGGCCGTGGTCGTGCTCAAACCGCGGCGGTGAAGCTCGCCGCCGTGGCGCTCACTCGGCCTCCGGCCCGCGCGGATCGCGTTTCCACGAGATGGCGTGGCGCTTCTCGAGCGACTTCATCCAGCGGTCGTACACCGCTCGAGTGTCGTCGTCAGCCACGGCCGCCAGTCTCCGCGGATCTTTCGACGCCGCCAGAAACAGTTCGCGGAGCCGGTCGTCCCCCGGCTCCAGCGCGATGAGCCGCAGGCAGTAGCACACCGTCTTCGGTTCATTGAAGGCGGTGACGACCTTGCCGGGCTCGAGGGAAAACACCGCCTGCATGAACTCCGCTCCGGGCATCGCCACCCCGTCGGGTTGCGAGAGCACCGGGGCAGCTCCGAACGGGGCGGTGCCGCGGGAAAGCCACGTGAACGGCCCGGCCTTTATGACCTCGAGCCCGTTGGCGGTCGCGGCGACGGGCTCGAGCGAGTCGGCGCCGGTCGCCTTGTCGGCAAGTTCCTCGGCTGCCCGGAGGGCCAGCGACCTCGCTTCGACGATCTTCCAGGCACGGAGCACGTCGGCCCGAGCGGCCTGAAACGACGGCGTGAAGTCGGGCTGGTCCTCGACCTTCCATGACACGTAGCGATTGCCTTCGACGTCGCGCGACGTCACCGCCTGCCAGAGCGGAGCGGTGGCACCGAAAAGCATGTCGATCCATCGCTGCTGCCGCATGCCGAACTCGCGAGACATCGAGAACTCGAAACTGCCTCCGATGCCGCCGGCGGCGATCGCCTGCGAGGCGTTGATGAGATCCGATGTGCCCCCCTCGAGCCCCTGCGTGGCGGCGATCTTCTTGACGTCCGGAGCGGTCGGCGCGGGGCCTGCTCCCTCGCCCGCCACCTGCCACAGCGCCATCGACTCGGCATACTTCGCGACGACGCTCTTCACGGCGTCAAAGATGGCGGCGATCCGCTTGTCGGCCGCCTCGTCGGCAAGACGGCGGCGGATATCGTCCTTCACCTTCTCGAGCGGCTCGAACTCGGGATCGGCGGCGGGCTTCGTCTCCGCCGGCGCACCGGGCTGCGCCGGCGTCGTGGCCGCAGCCCCGGGCTTTGCCGCGTCCTTTGCGGCATTCGCCTCAGCCTCCGGCTTGGCCGTGGTCGCGGGATCGGCCTTCGCCGCCGGCTGACGGAACGCGACCGCCTGCACGGCAGGACCTCGCGAGGCGGCGCCGTCCTTCTTTTCCGGCGCGGCTGGCTCGCCCTTGGCGCCAGCGGGCGGTGCCTTCTCGTCGGCCGTGGGCTTTGCATCCTCGGCCTTTGGTTCGGCCGGCTTCGTGGTGGATTCCGGCGCGGCCGCGGCACCCTCACCCGCCGGGGCGGCCTCAGCCGGCTTCACCTTGAAAAGCGACGCCTTGCGATCCTCGTAGAAGGCCTGAATCTGCTCATCGGTGACCTTCTTCGCCTCCTCGTCACGAAAGGCATCGGCCTTCGCGACGAGGTAGTCGTAGCGCACGCGATGGGGCTGGCGGAAGCCGGGATCGGCGCTGCGGGCCTCGGGCAGTTCGTTCTTGTACGTGTCGTAGAACGCCCGCAGAACCCCCTCCGACGGGTCCGCCACCCTGGGGGCAAACGTCTCCACCACCACTGGGATCGCCTCGATCGTGGCCCCCTGCTCCAGCCGCCGGTAGTAGTCCCATCGTCCGCCCGGGGGCGTGGCATCGAAGCCCACCCCGCCCAGAAGGAGCGTTTTCATGCGACGAGCCATGAGGACCGTGCGCAGGGCGTTGAACACATCCTCCTGGGAGGCTCCGATCCGGCTGCCGATCCGTGACACGATCGCGTCGAGCTGCTCGGGGCGCACGAGGTCGTTCGTCCATTCCGCCAGGAACTGGTTGATGGCCGAGTTGCTCACCACGATACCGTTCGCTTCCGCCTCCTTCGCCAGCAGGAGCGTGTCGACGACGTCCTTCTCATCGTCGGCGAGCCGCATCCGCGACGGATCCTGCCCCGAGGCCGCAAGCGACTCGACGAGGAACTGATTCATCGCCTTGCGGAGCACCACCTCCCGCTGGAGGCCGCTCTCCCGGAGACCACCCCCCGTCCACGACACGACCAGCGGGTCCGGCCCCGCCGCGCCCGCCCCCATCTGCAGGATCGGCGGCAGGACGAAGAACGCCAGCATCGCCATGATGGCCAGGCCGGCGAGCGCGGCCTTCTCGTACTGGCGAAAGATTCCGAAGGACCCGGCCATGGCACCGCCTGAAGGCTGTTGGGCCGACGGCGAAACCGCCGAGGCTTGACAAGGGAAGAGGACGGAGGGTAACGCTGTCTGGCCCGTGGGGTCCGGCCGCAGACAGGCCGCAGATTGTAGCGCTGGGGCTGCCTGCGCCAATCCCGATGCGGCCGCATCGCCCCGGTCGACGGCATCCGCAGCCGCATTCACGCCCACGGGACCCCATGGCCAAGAAGACGTCGAAACGAGCCCCAACGAAGCCCCGGGGCACAGGTTCACGGCGTTCCGACAGCCCGCGTGGCTCGGCCGGGGGACCACGCGGCTCGTACCAGCTCGTGATCGTGGAGAGCCCGGCCAAGGCCAAGACGATCGAGAAGTACCTCGGGCCCGGCTTCGTGGTGAAGGCCTCGATCGGGCACATCCGTGACCTGCCGAGCAAGGCACCCAAGGGTTCGGGCCAGCCGGTGCCGGGCGTCGATCTCGAGCACGACTTCGCGACGACCTACGAGGTCGATTCCGACAAGACGAAGACCGTGACCGAGCTCCGGAAACTCGCCAAAGGCGCCAGCGACATCTGGTTCGCGACCGACTTGGATCGCGAGGGCGAGGCGATCGCCTGGCACCTCACCCAGGTGCTCGACGTCGATCCGCTCGAGGCCAAGCGGGTCACGTTCGATGCGATCACGAAGTCGGAGGTGCAGCGGGCGTTCCAGTCGCCGCGGGCCATCAACATGCCGCGCGTGGAGGCCCAGCAGGCCCGCCGCATCGTCGATCGCATCGTCGGGTACCGGGTGTCACCGATCCTGTGGAAGAAGGTCGCGGGCGGCCTCTCCGCCGGTCGGGTGCAGAGTGTCGCAACCCGGATCATCGTCGATCGCGAGCAGGAGATCCGCGACTTCACCCCGTCCGAGTCATGGGAGGTGACGGCCGGGATGACGTTCGACGTCGCCAAGGCCGCGCCGTTGCACGACGAATGGACGGAGTTCATGGCGAGGCGCGACGAACGCGGGCGGCCGCCACTGGTGCGCGACCGGACCGCCTGGCTCGCCGAGCGACGCTCGCTCGCCTGCGATCTCGTGGAGGTGGGGGGGAAGCCGCTGAGGATCGAGGCGGAGAACTCGTCCACCGCCGACCTCGCGGCCGACGTCCGCGCTGCGGCCGAGGCCGCCGGCCTCCTCGACGTGCAGCTGACACGCGACACCGACGCCTCGGGCAAGGGCCGCGGCCGCAACCTCGTGAAGATTTCGGGGAGGCCCGATCCCGCGGCACGCTATACGGTCGAATCGATCGACGTCACGCGGACCAGGTCGCGGCCGTATCCCCCGTTCATCACGAGCACGCTCCAGCAGGCCGCCTCGAGCCGGCTGGGGATGTCGACCGACCGCACGATGCGGATCGCGCAGCAACTCTACGAGGGCATCGACCTGCCCGACGAGGGCCGCGTGGGCCTCATTACCTACATGCGAACCGACTCGACGAATCTCTCGCGCGAGGCGATCGACATGGCCCGCGGGTACCTCGAGCGTCGGCACGGCGCCGCCTACGTGCCGGAGAAGCCCCGCTTCTACTCGAGTTCCAACGAGAGCGCGCAGGAGGCTCACGAGGCGATCCGCCCGACCGACGCCTCCCGCGAGCCCGACCGCATCGCCTCGGCCCTCAGCGACGAGCAGCTCAAGGTGTACCGGCTGATCTGGCAGTGCTTCGTGGCCTGCCAGGCGACCGACGCCGAATGGGATTCGACGAGTGTCCGAATGCGGCGCAGCGACCGCGACACCGGGGCGGTGTTCAAGGCCAACGGACGGGTGCTGCGGTTCGACGGCTTCTATCGGATCAGCGGCGTGCCCCGCGACGACGGCGACCAGGTGCTCCCCGAGTTCACGAAGGGAACCCAGCTCGCCCCCTTCGACATCGAGCCGCGTCAGAAGTTCCAGGCCCCGCCGCCGCGCTACACCGAGGCCACGCTCGTCAAGAAGATGGAGGAAGAGGGCATCGGCCGTCCCTCGACCTATGCGAGCATCATCAACGTCATCGAGAACCGCGGCTACGTGACGCAGCAGGATCGCCGTTTCCACGCCACGGCGATCGGCGAGGCGGTGACGGGGTTCCTGAAGCGAGGCTTCGAGAACCAGTTCATCGAGATCGGCTATACGCGCGAGATCGAGCGGGAGCTCGACCAGGTGGCCCAGGGCGGCAAAAAGTGGACCGAGATGCTCCACGAGTTCCACGACGAGCTCGTGCCCAAGCTCGAGACTGCCATGGAGCAGGACCACGAGAAGGCGAAGGCCGACCCGTCGCCCTACGCCTGCCCGCAGTGCGGCCGGCGGCTCGAGTACCGACTCGGGGGCAAGGGGGAGTTTCTCTCCTGCTCCGGCTACAACGAGAAGGTGCCCGATCCCGAGGCGCTGGCGAAGGCCGCGGCGAAGCCCGCCCCCAAGAAGGGCGCGAAGGCGAGGAAGCCTGCGAAGATCAAGGAGGTGCCCGTCTGCACCTTCGCGATGCCCGTGGATCGGCAGCGGCGGCCGCTGCTCCCGGAGCAGATCGACCTTCTTTCACCCGCCGGCGTTCCCATGGTGAAACGCACGGGCCGGTTCGGGGACTTCCTCGTCGAAGACAAGCCGCGGCCCCCGAAGCCACGGGGCAAGAAGGCCGCTGACGCGCCGGCCGAACCGTCGTCCTTCATCCTGAACCTCGACCGGAAAGGCAACATCAAGTTCCCCTCGCCGCCGCCGCTCGTGACCGACATCGCCTGCCCGAAGTGCGGCGATCTCATGAATCTCCGCGACGGCAAGCGCGGGCCATGGCTCGGCTGCCGCGCGTTTCCCAAGTGCCGGGGCCGAGAGGCTTTCACGAAGCTGTCCGAGGAGAAGCAGAAGGCGCTCGAGAAGGAACTCAAGGCGCACATGAGCGGCCAGACGAAGCTCGCGCTCATGCGCCGCGACGGCGTCACGCCGGTGGCCGAGGGCACTCCCCTTTCGTCCCTGACCATGGAAGGTGGCGTCGCCACGCTCCCGCCCTTCGAAGGCTAAAGCTCGAAGTCACGCGACCGCAAGGGGCTGCCCGTGCCCCGTCGCCGGACGCTCGCGTCAGGCATCCTGCCTTCCGCTCGCTCGACGGAATCCTCGCTCCGCCTGGCGACCTTCGCGCCGTCGCCGCCGGCCCGGCGTCGGCTCCGGCTTACAGTCGCCGTGCGGAGCACGGCTGACGGAATCATCGGCTACGCTCGGATTCCAAACGCCGGCTCCCGGGGCACGGGCAGCCCCTCGCTCGACGATCGAATCAAACACCCCACTGAGGGGGAGCCGGTGCCTGGCGGCTGCTCGACGAGCGTTGAGAACTTCGCTCGCGTGAGTCATGCCCCGCGCCACCGGGCCCGCGCGAAGTTCTCCCGCGAGGAGACAGCCGCCAGACACCGGCGGTGCGCGCGCGAGCCCCTCACAGCCATGGCATGTCGCTCGCGAACGTCGTCGGCTGCTCGTCGAGTGCCACCGCGAACGCCGTGGCGTGCGACCGGCAGTGGGAGATGCTCACGAGGATGTAGCGAATCCCCATCTTGTCCGCCATCTCCTGGGTGCCCCCCTTGAGGATCGCCTGGGGCCGGCCGCCGGCGCCGTTGGTGATCTCGATGTCACGCCAGGAGATGCCGCGCCGCCAGCCGGTGCCGAGCGCCTTGAGCACCGCCTCCTTGGCGGCCCAGCGGCCTGCAAAGTGCTGTGTCGCCATCTTCCGCGACCGGCAGTAGTCGATCTCGGCCGGCGTGTAGACGCGATCGACGAACAACTCGCCGTGTCGCTCGATCATCTGGGCGATCCGCAGCACCTCGGTGATGTCGGTGCCGATCCCGAGGACGTTCATGACGACCGCCCCGCCGCTCTGGCCGACGCCGTCGCTCCGCGCGCGAGGCCGCAGGCACGTCTGGCCCGCGCGAGCACGTCGCCCGCTTTCGCGCGTGCCCGCTCCGCGCCGCGGGCGAGGATGTCCTCGATGCGACCGGCGTCGGCCTCGATCGCCGCCCGTCGCGCGCGGGCGTCGGCGAAGAATGCGCCGGCCACCTCGACGAGTGCCTTCTTCACCTCACCGTACCCGAAACCGCCGCGGCGGTAGAGTTCCGCCATCTTCGTCCGCTCGGCCTCCGGCGCCATGAGGGCGAAGAGCTCGAAGAGATGGTCGCCGTCCGGATCCTTCGGGTCCTCCATCGGCCGCGAGTCGGTCGTGATCCGCATGATCTTCTTCTTCTGGGCGGACGGCTCCTCGAACACTTCGATCGTGTTGTCGTAGCTCTTGCTCATCTTCTGGCCGTCGGTGCCCGGCACCTTCGCGCCCCCCTCGACGAGTCGCGGCTTCGGCAGCGTGAACACGTCGCCGTAAAGGTGGTTGAACGTGCCGGCAAGGTCGCGACAGACCTCGATGTGCTGCACCTGATCCTCGCCGACGGGCACCACGGTGGCGTCGTAGGCGAGGATGTCGGCCGCCATCAACACGGGGTACGTGAACAGCCCCGCGTCGGCCGGCAGACCGCGGGACTTCTTGTCCTTGAAGGCGTGGCAGCGCTCGAGAAGGCCCATCGGCGTCACCGTCATGAGGAGCCAGGTGAGCTCCGTCACCTCCGGCACGTCGGACTGGACGAAGAGCACGGCCCGCTCGGGATCGAGGCCGAGCGCCACGAGGTCGATCGCCGCCGCCCGCACCAGCGCGCGGAGCCGCTCGGGCTCGCGGACCGTGGTCAGGGCATGGAGATCGGCGATGAAATAATAGGCCTCGTCGGCTGCCTGGTGGGCGCCGGGCTGGAGGTCGATGTACTGACGGATGGCGCCGAAGTAGTTGCCCCAATGGAAGCGGCCCGTGGGCTGGATGCCCGACAGGGCCCGCGTGGGCCGGGGGGCGTCAGGTGGCATGGACGTGGCTCGCGGGGGGAACGCAGGCGGCCTTGGCCGCGGGAAGTTCGAGGGTGCCGACGACGTCGGCCAGTCGCGCTGCGTTGAGCGCGGCGAGCGCCGCGGGCAGTTCGTCGAGCAGCCTCGCGGAGACCACCGGTTCGGCGAAACTCGCCGTGCCGATCTGCACGGCCGACGCACCGGTGACGAAAAACTCCATGCAGTCGTCGATCGTCATGATGCCACCGACACCCACGATCGGGATGTCGACCGCGCGCCGGATCTGGTGGACACATCGCAGCGCGATCGGCTTGATCGCCGGCCCGCTCAAGCCTCCCACCACGTTGCCGAGCAGCGGCCGGCGGCGGCGCCAGTCCACCGCCATGCCCTGACAGGTATTGATCACGGTCACCGCGTCGGCGCCGCCGTCGCGGGCGCCGCGGGCGATCGCGACGATGTCGGTCACGTTGGGCGTGAGCTTTGCGAGCACGGGCCGGTCGGTCGCGGTCCGCACCCCCTCCACGACGCGCCGGCACATCTCCGGATCGGTGCCCAGATCGACACCGTGGCTGACGTTCGGGCAGGAGATGTTGAGCTCGAGCGCGGCGATTCCGGGCACGCCGTCGAGCCGTCGCGCGAGCTCCACGAACTCGTCGGGAGCCGCCCCCGCGATGCTCACGATCACCGGCGCGCCCGAGGCCACGAGCCACGGCAGCTGCTTCTCGAGAAACGACTCCACGCCGTCGTTGTCGAGGCCGATCGAGTTGAGCAGACCGGCCGACGTTTCGACCGTTCGCCACGGGATGTTGCCGGCACGGGGCCGAGGTGTGATCGTCTTCGGCACGACGCCGCCGAGCCGCGAGGCATCCACGAATCCCGACGCCTCACGGCCGTAGCCGAACGTGCCCGAAGCCACGAGGATCGGATTGGGAAGGCGGAGCCGGCCGAGCGTCACGGAGAGGTCGGGCTGGACGGCAGAGGCAGCAGGCCCGACGGGGTTCGACATGAGGCTCAAGGCGTAAAAGTCGTGATGAGAACTCGGTCGAGTGTAGTGGGTTTGCAAAGCCCCCCAAACCTCCAGCCCCCCCGAGACGGGCCGGTTCAGGCTGCACCGGTCGTGACGAACGAGAGGATTTGGCCGGTCGGATCAAGTTTGCGGGTCGCAACGCCGATAAGAGGATGGAGCAGACACTCTGGACCGGCTGACCAACGTGGCCGTCGGTTGACATTAGTGCTTGCCAGCCATAGGCTTCGGACGAATCCTACGCCTCTTTCCGGCCCGCCCCGGCAGCCCGCTGGAGCGACTGGAGTCGCGGTCGGAGCGTCTGAGCCGTGACCAAGAAAGACATCGTCCGGACGATCGCCGAACAGATCGACCTTCCCCAGCTTCGCACGAAGGAACTCGTGCAGCGGACGTTTGACGCTCTCATCGAGGCGCTCGTCCGCGAGGGGCGCATCGAACTGCGGAACTTCGGGGTCTTCCAGATCAAGCGACGCGAGGCCCGGATGGCCCGCAACCCGCGGACGGGTGAGCGGGTGCCCGTCCAGGCCAAGAGTGTGGTGACGTTCAAGCCCGGGAAGGAGATGGAGGCACGCGTTCGGGACTACGACCGGTTGCGGGCTCAGGCCGCCCCGGACACCCCGCCGCAATCATCCATCCGCCCGGACGACCCGCAAACAGGATCAACCGACCAGCCAAGCGGAGGATGACGCAAAGGCTGGGAGGTTCGGGAGACGAGCGCGGCCCGCGGGCCGCCGGAAGAACGCAGTCAGTATCGCATCGAAGGCGCCCCTCAGGTACATCCTCCCGCAATCACGGGAGGGCCCTCGGGCGATCAGCGACGCGATCCGGATCACGGATGATCGAACCGAGCGGTCAGGAGGACCATGCGATGAGGAAGGCTGTCTGGTTGGCGTGTGCCGCGGCGCTGCTTGCGACGAGCACGGGCTGCCTCATCCCGATCTATTCCGGCGATCCGGTGCGTCGTGCACAGGAACTCATCTACACGTCGGAAGATCTTCGGGCCATCACCGACGAGTGGGAACGGATCTGGTTCCTCGACCAGCCCTCGCACATGACACCGTGGCGAACGCACGGCGGGATTCTGTGATCACGACGGCACGGCCATCCTGGCCCGTGCCGTCTCGAGCCCGCCGCGAGGCGAGCCAAGGTCGCCTCGGACGGGCAACGCCGACATCCTGTCGGCCTGATCACGACGGCACGGCCATCGTGGCCGGTTCTCGTTGCATGACCATGAGCGGCCGCCGGGGCTGACCGTGCCATGCCGCCGGCCGTTCGCTCCGGGCATCCTGCCCTGCGCTCACTCGGCGGAGCCCGCGCTTCGCCATCGTGGCTGCGCTCGGCCTCCGAACGCCGGCGGCACGGCACGGACAGCCCCTCGCGAGTCTCGGCCACAAAGGCCGAGCATCGTCACCGCATTGGGCGTATGATCGCCCCTTCACGAAAGGGGGCTGCATGGAACTGAACGAGCCGACGCTGTACGACCGCATCGGCGGCGCGAAGGGCATCGACAAGCTGCTCGTCGGCTTCTACGGCAAGGTGCTCGCGGACGCCGTCCTCAAGCCGTTCTTCAAGGACGTCGCGATGGACAAACTCCTGCGGATGCAGCGCGAACTCTTCAGCGCCGTCCTCGAAGGACCGCATCGCTACACCGGCCGTGATCTCAGGCAGGTGCATGCGAAGATGCACATCACGGATCGGCAGTTTCACGTGTTTCGGCAACACCTTCTCACGACGCTCCAGGAGGCCGGTGCGGCGGCAGACGACATCCGCGACGTCGTCCGTCGAGTGACGGCCATGAAGGCCGACATCACCGGCTGAGGCTGGCCGAAGCGAGGTTGGCCGGTGGTCAGCCGGCAAGCACCGGCCAGATCCCGTGCGACGACCTCGGCAGCCGACACCCCCGCCGGCTTCCCTGCCGGAAGGAAAGAAGGCCCCAGTGGCGTTCCGATCGCCCCTGCGGGATGATCAACGGATCCCAGACTGGCAGGAGCGACCATGCCGACCATCCGTGTGTGCGTCTCGATCCTGTGCTGCGTCTCCGCGGCGATGGCGGCCGAACCTCCCTCGCCATTCGCCGACAAGCCGTGCGAGTCCTACAGCGCGTTCCGACAGGCCGATGGCCGACCCGGCGTGCTGCTGTGGGGCAAGGCTCCGCTCGACGATTTCGGATCACGCCCGGTGACGTTCGATCCCACCGGCGTGCGTCAACTCCGGCCGGCCCCGCCCCCGGGCGTGCATCCCCGGATCCTGTTCGGCCCCGACGATCTTGCGGACGTTCGCGCGCGGGTGCGGGAGACCCGCTGCGGCCAGCAGGCCTGGAAGCACATCCTCTGCTGGACCGAGGCCATGAAGGGTCGCTACGACGATGCCGCCGACTATGCCCGGCCGGACCGCTTCAAGGGGGGCTTTGGAGGCCTGCGCGGGCCCGTGCCGCTATTTCGACTGGGGGCGCCAGCGCCCGCCAAGGGGGCGAAGTACGTGCGCAGCGAACCGGCCGCCGCGCTCTGGGCCGCGCTCGCCGACGGCTCCGCTCGCGAGTTCCCGGCGTACTACTGGAACACGCTGTCGCTGGAGGCGTTTCGCTGCCTCATCGACGACGATGCAGCCGGATCCGCCGCGGCCGCCGGGGCGATGCTCACCATGCTGCGGCTCGACCAGGCCAAGCGCGACAGCGATCGCAAGGCCCAGCAGGCAAAAAAGCCGGGCGAGCCGTTGCCGCCGCCCGCACAGCCGGTGGGCGGGTTCCAACTCGCCTTCGCCTATGATTTCCTGTTCAACCGCATGACACCCGCCCAGCGTGCCGAGGTGCAGGCGGAACTCGCCGCCACCACCTGGTCGCACGACAACTACGGCACGTTCAACACCGCCGAGAGTTCGCGCAGCAACTGGGCGACGTTCTCGTACTGGCTGTTCCAGGTGCTGGCGATCGAGGGCGAGCCCGGCTTCAACGAACTGAAGGTGCGCGGCATGTACCGCGGCTGGCGGAACCTGCTCACCTACGGCTGGTTCCAGTCCGGCGCCACGTACGAGGGAGAGGCCAAGAACCAGCTCGGCATGGACGGCGTGATCCTCTTCGCCATGCGTGCCCGGCAGTACGGCTTCGACAATCTGGCCGCGCATCCCTACCTCCAGGCCTACGCGCGGTCGTTCCTGCCGCACAGTGCCAACGCCATGCTCACCGGCTTCCACAAGTACGATCTGCTCGGCGGCAGCCGGGCCGGGAGTGGCGGCTTCGCCTCGATCGACTCGATCGGCCTCAAGTTCATGTTTCCGGACGACCGCATCATCGACTGGTGCTACCGGCAGGCGATGGGGGACGACTACGGCGGCGTGCCCGACCGGCCGGACGGCTATTACAACGGGCTGTTGTTCTTCGCCGTCTTCGCCAGCGACTACCTCCCGGACAACCGCGATCCGAAGGCGCTGAACCTGGGCACCACGTTCTTCTGCGGCGAGCGCGCGCTTGTGATGACGCGGAGCTCATGGGACCCCGGCGCCATGCAGCTCGCCATGCATGTCCGCCAGGCCAACGGAGGCCATCCGTTCGCCGATCGCAACGCCATCATGGTCGCCGGCGCCGGCCGCATCTGGTCCCCCAACGGCTACGCCAGCTTCCGCACCTTCGAAAACAGCGTGGTGACCATCGACGGACAGAGCCAGTCGGAGACCGTGCCCGGCCGGCTCGTGGACTTCGCGGACCGTCCGCAGGCGACCTTCGCGGTGGGCGACGCGAAGTACGCCTGGGACTGGAGCTGGTCCCAGGGGAAGGCCAAGGCCGGCATCGCCTACCCCACCGCCGCCGA
>Ga0233425_10009364_pt1 | contig 12481 bp, 15 predicted proteins | sample Watercolumn_Towu_2_FD_181712 | JGI IMG/M metagenome (GOLD analysis project Ga0233425, IMG submission 181712) | Freshwater microbial communities from Lake Towuti, South Sulawesi, Indonesia - Watercolumn_Towuti2014_140_MG | ecosystem: Environmental > Aquatic > Freshwater > Lake | place...
CTCGTTTCAGTGATAAGCCTGCTAAAGAAGCTGTCCATGCTTTTTGAGAAGGCGCCACCTATAGAAGAGAGTATCTCTTTTGATATTAGCATTGCATGGAGCTCGTCATTGTTCAGGGCAACCTTCTTGAGCGAGAATCCGTTTTCGTATGAATATGTCCCTGTCTTTTTGCTGTATCTGATTGGAAATCCCGAGTTTATCAGGTCATTGACATCACGGTATATCTGGCGTTCAGAGACCTCGAATTTGTTTACAAGGTCTACCCTTCCTGTATTGGTCCCGTCAACCGCCTGCAGTATCTTGATCAGCCGCTGTACTCTCTTCAGGTCTTTCTGCATGTTAATACCTCTTAGTTCATTCCGTCTGATATAAGAATATCATGCCAAAATGACAGCATTATGTCAGTTTATATTATTGGGAATGAAATAGATCAGCGGAGGGATGTCTCTATTATGCAGATCGGGGAGCTCTGCCATGCCTTATATGAGGTGATGTATCCGTGGGATTTAAGAATACTCATCGCCTCTTGTGCTTCATTGGCATGTTCAACAGGCACCACAAGGTAAGGGGTCTTGCTAAAGCGGATATTTGAGAGCCTGGCTATGCCATTGCCGATCTTTTCATAGTCCGGGGCCAGTTCTTCGAATTCATGCATATATCTGTATAACTGACAGGCAACTGACACTGCATAGAGTTTCTGGATGGATTTGCCGCTGAAAAAACCGCATACCTTCGGTCTGGCCTCTCTCAGATATCTGCCGATCTTTCTGTCGAGTTCAGAGGAGAGGTTGGCTGCATCGTCATATGTGCTTGCTGTAGAGGTCTCGTTGGGGCTCTTCACTTCGATAAGAGCAAGGCTGCTGCCTTTCACTCCCACGACATCGGCATATCTTCCGGCCCGTGTCATGGCAAATGCCTTCCAGCCGGCCTTCTCAAATACCTCTACCGTCTTCTGGTCATAGAGCTTCTTGTCAGGTGTTATTGCGCCCATGATCAGATCAATAAGAAATTCTGATAAGATTACGCAAAGTTGGCCACGGGTACAGTGCGTTTCACTGCGAAGCTCTTCTTGTGGAGCTTAATCCGCTCGATTTCATGAAGCGTATCTGCCTCAAGATAACTTTCACCGCAGTTTGGGCAGGTTATTACAGGCACGTTTTCAATAACCAGAATATTCTTTGCCTTGCCGTATGTCCTCGGTATTCTCCGAACCTGGGCGCCTTTCTTGCCGCAAATGTCACATCTCACCTGTTTCAATGTATTATCCGTTATTGCCGAGCAAATATTTCTTTGCTTCAGCAACAAAATCGGTAGCTGCTGGCAGCATCTCGTCTATGTCCGCCTGTGCAATTTCTGACTGCTCCATATAGTCACCTTTTTGCCTCAGCTCAAATGCTCTATGAAGAGTTTTTGAGAACTTGACGTCGAAAGTGCTGTCTTTAACATACTCCCTGTCGAAAAGAGCTATTGCGCCTGCATGTTTAGAAGTGCCAAGCTGCTTATTCTGGAGCAGTGCAAGTACAGCGTAAAACATTGCGTAGTAGATACGATTCATCACTGCGCGACCGCTCATCCCTTCTCTCAACAGCACTCTCGCCTCTTCCAGTGAATCGTCAGCTTCTTTCAATCTGTAGGCTATCAGCGAGCGGAGCTCTTCATTCATACGGCAACACCTTCACTATAAACATTTCTGATAAAGACCGACGCTTTCAGGGGTGTCTTGGTCAGCGCATCTCTGCTTATGGCAACAGGTACAATGACAATATCGTTCTCAAATCCTGCTGTCCATGCGCAGTCGCTGATAAACTTTTCAACAGAATGATCAAGGTAGTCAACAACAATGAATATGTCAAGATCAGAAGCATCTGAGGCATCGCCACGAGCGCGGGAACCAAAGACCATGATCTCATGAGCTTTCAGCCCCTGGGACAAAAGGTTCTTGAATCTTTCGGCGACTATCCTAATCTTATCTTCCATAATATGCCAGTTCCTTTCTTGGCAATATTGTATCAGAAAAGCATCTCAATCTATCTTCTCCCACATGCGCCAGCGGTTGCAGAAAGTAGCAGCAGCGGTCTGGCGGTTCTGGACCATGCACTGATACTGGCCCCCTGTTGCCCTGATATAAAAGGGCTTGTAGTTCTGCATCATGATCTCGCGTGTGCCTGCCCAGTATGAGCAGGTAGCGCATTTCTTTTCATGGATTCTATAGGTGCCCGTGGATGACAATATATTAGGCAGTTCCCCTCATTCCCATATTGAAACTTAGTCCTTTGCTATTTTCTTCATTATTTTCTTTGCCCCTGATATTATCGTTGTGCCTGGTATTCCAACAACCGGTGACAACAATATCTCAGGATTATTTTTGATAAAGCCCGTAAAGGTATCAACTAACTTTGTCTTGTTATTTTCTCGTGTGGTTGATCCGACAATTTCAAGAATATCATAATTCATTTTTGCAAGCAGGTCCGCCATGGAGAATATATCTTTAACCAACTCTTCTCCTAACGGTTTATTTTGATCAATTAGTAATTGAGCTATATTTACTTTCATCTGAAGCATTTTAATATTTGTTTCGATAACATGCAACTTGAGCTTTACATTATTATCGCTGGTGGTTTTAACTATTTCACTTATATGCTTCAGCGTTTCTGGCAATACCTTTGCCACTGCCTCAACAGCAATTGCAATTTCCTTGATCGGTATCTCTTCCATTATTACCCTCCTATTTTAGCATTATAGTTGCAAGGAACTATCTATCAGCTGTTTTGCCCTGCAGCTTGCCGCGACAGGAGCCTCACTTGTTTATTTTAATGGCTGTTTAACTAAGATATAGAGTATCACGAGAGATACTATCATATTTATTATAATTAACGCCGTGAGAACACGGAGCCTTGTTCTTTGCTCGGCCAATACTTTGTCCCACTTTGAAAACAACTGTCTTATTGGATCAATAATTCCTGTCTGGATGGCATCTCTCAATTCATCTTGGGCGTTCATGTTCACTCCCACTTGATGTTTTTTATGGCATCTGCAATAGCCAAAAGCAAATTTATTGGCATCTCCTGGACGGCGCACATAATGGCAGCGTGCTGAGTATCCATTTTATCTGCGAGGCTATCATGCATGGGCTTAAGAAGGCTGTCCCTCAGACCTGTTACAACTTTAACTCCTGCTGCAGTAATATCGTCTGCTTCCATTTTATTTCCTCCTTTTTTTGTCGCTTTCTTTCCAATAGATAGTGTTAAACGCCGCAGCAAGACTGTCGAACACCGTCTTTATCGCTCCGCTGCGATTACTCCTCTGTAGTTCAATCAGGCTATCTTTCATTTTCTGAATATCATTATTCATTTCTTCAAGCAACTCAACTTTATAATCGATATTATTTGATCGCCTTTCTATTAACTCAAAGAGTTCTTCGACTTTTTTGTTGTGGCTCTCAGTAAGAGGTTCGGTCGCCTGTTTTACCACGACAGCGAAGGCCTCTTTCATCGCTTCGATGTCCTTTCTCATTTCTTCAGCTGACATGAATGACTCCTTGAATATGTTATTATCTGCTCACCTTGAAGCCTTAGCTACTCTATTCCAAAGGCATTATTTACCTTGTCGCGCCATTGTTCGTAGAATCGCTTGCTTGCATTAGCCTTCTCATATTCCATTTCCTTGTCCGCGGCAAGAGATGCACTTGATAACTTCTCCATGTCAGTCAACTTACTCTTTGCCTGCGACTCATAATTATTGCAAATACGGTAGAATTCTGCATTGGTTTTTCCCATTGAATCACCGAGCATCTTGTTTAGTGCCCTGATTATTCTACTGCGATATTGTTTAAGTCCATCATCATACCAACCCAAAAAAGTCGACTCTATCTGGCCATCACTGTTGCGGGCACTGATAACCTGTTCCCATAAAATTGGGACAAAGTCTCCTGACGGCTGGCAGTCAATTATCCTAATCTGTTTCAATTCATCACGAATGAACGAGTATTGTTCGTCTTCCGCCGCTTCCATGAACATCTTATTCATTCGCGCAGCGATCTCGGATGAATATTTCTTGGTGTTATTGAAAATTCTGATCTTCCAATCTTCCCCACTGCCCAGACCGTCCACGCATGCCTTCATTTCACATACTCTCTCATTTTTTGTTGATTCCAACCATGCACTACATTCGACCTTGTGTAAATCCTTTATAGTTTCAGCAACTGACTCCTGAAATGTCTGCGACCAGTGTCCATATAACTTGTTGTCGTCCATAATTATCTTTGTGCGTTTTGCGATATCTCGGTTAATGAATACCTCCGCGGATTTTACGAATGCCGATCTCTGCGAGCACTTTGCCCGGATAATATTTTCTGACTCAGACATTTCTTTAAGCTTGCTGACCTCATTGCTAATCCAAGACTGAAGGATGCGACTGAGCTCTTCGGCGATATTGCGCAGATAGTCAATCTGATATCCCCCGATGAACTTTTGAATGTCGCTTGTGAATGCAAGCCAATTTCGATCGTCAGGTGAGTTCGCGGCAGCGACAGAGTCGACCATATGAATCAAGGGGTTTTGCCACCCTCTTTCGGAAATTACTTTTTCGGCCATGTCGAGAACATCTTTTCGATCCTTTTCAGCAATCTCATTGCGTTTTGTAATTAGGAAAAAAGTCCGGTTTTGCAGGCCGAGATGCTCGCTCCCTCTCTGGCTAAGCTTGATAAGATTTTCTATGTTTGCCTTGTCAGCCTCTCCTCCGGTTCTCTTACCGTCTATGAAACATATAACCGGAGCACTTGGGTGCGCCTCGATATACGAGCGCGACATAGTGTGATGATAGGGGATGCACGAATCGACGCCTGGAGTGTCGACGATGGAGATATGACGCAGGTGATCATGGTTGCGCTTGACCACTATGTGTTGGATCATGAGTGCAGCCTTGGGGCCAAAGCCTTCAAGCTCGCGAAACGACCCCACATCATAGTGGCGAGTGAAGACCACCCCTCGGACACTCAGGGGAATCCCTTCGCTGAGCACTTTTTCACTGTCTTCATAATCATGTTTGCTATCAGGCAAAGGGGATAGCGACATTCTATGCGATTCGTTATAGGATAGATCTTTTTCTTCTATGTTCACACTCTTGAGTCGCCGCTTTCTTATTCGAACCCTTAGGTTATCCTTCTTGAGCATATCGTCATCTACCCATGACAAAAACGCTGCGATTTCCTCTTTATGCACACGCAGCCGCTTAGCCATTGACTCGTGGCTGGGCGAATCAATAAACCTCAGATGTTCCAGTTCCTCGTGATAACAGGGCGTGAACGAATCCTTATCGCCGTATTCGACAAAGTTGAAGGTAGATGTCGTCGGCGTTCCCTTTACAGGCAGAACCGCCTTCCCACTGAGGCCAAACAGAGTATTCAAAAACGTTGTTTTCCCGGCAGAAAAGGGACCGTAAAGAATGACCTGAAGCTTCCGTGAGCTATCTTTGACATTTTGCCTGATAAGGCCAGCCTTTTCACTTTCGCCCCGTCTGTCAAGATCCTGCGACAGTGCCTCCGATATGCGGGAAAGCTTGTCGCTCATCTGCTGGAATTCTGTAAATGCCTCAGCATATTGCCCAGTATGCGGCTCCCCGCCCGAGGGCTCATTGCTGGCCTTAGATACATGATAAATGTGGTCTCTCGCATCCTTGATGCACTGATCAAACGCTGTACGACACATCCGGTCCCACTGCGTACCAGACTCACACGACGGGAGCTCACCCAGATTCTCGGCCCTACTGCACAGATCATCCCATCGTGAAATAATCCTGTGCAGTCCGTAGACAACCGGCAAAGCTTCATCCAAGGCAACAGCGCTCTTCGGCAGTTTTTTGATGTCAGCTCTCATTGCGCCTGTAGCTGCAGCCGTCCTATCGGTCCAGAATTCATTGTACGAAGGGCGGGGAGCTACAGAACGGTAGGCCTGGAGCGTCAGAATGGCTAATATTGAATATATGGCCTCAGGCGGCACACTGTCCGGCGCAAACAATATGTCTGGTGTTTCCATATCAATAATGGCATACTCGTGCCCAGCTATGATCTCAACATTACTTTCACTGTCGTAGAGTGACTCACCGACGGTTGTTAGTTGCTGTTTCGTGTACCACCGAAACGGAACCAGAAGCACCTTATCCAAGAGCCCGCGATAGTCATCCACCCACCGACTGAATGGTTCCTCATGCGTATCGACTCTGTCAGCAAAAAAAAAGAACCAAATTTGGCTTGTATTCCGCAGTATTGGTGGGTAGCCAGACACGATGTTGCAGGTCTGAAACCGTGGCTCTAAACCGCCCCATTTTTCTTTGATCATTTTTGAAACCTCTTCTGACATCTTCGCATTGAAATGGTTATGAGGGGACATAATCAAGATTTCCGGGTGGAGCATAACTGATCTGGCGTCGGTAATATGCGCAGCGAATGCTACATCGGCCCGATAGAGCGACGCAATCCTCTTCAGTTCTTGATTGACTTGCTGACGAACCGACTGTCTGTCCATGTGAAATCAGATAAGAGTGTCAACCTGAAGCGACAACAACCGCCATGCATCGCGGTGGGGCAGGAGCATCCCTTTATATTTTTCTGCCATCAATTGCTCAAGCTGCGCATCCAACTGCCCATTAATTGCTATGCGCCAAGCATCAAGGGAATGATGCAGCTGCCCCGAAAGCCAAGCATTCAAATCTTCATCCAGTGCCTGAAGGACAGCGTTCATCCGGTCACGGACATAACGCCGCAGACCCTCTGTTATCATAGATGAAACCTCATACTCCATCTTAGCCTGTGATGATCCCTGCAATCTCATTTTTTTTAGTATGTCTACTGCCACAGCCAATTTACCACTATTTTCCCCAATTATCGGTGCCGGTGAATCACTGGGACTGCTCTGGTATTTATTCTGCATCTCCTCGAGCGACTTTGCAATATAGGCAATGAGCTTCTCAAGCGACAACTGGTTCCATGTCTGAAGTGCCGTCTCATACTTCGCAGCGTTAATCTCAGGCACGGCGATGGGTGTGTGTACGAGTATCGAGCGATAAGTTGCGGCAAACGTATCTGTTTCTCTACCCCACTCATTTCCAAGGAGTCTAAAGAGTTCCGGCAGAACCCCTTTAATAGTTTCATCGAGATTCATCCACGCCCTTTTCATCGGCTCGACAAGGTCTTCAATTGTCTCTATCTGATCCGCTATGTTTGCCACAAAATGGGCTGATGTCTTGTCTGCTGTGTTCTCCAGTGCTGAATAGAGATCGGTAATATTCAGGTTCATGTTGGTAACCAGCCTCCGGGCGATGTCGATAAGACGGATTGTCGAATCGGAAAGATGCATCCTTACATCATTCACCTGCCGGCGTCTCAGCTGGTCTTCAGCCCAGAGCTGTTCTAACCGCTGCGACCAATCATCAATCCAGCGTTGAGCAACAAACACTATCTGCCGGCAATGTGCCCTTACTACCTCAGTCATCACTATCTTCGAAAGGTCCTCGGTCCAGGACTGACCCGGTAGGCGGTAGACCACATCGAAATGTCCTATTTCATCCATAAAGGGCTTGATGCGATAGGCATCTATCTCACTTCTGGCTTCGAAAGCCTGCTTCTCATTGCCTTCGAGAGCGGTAACAAGGAGGACAAAGAAACGCCCCTCCCGCCGAAAACGCCGGATGAGGCCAGTTTCGGCAGTCCCGAGTACGGCGCGTGCCGACGTGACCACAATAGGAACGCTGACTCGGTCAATCCAGATCGCGGAATCCATAGATCCATTGGGAAGAACGACATTCAGAAGGCCGCCGGACACAATGAGTCCATTCCAGCGCTCGCCGTGCATTTGTCGTATTGACAATCCGCCACGCTCCTTACCAGAATCGGCCGTCCTTCCGTCATCAAACAGCCATCTCAGCATGGCCGGTTCAGCCGCCTCGTAGACGGACTGACGAAGGTCTGCCTCAGACAAAGACATCCCGGTAAAGGCACTTACAATCTCTGCAACACGAGCTCCGGCAGGTCCGAGAAATGAGATCCGCGGTGTTGTACACCCCTCCGCTTGCCAGAACGAAACTGCCGTGTCACTGCCGCCATTTGCCCCGGGGGCAAGATCAAGAAGCTCCTTGAGCCCTGATGAAGTTTTGGCGAGGAAAGTCTCTGTCTGTATATCGAATTTCATTGTCCCTCCTCAGTCGGAGCAGTAACAAACTCATAATCCTGCACCATCTTAAGTCGTTCGATAAAGCATGCATGTACCTGCCGAAGTACGCCCACGGCGTCCATAAGACGCGCACTTTCCTCTTCAGCAGGCTGCCCCTCCTGGCTGAGAACGCTCCTTAGCCTTCCTGCATGCTCCTCGTTAATTTTTATCAACTCGTCCATGCTCGCTTCGAAAATCTTATCTGACTCGTGATTCACTCTGTTTCGCGCCTGCCGCTGGGCCTGCGCAATCTGCCGCCGCACTTTTCCCGCAGAATCTATTCCGAGCAGGGAAGAGAGTCCAACCCAGATGGCATCCACTATTGCGCCGCCCGGGATGAATAGAAGGGCGATCATTGCTGCCGTAACGCTCGCAATGTGAAGGGCTACCATGGTGAGCGCTTCCGATATCTTCTCGAGCATACCGTCGATATTCAGTCCCTCGACATTCATGTTCAGTTCATCGATTCCATGACCGATTTGCCGCCAATGGTGCTTGAATATGTTGTCGCTCTTTCGGATGATCTTTTTCTGAAGGATCTCGTCCTGGCTTCTGGGGAAATTGAGCCGAAATCTCCTTTCAAAGTCCTTCTGCATCTGCTGCTCACGCTTGAAAGCATCAAAAACACTGAAGTCCTTCATCTCTTCCAGCATGCTGTCGATGACATCAGAGAGGCTTTTCGCATATTCTCGGACAAGTGTCCGCACTTCATCCTCAAGTTCGGCTTCGATTATGGGAATTTTGCTGAGGATCTTCTCCTCGATATCCTTCTTTATCCTTGAAATGATGCCGGCAAGCTCCTTGTGACGAACCTCTGCCCGGTTCTGCTCCGCTGAAGCGCCTCCTATCAGCCGGTTTATTTCGCTAAGTAGTGCAGACTTTGCAGCCGCCATCTTCTTTTTCCGGGACTCTGTACCGCTTGAAAAATACCGGTCGCGGAGGAAGCGTGATGCCCCTTTCTCGTCATCATTCTCGCCTGTCGGGTAGTATCCCCACCTCTTCAGCGCATTGATGTCATCCATGCTATGCTCGGCTTTCTTCAATATTTTCTTCACCTCAATGGCCGAATACCTGAAGATGAGCGCCTCACCGCCGTTGCCCTTCACAAGGGTACGGAACTTTTCGCGGATAAACTTCTCGCACTCGTCGATGTGGTTATTCCCTCTGAACTCACCCTCCTTCATTGGGTCGTCGCATTGATTGAGCATAGCAACTATCTCTCGCCCTCTCAGGTTGAGCTCGTCGGCGATTCGTGTTTCATCATCGGCACCGACTCTGTCGGCGGTGAAGATCATTAGAGCGGCGTCGACCGACTTAAGTGCTTCAAATGCCATCAGATTGCCCACCTCGCTGCCACCAAACCCTGGGGTATCGAGAAGCACGACATTCTGCAGAAGCGCAGAATGGAGGAATATGCGCACCCTGTCTACCTTCTGCTGCTCCAGCCTCCGCTGGTCGTCACTTCCATGGAAGTAACCCGATCGTATATCGGTATACTCAAGTGCCTCTTCGATGTCGCCGCATTTCTTCACGGTTCCGTCCTTGAAAAGAACCTCTCCACGTTCAAGCTGGGGTGATTCGGCGAATACCATTTCAGTAAGTGCAGCCGTTGTCTCTGTGCGACCCTCTTTGAGAACATCTCTATTGAGAAACGAGTTGATCACACTCGATTTACCGGCTTTGAACATGCCGACTATGCCAAGACGAAAGGGTTCTTGGATATTCCTTAACTGCTCGCTAACATTTTCTACAAATAATGGCAGCCGCGAGGCAGATCGAATTGCTTCATCATCAATCTTGGATAGAGCTCTCTTGGCCTCTGAGACTATGTTCTGATACATTGCGATAATATCATCTCTTCTCGATTCAGCAATCATTGGCAACTCCTCCTATTTAATCATATGCGTCCTTGATGGTAAGCGTGAGAAAAAACATCAGGATTACACCCTTCACAAGCCAAGTGCTTTTCTAACACTCTCAAACTTTCCCCTCAATCTCCGGGTTCAATCCCAATCCCTGACTCCAGTTTTTGCTTGAATTATAGGTGATGTTGAGTGGGGTATTATATCTTTAAATTTCAGTCCCCACTGGCATATATTCTTATCATATCCCAGACATTGTTTCAATATTTTTTTGCAATTTTCTCAATCGAATTAAGCGGTTATTCCACTCAAAACCAAAGGCTGGCTACCTGCCTCACTGATGCAGCATCAGATGTTTTGCTGTTATTTGCCAGTGAACTTCCTACCCCAAAGTATTGCCATGATCAATCCTCCCTTCTTGTATTCTTCTCAATCGCAAGAAGTATAAGGATAAGCGAAAACATCGCTATGACCCCAAAGGCTGCCCCCAGCATCCATATCTGCGAAGATCGTTCGCCCTTTGATGCCATCTCCTCTGTATCCCTTAAAGAGGCACCGGCATCCCATAAGGAAATATATGCATCTATAGCCAGCAGCCGCTTTTCGGTTGGCGCGCTCTTCACAATGCCAATAATCCCTCTTATGAACTCTGTCCTGTCTTTTGGGTCGTGCCTCATTATCTGGTTCTTAATGATTTCTTCAGCTTTTGGCCTGTCAACCTGATTGCCCAGAATATCGAGCAGTTCCTTAAGGTCAGTCTCATTCTTCCAGTCGTCTTTCTTGTCTTTCTTCTTCTTTGTGTCAGCAGGCTTTTGTGGATTCCATGGATTTTCCTGTCTCTCAAGCTCTGCCTTGACCTCTTCGTATGTGACTTCGACAGACTTATGCCCTGCAACATATGAAGTCGCAACCTTGTAACCGGCAAATACCAGAGCAAGAAATGCAGGCAGGATCACCACCCATGCAAATACCCTTGTGATGTTGAAAAATACTACTCTTTCGATCTTCTCGAACATTCTGAATGCCCTCCTATAAAATATATTTGATGTTTCTATGGTATACACTACCCCTGACAACCCTATGTCACTGTGATATGGCAGAATATAAACATGAAAAAGAAAACTTACTCGGCAATTGAGCATTTTGAGAAGTATCTGGCGCAGAACAGAAACCGTTTCCGTATGGGCATTAAGATCACAGAACAGGGTAAGGACAGCCTTGGGCTTATTTATCCTGGATTTATCGCTAAGATCAGGCCTTTTCTGCTTCAACGGGGTTCATTTGTCGAGATGGTTGTCTATGTTTATCATAAGGGGGAGGCCTGGGACGGCCTAATCAGCTTTGAAATTGAGATCAAAATGAGCAGGGCAGGGGAATATTACTGCGGCCTCTGCAAGGATAAGCCGAGAATATGCTATAGATCGGCAGAAGAACTGATCGAGGCCCACTGCTTTGAGGAGTTCAGAAAATGGTCGAACAGAAATATCAGAAAGACAAACTGCCTTGCACTCTATGGCAAAATATCAGGCGGATCAACCGCAGCAAGAATCATCAGACCTGGCAGAACAAAGCTGCCTGTGAGCGATAAAGAGACAGTTATACCTCTTGCAGGGAAGCAATAAAAGGCAGCTTCATTCAGGGGATAGAGCTTTATCTGCATATCACCACTGACCCGGCAAGGATCAGTACAGCTCCGACAAGTGTTTTCATCATATTCATTCCTTCCGGCATCTCCCCAAGCAAGGCAACACTGAATATCACCGTAAACAGCAGGTTGGTATTCACCAGAGACATCACATTAGGCACTGTTGAGGATGGGCTGCTCAAGGCCTTTATGACAGAGATGCTGCCAATGATACCAATAAGCCCTGATACTACTCCGTACATGACAGAACCCCTATCCATCTGTAGGCTGCCATTGCCCGTAATGAACAGATAGATCAGTGCCCCTGCAAGCGAGCCAATGGTAGATGTCAGAAGTATCACCTCGGAAGAGGCTGCTGCCTTTGATAATGCCATTCTTATGGGTATGGCGCTGACCCCGAATGCTGCTGATGCAGTTATTGCGTATAAGGCCCATTGTGCGATCATATCTCATCCTCCTTAAACCCGAATTGACTGACACAATTAGAAAGAGATCTGATCAGTTTCTTCATCTCTGTCTCATGCTCCTCAATTGCTGCAACCATGTCATGAAGCAGGAGAAAGCTGTCAGGCCCGTCATAATGTAGTATCCAGTTGACCTCTTCTAACGGCCCCTCAAATGGTTCATACATTATTGTTTACCATCCTCTTAATCTGAATCCTTTGGGTCGAACATCAGATATGCAATATGATTGATGATATAGTCCATGCCTGAGACCTGCTCTGATGTTTTGTCTATTAGCTTATGCAGGATAAATTCACTGAATGTTT
>Ga0233425_10009365_pt1 | contig 12481 bp, 13 predicted proteins | sample Watercolumn_Towu_2_FD_181712 | JGI IMG/M metagenome (GOLD analysis project Ga0233425, IMG submission 181712) | Freshwater microbial communities from Lake Towuti, South Sulawesi, Indonesia - Watercolumn_Towuti2014_140_MG | ecosystem: Environmental > Aquatic > Freshwater > Lake | place...
GGCGGCTGCCCGCCTGAGCCCTGTCCCCACGGACCTCCGGGCTGGCCCCACGGATTATTGTTCTGATTGCGCGGCCCGCTTTGATCGCTCCAGGGCATTTCGTCTCGCAGAAGGGAGTATGGCGGCGGTCGCGCCGCTTTGGCCAATGTTATAGGCATTCGTCGGCGCTGCGGCAATGACGCGCGCCTGCGGCAATCGCGCAAGGGAGACCGGAATGATTCGCGATTACACCAACATCGCGGCCAATGAGCGCACTTTTCTCGCCTGGGTTAGGACGGGGGTCGCGGTCATCGCCCTCGGCTTCGTCATCGAGCGCTTCAATTTGTTTCTTCTCAGCGTCGCTGGCGTCTTGACGGAAAACGCCGACAGGCTGCGCATCCAACGTTTCAACACTCCGGCGGGCCGCCACGCTGGCGAAGCCCTCATCGGCGTTGGCGTGATGCTCATCGTCGTTTCGACGATCCGCTTCATTCACACGGCGCGGTTGCTTTCCCGCGACGAGCCGTACACGGCCCGCGCCACGAGCGTCAGCCTATATTTCTTAGCGTTTCTGCTGCTCGCCGTCGCTGGCTTCAGCGCCTATCTCGCGATCGTTTAAGCGTCATTTCTGGTCCAGACGCCAAGATCCGTCCCAATCCGTCGCGGGCGGAACTGCGGCTAAGGCGTCGATGCGAGCGATAAAAGCAAGCGACGGCCCATCGTGTGAAACAATCGCGAGCGCTTTTGAAAATGCGCGGCGCGCTTCTTCCCACGAACGCGCGCGATAGGCGGCGAGGCCTTCCGCAAAACGCGCGCGCAATTCCCTTTGCTCGACCGTCAACTCGCCCTTGCGGCCGATGATTTCATATATCCGTTCGGGCTCAGTTTGACCGGCCATCGCGACAAGATCGATTTCGCGCGCCTCAACAAAGTCGGCGGCGCCGAGTGCGGTCGCTTCCGACACAAGGATACGAGAGCCATAGATCTTGTTTGCGCTTTCCAGGCGCGCGGCGAAATTAGCCGTATCGCCGACAACAGTGTAATTCATCATCTGTTCGGAGCCGATGCTGCCGACGAGCGCCTCGCCGGTCGCGACGCCGATGCGTAGATCGAAGGATATCGGCGCGCTGCGTATCCCAAGAATTTCGGGGAAAAAGGCGCGCAAGCTTTCTAAACGATCGATCATGTCGATCGCCGCAAGGCTTGCAAGACGAGTCTGTTCGATGTCCTTGTTAAAAGGCGGACCCCAATAGGCCATGATGGCGTCGCCAATATATTTGTCGATGATCCCGTCATTGTCTCGTATCGGCGCCGACATCGTCGAGAAATATTGATTGAGAATTTTCACCAGTCCTTGGGGCGTCATGCGCTCGCTCGTCGTCGTGAAGCCGGCGATGTCGCAAAAGAGAACAGTCATGACGCGGCGATGACCCTCGGCCGCAAGCATCGGCGCGTCGATCAAGTCCTTGACGACGCGCGGATCGATATATTTGCCGAAGGTGTCGAGGATGCGCTTCTTCAATCGCAGCTGCTCCACCATACGATTGAAAGCCGCAGTGAGATAGCCGATCTCGTCCCGTGTCGTGACGGCGATCACTTCATCGAGTTGTCCCGCTTCGACCGCGCGCGTGCCTTCCAGGAGTCGGCGCACCGGAACGGTGACGCCATTGCTCACCAATATCGAGAAGACGACCCCCAGCGCCGCGGCGAATAGGGTCAAAGCGGCGGCGATCATCATGACTTGATGTTGCGCGCGCGCCATCGTCTGGCCGTCGGCTTGAACGAGCGCCAGCATGTCGCTGCGTATGGAATCGAGACTGCGATTAAGGTCGTCGCGAAACTCGTCGGCGCGCTCCAGACTTTGGGATGCGGCGCGCGCGTCTTTCGTTTCGAGCGCGCTCAACAGCCGGTCGATCTCTTCGTTTAGATAGCGTCGCGACCCCGTTAAGAGATCATCAAGGCGGCTGTCGATGCGCACCAGCGCCGCCTCGTCGCCGAAAGTATCGCCTTTCTGGAGGAGTCCGCCGATCAGGACGCGGGCGGAGCCGATCTCTTGCTCGACGGCGCGACCCTTTGCGTTAAGAGTATCTCGCAGCGCTTCGAATTTTGCGCTGTCGTTCGGCGATTGCATTTGCGCAATGACCATTCGGCGTAGCGCCAACGCCCGTTCAAGCGAGCGAATATTTGCCCTCGCAAGATCGCCGTAAGCGGGGATGTAGCTTGACGAGAGTTCGGCGAAATGGTCGCCGACGCGACGAACCAAGACCATAGAAAGGACGGAAGTCACGGCCATGAGAAGAATAAGCGCCAGCGCGATGCCTAAAATCTTTCTTTTGATGGAGAGTGAAAAACTCGGCAGGGCGAGAAATTGCGACATTCCCATTTCCGATTTGGTCCGAGCGTTGGGCGCGAGCCCGCGTGCAGAGATACGCGCTTTGCAAGAGTAGCCGGATCAAAGGCCGCTTCGTGCGCGAATCGAATTGTAGCTTGGACGTCGAATTTCTGGCTACTCGGCTCCCGCTTCGGGCAAGCAGCAAGTTCTAGCTTGGTTGGCGGAGACGGTGGGATTCGAACCCACGATAGGGTTTCCCCTATAACGATTTAGCAAACCGTCGCCTTCAGCCTCTCGGCCACGTCTCCATGCGTCCCGATTATGGGCGGAACGGCGAAGAACATATGCCAAAGGCCCGGCGCGATGGCAAGGGAACGACTGGGCGCGGCGCTGAGCCGTTTTCCCAACGGCCTTGCGGCGCGCGTTTGCTTTCAGCTCACTGAATTTTCTCGACAACCGCCGCCATGTCCGGCACGAGCCGCACGCGATAGCGGCCTTTTGCACAGCTCAGCGCCCAAACCTGCTCGTCCGGCTTCGAGGCATGAGCATCGCGTTTCGCGCTGAGCGGCGAGTCACATACGTATCCCTGGCTTCGAATATGGTCGGCGATGATATCTGCGGCGGACGTCTGCGCCGAGGCCGGCGAGAGGAATCCGGGCGTAAAGAGCAGAATTGCGAACCGTAACATCCGCATCGTCGCCTCCATCGTCGGTCGTATCGTCGAAGTCCGAATGGCTTCGCTTCGCTCACAATGACGATATATCTGATCAGTTCATCAGTTCGGCGGCGAAAAGGGCGCGTCGGCTCAAGATCAAGTTGCGTAAATGCGGTAGACGCTGTCACCCTCGATTCTTCGCCGCTTACATTGCGCCGATCACCCTGACTCGAAACAGCGCGCATGCGCGCCCGTTCTGAGGTCCTTCAAATCAGCCGTCACGCGTGAACCGTTAGCGAGATGGAGGCTGACGATATTGTTGTAAAATCCGAAGCGGTAATCGGTCTTCATCGGATACGAACGGCCGGCGGCAATGTAGAAGCAATAGGAACTGTATTCCGGATTGGCTCTGAGAGAAATTGAGCAGTGTATTGAGTAGTTCAGCGGCGTGCACTTGAGCGCAACGTCTTTCGACGGCAGCATGAAATTGTTGGCGCTCATCGCCCCCGCAAGGGCGGCTTTGCACGTCAAACTCAAGGCTGCACAAAGCGCCGCCGTGGCGCGGATTGTTCTCATGACGCCCCCGAAGATTCCTTGGCCCGCGACTATAGCGCGACGTCGACCGTCTTGCTGCGTCGATCGCAAATTTCTCGACAAGGCGGAGCTTCGATCGACAATGCGAATGAGAGGTGAAGATGTCTCAAACCTTTTATGCTTCTGTGCTAATGTGACACACGGCGCGCCTCGCGCCGGGCGAAATCAGCCCGAGGAGGCGACGATGAGGAATGGCATATGCTCTCGCGTCCCGCCGCCGGTCGGGTGGAGCGTCAGCCGGCAAACGCATCCTGCAATCGCTCAAGCGATCTTCGCTGTGTCGAACGACGAGCGAACGCCTGAGGCCATTTGGGAGGCGCCGACTCCGGAAGAATGGCGGAAGGTTTCCGAGCTTGTCGTCGAATATGTCGATGACGGCGATTTTTCCATCGACAATGGCAAATTCGCATGGGGACCGTTCGAGACGCTTCGCCTATGGCCGACGCGTCGCGACGACTGATCGCGATCGCGCAGGACGCCGGCAGTTGTTGACCGGCGTGGTCCATGGAGAATCCTTCAAGGAGCTTGAGTCGCGCCGCCGACGATTGGCGTCTCGACGATCCCGTTTATGCGTTCGCGCCGCAATGTTGCCTAAAATTACCACAGTAAAAATGCGATGTTGCCAGTTCCTTGACGCTTCCCTTCACGGCTACGCGAACCATTTATGTCTGCGTGGGAACATTTTATGCTCGATCTCGCCTACATAACCTTGCTCGACTTTCTCTCTCGCTCGCGCGAAGGCGTTAGAAGCGAGCAGTTCCATCAGCCACAATTTGCGCCATTCGCGCGTGACGAAGCGAAACGCGGCAGGGCGAAAACCGATCGCCAGGAAGCATCGCCGCCTGCACCCGACATAATGGGCGATCGCCCAAAGCGGTCCTAAAAGCCCGACCCCGGGATGACACAGCGGCGCGGCCTTGAGCGCCGATCGGAACATCCGCCTCTCAGCGACAGTCTTGGCGCGAGCGCCAGCACGCCGTCGTCAGCTCTTTGCCGGCCCGCCGTAGGCCGAATAACTTCGACTTGCGTCCTCGGCGCGGCCAGGCGCCGGAGTTCTTTCCGGAGAGATCTCGCGTGAAACGACCGCACGTGGCGGGTCTGCATTGTGGCGCGACTGCCACAGTCGCGAAGAAAGCGCATGGCGACGACCGAAGGGCTCTCATTATCCTTTGACTGTGCAACGGATTTTTTCCTAAGAACTTGGCCTCAAGCGAATCTTCCCAAGCGCTCAGTGCTAAACCCTTAAGGAGGAAGGTACATGAATAAGGCAATGTTTGCCGCCTCGGCATTAGTGATGATAGCCGGATCGGCGATAGCCGCCGATCTTCCGTCCTACAAGGCGCCACCGCCTCCGCCTCCGCCGCCGATCATGACCTGGACCGGCTTGTACGGCGGCCTTAACTTCGGCGTGGGTTTTTACGACAGAAATTCCTCCAACGCTTGGAACTGGGGCTGGAACAATCACGGCGGCAGCCGCGCGGGCGTCGTCGGCGGAAGTCAGCTTGGATACAACTTCCAGGTTACGCCGATGTTCGTCGTCGGCGTCGAGACGGACTTCCAGGGCACGAGCATCGGCTCCGGCGCCGGCGGCAACAGCTGGGGCTGGTTTTTCGGCCTGCCTCCGGTGACGACGGCGACGCTGAACTGGTTCGGCACCGCTCGCGGCCGTGCGGGCATCACGCTGCTGAGCCAGAAAGTGTTGGTCTACGGCACGGGCGGCTTCGCCTATGGCGAGGTGCAGCGCAACGGCTGGTGGAACCAGAACAGAGCGGTGCAGACGGGCTGGACGGCCGGCGGCGGGGCCGAGTGGATGGTTATTCCGAACTGGTCCCTCAAGCTCGAGTATCTGTATACGCAGATCAGCGGCACCGGGAACAACAACAACTGGTTCTGGGTGTTCAACCCGGGCTGGGGCCTCAACAGCCCGAACAACCGCACGCGTTTCCACACGATCCGCGCGGGCGTGAACTATCACCTTACCTTCGGCTCTCCGGCGCCGGTATTGGCGAAATATTGATCGATCGTTCGAGTCCGATTGGTCAACGGAAAGCCCAGCCCGCCGGCTGGGCTTTTTCTTTCGCCTAAGGCGACGTCTTCGTTGAGGATTGGCGATTGCAGGGCGCCGGGCGCGGCATTGCAGAGCGGGAGCGGCGAGTGAGAGCGGCGCGCGCTCAGAGGACGACACTGATGTCACTGGTGCCGGTTGCAGGATTCGAACCCGCGACCTACTGATTACAAAACTCATTCAGGACGTTTTCCGGGTTATCCAACTCCACGCCATAGCACGATAATGATCTGATTTAACTAGCGATCATCTTCGCTATTATTTCCGGTCACAACCCGTGGTTTTCTTTCTCGTGGTCACCATATGGTCACCACAGAGGACCCAATGACTGAGCGGATCGTGAAGCTCACCAAGCGCACGGTGGACGCGGCCCGGCCGGAGGCCGAACGCTACATTCTTTGGGACAGCACCCTGAAAGGTTTTGGCGTGCGCGTCGAGACCTCGGGAACCAAGACTTTTCTTGTTCGCTATCGAACCGCGGCCCGAAAGCGCTTTGTTGCCGTTGGCCGCTTCGGTCAACTCACGCCCGAGCAGGCGCGCGGTCTCGCGCAGGAAGCGCTGGCCAGCGTGCGGCGCGGGCATGATCCGGCGGACGAACGACGTAAGGAGAGGGTGGCGCTGTCTGTTGCCGAGCTCGCGGCGCGGTTTTTCGCCGAACATGTTGACGCCAAGCGCAAGAGCTCCACCGCGGTCCATTACCGCAGTTTGATCGATTGCTACCTTCTGCCAAAGCACGGCGCTCGTAAGGCGCATGATTTTTCCCGCGCCGATCTCGCGCGGCTGCATTTGTCGATTCAGGACCGGCCCTATCAGGCGAATCGCCTGCTCGCGGTCGTCGCCAGCATGTATTCTTTCGGCGAACGGCATGGGCTTGTTCCCGAGGGCTACAATCCCGCCGTCCGCATCGAGCGATTTCCGGAGGCCCGTCGCGAACGGTTCCTGTCGACGGAAGAATTGGGGCGGCTCGGGGAGGCCTTTCGTCAATTCGAGAGCGACGGACGTTTCGCGGCGGGGATCGCGGCGCTGCGGCTGCTGCTTTTCACCGGAGCGCGTCTAAGCGAAATCCTGCATCTGCGCTGGGAGCATGTCGATTTCGAGCGCGGCCTGTTGCTGTTGCCCGACTCGAAGACCGGGCGGAAGGCGATAACGCTTAACGCCCCGGCGCTCGCCGTGCTGCAATCGCTTGAGCAAATTGGGGCGTTCGTCATACCGGGCGCCAATCCGGACACGCCGCGAGCCGACCTCAAGAAGCCCTGGGCGGCGGTGATCGAGGCCGCCTCTCTTCCCGGCCTGCGCATTCATGATCTCCGCCATTCCTTCGCCAGCGTCGGCGCGGGCGCCGGGCTCGGTCTGCCTATCGTCGGCAAGCTTTTGGGCCACGCGCAAGCGGCGACCACGCAGCGTTACGCGCATCTCGACGCCGACCCCATCCGGCGCGCGGCGGATGCGATTGGCGCGACAATTTCCGCGGCGCTCGATGGCCGGACCGGCGGCTCTGTCACGCCATTGGGCGCGAGGCGATTTTCGCCTCATTGACGGATTTCCCCGGTCGCGCCGAGAATTTCCTCGGCGTTGTCCAAGAGGGCGATCATCTTTGCGACCACGCGTCGCGCATTTGTCGCGCCTTGCCGCGCGCGATTGCATTCGTCGAGCAATTCCGAGATGGTCGGCGGAAATTTGTTCTTTCGCCATATCCGAACGATCGCGGCGGCGAGAATTTCAGGCGCTAGGGCGTGATGGTCGATGACGATGAGCGCGCCTTCGACAAAAGTTCGGATATTCGGGACCATTCCTCGCGGGAAGCCGTCGAGCATGGTCGTCAACAGAACGGAAAGCGTTTTTTCGTCGGCCTTGCCGTCGAGGGCGCGACACAATTCGTCGTCCCAGGCGTGCAATGTCGCCCGCTCAGGCAATTGCTTCCGACGAAGGAACGCTCGTTCGCGAGCAGCGTCGGGATTGCGTAAGTCGAGCAGCTTGACGCCAATCCACTCTCCAAGTTGGGCGTCGATGATCTGACGCAGGATTTGCTGATGGGCCAATAGCGGTTCGAAAAGAGCGCGGGCTCGATTGCCAGACCGCTTGGCCGCAACTAGCGGAACATTTTGTGGAGCGATTAGTATCAATTCTTCCATTTTTCAGCCTCGTCTGTCGTGGCGATTTTGAATGCGGACGAGAACCTCGTTGAAATCGTCGTCGTCGTGCAGTTGCGCGAGGATCGACCGATTGGTTTGGCGCCGCTCGGCGGGGCCGTCCCTTGGAGCCGCAGGGCAGGGTGACGCCTGTTCCAGCCAACAATCCTTGTTCAGCCATGTTGCAGGATGCTTGGTGTAGCGCGGGTTCTCGCCGTCGCGTTCAGCGGCGTAGCGTGCTGCGCCGCGAATGATTTCGTCTGGCGGCGCGCGTTCGATGGCCTGTGCGAAGGCGCGCATTGCCTCGGTCACGGCGACCTTTTTCGGATAGGTCCGCCAGAAGGCGTCGAAAGCGTTCGCGATTTTCGCGCTTCGCCGCGACGGGAGTCGATAAGAAAGATCATAGATTGATTCATTAAATAAGGTTGGGGGAACAGCCGTTCGCCCTTTTTCGAATGGCTGTTCACCCTTTTCGGAACCGTGGTTCACCCTTTTTGAGTCGATTGAGTGAACGAGGGTTCGTCCTTTCGGCGCACGCGGAGCCTCGCCATTGCAACGAGTCAATCGATCTGCGTCTTGTGCATTTTCGGTTCGTGGCGCGCCATTGTCATTTTTGATCGTCCAACGATAGCGGTTGGTCTCTCCGCGGCCGCTGCCGCGTTCAACGGAGAGGTGACCGCGCTCGACAAGGCGACGAATGACTTTCTGAACGCCTCGCTCAGTCACGCGACATTCGGCTGCAAGCCGGGTGATGCTTGGCCATGCGTAGCCCTCCCGGTCATTGACGAGATTGGCGAGAACATAGGCGAGCATGAAGGCGAGCGGCGTCAGGGCAGGGTCGGCGCGCACCTGATCGAGCCAAACGAATTTGTCGCGCGCAAACGATGCGCCGCGACTGGCTGCCTCGTTGACGTTGCCGGAGTAGTCAATCCGATCGTCGGAAGGTCGATGAGAATAGTGGGGCGGGGACCGCCACGAAGAATCGGAGGACATTCCGAAAACATCGGGCGAGTCGACGTTGGCTGGAACGACGAAATTCACCGTTGGGCGCCATGGCGTATTTCTGAGCGGAAAGACAGGCGATCGGCGAAGCCAGGCGGTCTCGCTTGTTACGGCGACGCGTTCCTCTCGGCGTTCAGGGGAGTCGCGAGCCCCAGAAATACGACAATGGCGCGGTTGAGCCGCAAAATGTCTTCGTCGTCGAGACGCCCAATCTTCGCGCCAACCTTGGACTTCGGCACGGTCGTAATTTTGTCGCTCATCAGACGACAGGGGGCACGCAAACCATTTCTGTCATTGGGTTCGATCGCCAATCGAAAAAGCGGCGCCTCGGTTGGATCGGTCGTGAACGCGCATACCGTGACAGAATTTGTCGCGTCAAAGCTGTCATCCTGAACGATGACGACGGGACGCGGTTTGCCGGCGTAATCCTTCCCGCCGGCCACAGTCCAGATTTCGCCGCGCCTCACTCTTCGGCCCAGTCGGAGACGGTGTCGATGAATGCCTGATCGTCGCCCGCGAAGGCGCTGGCCGCGACCGCCGCTGATTGTCGATGGGCTTCCTTACGAAAGCCGGGCGCCCGCAAGTCTGGAACCCAAATTTGAATCGGCCGCAATCCTTGCTCGCGCAGTCGCTCGCGATGAGCGCGAACCCTTTCGCGCGAAGATTTGAGGTTTCTCGTGGGCGGCACGGACCTGCTCCGATTGGTTACATGTAACCTAGCATACACGGATGGTTTGGGCCAGAGGATTGAACGGGAACCGGTGATCGCAAGCGCTCACATCCCGATCCCAATCCCTCGCGTTCGCGTAAAATCCCATGAGATTCCGGAGTCGCGGACGACGCCGCTGATCTGGCGGCCAAGGCGGTCGTCCATGACGGGCCGCCACGGGACGAGCGTGAACTCGTAGGCGTTCTCAACGACGGCGTATTTGCCTGAGATGAGATTTGCCGTACCGATGAAAACGCCCGAGACGCGCTCGCCTTCGGCTTTCATTTTGAAAGGCGCGTGCTTATTCGTCGCCATGGATGTTCCGACGCGCTCGATCTCGCTCCGCTCAAGTCGGCTGACCAAGTCTCCCGGCGCGCGAATGACGTTTTCCGGCGTGCGCCGGGCGTGACCCATTTCGACGAGCGTCACTCTGCGCTGTTTCATCGCCCGATCGACCTCGGCGCCAAACCCGGCGCGCACGATGGGCGCGCGATTGGACGACGTCATCTCCCGATCGAGCCAGGTGGCGCCGTTGGCGTCGATCTGCGATTCGAGGTCAAGACTGGAAAGAACTCGCAGCGTTATTCGTCCGCGCCGCTGGGCGTCATAGTCGGCCGCGCGCGTCTCGAAGTCGGGAGGGAGACGCCAGTGGTCGGCGTCGATCCGCTCCACGATGCCCGCCCGACGCAGCGCCTCCAGTCGCCGTACATGGCTCTCGACATAGGCGCTGTAGTCCCCGCCCGGAACACGGACGCGGCTCGCCTCCGCGATGATGCGGTGGACGCTCGGGCGATAGTCGCCTGAGGCGCCGGCGAGTTCAGCGATGTTGCGGTCGGCCGGTCTCGGCCCTGCTGGCGCGGGGGCGATTTCCACGATCGATCCGATGGACGCTTCCTCGGCGGTATTGACCATCGCCTCGGAGCCGAGCGTGACATGATGGACGCGCCCGTCGACGCCGTCGACGACGAGGCAGTCGGTCAGCCGCTTGTCAATCACGCGACCAACGATCCGGATTTTGGCCTCCTCGCCGCGAAGGGAATAGCTTTCCAGCGCGCGCTCTTCGCCACGCGCCTTCAGCGCCCGGTTGATCGCCTTGACGATGTCGCCGCGCTCGCCGAGTTCCCGTAGCGTCGGCTCCATCTGGTCGGACAGTTTCCACACGCCCGGCTCGCTCTCCATGGCAAGGCCATAGCGCGCCAGCGTCTGCAATCTGCCGATGCGCAGCGTCCGATCGAAATCGGCCCGGACCTGACCGGTCTCCGGCCTCAGGTCGAGAGTTCCCTCGCCGGCCTCGGCGAGCATCGCCCGGTCGATCCGTGTGAAGCGCTCGGCCGTGATTTCCGACGTGAGCTTCGATCTGAGTTCCAGGTCGGTCTCCGGACCCAATTCGAGCGTCGCCAGCTCCTGCGCGCGCAGTCTCAATCCGTCCGTGATGTAGTCCTGAGCGATGATCAAATCCTTGCCGGTGTCGTCCTTGCCCCGGACGACGACATGGCTATGCGGATGGCCGGTGTTGAAATGGTCGACCGCGACCCAGTCGAGCTTCGTTCCGAGGTCTTCGTCCATCTGCTTCATCACGTCGCGGGTGAAGGCGTGAAGATCGCTCAGTCGATCGCCGTCCTCGGGCGCGACGATGAATCGAAACTGATGCCGATCTTCGCGCCCGCGCTCAAGAAACGAGCGGCCATCGACGGCGTCAGTTTCCGACCCATAGAGCCGGCCACGTTCTCCTTCCCGGTCCGTCCCGTCGCGCTGCAAATAGCGCAGATGCGCGTCGGCTCCTTTGCTCCCAAGTCTCAACTTCACGATCCGCGCCTTGACGACCACGCGCCGCATTCGCTCGCCAGGCCCGCGCCTCTCGGCCGCGAGCTTCAGCCGTTCGGCCGCCGCCTGTCCCCGACCGATGCGACAGCATCTTCCTTTCCGGGGCCGACTCGACGCGCCATCGCGTCGCCGATCGGATCGGCCACCGCGCTTCGGCGACGGCCCGATCCCCATGCCCTTGGCCTTCGTCACGGCCTTCATCACTTGCGCGACAAAGGAGCGCGGTCGTCGCGACTTGGCGCTGCTCCGATCACGAATTTTTCCGGCGCGGAGTCGAAGGTCGGAAGCGTCGTCGTTGCTCATGCGCAAGAGCATGCGCCAGCGCTGCGTCGAAACAAGCGGAAATCCGCGCAGCTCGCATCATGGCGTTGAAAAAGAAACGCAATGCGAAAGGACGCACACTGTGAAAAATCGCTTCACACGGAAATAGCAATGTGCAGACAAACCATTACACGCAATCGGCACGATTGCTTTAATCTTGCATTTCTAATCGGGCTGTTCTTGTCAATACTTTTCTTGCGCCCATCTATACTCCTCCATTGTGCTTGCGTCTATCCGGCGCGCACCGTTCACACGCTGCAACTTCCATGCGCTCGGTGGCGGTCCATGCATTTCTACGTGCTCGGCATAAAACCGGCGCATGCTGGCCAAAGACGAGTCGGAGGGCGCCAAGCACTCAGTCGGTTTCCGGTTCACCGGCCCGGCAAGATAACGGCTTTCCACTCCGGCCCGCGACACCGCCACGGGCGCTTATCCGCCGCAGCGGATTCGCTATAAAATTGTCGTTCCTTTTGTCGTCGATGCGTCAGATCTCCCGCAGTTTCTGTGCCGTCGCAGTGATTGCGGTCCTGTCAGCGTCGTGCGAACCGTCGGCGCGTGTCCATCGAAACTCTGTGCCATCAAGCCACATCCGATGCATGATGATCGCGAGCTTGCGCGCGACCGCCACGACGGCGCGTTTGTGGCCTCGGCGTTTGGCGACGCTCATTCCCCAAGCCTTCAGAGCCGACCATTTTTTGCAGCGAACCATGAGCCCGCTCGCGGCTTCATAGAGGTTCATCCGCACCTCGGGATCGCCGCATCGGGTGATGCGTCCGTCGTAGTCGATCGTTCCAGATTGGAACCGCTTGGGCGTGAGCCCGAAGTGCGCGCCGACGGTGCGCGATCGGCTGAATCTATGCGGATCGTCGAC
>Ga0233425_10009366_pt1 | contig 12481 bp, 7 predicted proteins | sample Watercolumn_Towu_2_FD_181712 | JGI IMG/M metagenome (GOLD analysis project Ga0233425, IMG submission 181712) | Freshwater microbial communities from Lake Towuti, South Sulawesi, Indonesia - Watercolumn_Towuti2014_140_MG | ecosystem: Environmental > Aquatic > Freshwater > Lake | place: Indonesia...
GAAAGGGGCGGAGAGGGTTTGACGGAGGGACAGGCATCCAGCCTGCAGGAACTGAAAGAGGTCCGCCTGCTGATCGCGAAGGGCAAGCGGACGGGCGTCCTCACGCTGCAGGACATCCAGGATGCGCTCAGCGAGGTGGAGAGCCTGGACGCCGAGGCGGCGGATGAGCTCTACCGCCTGCTGGCGGAGGCGGGGATCCAGATCGATGATGGCAACGAGGAGGAAGAGGAGGAGGAGTCCGTCGACGAGGAACTGGAACCCGTGCCGGAGGTGGAGGCCGAGGAGCTGGAGGCCGAGGAGCTTGCGGACCTGGACGGCATCCCCATCGACGACTCCGTGCGGATGTACCTGCGCGGGATCGGGCGCTTCCCCCTGCTTACCCCGCGCGAGGAGGTCGTTCTCGCGCGGCGCATCCAGAAGGGCGACGGGGAAGTCATCTACGATAAGCTGCGGAACGTGCTGACCTTCCGGCCGAATGAGCGGCTGGAGCACGACGTGGTCTACACGGTGGCGGTGCGAGGCGGCGAGAGCGGGATGCGCGACCTGTCCGGCCGGCGGATGGGACGCGACCGGGTGTGGAGCTTCCGGACCGTGCGGGCGGGCTCGCCGCTGGCCGTCCTGCGCACGACGCCCGCCGATGGCGACCGACAGGTGGACGTTGCGTCGCCCATCACCCTCGACTTCAGTGACTCCATCGCCCCCTCGGCCCGGCGGGGGCGGGTGGTCGGCATCTGCGATCAGAAGGGACGAGCGGTCTCCGGGACACTGACGCTGGAGGACCGCCCCGGGCGGCTGCGGTTCGCGCCGCACGAGCCGCTGCGCTACCGGACCACCTACACGGTCACGGTGAGGGGCGGCCTGGACGGGATCCGCAGCGAGGACGGACGGCTGCTTCCGGCGGACGCGAGCTTCGAGTTTGTGACCGCTGCCACGCGCGCGGGCCCGCGCGTCCTGGAATCCGAGCCGAACGAGGGCGAGGAGGGCGTGCCGGTGGCCACGGCGGTCGTCCTGCGGTTCTCGAAGCCGCTGGACCCCAAGACCGTCGGGCCGCAGACCGTGGCCCTCGCCGACGAGGAGGACGCCCCGGTTGCGGGCTCGGCGGAGTATGTGCCGCAGGCGAACGAGATCCGGTTCATCCCCGACGCAGCCCTGCGGCTGGCGAGCGGCTATGGCCTGACCGTTCGGGGCGGGCAGCGCGGCGTGCGTGACATCGACGGCCTGCCCATGCGGCGCGCGGTGAGGGTGGACTTCCATACCGAGACCGCGCCCGCCGAGGCGGCGGCCTTCCCCGTCTACCCCCAGGACGAGGCGATGGGCGTCGGCACGGGGAGCATCGTCGAGGTGGGGTTCACCCGGCAGATGGACTTCGCGACCCAGACACCCGACGCCCTGAAGGTGAAGGACGAGGAGGCGATCCGCAAGCTGGCGGAGGCGAACCTGCGCCTCGTGGTCAGCATTGCCAAGAAGTACACCGGCCGCTGCTCCATGAGCTTCCTGGACCTCATCCAGGAGGGCAACATGGGGTTGATGCGGGCCGTCGAGAAGTTCGACTTCCGGAAGGGGTACAAGTTCTCCACCTATGCCACTTGGTGGGTGAGGCAGGCGATCACCCGCGCCATCGCGGACCAGGGCCGCATCATCCGGATCCCGGTCCACATGGTGGAGACGATCAACCGGCTGGTGAAGACCTCCCGCCAGCTCCTGCAGCAGCTCGGTCGCGAGCCGACGCTGGAGGAGGTGGCGGCCGATATGGACATGCCGCTGGAGCGGGTGAGCGAGATCAAGCGGATCGCCCCGGAGCCGCTCTCCCTCGAGGCGCCCGTGGGCGAGGAGGAGAACAGCCACCTGGGGGACTTCGTCCCCGATGACGAGGTGCGCTCGCCCGTCGACGCCGCCAGCAACCTCGTCCTGCGCGAGCAGCTGGAGCAGCTCCTGGGACAGCTCAGCCCGCGTGAGCGGGAGGTCCTGAAGCTGCGTTTCGGCCTCGACGACGGCTATCCGCGGACGCTGGAAGAGGTCGGGCAGCAGTTCAACGTCACCCGCGAACGCATCCGGCAGATCGAGGCCAAGGCACTCAAGAAGTTGCGCCACCCGGCACGCAGTCGACCGCTCCTTGACTATCTGACCGGGTGAACGGCGTTGGGGGTCTCGGGGCGACGGCGATGGCAACAGGGGACAGTCCATGCGTCACGGTTCGCGCTTGGCGCGTCCCGTGACTTGGGCAGTCCCTGACGGCAACTGGGGACAGTTCCCGTTGTGGGCCCGTAGCTCAGTCGGTTAGAGCAACCGGCTCATAACCGGTTGGTCGCTGGTTCGAGTCCAGCCGGGCCCACCAGGAACGGCAGGAGTCTGGGAGTCTGGGAGACTGGGGCGAGTGGCCGCCTGCCACGAACGCCACTCGTCGGTGTGGCCACGCATCCCTGTAGCGCCTACCTCCACACCGTCAGGGACTGCCGTCTTCGGAGACTCCTACACTCCCAGACTCCCCAACTCCTACACTCCTGCAGTTCTACTCTCCCGCCGTAGAGGACGTTAGATGCTTGGTCCGATCGCGGAGTTCGTCAAACGGTACCGGCACGAGGTCAGCAAGCACGCGCTGGTCGTGGGCAGCGGGATGCTGGTGCCGCCGTACGCGAAGAGCCCGTACGACGTGATCGTTGAGGTGGCGTTGCGGGAGACGGGCGAGCACGCCGGGCCGCGGCCCTCCGAGCACCGCTTGGAGGAGGCGGTCGCGCGTTGGGCGGCCGAGCAGCCTGACCACGCGCTACGGAGCCGGCGGGTGGCGGAGGCGATCGCGGAGGCGCGGCCCTCAGAGGGTCACATCCGTTTGGCGCGGATGGTCAAGGATGGGTACTTCAGCACGCTGATCTGGAGCGCCCCGGACACGCTGCTGGAGCAGGCGCTGCAGCAGCAGCGGCTGGAACCGGAGCGTGATTACAACCTGCTGACCCTCGGACTCGCGGAGCCCGAGGAAGTGCGCGTGGCCATCGAGGAGTCGACGCGCATCACCGTGGTGAAGGCGGGCGGCGACCTCGCCCGCGAGTTTCTTCCCCTGACCTTCCCTGAGTTGCGCGCGGTCCTGCAGCCCGTATCGAAGGTCCTCGCCGATGTGATGCGGTGGCTGCTCGTGTTCGTGGCGTACTCGCCCCGCGAGGCCGAGCTTCTGGCGCTGGCTCCCCCCGACGGCGACAAGGTGTTCTGGGTGAACCGCATCGTGCCGGTGGAGAGCCGGGAGCGATATGATGAGCTGCGGGTGGAGGCCCCGGCGGCCGCGAAGTTCCACGCCTATGAGCCGACGGTGATGGCGCTGCTCGCGCGGCGGGGTTCCTCGAAGAACCTGCTGTGTCGCGAGGCCGGGACCTTCGACGAGTTCTTCGGCAAGCTGAACCATCGGCTGCAGCGCCGGAAGAGCCGCTCGAACGACGGCCGCAAGGATCTCACCGTCCTCCCGGGGGGGCCGTACCCGTACCTGGACTACCTGGACGTGCGCCACGGCGACCTCTTCTTCGGCCGTGAGACGGAGACGGAGGAGCTGCGGAAGCTGATCACCGAGAGCGCCTTCTCGGTGCTCTGCGGGCCGGACGGGATCGGCAAGTCCTCGCTGCTGCGGGCGGGGGTCGCGGCGGCGATGGTCGCGGACGAGAAGGAGAGCGATCAGCGCCCGCCCTATATCCCGGTGGTGGTGAACTGCGCGGGGGATCCGGTAGATGACATCCGGCATGCGGTTGAGTCGACGCTCCACGACCGGGGTTGGCTGACGGGTCAGCGGATCGAGGCCGACGAGTTCCCTGAGGCGATGGCAAGGGCGGTGGAGCTGGCGGAGACGGGGCTGGTGGTGCTGGTGGACGGGTTCGAGCACTGCGTCGCGCGTCGGAGCGCGGCGACGCGCCGCGGCTTTGCCCAGGTCACGGCGGCGTGCGCGGAGCGGCTGGGCGACCGGTGGCGAATGTGCCTCGCGTTGCGGGAGGAGTTCCTGGCCTACCTCCTGGACTTGCGTCCGTTCTGGCCGACGCTCTTCAGCAGCGTGTTTCGTCTAGGCCGCCTGCCGCAGAGCGACGCGGTCGACGCGATCACGAAGCCCGGCCCGGCGTTCTACTGCTACCCGGAGACGGAGCTGGCGGAACGCGTGGCGGCGGACCTGGACGACGGCGGGGTACTCCCCGCGCACTTGCAGCTGGTGATGAATCGGCTCTACGAGCAGCGAAGCTGGGGGTCGTCATCGATCACGCTGAAGATGTACGAGCACGTCGGGGGGGCGGAGAAGATCCTGGCCGAGTGCATCGAGTTCCCGCTCTCGCAGCTCGGGCAACGGGACCGGCGGCTGGCGCACACGATCCTGAACCGCCTCGTCGGCTCCCAACACACGACGGTGCCAAAGACGCTGGAGCGGTTGGTGGAGGAGACACGGCTGGACCGGGAGCGAGTGGAGCGGGTCCTGGCGCGCTTGGTGGACCTGCGAATGGTGCGGGCCATCGGCACTGAGGGCAACCGGCAGTTTCGGCTGATCCACCCGTTCCTGGCGGAGGAGCTGACCGTCGAGCTCTCGGAGCGGCTGACCGCGGCGGCGAAGCACACGGACGCGGTCGCCCGCGCGACGGATGAGTGGCTGCACACCGGGGCGCTGATCCCGGCCCGGTTGCTGCGGAGGCTCCGCGATTGCCGGGACACGATCTGGTTCACCTCGGTGGAGCTGGAGGCGCTGGTGCGGGCGGCGGCGATCCACGAAATCGACCTGGAGTACTGGCTGCGGCGGATCGGCAGCATCGGCCCCGAGCGGATTCCCGTGCTGCGGCGGCTGCTGCACGACACGGATGAGCGAGTGCGTCGCGCCGCGGCGGAGGGCCTCAGCCAGGCGGCTGACGAGGACGCGCTCTCGACGCTCGTGGATGGGCTGCACGACCGCGACGACGCGGTGCGGGAGCGGGCGACCTCGACGCTGGAATCGCACGAGCGGGACCTGATCGGCTCCCTGAGTAACGGCGAGCCCGCGAAGCGACAACGCGCGGCGCACGCGCTGGGGATCATCGGGCGCGAGAAGCATGTGGGGCCGCTCGTGGGGGCGCTACGCGATGATGACCACGAGTTCACCGACCAGGCGACGCGGGCGCTGTCGCAAGTCGGTCCACAGCGCGCCGAGGGGCTGCTGTTGCAGCGGCTGACGGATGAGCCGGAGGCGCCCTGGAGCGTGGCGCATGCTCTGGGGCACCTGGCCACGGATACGCGGACCCTCGCGGCACTGGAGGGGGCGCGGCGGAGGGCTCCGGCGGGCTCGCTGCCGAAGCTCGAGTATGCCATCGGGCGGGCGCGGCTGACCCGCGGCGAGCTGGATGATGCACAGCAGGCGCTGGAGGCGGCCAAGGGCGCGGTGCGGGACGCGGCCGGCCAGCGGGCGGTGGAGGGGGCGCTGGGCGAGCTGGCGGAGGCGCGCGAGCGGGCATCGGACCGGGACCCGGTGGACTGGCCGACCTTCGGGGGCGGAGGCACGCGGCGGGCCTATCGGCGGCGGCAGATCGTGCTGCCCCTCCATCGTCGGTGGGCGTTCTCCACCGAGGCCGAGGTGGTCACGTCGCCGGTGGTCGCGAACGGGATGGTGTATGTGGGGTCGCGGGACCAGTCGCTGTACTGCCTGGACGCCGGGGCCGGGACGCTGAGCTGGCGGCTCCCAACGAAGGGGCGGCTGGAATCGACCGCGGCGGTTGCCGAGGGACTGGTGGTCGTGGGCGGCATGGATGGGACGGTGCACTGCGCCGACGCGGCGAGCGGCCAGCGGCGCTGGACCTTCAGCGCCGGGGCCCCGATCCGCGCGGCGGCGACGATCGCCGGGGAGCGGACGTTCGTGGCCACGCGTGGGGGACTGCTGCAGGCGCTGGCATTGGCGGACGGATCGCCGGCGTGGAAGGTGCAGTTGGACGGGGACATCGTCGCGGCGCCGGCGGTGCGCGGCGACTGGCTCGTGTTGGGGGCGTGGGACGAGGCGATTCGTTGTCTATCGTGCTCGACCGGCGAGGAACAGTGGCGGTTTGACTCCCGAGGCGAGGCCTCGGGCGCGCCGGCGATCGCGGGGGGGTACGCGTATTGCCCCTCGGACGCCGGGTTCCTGCATGCGCTGGACCTGGAGACGGGGGAGGAAGCCTGGCGGGCTGCGCTGGAGCCGCCGATCCGCTGCTCGCCGGCCGTGGCGGAGGACACACTGATTGCGGGGGACGGGCACGGGCGAGTGGTGGCGCTGGCGCGGGACGGCGGGCACGAGGTGTGGTCCGTCAGCCTGGGTGACGAGGTGAGCGGCTCGCCGGCCATCGCCGGAGACCTGGTGTTCGTCGGTTCGGTAGACGGCTCGCTGCGGGCGCTGGACATGGCTTCCGGCGAGGAGCGGTGGCGTGAGAAGACGGCTTTCGGCATCTACTCGTCCCCGGCGATCGCGGGCGAGCTGATCCTGGTGGCGATGGGCTACTACGACGTGTGGGCCTTCGGGCACGAGCCCGAGAAGATGGCCCCGGGCTCCGAAGAGCGGCCATGAGACGCGCCCCGTTCCTGGCCGGTACGGCCGCTCTCCTCCTGCTGAGTGGGTGTAGCACGGTCCGCGACATGCGGAGCGAGTACGTGGCACACCGGGCTCTGCGCGACGCCGTCGCGGAGCTGGGCAGCGAGGCGCCGCGGCTCGACCGCGCCCGCCGGAGCCTTGACCTGGCATATCGCCTCCGGCGTAGCGACCCGCAGTTCCTGGCTCGGCTGGCGGGGCCGTACCAGGCGGCGGGCGGCTTCGACCGGGCGATCCGCTGCTATGAGGCGACGGAGGGGTCGAGCGCGGGCGGCTACGCCCTCGAGACCGGCTACTGTCTCCTGAAGCTGGGCAAGACCGAGGCAGGTGCGGAGCGGGTCCTGCAGGCGGTGGAGCAGGCGGAGACCGACCTGTCTGCACGGCGGATCACCCCGGAGCGCTACGCCAACGTGCTGAATGACGCCGGGTATGCGCTCGTGGGTGCCGGTGTGCGGGTCCGGGAGGCCTCGGCGCTGATCGAGGAAGCAGTGCGCCTGCAGCCGACGGTGCCCGCATACATCGACAGCCTGGGTTGGGCGCGCTACCAGCAGGGCGAGTACGTGGAGGCCGCGTTCCATCTGGAACGCGCAGGACGACTGACCGGGCGCCGGGACCCGGAGGTGCTGTGGCACCTCGGGGCCGTTCACGCCCAGCTCGGGAAGCTGCGCCGGGCCGAGAGCGAACTGCAGCAGGCGCTGGAGCTCGATCCAGCGAATGAGGACGCCCGCCGGATGTTGAAGGAGATGCTGCGGGAGCTGCCGCCGCCGTGGATCGCCTGAGGGCGCGGGCCGCGCGGCACGAACCGGGAGGGAGCAGGGACGATGAGACTCGCCGATCGCGTCGCGCGGATGAAGCCGTCCGCGACCCTGGCAATGGATGCCAAGGCCAAGGCGATGGTTGCCGACGGCAAGGACGTCCTCTCCTTCGCCCTGGGGGAGCCGGACTTCCCGACGCCGGAGGACGTGTGTGACGCAGGGGTACGGGCCATTCAGGCCGGCCACACCAAGTACACCGTGGCCTCGGGCACCCCGCGGCTCAAGAACGCCATCTGCGCGGCGACCGAGCGCGACCTGGGGCTGAAGGTGAAGCCGACCGAGGTGTGCGTGGGCAACGGCGCCAAGCACGTGCTCTCGAACATCTTCGGCGCGCTGCTCAATCCCGGGGATCACGTCGTTCTCGTCGCGCCGTACTGGGTCAGCTATGCGGACCTGATCGAGCTCTTCGACGGTACCTTCACGGCCGTCGAGGCGTCGGCGGAGCGGGACTTCGTGCCCGACCTCGCGGCTGTCGAGGCCGCGGTGACCGACCGCACAGCGGCCGTGCTGATCAACAGCCCGAGCAACCCCACGGGCGGCGTGTTCGGGCAGGAGGACATCGCGGGGCTGGCCGACCTCGCGGTCCGCCGGGACCTCACGATCATCAGCGATGAGATCTATAAGCACATCCTCTACGACGGGCGGAAGCACCACAGCCCCGCGATGGTCTCCCAGGCCGCCCGCGAACGAACGATCATCGTCGACGGCGTCTCGAAGACCTACTCGATGACCGGCTGGCGGATCGGGTGGCTGATCGCGCCCGAGGCCTTCACCAAGGGCATCGGCACGCTGCAGAGCCAGATGACCTCAAACCCGAACTCGATCGCCCAGGAGGCGGCGGCGGACGCACTCCTCGGCCCGCAGGACGCCGTCGAGGCCATGCGCGCGGAGTTCGAGCGGCGTCGCGACCTCATCGTCGGCCTGCTGAACGGCATCCCCGGGGTCACCTGCCGCACGCCCGGCGGCGCGTTCTACGCCTTCCCGAATGTGAGCTCGTACTTCGGCAAGACCCTCCGGGGTCGGACGCTGCAGACCTCAACCGATGTGTCCATGTACCTACTGGAGGAGGGCCTGGTGAGTACCGTACCCGGCGAGGCCTTCGGTGTGACCGACAACATCCGGCTCAGCTTCGCCTGCTCGACCGAGGCCATCGAACGGGGCTGCGCGCGGATGGCCGAGGCGTTGGCGGGGTAGGGACGGCGACCGCAGGCCACGGACGGCGGACTTCAGACTACGGACTTCGGACTACGGACCACAGACTACAGACTACAGACTACGGACTACGGACCACAGACTACAGACTACAGACTACGGACTACGGACTACGGACTACGGATTGTGGACCGTGGGCACGCAACTCGGAACCCGAAACGACGACGTGGTGACTGCGATGGCCTACACAGTGACGCTGATTCCCGGTGATGGGACCGGGCCGGAGGTGGCGGCGGCGGCGCGACAGTGCGTGGACGCGACGGGCGTCGCGATCGAATGGGAGGTCCTGAACGCGGGCCTCGACGTGATGGGGGAGCATGGCACGCCGCTGCCCGACCCTGTGCTGGAATCGATCCGGCGCAATCGGGTGGCCCTCAAGGGTCCGATCACGACGCCGGTCGGGAAGGGCTTTCGGTCGGTCAATGTATCGCTGCGGAAGATGCTCGATCTGTACGCGTGCGTGCGGCCGTCGCGCTACTACGAGGGGGCCCGCAGTCGCTACCCCGAGGCCGACCTCGTCATCGTGCGGGAGAACACGGAGGACCTCTACGCGGGGATCGAGTTCGGGGTCGGCACGCCGGACTGTGACGAGTTGATCGAGGAGATCGAGGAGCTGAGCGGCCAGCGGATTGCCGAGGGATCGGCCCTGTCGATCAAGCCGATCTCCATCGACGCCAGCGCGCGGATCGTGCGGTTCGCCTTCGAGTATGCCTTGGCCAACGGACGACGCAAAGTGACCGCCGTCCACAAGGCCAACATCATGAAGGAGACGGACGGCCTGTTCCTCGCCACGGCCCGGAAGGTGGCGGAGGAGGAGTACGGCGACAGCGGGATCGAGTTCGAGGACCGCATCGTCGACAACATGGCCATGCAGCTGGTGCAGAAGCCGGAGCTGTACGATGTGCTGGTCCTGCCGAACCTCTACGGCGACATCGTGAGCGACTTGGCGTGCGGGCTGATCGGGGGCTTAGGGGTCGCTCCGGGGGCGAACATCGGCGATGAGTGCGCCGTGTTCGAGCCGACCCATGGGAGCGCTCCGAAGTACGCGGGCCAGAACAAGGTGAACCCAACGGCGACGATCCTGTCGGGAATGCTGATGCTCCGGCACCTCGGCGAGACGGACGCGGCCGACCGCCTGGAGGCCGCCGTGGCGCGGGTTATCGCCGAGGGCCGCGACGTGACTTACGATATGAAGCCGGAACGGGACGATCCGACCGCCGTCGGGACCTCGCAGATGGCGGACGCGATCTGCCGAGCGCTCTAGTCCGACGGAGAACCCACGCCAGCCCGACCGGCAGGAGCCCGACGAGCCCGCAGCCGATCATCCCGGCGAACAGCGCAGTGGACAGCGTGCTGAGCAGCCACCCGGCGCCCCCCAACAGCGCCTCAGCGCTCTCCGGACGCAGCTCCATGTAGGGCACCGCCACCAGTCCGACCGCAAAGAGCAACAGCAGCACGCCGAGCATCACGCAGCCCTGGCGCAAGTCGGAGCCGCTGGGGGCGAGCTCGGCGCCGATGCTGAATGCCAGGAACCAGAAGACCCATGTCTGCCAGGCCAGCAGGTCGAGGTCTGTCAGCAGGCGCCAGAGGCCAGTCAGCGTGCCCGCGACGGCTGGGCCGACCTCGGCCGACGTGGCGTCCAAGGTCGGCAGTGGGATGTCCAGCGCCGAGCCCAGGGCGTGGATGCTGAGAGCGCCCACGACCAGGGGCGCAGCGCACGACAGCGCCGCCGACAGCGGCCCCCAGTGTAGCGGCGACCACGGCGTCCCCGTCTCCACGTAGCCGCGCCCCTCGGGGTCGGACCAACAGGTTGCGAGGGCGCGGACCCGGTAGCCGCTCAGCAGGTAGGCTGCGGCATGACTGACCTCGTGGAGTAGATTCCCCGGCAGGCGGAGAAGACTCAACAGTCGGCGGCTGCGCGCGCTGGAGGTCCGTGCCGCCAGCGTGCGGAGCACATACCCGAGCAGCAACGCACGCGACAACCAGAACAGCAGCAGCGTCTGCGCGACAACGATCATCAGGCCCGCGACCAGGGCGCCCGGCGTCATGCGGGCATTATAGCACAGAGGGGCCTCACCCCCGCCCTCTCTCCTGGAGGAGAGGGGGAACGACGGAGGTTGGCGGATGAAAGCGACGGTAGTCGGAGCCGGGAATGTCGGGGCCACGACGGCGGAGTATCTCCTGCGGGAGGGGCTGGCCGATGTGTACTTGGTGGACGTGGTCGACGGACTGGCGGCCGGGAAGGCTCTCGATCTGGCACAGGCGGCGCCGGTGCTGGGCCACTCCCGTCGCATCGCGGGAGGCACGGAGTACGGCCCGGCGGAGGGGTCTGACCTGGTGGTCATCACCGCCGGGATCGCGCGGAAGCCGGGTATGTCCCGCGACGACCTGCTGAAGATCAACGGCGGGATCATGGCGCAGGTTGCCCAGAGCATCTGGCAGGCGTGCCCCGAGGCGGTCGTCATCGTGGTCTCGAACCCGCTTGACGTGACGACCCATATCTTCCACGAGACCTCGGGCTTCCCGACGCAGCGCGTGATGGGGATGGCGGGGGTGCTGGATACGGCGCGCTTCCGCACGTTCATCGCCTGGGAGCTCGGCGGGTCGGCCGAGGATGTCTCGGCGATGGTGCTCGGGGGGCACGGTGACTCGATGGTGCCCCTGGCGAGTCAGGCGAGCGTCTCGGGCGTGCCGTTGACGCAGCTGCTGGACGAGGACGCGATCGCGCGGCTCGTGCAGCGGACGCGCGACGGCGGCGCGGAGATCGTGGGTCTGCTGAAGACGGGCTCGGCCTTCTACGCCCCCGCGGCGTCCGTGGTGCAGATGGCCTCCTCGATCCTGCGGGATGAGAAGCGCCTGCTGCCGGTCTGCGCGTACGTGAACGGTCAGTATGACCTCCGGAACCTGTTCTTGGGAGTCCCGGCGCGGCTGGGGCGCCGGGGGGTGGAGGAGATCGTGGAGGTGGCGCTGAGCGGCGACGAGCTGTATGCTCTGCATCAGTCGGCCGGGCACGTGCGCTCGGCGATTGAAACGTGGAACGCGATCCGAGGAACGGCGTAGGCGTTCATGCGCACGATCGAGTTCGAGACCATCGCGGCAGCCGTCGCCTCGGCGTGCGTCGAGGCGAACCGACGCCTGCCGGACGATGTGGTCGCGTCTCTGGGGGCGGCGCTAGCCCGCGAGACGGAGCCGCGAGCGCAAGCCATCCTGCGCGACATTCTGCGCAACGCCGAGCTCGCGGCGGAGACCGGGCTGCCGCTCTGCCAGGACACGGGGCTTGCGGTGGTCTTCGCAGAGGTTGGGCAGGACGCGCGACTCGAAGGCGGCCTGCTGTCGGACGCGGTGAACGAGGGCGTACGGCGGGCGACGCGGGAGGGGCTGTTACGGAGTTCGATGCTCGCAGACCCGCTGGCCCGCGGGCCGAACACGGGCGACAACACCCCGGCGGTGCTGCACGTGCGGCTGGTGGAGGGCGAGGGGCTGCGGCTGACCGTGGCGCCCAAGGGCGGTGGCTGCGAGAACATGAGTGCGGTGTGGATGCTCACCCCGGCCCAGGGGCGGGCGGGCGTGGTGGAGGCGATCACGGCGCGGATCCGGGAGGCGGGTGGGCGACCGTGTCCGCCGCTGGTCCTGGGAGTCGGCATTGGAGGGTCCTTCGAGCAGGCGGCGCTGTTGGCGAAGCGCGCGGCGACCATGCGTCGGGTGGGTGAGCCGAACTCGGACTCGGCGTTGGCCGACTTGGAGGCGGAGTTGCTGGAGGCAGTGAACGCAACGGGAGTCGGGCCGATGGGCCTCGGCGGACGCACCACGGCGCTAGCGGTCCACGTGCAGTCGTACCCCTGCCACATCGCGAGCCTCCCCGTGGCGCTGAACGTGCAGTGCCACTCGGCGCGGCACCGGACGGTGGAACTGTGAC
>Ga0233425_10009367_pt1 | contig 12480 bp, 10 predicted proteins | sample Watercolumn_Towu_2_FD_181712 | JGI IMG/M metagenome (GOLD analysis project Ga0233425, IMG submission 181712) | Freshwater microbial communities from Lake Towuti, South Sulawesi, Indonesia - Watercolumn_Towuti2014_140_MG | ecosystem: Environmental > Aquatic > Freshwater > Lake | place...
AAGGCCGCCGTCAAACACATGATGCGCAAACGCACCGGGCGAATCATCAACATGGCGTCAGTCGCCGGGCAAATGGGCAATGCCGGGCAGACGAATTATTCCGCCTCCAAAGGCGGGCAGATCGCATTCACAAAAGCCCTCGCGCGCGAAGTAGCTGCCCGCAGTATCACGGTCAACGCGATTGCGCCGGGCTTTGTGGATACGGAGATCCTCGACGCGATGACGCCCGAAACCCTCGAAGCCGCGCTCAAGATGGTTCCGCTCGGCAGAAAAGGCAAACCCGAAGAGATCGCATACGCCGCCGCTTTCCTTGCCTCCGACGAAGCCGCATATGTCACCGGCCAGGTCCTGGGCATAGACGGCGGCATGGCAATGATGTAAACAAGGAGTAAGAATGTCAGATAACACTCAAGGCAAAACCACAGTCTCCCCCGAAGTGCTGACCACCATTGCGCGCCTCTCAGCGTTGAGCGTGCCCGGGGTCAGCCGGCTGGCGCCGGTCTCCGGGGGCGTGAACCGACTCTTTAAACGGGGAACAGGCGACGGGGTGCGCATTGAAACGGAGGAAAATACCGTCTACGTGGACATGCACCTGATCCTTCAGGAGGATGTGAACATCCGCGAAGTAAGCCGCAACGTCCAGCAGAATGTGGCACGCGCCATTCAGGAAATGGTAGGCATGGATGTCGGCCATGTCAACATCCACATCGAAGATATTGATTACGAGGATAGCGAGGCCTGAAAGCATGAAACCCCGAACCAGGGCGCGCTCCATTGCTCTGCAAGTACTTTACGAAACGGATATTGCAAACAACCACCTGCCCGGCGACGTACTGCGTCTGCGCCTGGAGGAGGCCCCGCTTGCCGATGAACTGGCCGAATTCGCGCGGCAGATCATCTTCGGCGTGCTTCCGCTCACACAAGACCTCGATCAATTAATTGCGAAATACGCGCCCGAATGGCCGCTCGACCAGATTGCCGCCATTGACCGCAACATCCTGCGCATTGCTTTTTGGGAGTTCGCCGTCTCGCGCGAAACCCCGGTCAAGGTGGCCATCAACGAAGCGGTGGAACTTGCCAAACTCTACGGCTCAGATTCTGCGCCGCGTTTTGTGAACGGCGTGCTCGGCACATTGGTGGAACACGAAAACGAGATTCACCAGATCATCAAAAGCAGGACCGCGCAGAACGAAAAATTGGAATCTTAAACATGGAAATTCTCGGCATCGGCCCATCGGAACTGCTTTTCATCGTCGTCATCGCGCTCATCATCCTCGGCCCAAAGGACATGCAAAAGGCGGGCAGGACCATCGGCAAATGGCTGCGCAGCATCGTCACCTCCGACGGCTGGCGCATGTTCCAGCAGACTTCGCGCGAACTGCGCACCCTTCCCAACCGCCTGATGCGCGAAGCGAATGACGAAGTGACCAGGATCGGGGATGATATTAACAACAGCATTTCCCCGTCGCTGCGAAAAGAGGAAAGTTCCAGCTGGATGAAGAATCCGAACATCCCGGCTCGTTCCCAGCCGATACCTGCCAGCCTGCCCGCTAAACAGCCGTCGCCCTCCCCTGCGGTTGAATCAGCGCCAGTCCCGGACGAAAGCGAAACTCAAAAAGATGGGTAATTTTTTTCGGGGCGTATGGCGGGTTGTCACATCACCATTCCGCCTGATCTATGCAATTCTTGCATTTCCTTTTCGGACGATTGCCCGCTTCCGTAAATTCCTGAACACCGAGCCGGAAGAACATCCGCTGACGGAAGTATTCGTCGAAATCACCACGAACAAAGACACGCGCCAGATGCTGTGGGATCAGATCGAGGCGCTGCGGATGCACTTGCTGCGGGCGGTTCTGTCGCTGGTGCTGACAGTGATTATCTCCTTTGTTTTCACGCAGGACATCATCAACTTCCTTGCCGAACCCGTCGGCGGGTTGGATAAACTCAAAGCCATCGAAGTAACCGAAACGATCGGCGTATTCATGCGGGTGGCATTGTTCTCCGGCATTGCGCTGGCAATTCCATACATTGCCTTTGAACTCTGGCTGTTTGCTGCGCCGGGACTCAAACCGCGCGAACGCAAGATGGGACTGGCCGGAATTCCGCTGGCAACCATCTTTTTTTTGGGCGGCGCCGCATTTACCTTTTACCTGATGCTGCCGGCCGCCCTGCCTTTCCTGGGTAATTTTCTTGGAATTCAAACCGAACTGCGTCCGCAATCCTATTTCTCATTTGTCACCGGATTGATGTTCTGGCTGGGAGTGTCTTTCGAATTCCCGCTGGTGATCTATGTGCTGACGGCCATTGGCCTGATTCAACCCGCGATTCTTTCACAGCAATGGCGGCTGGCCATTGTCATCATCGCAATCGTCGCCGCGGCTGTCACGCCGACAGTTGACCCGGTGAATCAGGGGCTGGTCATGGCGCCGATGATCCTGCTGTACTTTGTCAGCATCGGCCTGAGTTACATCGCCTACGCCGGGCGAAAACGGAACAATCTTGAAGCGCAGGAAAATGCCTCAGAGACAGAGGCAGGCCAGGGCCAGGCGTGAAGCGTTCTTCCATCAGGAGAGAGAAATGAAAAAGCCATCCGCTTTATTTCGCCGCATGATTCTCATGCTGGTCATGGCTGCCCTTGCCGGGCAGGCTTGCACGTTATCGCTGTTTGACAATCCACTTAACCCCGGCGGCGAAGACACATTCACGCCGATTCCGGGCGAGGCGGTTGCGTCACCCACGCCGCGCGCTGTGGCGCAGACGAATTTTATTGTGACCCTGCCCGAGCCGCTTCAGCCGGGAGAAACGCTGGCAATTGCTGTAATGGATGAAGTAACCGGGCTTTCATTGAACGCCGCGCAATATCCAATGAGCCCGCGCGACTCGATCACCTACACGGCCGTGCTTCCGCTGCCGTATAACTCGGTGGTGAAATACCGCTACGTGCGGCGCGGTGCGGCGCAGGTTTTGGAAGATACCAACCTCGGCGCCGCCATCCGCTACCGGATGCAGTATGTGGCCGGGCCGGCTGACGTGCAGGATATCGTCGCAGACTGGGGCGATAAATCATATGCGCGCCCAACCGGAAAAATTGAGGGACATGTTTACAACGCTGATACCGGCTCGCCATTGCCGAACATCCTCGTCACCGCCGGTGGAGTTCAATCCTTCACCGATTCAAGCGGCCGTTTTGAATTGGACGGCCTGCCAACCGGCACACAAAATTTACTGGCCTACAGTCTCGACGGCATGTACCAGACCTTTCAACAGGGCGCGGCCATTGCCGCCGGCGGCACAACCCCGGTTGATCTGCGCATCAAACCTTCCCAGCTTGCAAACATCACCTTCATGGTTTCGGTACCGGCCAACACAGTGCCAGGCGTGCCTGTGCGCATTGCAGGGAATCTTTTACAGCTGGGCAATACCTTCGCCGACCTGCAAGGCGGAGTAAGCACAAACGCGGACCGGATGCCGATCATGAGCCTGCAACCCGACGGCCGCTACGCCGTCACGCTTGGGCTGCCGGTCGGCGCACACCTTCAATACAAATATACTTTGGGCGACGGGTTTTGGAACGCCGAGCACACCGCCGATGCCCAATGGAATGTGCGCGACTTTGTCATCCCCGCGCAGGATACGGTCATTCAAGATCATGTCGTCTCGTGGCAGGCCGGCGAAACTTCGCCTGTTCTGTTTGAAGTGACCGTTCCATCCGTCACGCCGCCGGGCGACATCATCTACATTCAATTCAACACCTTCGGCTGGATGGAGCCCGTCCCCATGTGGCCGCTCGGCAACAACCGCTGGGCATATAAACTTTACAGCCCGCTCAACATCCTCGGCTCGTTTTCATACCGCTATTGCCGCAACGGTCAATGCGGCAGCGCAGACGACAGTCAGACCGTCGGCGCGGCTCCGTCCGGGCGGCAGGCAGGCACCAGCATCCTAAGTCAGGATATTCAAGACACGGTCAGCGCCTGGAAGTGGTTCGAGAACCCGGAGCCGGTCACTCTGGTCGGCGCGGCCATCACAGCCCGCCCTGCCGGTTTTCTGACAGGCATCGAGTTTCAATCCGATTACCGCCCCAACTGGTCATACTATGCCCCGCAAGCCTTCGCAAACACGCAGGCGCTTGGCGCCAACATCGCAGTCCTTACCCCCAGCTGGTCGTACACCAGCGCGTCGCCGCTGAGGCTTGAAACTGTCCCCGGCCAGGACCCGTTGTGGATCGACTCGGCGATCATGCTTTCGCAAGCCCGGGCCTTGGGACTCAATACCGCAGTTTTCCCCACCCCGAACTTCCCCGCATCATCCGCAGACTTTTGGCTGGGTGCGCCGCGAGATGCACAGTGGTGGCTGACGTGGTTTACCCGCTACCGCGCATTCGCCGTCAACTATGCCGACCTCGCCGCCCAAACCGGCGCACAGACCCTGATCCTCGGCGGCGACTGGATCGCCCCGGCCATGCCCGGCGGCACACTGCCGGACGGAAGCCCGGCCAACTCTCCCGCCGATGTTGAAACGCAGTGGAAGTCCATCATTGCAGATGTGCGCGGCCATTTCAAGGGTCAAATCCTTTGGGCGCTGCCCTATACCAAATCCGCAATCGAAGCGCCGTTGAATTTTTTGCAGGGCGTGGATGGAATTTACCTGCTTTGGTCGGCGCCGCTGGCGGCGAATTCAAGCGCGGCCAAAACTGACTATGCCAACGAAGCCGGCCGCCTGCTGGATAATGAAGTCGCGCCGCTCGCCACCCTGCTGGGCAAGCCGCTCATCCTTGCCGTGGCTTATCCCTCCGCTTCAGGTTCAGCCACTGGATGCGTGCCGGACAACAAAGGCGGCTGTTTTGACTGGCCCGCGCTCAACCAGCCAAACGCAGACTTAAGTTTCGTGAGCCTGAACCTGCAAACCCAGGCCGATATCTACGAAGCCCTGCTGACCGCGGTTAATTCGCGCGCATGGGTCTCTGGCTTTGTCAGCCGCGGATATTATCTGCCGGCCGCTTTGCAAGACGTATCTGCATCCGTTCACAGCAAACCCGCCGCAGATATTTTATGGTACTGGTATCCGCGTTTGACGGGGGCGGTCAGGTAGCGGCGCATCTTTCTTTGGCATGAGCAAAGGAGGCGCTTTCACAGGCGTCTCTTTTTGAATAAGAGCGTGTTTTACAACAAGTTCAAAGGAAAATTTTTATATCGGAGGAGTGATGAAAAAAGCAATCAAAATCCTGGGGCGGGTCTTGACCGGCATCGTGATCTTCGCGCTGGTCGCCGGAGCCGCAGGAACTTTCTATTTCAAAAGTTACATCCCCAACACCGTCGCGCCGAGGTCATATCCGCAGATTGACGGCGAGATTCAAATTGACGGCCTCGATGGGACAGTGGACATCTACCGCGACAAGATGGGCATCCCGCACATCTACGCCTCCACCCAGCATGACCTGTTCTTCGCGCAGGGGTACGTCCATGCGCAGGATCGTTTCTGGCAAATGGACTTCTGGCGGCACATCGGCTCCGGGAGTCTTTCCGAAATGTTCGGCGAGGGCCAGGTCAAGACTGATTCCTTCCTGCGTACGCTCGGCTGGCGGCAGGTGGCAGAGCAGGAATATGAAATGCTTGGCCCGGAATCAAAAGCGCTGCTGGATTCCTATACTGAAGGCGTGAACGCCTACATTCAGGAACGCGGCCCGGTTGAACTCAGCCTCGAATACCTGATTCTGACCGGCGTGTTGAACCGCTCCTACAAGATAGAACCGTGGACGCCGGTCAACTCGCTGACTTGGGGCAAGGCCATGGCCTGGGACTTGGGCGGCAATATGGACGACGAGATCGAGCGCGCGGTTTTGCTCAAGACACTCACACCGGAACAACTAAACGAGTTGTATCCCGCCTACCCGGCCGATTACCCGGTGATTGTTCCAACCATTGGAGTTGGCAAGTTGGAAAGTTCGAAAGTTGCAACATTCCAACCTTCAAACCTTCCAACTGAAAATTTAAACCTTGAATCCATCGCAAAGAATCTCGATTTACTTGAAGCAGTCCTCGGTCCAACCGGCCCGGACATCGGCTCGAACAGTTGGGCTGTTTCCGGCGACCTGACCGCCACCGGCAAACCCCTGCTCGCCAACGACATGCACCTCGGGATTCAAATGCCGTCCATCTGGTATCAGAACGCGCTGCACTGCCAGCCGAAATCAAACGCCTGTCCGTTTGAGGTGACAGGTTTCTCCTTCGCCGGCGTGCCCGGTGTTGTAGCGGGCCACAATGACCGCATCGCGTGGGCATACACCAACCTCGGCCCGGATGTTCAGGACCTGTTCATCGAAAAAGTAAACCCTGAGAACCCGAATCAATATGAGGTGAACGGTCAATGGGTGGACTTTGAAACTCGGACGGAAACAATCAAGGTCGGCGGCGGAGATGCGGTTGAAATCACCGTCCGCAGCACGCGCCACGGGCCGGTCATCTCCGAAACCTACGGCTCGCTCAAAGACCAGGTTGACCCTGAAGACCCTGAAGCTAAAGCCTTCAAAGACAAGGCCGGCGTTGACCTGCCGCAGAATTACGTCATTGCCCTTTCATGGACAGCGCTCACTCCTTCAACTCCTTTTGAAGCAATTTGGGGTTTCAACAAAGCCTCCAACTGGGAGGAATTCCGCGCGGCCGGCCGCAACTTCCATGTGCCTGCGCAAAACCTGCTGTACGCCGACGTGGACGGTAACATCGGCTACCAGACCCCGGGCGATATTCCCATCCGTAAAAATGGCGACGGCACACTGCCCGTCCCCGGCTGGAACAGCGAATACGACTGGAGCGGTTACATCCTCTTCGATGAACTGCCCTACGCCTTCAACCCGCAAAGCGGCTTCATCGTGACAGCCAACAACCAGGCCAACCCGCGCGATTATCCATACATCATTACAATGGATTGGGATTACGGCCAGCGCGCCGCCCGCATCGTGGACATGATCGAAAACGCGCCTGGCAAAATAGACGCGGACTACATCAAGAACATGCACGGCGACTCGAAGAATCTTAACGCCGAAACACTCGTGCCGATATTGCTCTCGGTCGAGCTTGACCGTGAGCTTGCTTCCGTCCGAGACCAGCTTCTTGCCTCGTGGAATTACCAGGAAACCAAAGACTCTCAAGCCGCCATGTTCTTTGAATGGTTCTGGTGGAACCTGCTCTCAGATACGTTCAAAGACGACCTGCCGCAGGATTACTGGCCGGCCGGCGGTTCGCGCTGGTATGTTGTCATGCGAAACCTTGTCCAACAGCCAGACAGCCCGTGGTGGGACGACAAATCCACCGACAACAAGGTCGAAACGCGCGATGATATTTTTGTGCGCGCCATCGAAGAAGCCTATGCTCAAATAGATGACAGTTATGGGCGGGACGTAACCAAATGGCCGACGTGGGGCTATGTGCATAGCTCCACCTTCCGCAACGCCACGCTGGGCAAGTCGGGCATCGGCCCGATCGAATCGCTCTTCAACCGCGGACCGTACGACACGGGCGGCGGCAAGAGCGTGGTCAACGCCACAGGCTGGGCGGTCGGCTCATCGAACGGCTTTGAAGTGGACTGGCTGCCATCGGAGCGCGAGATCGTGGATTTGGGCAATCTGGATGCTTCTCTGGCCGGCCACACAACAGGCCAGTCAGGTCATGCTTTCAATATCCATTATGATGACATGGCGCAGATGTGGGCTGACGTGGGCTATGCTCCCATGTGGTGGGAGCAAGAGTCAGTAATTAAAAACAGCGAAGGTCATTTGAAGCTGGTGCCGTAGGGGGATAAGTTACAAGTTACAAGTTAAACGTCCCGAAGTTTTATTTATCCTTCGGGACGTTTATTTTAAGTGCCATCCATCCCCCGGCGACGAGGCTTGTCAATTAACCTTTTGCTTCGCGGCGGGCTTTCAACCACTCAAAAACCATCGGCAAAACAGAGATCAGAATAATGAGCACGATCACGTATTCAAAGTTTTTCTTCACGAACGGAATGTTGCCGAAGAAATATCCCGCAAAAGTAAAGAGTGTCACCCAGACAATGCCGCCTACAAAATTATAGGTGACGAAATATCCGTAGGTCATTTTTCCGATGCCAGCCACGAACGGCGCAAAGGTGCGCACGATGGGAACAAAGCGCGCCAGGAAGATGGCCTTGCCGCCGTGCTTCTCGAAGAAGGCATGGGTCTTTTCAAGATATTCCTTTTTGATCCATTTGATGTTGTAGGCGCGTTCGCCCAGATAATGACCGATGGAATAGTTGACCGTGTCGCCGAGGATCGCGGCGGCCATCAGCAGGCCCGCCAGCGCCCAGACGTTTAATGAGCCGAGGGCGGCAAATGTGCCCGCGGCAAACAACAGCGAATCCCCGGGTAAAAAGGGCATGATGACCAGGCCTGTTTCAACAAAGATGACTGCAAACAGAATGCCGTATGTCCAGCCGCCATATTGGGTGATGATGGTGGAAAGGTATTCATCCAGGTGCAGGAACAGGGCAAGTATTGATTTGGCAAACTCCATGTTTAATTTCCTCTTTTATTTTAGTAAGTGATGTTACGCAGTTTACCCGTAGCGCGACATTCATGTCGCTGATAAACGCGAGACCATGGTCCCGCGCTACCGCGTAAGGTGAGTTAGTAAGTGACAGTCACTCTGAAAGGGTGACTGTCACTTTTTTTCAACGGGCGGGGATTATACACTGCTTTACTTCTTCGCTTCGAAACGACCGAGCCAGTCGCCAATGAGCAGGACAATGATACTGCCAAACACACCCAATGCAAGGTCGAGCGTGCCGAAGGGAATCAAATTCCAGCCGCGCCAGGCGCTGATCAACTGTCCGAGGGCGAAGCCGAGCGCGCTCAGGCCGACATCCAGCAACAGGCGCCATCCATTCCCGCCGCGCAGCAGGTGGAACAACATCCCGCACAGGGATGCGAGAACCAGCGCAAAGAGCAGGGAAGGCAGGGTCATGGGTTACGGCTTGAGATACTTCGCAAAGAAGTCGGCGATGGCGTTGTAACAGGTCACGCGGTTTTCGTATTTCAAAACATCGTGGCCTTCATCTTCAAAGACCAGCAGTTCCAGTTCCTTGCCTTGCGCCTTCAACTGCCTGACGAGGTCTTCCGACTCAGCCGCCACCACACGCGGATCATTACGTCCTTGAATGACGAGCATCGGCGCGGCCATGTTGTGAAGATGGGTCTTGGGCGAACGCTCAACGAGGTCGGCTCTTTCTTCGGGGACAGCTGGGTCGCCGATGGCAATCTTGAAATATGGCTTCCAGGTTTCGGGGATGCGGTCTGAGAAGGTCAACAGGTCGTATGGGCCAAACATGTCGCACGAAGCCTTCCACAAGTCGGGGTGCAGACCCGCCTGCATCAGGGTCATGTAGCCGCCATAGGAACGCCCGACCACAGCGGCGCGTTTGACATCCACACGTTTGTCCTTCGGCAAAATTTTTGTCATTGCATGGACATGGTCGAGGCGATCCTGACCACCCCAGTCGCGGTCCACATGCTTGACATATTTCAAGCCATAGCCTGTCGAGCCGCGCACATTCGGGACGAAGACTGCAAATCCGCGCAGGGTGAGGAATTGAATCAACGGCATCGAGAACCACGCGAAGTCCGGGCGTTCCTGTCCCTGCGGGCCGCCGTGGATGTAATATACCAGCGGGCGCGGGCCTTTGAACCCAAGCGGTTTGGCAGGAAGATACAGTCGCGCCGATACTCTCAACCCGTCATGTGAAATATACGAAGCATCCCCGCCCTTTGAAAGGTAGGCATCGTCAATGCCCAAAATCCTTTCGCTGGTATGCAGGGCAAGATCGGTGCGCTTTTTGCCTTCGATGGTGTAGATCTGAGTCGGCGAAGTGGCTGTGGAGAAGGAGAAGGTAAAGACATCCTCCAGCGCGTCATAGTCCATGTGCTCCAACATGCCGCCGTCAAATGGGGTCTGTCCCACCAAAACATATTTGAGATTCATCAGGAGTTTGGCTTCGTCAAACACACCCTCATAAGCCCAGGAACATCCGTCAATGTTATAGGTGACCAGATAGCGGTCATCCTTCAAATGAGCGATATTTTCCATTTCGCCTGCGCCGGTATGAGCCGCGCCCTTTAACTTCACAGGCTGGATGACACCGGGTTTCTTCAAGCTGATATAGCCCAAACTGAAGGTATCCTCAAACACCGCGCTGGTGACTATGGCACCTTTTCCGCTCGGCGAAAACACCGCACCGCCCAATCCATTCAAGGGGACCTGCTCGCCGGCCTTACGCTTCTCCAATGGCTTGCCATACAGCAGGGTCTTCCTGCCCTTTACTGACAAATACAATACGCTGTCACCTACCGAGTAACCAGTGCCAAGCAGCAGCTTCGAATGGTCTTTGCTGTGCGCAGCAACGCCGAAGCCCCACTCGCTTTGGGCAATCTTTGCCACCTTGCCGGTTTTCAAGTCGCCGCGATAGGTTTCCTGCAAAGGTTTGTCGCGGCGTTCAGCCAGCAGATAAACGACCGCCTTCTTCCGGTCACATTCACCAAGGTGAACGCGGTAATTCTTGAAGAAGTTGTTGAAGGCCGGTTCAGGGAATCCGCCGTCGAGGGGGATCAACATCGGCTGGTAATTTTCATCGCCGTCGTTGTCAATCATCACCAAAATTTTGTCGAGTTCGGGGAAGGCATAAAAGGAATGGCCGCCGATCAGGTGCGGGTTTTGCAGGGCTATGTTCGGCGGAAGCAGCGGCTCCGGCACACTGCCGCCATAGAACATGGCATACAAACTCAAGTGCCCGGAAAGGTTGCTGAGGAAGAAAATCCGTTCATCAGCAAACTGCGGTACAACAAACAAACGAGCCGACATCAGAGATTCAACGCGATGGTTCATGGGGAAAATCCTTTCTTGGTTTTGTTTTCTGTCAAAGTCGGGAGACTTTGGACTCCTGACTCAAAACACCAATCTGGCTACGCGCAGGGAATTTAGGCGATGATTCCGCCGCCGAGCATCACCTCGCCTTGATAGAACACCGCCGCCTGGCCGGTTGTCACATCCCGAACGGGCGCATCAAACTTAACCGAGACCTGCTTCCCTGCCATTGGGCTGACCAGCGCCCCGGCCTCCTTTGCTGTGTAGCGGATCTTCACTTCGGCGCGGAACGGTTCACGCGGGGTTTCGCCTGAAATCCAATTGACATCCCGCGCGGTTAATTCGGTAAAGCCAAGTTCTTCGAGCGTTCCGACAACCAGGGCATTATTTGATGCCTGTTTCGTAATCACATAAAGCGGGAGCGGTGAAGCGATATTGAGTCCCTTGCGCTGGCCGATGGTGTAATTTGCGAGTCCATCATGTTGGCCCAGCACCCTGCCATCTGTGGTAACGATTTTGCCGGGTTTGAGTATCTCTGCCGCGTTACGCTTGAGGAAAATACGATAATCTTCGCCGGCGAGAAAACACAAATCCTGAGAGTCTGCTCTCGAAGCAGTCGGCAGGCCAAAGTCCGCGGCGATGCGCCGTATCTCGGGCTTGGGATACTCCCCCACAGGAAAAAGCGCATGGGCAAGCTGATCCTGTTTCAAGACATGCAGAACATAAGATTGATCTTTGGAATGATCCACAGCGCGCAGCAATTTTATCCTTCCGCTTTCATCCTTTGTCTTTCTAACGTAATGACCCGTTGCCATGAAGTCCGCGCCGAGGGCCAGCGCGTGATTCAACAAGAACGTCCAGCGGATCTGGCGGTTACACAACAGGCACGGGTTCGGCGTTTCGCCGCGCGCGTACCCATCCAGAAAATATTGCACAATGGTTTCGCGAAAAATTTCCTTCGCGTCAATGACATAAAACGGGATGTCGAGAATGCCCGCCACGCGCCGCGCCTGTGCCATCGAGTCGGGCGTGCAGCAGCGGTTGGAATCCTCCCTGCCCGGTTCAGACCACAGCCGCAACATCATGCCTGTCACGTCATAGCCCTGCTGCTTGAGCAGTGCCGCCGCCACAGAAGAATCCACGCCGCCGGACATGGCGACGACAACTTTTTGTCTGGTCATGGTGCTGGGGATTATAAACCACTTGCCTCCGCGCCCCAGTTAATGTATATTCGAGGCACCATCGAGATAAAAGGAGAGAGACATGGCGCCCAAGGCGGATCTTGTTATTAAGAACGCGAAAGTTTTTACCAGCGATAGAAACAACCCACAGGCTGAAGCGGTTGCTGTAAAAGGCAACCGCATCGTTTACGCAGGGACGAACGAAGGCGCGCAAGATTTTGTGGAGACATCCACGCGGGTGGTTGACGGGCAGGGTCATACTGTGACGGCAGGCTTTATTGACTCTCATTTTCATTTGCTGTGGGGGTCAATCTCGATGGGCGGCGCGCAATTGTACGACGCAAAAAATACCGATGATGTGAACGAAGTACTGCAAGCCTTTGCCGCGGAGAGCAAAACCAGCGAGTGGATCGAGGGGCGCGGCGTTA
>Ga0233425_10009368_pt1 | contig 12479 bp, 10 predicted proteins | sample Watercolumn_Towu_2_FD_181712 | JGI IMG/M metagenome (GOLD analysis project Ga0233425, IMG submission 181712) | Freshwater microbial communities from Lake Towuti, South Sulawesi, Indonesia - Watercolumn_Towuti2014_140_MG | ecosystem: Environmental > Aquatic > Freshwater > Lake | place...
CAGATTAATCAGTCCTCCCGGATGGTTTCCTTCAGATACATATCTGGCCTGCAGGATTGAATGCAGGCTTTCATTTTCCGGTTCATCATTAAAGTCACCCATGATCAGGATGCAAGGAGAGGGGATTGCGCTTTGGAGAACTGAAGGTTCCCGGACTCCGGATACCAGATAGGGTGAAATAAGCACCGAATCAACTTTTTCTCTCAATCTTTGCGCCACATAATTCCTCCTGGAGGCCGATTGTTCTTCACCTCCGCGGCGAGAAGGCCAGTGATTCACGAAAAGATGGATTGTATCCGCGCCCATCAGGATCCCTTTGACATACAAAATATCGCGTGTATGGCTGATGGTATCGAACGGAAACCTGATCCCGATCCATTCCCGGTATATCGGGAAGAACTGATCCGGATGGTAAAGCAGAGCCACATCCGATCCGCGCGGATCGGGTGAATCGCGATGAATAATACGGTATCCGTAGGATTTCAGGGGGCTTTCATAAACGAGTTTGTTCAGTACGTACCGGTTTTCGATCTCACAAAGCCCGATGATGCCAGGTGGATTCCGGTCACCTGCTGCCAGGATGACTTTCGCTGTATGCTGCAGTTTGGTCTGAAAGCGGGCATAGCTCCATCGTTTCGCTCCGCCGGGAGTGAATTCTTCATCTGCTGTCAGACTGTCATCCCGGAAATCGTATAGATTTTCAGTATTCCAGAAGAGGATCCTGACATTTTGGCCCCCTTTATGTGCGGTATCAGCCCCGGCACACTTTTCGGGGGCCATAGGCCACGGGACATGCGGTGTCACATACCAGAAAAAAAGGAATCCTGCAACGGGTGCAATGGTTTTACAATTCATAGAACCACGAATTGATGATGAGGGTTATTTATCGGGAAAAGGAGGAAAAGGTTATATTGTTTGTTTGGGACTTTAACGATTGTTTAACAGTTCTGTTAACACTTTTTAACGGTGGTACTGCACTATCCGGGATTAAATGCCGTTTAGCAACCATTAAAATCTGAGCGATGAAAAAAATTATCATTGGATTCACACTGGCTGTAGCAGGAGGCGCGGTTGCACTGGGGCTTTACCAGCTCACCGCAAAGAAAGGGCCGGTTTACCAGGATATTCCGATCACGACACCAGTCAGGCAGGCATCTTATTCTGCCTCACCGGCAATGAACCTGCCTGATTTTGAGGCAGCCGCGGAAATGTCGGTACATGCGGTGGTGCACATTCGGACTGAATTCAAACGGAAAAGCCTGGTCTATGATGATTTCTTCCAGTTTTTCAATTTCGGCAGACCTTCCCCGCATGAGCAGGTCTTTCCTTACCAGGCTATGGGTTCGGGCGTGATCGTCTCCCCTCAGGGATATATTGTCACCAATAATCATGTGGTGCAGGACGCCAGCGAGATCACTGTGACCCTGAACGACCGGAGAGTGTTCAACGCCACACTTGTAGGCACCGATCCAAGCACCGATATTGCGCTGGTAAAAATCGGTGAAGACAACCTGCCGTTCCTGACCTGGGGTAATTCCGACGACCTCCGGATCGGGGAATGGGTACTGGCAGTGGGGAATCCATTTAACCTGACCAGCACGGTCACTGCCGGGATCGTCAGCGCCAAAGCCCGGAATATCAATATACTCGGCTCGCAGGGTGCGATCGAATCCTTTATCCAGACCGATGCAGCAGTAAATCCCGGTAACAGTGGGGGAGCTCTGGTGAACACCCGCGGCGAACTGGTGGGGATAAACGCTGCCATCGCCAGCGGAACAGGGTATTATCAGGGATATTCCTTTGCCATCCCGGTGAATATCGCCCGTAAAGTGGTGGAAGATTTCATGAAGTACGGCAGGATACAACGGGCATACATCGGCATTTACTATCGGGAGATCGATGACCAGTTTGCCAGGGACAACGGCCTGGATGCCCCCAACGGGATATATGTGGAGGAAGTGATTGAGGGAGGATCTGCCGACAAGGCCGGCCTGAGGAAAGGAGATATCATCCTGCAGTTGCAGAATGTGAAGGTGAACAGTAAATCGGAACTGACGGAGTTCGTAGGGCAGCACGGTCCGGGCGATATAGTGAACGTAAAGATCAAGCGCGACGGCAGGGAACAGGATCTGAACCTGACACTTCTGAGCGAAGAATCCACACTTGCCGTGACGAAGGATCAGTCGGTCATCATCCACGGCGCCACCTTCGAATCACTTTCACGGGAAGAGATGAACAAGTTCGGGCTGGATTATGGTTTCCGGATCACTCATATGGAAGAAGGAAAGCTCCAGCATGCCGGTATCCATGAAGGTTTTATCCTGGTGGCTATTGACCGGCAGCCGGTGAGAACGCTGGGAGAACTGAAGAGTGCACTGACCGGTAAGAGAGGCGGGGTGCTGCTGGAAGGGGTGTATCCGAATGGGTTAAGGGCCTATTATGGCATTGGTTTATAAATATTCAGAAAACCTGTTAACAGCTATTGCAAACGACGGAGAAATGTCGTAAATTGAGGGGTAAAATAAGGAAGAAACACTTATTTAAAAAAGATTGAGATTCAGATCGTTACTGTTTCATGAGACAGCTCAAGATATCGAAATCTATCACTAACCGCGAAACGGCTTCCCTGGATAAATATCTTCAGGATATCGGGAAGGAAGAACTGATCACGGCAGAGGAGGAAGTGAGTCTCGCCCAGCGGATCAAACAGGGGGATCAGGAGGCCCTGGAGAAGATGTGCAAGGCCAATCTTCGGTTTGTTGTTTCGGTAGCTAAGCAATATCAGAACCAGGGATTGAATCTGCCCGACCTGATTAATGAAGGGAACCTGGGATTAATAAAAGCAGCCAGGCGGTTTGATGAAACCCGCGGATTCAAATTTATTTCCTATGCCGTGTGGTGGATCAGACAATCAATCCTGCAAGCCCTGGCCGAGCAGGCACGGATCGTTCGGCTGCCTCTGAACCAGGTCGGATCACTCAGCAAGGTGAACAAAGCCTCCTCCCGGCTCGAACAGATCTATCAACGTGCTCCCTCGGCGGAAGAGATCGCGAAAGAGATGGACCTTCCCAGGCACAAGGTGGAAGAAGCGCTGAAGATCTCCACACGCACCCTGTCGATGGATGCTCCGCTCGACCAGGATGAGGAGATGCGGTTCCTCGATGTCTTTGTGCCGGACGATACTCCGGGAACCGACGACATGTTGCTGAAGGAATCCCTGGCCGCGGAGGTCCAGCGGTCGCTCTCCACCCTCACAGAGAAAGAACGGGAAATTATCAACATGTTTTATGGCATTGGATACCCGCATAGCTATACCCTTGAAGAGATTGGTGACATGTTTGACCTGACCCGCGAAAGGGTGCGGCAGATCAAAGAAAAAGCAATCCGCCGGCTCAAACATTCGTCCCGTAGCAAATTGCTGAAAGCCTATCTCGGGCAATAATTTTTTAACAAAAACATTCAATCATTGAATTATTTATATATTTGCCGCGAAATTAATTTGTGAATGACGGAACAGCGTAAACGGCATCTATTGATTTTCCTTCCAGTCTGGATCATTCCTGTCTTCCTGATCACGTTTGGCTCCCTGATCAACTTCCACCAGAACCGTATCTGGGGCAAACAGTTGCTTCCGTATTCCTATGTCACTCCCCGTGACAAAGCCAAAGTCATAAAAATCCAGCATCTTCCTCACCATTATGCTGATTTCCTGACCTCTGAGACTGTATCCGGATGCCTTCCCGGGTTCCGGGTGCAGCAGAATCTGCGCCTTGAAATTACTGATGAGCCTACCGGTTCTCGCATCCCGGGCGCCGGCCTGCGCGCTCCTCCTCAGGCCTGATCTCCTATCCCTGATTTCTGGTTTACTCCGGCAACCGCTTTTCAGTTGCGGATCCGGTATATTACAAGAATAAATAAAGGATATTCACTTAACGCAATTATCATGATTAAACAAGTTTTACAATCGGGCACATTCGGGTTCCTGCTGATGATCCCGGCTTTTTATGGTACAGCCCAGGTTCCGATGAATCCCGATTCCGTTACCATGAATCCCGGATATACCCAGGAGGTGTATTATCAATTTTCCACCGGGAACCGTGTTTCTGTGTTCCGTAATACATGGGACATCGCCTTCCGTACCATGAAGATGAGCTCTTCCATCCTGATCAATGACGGCAGTAACGTCGTACTCTGGACGTACCCGCTGGCCGACACCTCCGGATGGGCTTCTCTGGATACCACAGGGATTTCGTCCTGGAATCCGATGTTCAACAACCCCGACGACTGGGAGAACGGAGCATTCAGCCGGGCAGCCCTCGGGCACCCGGATTATGGTTGGGGGATATACAACATTGCCACCCACATGATCACCGGCGATTCACTCTTCGTGATCAAATTAACCGACAATACCTATAAGAAGCTCTGGATCGTTAAAAAGGACGCACCGGCCAACATATATTATTTCCGGTATGCCAATATCGACGGTTCCGATCCCCAGGAACTGAACCTGGATTGCAATCCATGGACCGGAAAAGACTTTATAGGATTCAATATGCAGACGAACCTGCCGGTTGATTATCAGCCATCGCTGGAAAGCTGGGATATCTTTTTTACAAAATACATGTCGGTGCAACCGGATGGCACCCCGTACCCGGTCACAGGCGTTCTGAGCAATCCGGGGATATACGTAAAAAAGTTTTACCCTGTGGACCCCGAATTCAACGAATGGTGGCCGGCACCATGGGACAGCACCCGGTCGGCCATCGGCTGGAACTGGAAATATTTCGACATGACAAACTTTGTCTATGTAGTCCACGATTCCATGGTCTTTTATGTAAGGGATCTGACAGGGGACACCTACCGGCTGAAATTCACTGATTTTGCCGGCGCTGCCACCGGAAATATAAAATTCGGGAAAGCCAGGGTGTCATCGGCAGGCTTTTTGGATCCCGATCAATCTGAATTCACTGTGTCACTCTATCCGAATCCGGCAACGGAAACAATCTCGGTTGAAATCAATGCATCAGGGAAACAGAATAGATCGTATATGATTTCCCTGATGGACATGGCAGGACGGTTGATCCGGTCCGGTTCTCTGCCTGCCGGTCAGACTGTTGTTAGCTGGAATATTCACGCTCTCACTCCCGGAGGCTATTTGTTGGTTGTAGGCTCCGGTAATTATCACTCAACTTACCACTTTCTCAAGCGGTAACTCATGGCGAAAAGACGCTTTGGTATAGACGTCTTTTGGTGTTTGTTGGTAGTCCTGCTGACCGGGGAGCAATCCTTCGGTCAGCAGGCTTTTATTACCGTGCTTGATAAGGTAAGTGATCAGCCGGTACCTTTTGCACATGTATGCCTGGAAGGGCTGAAAACCGGAATCACCAGGTACAGTACAACCTCCATGGAGGGAAAAGCCCTGAATGATTGCCGTGAGCCATCAAAACTCGCGGTTTCTTTCGTGGGATATGCCACCTTCCGCGATACAATTGAACCGGGAGCCAGTTTGACCATCTTCCTGAATCCTACAGTCCTGAACATGGAAGAGGTCGTGGTGACCGCGCAATATACCCCTGAGAAAGCAGATAAGTCGATCTATAAAGTGGAGGTGATCACCTCGCGTGAGATCGAGCTGAAAGCTGCAACAAATATGGCTGACCTGCTTAAAGATGAAGTGAGCATGAACGTTAGGCAGGACGGCGTACTCGGCACCAGCCTGAAGATTCAGGGGCTTTCGGGCGAAAATGTAAAATTCCTGGTTGACGGGGTGCCGCTGATCGGCCGGATGAACGGAAATTTTGACCTGAACCAGATCAACCTGAACAACACCGACCGTGTCGAAATCATTGAAGGCCCCATGTCGGTGATATACGGCAGCAACGCACTGGCCGGGGTGGTCAATCTCATCTCCAGGGAAAACCGTTTTGCCAGTCTCTCATCAGTTGCCAACATTTATATCGAATCTGTGGGGATTTATAACATGGATGCCAGCCTATCGATAATGCTGAAGCGCCACACCCTGGGAATATCGGCAGGCAGATACTTTTTCGGAGGGTATTCTCCTCCTGCCGACACCGGGAGGTCGCAGGTATTCAAGCCGCGCCGGCAATACTTCGCGGATGGTTATTATGCCCTGCGCCTGGACAGGCTGAAAATAAAACTCAGCGGCGATTATTTCTCCGAGCTGCTGGTGGATAAGGGGGATCTGCAACCACGATATTACGAAACAGCCTTTGATTCGTATTTTACAACCGTACGCTATAGTTTCAGGATGGATCTCGACTGGAAACTTTGGAAGGCACATTTATGGAATATGATCCTTTCCTGGTCGGCTTATGACCGGATAAAGGAAACTTTCCTGAAAGATCTTACCACCCTGGAAGAGGTACGAACCCAGGACCCGGAACAGCAGGACACTTCAAGGATACGATCCCTGATGGGCCGGCTGACACTGGCAAAAAATGATCCGGAGCGAAAGTTCAACTACCAGCTTGGGGTGGATCTTAACCGGGAGCGCGCTTATGGAAAGCGTATTCTCGGTACCGGGCAGGAAATAGGGGATTATGCTCTTTTTTTCAGCTTGCGGTGGGATCCCGTAAAAGCGCTTTCCTTTCAACCGGGATTCAGGATCATTTATAATACCAAATACCAGGCTCCGTTGGTCTATGCGGTAAGCGGAAAATGGGCAATAGTCCATGGGCTTTCTGCGCGCGTTTCGTACTCCAAAGGATTCCGTGCTCCGACTATCAAGGAGCTATACCTCTCTTTCATTGACACCAATCATGAAATCTACGGGAATCCTGACCTGAAAGCAGAAACATCCCAGAATGTCAACCTGACCATGGATCTGGCCAGGGAGTCGGGAAAAACGGCCTGGAAACTGGAATTGAGCGGATTTTTCAATGCCATCCGGAACATCATTACACTGGCACAAGTGCCCGGATTATCATCCGACCTGGAATATTCCTATGTGAACCTGGACAGGTACTGGACCACCGGAGGTCAGTTCGGTGCAGCGTTCTCGTTGTATCCTTCCCTCAATATTACTGCGGGGGCTGCGCTTACCGGCGCCAGAGTGGAACTGGCCGGTGGAGCGCATACACAAGGTTTCCTGTTCGCCACCGATGTAACAGCCAGTGCATCTTACCGGTTTGTCCGGCCTGAGACCACCCTGGCACTGATGTATAAGTACACAGGAAAGCAACCTCAGCCCTATATGGATGAGGATTCAATCACCCTTGGGACGGTTGGGGGATATAATACATTGGATTTCACTGCCACCAAGGGCTTCTGGAAGAACCGGATCCGGCTTTCGGTCGGGGTCAAGAATATCTTTAACAATCAGATGATCCCATCTTCCGGTTTTGGCGGAGGAGGGCACAGCGGTGGCAGCGGCGATGGTATGGCAATCGGGTATGGCCGGACCTGCTTCATCCGGTTAACTTTAAATTTCAATAGATACAAATGAAAGAATTGCCGGTAATTGCAATAGCACTGATCCTGATCATTCCGATCCAGGGATGTTTTAAGGAGGATCTGCCGGTGCCGAGGCATCCCAGGGGAAATGTCAGAACCGATACGATCGCCATGACTCCTACATACAGTATTCAGGTATATTATGACCTGGATTCATCCGGAGTTGTGAGGACCAATGAGAAGAAATCCTCTGATCTGGGTTTTGACTGCAGTGACGAAGGATGGATAATACGGCTGAATACTGCCGATTTCATGGTAGCGGCCGATATGGGAGAGATCCAGTTTGGCTCTTCAGTGGATACTTCCGGTCGCACCTGGAGGTTTGACAGCTCCGACGGGAATCCTGACTCCACGGCAATCGGGAGGTGGTTCTCCCTGAACGCCTGGAGCGACACGGTTTCAAACCGGCATGTGTATGTGATCAACCGTGGAATGGATGAATCAGGGAATTCGCTGGGATTTATCCAGCTGATTATAGACAGTTTGAAATACGGGACTTATTATTTCCGTTTCGCACCACTCACCGGGAGCCCTGTGATGTTTGCGTCGGTTCATAAGGACCCGGCAGTGAATTTTCTCTGGTACAGTTTTACCGGAAACGGGAGCCTTCAACCTCTTGAGCCGGAAAAGCATACATGGGACCTGTTGTTCACCCAATACACGACGCTTCTCTACACCGATCTGGGAGAGCCCTATCCGTATCTTGTTACCGGGGTGCTGATCAACAGAAACAATACGATGGTATCGCCGGATTCCACAGGATCGTTTGACTCCATTTCCTACGAGGAAGCCATTGGAATGAGCTATTCAACTCATCAGGATGCTATCGGATTTGATTGGAAATACTATAACTTCGAAGCAGGTAGTTATACCGTTAAACCCGATTTATTCTATGTCATCCGGAACCGGAAAGGAGACTATTATAAGCTGCGTTTTGTGGGTTTTTACAACAACCTAGGGCAGAAAGGGTATCCTTCAATAGAATTTCAGATATGCCCATGACCCCCATGCCCAGATCGGTCACAGGCAGAAATGTATGGTCGATTGAAGTCGAATATCCAAGGGATAATCCAACGGCCGGTGAAGTTCCCGGGTGTTCCGAAAGGTAAAAAGCCATCAGGAGCCCGAAAGGGAACGAATACCTGCCGCACCAGAAGAACTGGTAACGGCAGCAGAAAAGGAATGAGGATAATGGACAGATATACCCACCGGAATGGTTCCGGCTGTTTCACGCCATGGTTGATTGGATCTCAAAAATACTTCTTTAAGGTATCCCGGTGAAAAACCGGTGCAAAACATTTTCTTGTAACCATTGGATTTTAAATTTCGTATAGTATATTTGTAACGGAGAAACCCTAACAACATGATCCGGTTAATTGCCAGAATTGCGGTTTCTGTTCTCTTAGTGTCTGTTTCTCTGTCACTTACAGGACAAACCTACACCCCGCTGGATCTTTCGGAAGGCGCTACATGGTCTCACACTCAATGCGGATTCAAACCACCCTGGGGCGCTGTCTTTAAATTCAAGATTTACGGGGATACGGTCTTGAATTCAAAACAATACAAGAAAATTTACTTCCAGTCAAAATCCGGGGAGGGGATATGCACCGATTGCGACTTTATTTTTAACAGGGATTCGGCGCAGCTTTTCTCTTTCATCCGGCAAGATATACCCAAGAAAAAGGTCTATTTTATTTACCCATATCTATCTGATAAGGAATGGCTTGGATATGATTTTATGATCGACAGTGTAGGGCAGCAGCGAGCGGGCTTCAGTCTGATCTTTTCGGTGCAGGGTGAAAATACTTATGCCTCCATATTTGTATACCAACTGGTCGTGGATATGATTGATTCTCTTTGCGTTGACGGAACCTACCGTCGAAGGTATTTCTACGGACCCGGCAACGGAGGGAACATATACCACAATCCCGAATTCTGGATCGAAGGTATCGGAAGCACCCAGGGATTGCTATCGCAGGGAGTGGGTGTCCCCGACTGGAAGCAGGGATTGTACTGCTTTTTCAACAAAATGGAACCGGTTTTTTATGATACCGCAGGGATACTGGACTGTGTTGCAGATACTTCCGTTACATGTTACTATGGAGAAGATTGCAATACACCTGTTTCCGTTCCTCTTACTGCCGGGGAACTGCCTGTCAGGGTTTATCCCAATCCGGTGAAAAATACATTGACCATTGAATCCCCACGGCTCCCCGGCTGTATGGAACTTGTGTTGTATAATCAGATCGGGATGACGGTGAAACGAATATCCATACCTTCCTATGAATCCACCTTTCCGGTTTCACTGGATGGACTTCCCTCGGGATTTTATTTTCTGATCCTTCGCTCCGGAACCTCCTATGCCGGAATTAAGATTCTGAAAGAATAGTCAGCTGCTTTCTCTTTCCGTCAAGGCTTACCACCAGCTCTATAAACTCAAACATGATGGTGATAAGAGTCCGCAAGATCACTACCTTACAGCCACCGGTACCATGATCTGCTGATCACCCGAGAGCATCACAGAGAGGAGGTATATGCCCGGAGAAAGGTGATTGGTAGCGATTGTCAGTTTTTCAGTCTGAACACGAGTTTCCTCTGCCATTGTTTTACCCATAACAGAGAAGAGCCGGACGGATCTGATCTCCTGTCGGGGTGAAACGGTTTGAACTGTCAGAAAGTCTTTAGCCGGATTGGGATAAACCTGAATAGATCCGGGATTTGGTTTGTTCACACCCGTATTGTTCATTTCGACTACAAAATAGAGAGAATTCCCACTATTTATATCATTCCACTCGCCAGCAATTCCCAGTATCGTGGTGCCGGAAGGCCATCCAGCCAGGGCGATGGCTGCTGCATCCTGTCCTGCGCCAAAATTATCAGGTTCCTTGTATGTTCCTGTGGATGCGCCACCCCAGTTTACGTAGGCACCGCCTACCGCCGATCCCCCGCCGGCCCCGGCTGCACCCTGGCCGTTCCAGAAGTTGATCCCTCCACCAGTATTATCCCCGTCCCAGAGCCAGGTCCCCTCAATCTCCTTATCAGTTGCACCAATCCAGACATATGCAATACCTCCTCCGTCAGGTACCACGGTGTAACCGGGAGATACGCCGGCGCCGTTGATGATCCCGTCATAAACTGCTGCCTGCTCACCGGCACTCCCGATCTCCACAAGATATCCACCCCGCTCAACAGCACAGGCCGCCGCGTTGATCCAGTCTTTCATCTCTTTAACGACCTCGTAAGTCTTTCCGTTATAAGTGAATGAATAGATGTTTGCCGGATTTGCACATGGTTGCGAATAGATCGGGACCACGAGCGTGGCTGACAGCAAACAACCCAAAGCTCGTCTGATTGTTTTCATGGTGTTTAGTTTTAAGTAATTGCGTACGAAGGTAATAAAAATCCTAATAAAATCTTTCCTATTTTTGTTCCAGGTTAGACCTTCATTATGTATTCGGCATCCGACAAGGAAGACCTTCATTGCTGTACTTGCACCATGATGTCACCGTTGTTCAGGTTACTCCGGAAGGAAGAACTGGAGCTTATCAATGCTTCTCGTCGCCGGGTCATTTTTAAATCCGGAGAAACCATTGTGAAAGAAGGGGCTCCGATGTCACATGTCCTGAGCTTTACATCCGGAATTGCCAAACTGTTTATCCAGGGAACAGGCGACCGGAGGCTGATCCTTCAGTTTGTAAAGCCCACCCAGTTTCTCGGAGGACCGGGGATATACCTGGATAATGTACATTATTTTTCGGTAGCTGCAGTAGAAGAGTCCTCTGTTTGCTTTATCGATATCGGTGTTTTCAAGAAGACCATCCAGGAGAATCCCAATTTTGCAGCGGCATTTATGAAGGAGCTCAGCAGGGAGGGGGTGTTCAACTACGACCGCTTCATCAGTCTTACCTATAAAAATATGCATGGCAGGATAGCAGATGCACTCCTTTACCTGCATTATAAAATCTATAATGAACGACACTTCAGGATCGAGATCTCCCGGCAGGACCTGGCGGATTTCACCGGGATGTCCAAAGACAGTGTCATTCGTACCCTGAAAGAGCTGGTTGATGACAAACTCATTGAGGTCAGCAGTAAAAATATCACCATCCAGGACCTGATCCGCCTGAAGCGCCTGAGTGTTTTCTCCTGACTTTCCGCAGAATCATGCTTTCAGGCCCGACATTAATCGTATTTTTTCCGGAAAATATCACTGCATTGTATGATTTCTTTCATTAAATATCTAGAAATCGAGATGTGAAAATACCTAACTTTGTATCCCGAAAACCTAACATCCCGACCTATGAAAGCCCGCACCTTTCTGCCAATGCTGATGATTGTCTGGATAGCTTTGAGTCAAACAGTTATATCCGGAGAACCTTTTACGATCAACTTCACCACCCTTGGGAACTGCTACATCTGCAAAATCCGGATCGAAACCAAAGTGAACCAGCTGTCCGGAGTGATCTCTTCTGAATGGGATTACATCACAAAAGTGACCACCGTCACATACGATACGGAGGTCACCGACGCTTTTCAGGTCATGCAGACGATCGCCGACACAGGACATGATACTGAATGGTACGAGGCCCCGGACAGCATGTATGCCCTGCTTATCGGCTCCTGCTGCGAATACGAACGCACCATCGACTATACCAATGTGCAGATCGGCTACCTGAGCCTGATGGGAATCTGGGTATATCCGCTGGGCACAGCGGAAAACCTGAACAAGCCCTCGTTTTACCTGTTCCCGACGGTCGGTGATGGATTGATCCATCTGCAAAAAGGAGGCGATTCACCTTCAGGACAGGTGACCGTTGAGGTTTTCTCGATGGCTGGAAAGCTGGTCTGGACGGGTCTGCGAAATCCGGATTACGGAGAAACAATCAACCTGACCACGATCCCGGGCGGACAATATATCGTCACCATTCATTCCGGGAATTCCATTGTTTCCAGGCACCGGATCGTGTTAATATGATATTAATTCCTGTCACCAGATATGAAGC
>Ga0233425_10009369_pt1 | contig 12479 bp, 19 predicted proteins | sample Watercolumn_Towu_2_FD_181712 | JGI IMG/M metagenome (GOLD analysis project Ga0233425, IMG submission 181712) | Freshwater microbial communities from Lake Towuti, South Sulawesi, Indonesia - Watercolumn_Towuti2014_140_MG | ecosystem: Environmental > Aquatic > Freshwater > Lake | place...
CGACGAGCCAGGTTTCGACCGATGCGCCATCATAAATTCCATTGAGAAGATCCGCCTCGGTGAGACTGTCATCGCTCAAGGCGCCCGCGGCTTCGCCTGTTCCCGGAGAAAAGCCGACGCCAGACTCGATCTGCGAAGCAGAGAGGCCGGTGTTGGCGCGAAAGGTCACGCCGTTGAATGTCAGATCGCGATCATGGTCGGTGAAGCCCATCACCGTCGCGTCGTCACGCGAAACGCGCCAGCAATGGCAAAAGGTCGTGGCGCGCCGATCGAGCTTCGCCTGCATCGAGGGAGAGAGGGACAACATGCAATTTTCCAGTTGATTGACGCTTCCCGCGTCATTGCGAGCGAAGCGAAGCAATCCAGAGAATGGTCCGCGATTTTATGGATTGCTTCGTCGGCATCGCCTCCTCGCAATGACGGGCGGCCTATGGGACGATCTCGATGATCGGAATATTGGGAATCGCGCCGGCCTCGAAGGCCTGCATATCGATTTCGAGAAAATCCGTATCGAAGCGTACTGGCGCGTCGAAAAGAAAGCCGGCAGTGACCGCGGCGCCTTGAGATGGAATTGCGCCCGGCGCGAAAGTCACGAGTCCCGTCGTCGCGTCGACGCTCGCATCGGGCGCCAATTTCTCGACGCCGTCGACCGCGACGCGCACCGTTCCCGCGACCGGCTTTACGATGTCGCGCGCATAGGGCGAAAAGGCGCCGCCGTAAGTTTTCACGAGCTGGAATGCGGCGCGCGCGCCATCTCCCGTTCCTATTCGTTGATCCGTTGGGCTTGGCGTGGCCCCCGGCGCGCGTGAGGTGAAGTCGGCGCGATCGCGCCAGCGAAAGCCATAAAGCCTGCCGCGCCGTTCCTCGAAAAATTCGATAATCTGCGCAAGCTGCGCAAGGCTTTTCACGCCGTAGCCCGCTTCATAGCGGCGCCGCGAATGGGCCCAGCGTGCGTTGCGCGCTTCGCGATTTGAGCCGAGCGTCACAATCTCCGTGCGCCGCTCAGGGCCGCCGCGTCCGCCCAAAGAGACGTCGAGCGGAAAGCGAACCTCGTGAAAATCGCTCATGCCGGCTGCGCCTGTTCAGAGGTTGCGTTGGCCGCGCGCCACGGCCCGCGCCAGCGCGCCCATAATCTGCGCTTCGGAGTTACGAAAACTTTCGACATCCTGCGCAGCGATATTGACGGTGATTGACGTTGGACGCGCGCCGGCGCTTTGCGCGACGACGCCGAGTCGGCCATCGGCGCCGCGGGCGAGCGGCATGATCGCCTCGGCGCCGCGCTCGCCCATCAGCCCCATTGCGCCGCCACTGGCGAAATAGGTTGGACTTGCGACGACGCCGCCCTGAGCGAAGGGCGCAACGGTTCCAGCGCCGGAAAAAGCGCCAGACAACATGCCGCTCAATCCGCTCACCAATCCTTCGGCGAGCGCTTTGGTTCCTGCGCGCAAAGCCATGCGCGCCAGCGACTGCGCGATCGTCGAGAGCACGTCGTTGAAGCTTCGGCCGCTCGCCGCTGCAGAACCGAAACCCAGGTGAAGCGTCTTCGTGACATTTCCGGCAGAGACATTGATCTGATCGAGCAAAAGCTTCGTCGCTTGCAGGTCAGTTGTCGCGAAACGCTCGTTCGCGCCTGGTGCGCTAAACGGATCCGGAAAAGGGTCGAAACTCGTCGTCATGTCGATCCTGCAAAATCAGGGAAGCGGCGCATCAATTCCTCGAGCGCAGCGCGCGACGGCGCGGCCGGCGCGACGCCATAGACGCCCTCGACAGCGCGAAAAAGTTCGCGCGGCGTCATCGACCAGAAATCGCGTGATGAGAGCCGCAGGACGCCAAGCCCGAAGGCCATGGCGCGCGCGAAGGGAAAGGGCGCGCGATGAGAGGGGTCGCGCGCCGTTTCTGCCGCCTGCGTCAGGCGTCCTGCGGCGTCGAAGGGTTTGCGTCGGCGCTTTCCTCCGGCGCATCGCCGAAAGTCGCGGCGAGAAGATCGGCCGCGATGCGGACATAGCCTGTGAGGCCTTCCGAAACTTTCATTCTAGAGACGTCTTCGTCGCTGATGTCGTTTCCCGCGCCGCGTAGACCGCAACCGATGATGCGTAGAATGTCGCGGGCGGAGAGGCGTCGTTCCTCGAAGCGGCTCGCAAGCGCAACGAGATCGCTTGCGCCAAATCCGCTTTCGAGTTCGGCAAGCGCGCCGAGCGTCAGGCAGAGCGTGTAGTTCTTGTTGTCGAGAGTTGCGTCGATTTCGCCGCGTTTCGCGTTCGCCATCTCTTCCTCATACGAAATCCGGTTGATCGTCCGCTTGCACGTGTCATTCCCGGCAGGCCGAAGGTCTGACCGGGAATCCAGAGACAATCCAGGAAATGCTGGACGTTCTCTGGATTCCCGATCGCTTCGCCGATGCGAAGCGTCGGGAATGACATCTGAGCTGTTCAGTCGCAGGCCATTACAGCGCCGCGAAGACGAGCGCGCCCGCAGACTCAAGCGAAATATCGAAGGTCACTTCCGCTGAATATTCGCCGCGATAGTCGAGATTGGCGATCTGGAAGAGGCCCGTAAGAACACCGAAATCCGGGATGACGATCTGCCATTCGCGCAAGAGCCCATCGAAAAAGGTTTGGCGCAACAGCGCGTCTGACGCCTGGTCTTTGAATACGCCTGTTCCGGAAACGCTCGCGCGCTTCAACCCAGCTCCTTCGAGCAGTTCGCGCCAACGGCCGTTCGATTCGGCGTCGGTCACATCCACAGTGTCGGCGTTGAGCGCCAGGCGGCGCGTGCGCAGCCCGCCGACCGTGACGAAGCTTGCCCCGTCATGGATTTTCAAAAGTAGGTCCTTGCCTTTTTGGGCGGCCATCATTGAGCTCCACTAAAGATATTCGGTTGTTGCGCGAAAGCGCAGATTGACTCGTGCGATGCGGCCGTTTTGATCGCGACGCGTCTCCATGGAGAGAAAGCGCAGATCGATGAGCCGATGGTCCTGCAGAGTGAGCTGCGCCTCGTCGAGGAGATCGGCGATGCGCTGAGCGAGATCGAGCGCCTCGGATAGTCCTCGCATCGTCGACGTGACGCCTATGGCGAACAATTGCTCGGCGCCTCGCGACAGATCGGCGGACCAGTCGCGCAGCTGCGCTTCGGCGAAGAGCGCATAGGGCGGTTCCATCCCGCGCGGCGCCTCGTCGTAAAGCTTCTCGCCGAGCGTGGCGGCAAAGCCCGCATCGGCGAGCAGATAGGCGCGGATCGCTTTGCGCAGCGCAACGACAGGTGAAACGCTCATGGCGAATCCTTTACGAGATCTCTTCGCACTGGCAGATCAGAAAGCGTCGACGCTCGTCCGGGTCGAAAACCGATCGGATGCGAAGCTTGCGGCCGCGATGAAGGAAGCGCATGTCTTTTGTGACATCGTTGCGCCAGCGGACCGTCACGACCTGGTTTGTCGCCTGTTCGGCGCGCTGCTCGATAAAATCTTCGCGCGCGCTTGAAGGGGCAATGCGAGCCCAGAGATTGGCGATCGGCGTAAAACTGCGCGAAAATCCGCCGGCGCCGTCTGGCGCATCGACCGGCGCTTCGAGCGTCACCCGATGACGCAGCGCGCCGATCTTCGGAAGGCCGCTCACAGCAGTCGCTCCCGGCGAAACGGCGCAGCGAGCTGCGCGACCGCATTGGGCAAAGCGTCGTCGCCGCCATCGCCGCGATGTTCGCGCCAATGCGCCGCGAGCATGAGAATGGCCCGATGCAGCGGCTGTGGAACGTCGCTCGCAAGCGCGCCATAGCCGACGACAAAATCGATTTCGATTCCGTCTGTGGCTCGGCTCGGCGCCGGCGGCGCGGATTTGAAGTTGACGCGGCCGCTTTCATTCGACGTCGGCGCGCGATAGGTCGCAGCGGCCAATGTCTGCGCCGCGTCGTTTGCGTCGAAGACGCGTATCGCCGTCGCTGACTGGAAGGGCGCAAAGGGAATGTAGAGCGCGGCGTTCGAAGCGACCGAGGACGGCCAGCAATCGAAAACGAGACGCCAGCTTTGCGTGATGAAGAATCGCCGCGTATAGGCTTCAAGCGTCATGCGCGCGGCGACGATCAGCGCTTGAACCAATTGGTCCTCTTCGGCGCCGTCTTCGCGCAGCCATGATTTTGCGTCGGCGAGCGAGACGGGCTCGATCGCCGGCGCGCCGATGAGCATCGGTCGCATCGCGCATCCTATGTTGGGGTAAGAGAAGGGCGCGAGCTTTGCGTCGCGGCCGTCTAAAGTTCGCAGGCGGATTACGACGCGGCGAATTTCAAGAGCTTGATCGCCTCGAAATTCTGCACGCCGCCGCCGACGCGCTTCGTCGTATAGAAGAGCACATAGGGTTTGGCGGAATAGGGATCGCGCAGCACGCGAATGCCGACGCGATCGACGACCACATAGCCGCGCTCGAAATCGCCGAAGGCGATGGAGAGCGAATTCGCCGCGGGGTCCGGCATGTCCTCGGCTTCGACGACGGGGAAGTTCATCAGGGAGGCGGCGCCGTCGGCGGTCGCCGGCGGCGCCCAGATGTAATCTCCCGTCGTCGTCTTGAACTGGCGCACGAGCGATTGCGCGCGCCGCCCCATAACGAATTTGCCATTCTGGCGATAGCCGGCGCGCAGCGCATAGACGAGATTGACGAGAGCGTCGGAAGGATCCGTCGCGGCGAAGGCGCCGGCGGCGCCCGTCGGCACATAGCCGATATTGCCCCAGCTCCAGCTCGCGTCAGCGACCGTCGTATAGGAGAGAAAGCCCTTGGGCTTATTGACGCCGTCGCCGCTAACGAAGGCCGCGCCTTCCTGTTCGGCGAAGGCCGTCTGCACTTCCTCGGCGATCCATTGCTCGATGTCGACGACGGCGTCGTCGAGCAGCGCCTGAGTCGCCGCCGGCATGGCGTAAAGCTCCATCGCCGGAAAAGTCATGTCGGCGAGCTGCTGATTATTGGTCTGCGGGCGTGGGTCAGCTTCCGCCACCCATCCGGCTGCAGGTCCCGTCGTCGAGAAGGCGCGGCGCAACGACGCGCCGGAGATTTCGCGCACGCTGGAAATGGCGCGGATCGGCGAGAATTTCGCGAGCCGGCGCAGAACTTCGCGCTCCGTCGGCAGCGGCACGAGATAGCCGCCGTCGGGGCCCGAGCCGCGCGACAGCGCCTTGGCTTCGAGCGCCTTCAGGCCGCTCGCTTCGCCAGAGCGCATATAGTGATTGAAGGCGCTCTTGTGTTCGCGCCCGCTCTGATCGTCGAAAGGCTTGCCGCCGATGCGCGGCCGAGACATTTCTAGCGCCAGGCGATCGAGCCGGCTCTTTGTGTCGTCGAGCGCATGATCGATGCGCGCGAGCTTTTCCTCGGTCACGACGTCGGCGCCGAGGCGGCTCTCGAGCTGCGTCAGACGCTCGTCATTCGTCTCCTTGAAGGCGCTGAAGGCGCGATTGAGATCGGCGAGAATGTCGCCGCCGGCGGATTTCATTTCAACTGCTGACATGTGTAGTGCCTCTTGCTTGGCGCCGCCACGAAAAAAATCCCGCGCGATCTATGTCGCCGGGATGAAGTCCGCGCGCTGGGGAAGTCCGTCTCGAAAGTCACGTTTGCGCCCCGACGGCGAGAGCGCGGATTGGCTGGCGTTTGCCTCAGAAATTCCCGGACATGCGCCGCAGCGCATGCGCAAACTCAAGCGCTGCGCGCTGCGCCCTCAGGCGCGAGAGCTTCGCGCCAAGCGCCTCCATGCTCGGCGCCGCGTTGCGGTTTTGCTTCACCGCGCCGATGCGCGCCTGCGACAGCATCGGAAAAGTAACGACAGAGATCTCCCAAAGGTCGATCTCGTGAAGACGGCGCGCGCCGCTTGATTTTTCTGTCGTGGCGCGCTGCGTGCGAAATCCGATGGAGAGGCCGTCGATCGCGCCCTTGCGCATCAGCGACAGCGCCTCGCGCGCCCGCGCCACGGAGAGATCGAGTCGGCCTTCAACTTTGAGCCCGCGCGAGTCTTCGACGATCGAGGTCCATAGCCCGATCGGCTCGGCGGCCTGATGCTGCCACAGCATTTTCACGCCCGAGGCGCCGCGTTTGATCAGCGAACGGGCGAAGGCGCCGGCCATCACCACGTCGCCGCCCGAATCGACGACGCCAAAGAGGCTCGCGTAGCCGGAGAATGCTCCGGCTTCATTCGCTTGCAGCAAGGGCTGTTCAGCGCGCTTTACTTCGGGCGCGCCAATTCTTGGTAGCGCCGTCATCAGCTCTTCTCCGCCTGGGCGTTGATCGGCGCATGGCTCGCCGCGCGCGCCTCGGCGCGAAGTTGCGCCAGCAATTCGACGAAGGTCTTGAAGACGGCTGCAGGGTCTTCGCGTCGCGCATTGCGCGTGCGCGGACGCCTAGCGAGATGCGGCAGAAAATTTTTCTTATTCATGGATCGCTCCTGCAGCGTCGGTTGAAGCGCGCGAGCTCGCGCACGAAAGCGTCGAGGCGTCGCGTCGCCTCGCCGAGTTCCCGCATGGCGAGATAGGCTTGCGCCGTCGCCGCGCAGGCCCAGAGAAACAGCGCGAGATGCGCGAGATCGCCGCGCTCCAATATGGCGTTCAGAATGTCGGACATGGGCGATCTGTTTTGGGCTCGCGACGCGTTTGTATGTCATTCCCGATCGCTTCGGTACTGCGCAGCGTCTGGAACGACATCCATACTGGTCTGACGCCAGAAGGCGCGATTGGCCTCGGCGTAATTGCTGAAGGTGTTGTCGCCGGGAAGACCCAGCAGCAGCGGCGGCACGCCGAAGGCGAGCGCGATCTCGCGCGCCGCGCCCGCTTTCGACTCGGTGAAATCCATGTCCTTTGGCGACAGCGACAGCGCCTTCCAGTCGAGCCCGCCTTCGAGCAGCAGAGGCCGGCCGGCGTTGGTCGCGCCGGAAAAATTCTCCTCCAGCTCTTCCTTTAAGCGCGAGAATTGTTCGTCGGCAAGATGCGCGCCTTCCGGTCCCGCATAGACGAGGGCGCCGGAAGGCCGCGCGGAATTGTCGAGCAGCGCCTTGTTCCAAAAACTCGCGGGCGTTATGCGTGCGAAGATCAGCTGAGCGATTTACTGCAAAGAGTTAGTAGGCTTGAAAGGCCCGTCTCGCGCTAAAAACTTCGTGCGCCCTCTTCACAAGCGCGAAGCTCGGATCGATCTGTTCTTCTTGCCGGAGATCAGATCCATCAAATCGGCTTTTGAGATTCTCTGTCCGCGATCGGTGATATGAATATAGCTACCCGGAATATCGTCTAGGATCGCTTTATCGACTTCCAGACCGTTGCTGGCCAGGAGGTGAGCAAGCACATATTTCGCGTCAAGGGCGAGCGCGCGAAAGCTGTCCCATTCTTCGGCCAAAGGCGCTTTTCTGAGTTCCTCGATCGCTTCCATGTCGCGGCCCAGCCTGCGCAAATTCTCCGCGATTTTTTTAGCAACTCTTGTCTGGCATCGACAATCCGATCCAATCGCGCGCAGTGTGTCGATGGCCTCCTCATGCCGGCTTTCGGCGGAAAGTGCGGTCGCGCGCCAGTGCTCGATTTGACTTCGTTCGTCCGGATCGCGGCCAGGGGAGGCGGTATCCAGAGCGGTATGCAGTGCCTTCCAGTCGCGTTGGCGGTAGAGATTGCTGCAATGATCATCGATGTTCATCATAATGCCCGTTCAAACCGCATTTCCGCCACACGCCGCGCTGACGAAGCCTCGCGCGGGGCTCTTCAAAAGCGCAAATCTCAGATCGACCTTTTTTTCTTGCCGGAGATCAGATCCATCAAATCGACTTTCGAGATTCTGTGTCCGCGATCAGTGATATGAATATAGCTGTCGGGAATATCATCGAGGATCGCCTTTTCGACTTCCAGCCCGTTGCTGGCCAAGAGATGAGCGAGCACATATTTCGCGTCAAGGGCGAGCGCGCGAAAGCGATCCCATTCTTCGGTAAGAGGCGCGTTTTTCAATTCCTCGATCGCTTCCATATCGCGGCCCAGCCGGCGCAGATTTTCGGCAATATGTTTCGACACGGTCGATCGGCATCGACAATCCGATTGAATCCCTCGCAGCACGTCGATGGCCTCATCATGCCGGCCTTCGGCCGAAAGCGCGCTCGCGCGCCAGTGGGCGATTTGGCCGCGTTCGTCCGAGTCGCGGCCAGGGGAAGCGCTATCGAGCATATCGTGCAGAGCTTTCCAATCGCGCCGGCGAAAGAGTTCGCTACAATTATTATGGATTTTCATCACAATCTCGCTCCCACACGCATGCTATGAAGCGTGACGCTCGCTCAATTCATTATTGAAAGCATATGTTGCAAGAACTCTTTGCAATTTCCTTCGTCTCCGCGGAAAGGAGAAATATCTGCTTTGGTGCTTCGCCAGATTACGCGCAACTCCTTCTCATCATATCGGCCGCTCACGAGATCAAGCAGATAGTCCTTGACCACTTGTCGCTCTTCCGACGTAAGTGCGGTAAGCGCATCTTCCACGAGCCCTTCCCCCGTCGGGTAGAACAGATCCGCGTCTTGGTGAAAGTAAGAGGTCAGCTTCAAGAAAGCTTCAGGAATTTGCATTGCCGCACCCGCCTCCTCCTGCCCTCCGTCGAAGCTATTTTTCCGGCGGAACGTCCTGCTCGACCAATTTACGCAAGTATTTTAGAAACTCGACGCAGCTCCCCTCGTCGCCCCAAAAGGGCAGGACCTCAGCTTTGCTCTTCAGCCAGATTTCTCTCAGTTGCGTTTCGTCATATCTGCCGTCAGTCAGCTCTTTCATATAATCCTTGAGAGCCTGTCGCTCTGCGGGCGAGTACGAGTAAAGGGCGTTATGCACCAGTTCTTCGGGAGTATCGTATTCCGGGTCCAGGTCCTGGTGAAAAAAGATGGTGAGTTGCTGAAATACGTCAGGAAGCTTCATAGCTGCACCCTAGTCTGGATTGATGGGGTATGCCGTGAAAATCCGAAAGCCTCTTGTCGACTCTCGATCGCGTTTTATGAGAACGCGCACTCCGTACGTGTCCCGAATGACGGTGGAGGAGTTGAATTTTGGCGCAAAAGCTTCCTTTCCCGTCGGTGTCTTGAACCAAGCCTCAAGGACCGCGTGGCTCCTGCGGCCGCTAATTACATCGTCAACAACGTTGGTATTTTGGGAAAGCGCAGAGTTTACCAATTTATTCGCCGCCCCCAAGGAAGGAAATGTTCCTATGCGTGGTTTCCACAATTGGAAGAGGCCGAAACTGATTCGTGCCCTTAAGCTGCGTTGTTTCAGATTTTCATCGCTCTTTCCTACGTGATCTCGGATGGTGTGGCCACGATGAAGACCATGCTCTTCTTCGGCAAGGTCGAGATCGTATCCTCGATTCTGCACTCGACGGATCCGAGATTCGGTTCCGCGGTTGAGTTCATGATCGGAGTTGAAGGCGACGTCCTCTGAAGAAGACGCGCTCCCTCCGCCGCCGCCGTCATCCGTCCATCGCCCGCCATCGGAACTGCCCGCCGGCACGCGCGGCTGATCCGGCCGGTAGCGGCGCTCCAGCGCAAGATCGCGTTTGGCGAGGGGCGCCTCTTTCGGCGCCGGGCCGTAGCCCACCGCTTCGCGCTGTTCGTCGAGCGTGAGGAAACCGGCCTTGCCGACGCGCTCCCATTCGGCCGCGCGTTCGCTCGCCAGCGCCTCAAGACGGTCGGCGTTATAGTCGAGGCGAAAGGGACCAAAGCCCGGCTGCAGCCAGGCCTGAAAGCTTTTCTGCACGCGCGCGACGAGCGGCAGCACGGTCTGGCGCCAGAAGGCGCGATTGGCTTCGCCGTAATTGCTGAACGTGTTGTCGCCGGGAAGACCCAGGAGCAGCGGCGGCACGCCGAAGGCGAGCGCGATCTCGCGCGCGGCGCCGGCTTTCGACTCAGTAAAATCCATGTCTTTGGGCGAAAGCGACAGCGCTTTCCAGTCGAGCCCGCCTTCGAGCAGCAGCGGCCGGCCGGCGTTGGTCGTGCCGGAGAAATTCTTAAGCGGGAAGGTTATTCCGCGCTCGTTAACTTTTCCTCGATAGCGCGACGAACCTGTTTGAATATGTAGACGTAGGCGGAGTTGCTTTCGTCAGCATTGGAGCCGCCGAAGAAAACTTTCGTTGGCTTGAGATTCATCCACAGCTCTTCGAGTTGTTTCGCGGGATCGTCGCTTGCGAGGATATCGGACAAAAAGCCTTTCAATTTCACCAGACCTGCGGTGTTGAAACCGGACAGCGCTTCGCGAATTGCCGAGTCCAGACGTTTGGTGGAATCCTCAATCGTCGCAATTTTTTATGCGGTCGACAAAGAGCGCGTCTAATCCGACACACAGTCCTTCGAATTCATCCGACATTTGTGCAGGCATTTTGTCTCATTCTAACGTTAGCTGCTGGGCTTCATTTGCCTGTTCGCTCGCGTGTTGAGCGACCCTTACGAAGAGCCCTCAGCTTTCAGCCGCCGCCATATCTCTTCAAGATAGACTCGATAGTGTCGTCGATCGACAAAGCCAACGAGTGCGCCACCACGAAACCAGATGTCTTCTAGCTCCTCGTCGCTTAGGTCGCTCGTCAAGGCCTCGGCGAGAAAATCTCTGACTTCTTGCTTTTGCTGCTGATCGATATGGCTGATCGCGTAATCAATGTCGTCTGAGCCTTCCGGGATGTACTCTTCCAATTCTCGGTCGAACCAAACGCACATATTCCAGAATGATTGAGGAACAATCATCTCAATGTCCTTCGTTCGACTAGTTGCGCGATCGCGGGTTTATCGGAAATGCGGTTAGTACTCTGTAGCCTTTCTCCGCCTTAGAATCCCCGTGTATGACAACCCGCACAGCAAATGTCGGTCGGATGACAGGAGAAGAAATTCCAGACGCCAAATAGGCTTCCCTACCGGTCCGATAGCCGAATATGCGCTCAAGCTTCGCTTCTGGTAGCTTTCCATCGGCGACCGCATCTACCAACTCCTTGTTGGCTTCTAGGACGCGATTGACGAAATCATTTGCCGATTCCTTGGAATCAAACGATCCAACAGTTGGTCGATAGTCCACGATACTTCCAAGCGGCCCCAAAGTCGTCCGGTGCCGTCCTTTTTCGATTCTTGCGAGCAACTCATCGTCACTCTTGCCCACGTGCCGCTCAATGGTATGCCCGTAACTTTCTTCATCTTTCAGTTTGACGACGTAGCGATCACGACTCTCGTTTTGTGCTGTTCTAACCCTTGGCGCAACGGACGAACTATCGGGCGAATCGTTGCTTCCGTTCCAGTCGCCGCCCCCGCCGTCCGTCCATCGCCCAGCGCCGAAAATTCCCGCCGGCACGCGCGGCTGATCCGGGCTATAGCGGCGCTCCAGCGCGAGATCGCGTTTGCCGAAGAGCGCTTCTTTCGGCGCCGGGCCATAGCCCAGCGCTTCGCGCTGTTCATCGAGCGTGAGGAAAGCCGCCTTGCCGACGCGCTCCCATTCGCTTGCGCGCTCGCCTGCCAATGCTTCAAGACGGTCGGCGTTATAGTCGAGCCGGAAAGCTCCGAACCCCGGCTGCAGCCAGGCCTGAAAACTCTTCTGCACGCGCGCGACGAGCGGCAGCACAGTCTGGCGCCAGAAGGCGCGATTGGCTTCAGTGTAATTGCTGAAGGTATTGTCGCCGGGAAGACCCAGGAGCAGCGGCGGCACGCCGAAGGCGAGCGCGATCTCGCGCGCGGCGCCGGCTTTCGACTCAGTAAAATCCATGTCTTTGGGCGAAAGCGACAGCGCTTTCCAGTCGAGCCCGCCTTCGAGCAGCAGCGGCCGGCCGGCGTTGGTCGCGCCGGAAAAATTCTCCTCCAGCTCTTCCTTTAGGCGCGAGAATTGTTCGTCGGTGAGATGCGCGCCTTCCGGCCCCGCATAGACGAGGGCGCCGGAAGGCCGCGCGGAATTGTCGAGTAGCGCCTTGTTCCAAAAACTCGCGGCGTTATGCGTGTCGAGCGCCACTTGTGCGGCGGCGAGCGGCGGAAAACCGTAATAATCATCGAGCGGGTTGAAGAATTTGATGTGCAGGATCGGCTCGATCCCTTGGCCGCGCATTTCGTAGCGCGCTTCCTGTCCCAGCGCGCGATAGATGAAGGCCGCTGGCCAGCCGTTGCGTCCCGCCTCGATGCTCATGCGGTCGGGCCGCAGCGCATAGAGTTCGCGAAGCTCCTCGTCGATTAAGACGGATTCGACATAGGCGTTTCCATAAAGCAGCAGATTGGCGCAGATCGCCTCGATGAAGGAGGCGCTGGTGTCGAGCGGGTTGGGGCGCTCGATGAGAGAGATGAGCGGATGGTCGACCGCCTCCTCGCGGCCCTCATAGACGAGCCAGGGAACGGATGCGGCGGCTTCCGCCACCATGCGCACGCAGCGATGGCAGACGGCGTTGCGCTCATAGCCCTCGCGCGTCAGCACCGTCGAATTGCGCGCGCTCCAATGCGGCTGTCCGAGCGCATGCATGGCGAGGAGCTTCGCCGCGCGCGAATATTTGGTTTCGCGC
>Ga0233425_10009370_pt1 | contig 12479 bp, 10 predicted proteins | sample Watercolumn_Towu_2_FD_181712 | JGI IMG/M metagenome (GOLD analysis project Ga0233425, IMG submission 181712) | Freshwater microbial communities from Lake Towuti, South Sulawesi, Indonesia - Watercolumn_Towuti2014_140_MG | ecosystem: Environmental > Aquatic > Freshwater > Lake | place...
ATCCCTATACCGTTGCCGCTGGCAACCCGGCACGGCCGATACGCAAGCGATTCACCCCGGAGCTGGAGGCACGGATACGGCAGCTGGCCTGGTGGGATTGGGATGCGGCCAGGATGCGGGCGAACGCGCATCTTTTCTCGATCCACTGTTCATCCCATCCTGAAGCCATGAGCGTGTCGGAAGCCGAGACCAATCGGGCCGACTGATGCAACGGCCGTGACCTGGCAGGACAGGATGGGCCGGCATTATGCCCAAGAGGGACGAGAACGCCACAGAGCCCTAAACCCGCCGCCGGATGCGGGATATTGGCGTGCTAGAATCCGCGCGCCTTCCCGCGAGTCGACGCTATGACAGTTCTGGCCGCCGGCACCGCCGGCTTCATCGCTATGCACATCGAACAACGTCTGCCGCAGAGCGGGGGTGGGGAAATGTGCATCGACGAGCCAGGCGACGACCGTTATTCCGGCTCCGCCAGCGCTCGCCTTAAGCGAGTCGCCCGCGCTTCATGATCGGCGCGCTCTGACTGAGTCGGCGTCCATGTTCAGATGCCCCGCCTGCCATGCCTTTCTGCCGAGGGAAAGTCTCAACCGGGAAACGGTATGTGCCGCATGCGGCACGGTCATCGCCCGGATCGAGCAAATACCGCTTCTGGTGAAGGACCGGCAGGCTGTCGAGGCCACCATCGCCAAGGCCAAGGCGGCAGGCCGTGAGGCCTGGTATACGGAAGCCCAGCTTAAACAGTGGCAGGGACCCTATCGTCACCATATCGCCAAGCGCAGGGCCTATGTCGAACAGGCCCTGGCCGAATATCTGAAACACTCTCCGGGCAAGCCTCTCACCGGCTTGGATCTCGGTTGCGGCGATGGCGCCAATCTGGCTTGGCTGCGCCCATATTTTCATGACTTCTACGCCAGTGACTACAACCTGCTACGCCTGCTGCGCGCGGCGCGCCTGCCCGAGGCGCCCTTCCTGTTCATGGCGGATATCAACGATTACCCGGCCGAGGACAGTAGCTTCGATGTCATCTATTTCAACCACGTGCTCGAACACATTCCGGATGACGTCGGCGCTTTGAGGGAGGTATTCCGTATCCTGCGGCCGGGCGGGCTCGTGGTGCTGGGCGTCCCGAACGAAGGCGCGGCATTCTGGCAGCTCGCCTACCGCCTGCAGCCAGGGGTACGGGCCAGCAGCGACCATATCCACCACTATGTCGCCGGGACGATATCCGCCAAGTGCGAGGCTGTCGGCTTCCGGATAAGGGGGGTCCATGCAATCGGATGGGGTGTCCCCCACTGGACCCTGGATGCGCTGGTGCGCCGTTACAAGTGGGTGGACGACGGGCTGGAGTGGTTTGGACGGCGCTTCCTGCCATCCCAGGCAACGAGCCTCTATTTGTTGCTCGGCAAATGAAGGCGCAGCTCGAAGTGCTCACACGCCCCTTGATCGGGCGCGAGGCTTGGGACGATTTTTCCGACCGGTCCGATGAGGCCTGGTTGTGGCATCGCTTTGATTTTCAGGATGCGCTGGCAACATGGCGGGGAAGTGAGGACCGCAGCTTTGCCATCGTCGATCCCGCCCAGGGCGATGAGATCCTCGCGTTGGTGCCGCTACGCATCAACGCCCGGCGGTTTGCCGGGGTACTTCCCGTGTTCCTGCTGGATTCGCTTGGCGCCGTGGCGTGTCGCAATGGCCTGCAGCCCGGACGAAGGCGGTCCGTCCTGGCCCAGGCAAGGGCTTCGCTGCTCAAGCAGGCGAGCCAGGGCCATTGCCTCGATATCCGCCTTACCTGCCCGCCGATGGCCCCGGCATACCGGGGGGAGAACAGCCCCAGGGTCAACCCCCTGCTGTTCCTGGGATGTCGCAATGCCGTGTCGCAAACCTGGGTCATCAATCTGCGTGCCGGCAAAGACGCGATCTGGGCGGCCATGGAGGGGCGGGCAAGAACGGCGGTACGCAAAGCGGAGAAGGCTGGCGTGAAGATACGGCCCGCCGTGGCAGACGATCTGGATCTGTACTACAGGTTGCATGTGGAAACCTATCGCCGCACGGGTGTCGATCCTCACCCGCGCGCCTATTTTCAGGCCATTTGGCAACACCTGCTGCCATCCGGCCTGACACGGGTGTGGGTGGCGGAACTCGATGGCGAGGCCGTCGCCGCCGAGAACTTTGCCATCTACAAGAACGCGGCACTGTATTGGACCGGCGCATCGAGCGGCAGGGGGCTGGCAGTGGAGGCGGGCTCCCTGCTGCAGTGGACGGCGATGCAGTGGATGTCGTCAGCGGGCATCGCATGGTACGAAACCGGCGAGGCCTTCCCTCAGGCCCTGTCCGGCAAGGCGAAGGGACTGAACGATTTCAAGAAAAGCTTCGGCGGGAACCTCCATCCCTTTTTCAAGGGCAGCCTGCCCACAGGAAACCGGTACGAACGCCTGTATCGCATCCTTCAGGTATTGACCGACTGATGCGGAACCAGCCTGATCGTCGAGCCGAGGTGCGGCAGTGAAGCGGGATGCCTGGCCTTTTTCCGATGCCGTCACGGGATGCCATGTGACGGTGGATGAGAATCTCTCGTCCCTGCTGGACTTCTTCCGCTGGCTGTCGGCCTTTGTCGTGCTGCTCGCCCATAGCCGAGCCATTTTCTTCGTCCCCTGGGGAGAGGTCGAGGCGCCCGGGGTCGTGCCGTTGGTCCTGTATACCGTGTCCGGTTGGGGCGACTATGGCGTCTTGGTTTTTTTCGCCATTTCCGGCTATCTGATCGGCGGCGGCAGCCTGGAAAAATTGAGGGCCGGCCGCTTCGACTTCGTCAACTATCTCATCGACAGGTTCTCCCGCATCTACATCGTGCTGTTGCCCGCCCTGCTGCTTATTTGGGCGCTGGATGCCGGCGGCATGCACTGGCTCAACGCTTCAGGGATCTATACCAAAGGCTATCCGATCGGCGCGCTGCCCCATGACACGCGCGACGTCACCGGGGTGGCGGCGTTCACGTCCAACCTCCTGATGCTGCAGAACGTGGTGACGCCGCCTTTCGGGACCGCCCAACCGTTATGGTCGTTGAACTGGGAATGGTGGTCATACATGGTGTCCCCCTTCCTGATCGGGGCGCTGCTGCGCCTGGGCGGCATCGCCGCGATGGTGACCGCAGCCCTGGTGGGCGCGGCCATGGTCGCCGCCGACCTGGGCTACATGCTGCTGTGGCACTTGGGTATCCTGTTGGCGATGCTGAAGGTTTCCAGCAGGGCCATGCTGATCGCCGGGGCTAGCCTATGCATTGCCCTGCCCCTGTGCACAAGATCGGGGCTGTTGCCCGCGTCCCTGCCGGTACAGGCCATGTTTCTGTTGGGGTTTGTCATGCTGGTTGCCCAACTCAGGTACTGCCAATTCCCGCGCTGGTGGTCGCTGCTGCCGAACAAATGGCTGGCGAGCTTTTCCTATTCCCTTTATGTATTGCATACGACCCTACTGGTATTCGTGATGGCCTGTCTGCAGAGCTTCGCCGCTTTTCCCCGTCAGTTGCAGCCGACAACAGGAAACTATGTTCTCTATGCGGGGTTTTGCCTGTCGGCTGGCGCGCTTTCCTATTTATTCGCCAGCTTGACCGAGTACAACACACGATCGTTCAGGCGCTGGCTGCTACAGCGTATTCGTCGATTGCCCCGCCGCGGTATGGAGTGACGAGATGGATGCCAATCCCAACAAGAGCATCTACCGGGACAGTTACGTTCCCAGCCAACTGGAGTTTGCGCCGAGGACCCGCTATGACCGCAAGGTCATGGAACTGCGGCTGGACCTGCTGGAAAGGCACTGCCGGGGCAAGCAGGTGCTCGATCTCTGCTGCGGTACCGGGGCCTATGTTTCTCGCCTCTTGGGGCAGGTGGGTTCTATCGTCGGCTTGGATTTCAGCCGCACCATGCTTAACGCCCTGGCTGTGCAACTGCGTGGCCATGAATGCGCGGACCGGGTCAGGCTGGTGGAGGGTGATGCAACCGCCCTCCCATTCGCACGGGGGAGCTTCGACACCGTATTCTCGATGGCGTCGCTCTATCATGTGCCGCATGCAGAGCGTGCCATCAAGGAGGTGGCGCGCGTCCTGCGACCCGGCGGCATCGCCGTCCTGGATCTCGGCAACAGCATGAGCCTGGCGACCGTGACCGGGGTCGTCAGTCACCGCCTCTATGGGTGGGCCAAGCCCTACCCCCTACCCTACACGACCCTGCTGCACACCATCGCCAGGGCGGGCTTCGTCATCGAGCAACAGCAGTCCTTTCAGATACTGCCTTTGTTCGGGCCGCGCTGGGTGCAATTGCTACTGCCGTTCTCCACCTCGCTATTCAAGTATCCGATGGGCATCACGATCCGCGGCAGGTTGCTGGACAGCCTTATCAGCGGCTTGCCGCTGCTAAGGCGCTTCGCCTTCAGGCATTTGTTCGTCCTCAGGAAGAAGCCTTGACTGATCTGATGCGTGCCTGGCGCCGGTTGAGCGGCCGCTACGTGCCTTATCTGCAACCTTACTGGGACGATGAGGATTTCGCGGTGGCGCGCCGTTGGCTGGGCGGCGACACGCTCGACGGGGCCGCGGCGTCGCTCAAGACCGCGCTGGAAACGCGCTTTCCCGAATGCGCCGAGGTCGTTTTGACCGACACGGGCAAGACCGCGCTGTATGTCGCCCTGCGCCGCCTGGGTATCGAAGGTGGGCGCGAAGTGATCATGCCGTCCTATTGCTGCTCCAGCGTCCTGGCGTCGATCCTGCGCGCGGGCTGCGTGCCTGTCCTGGCCGATTCCGACGTCGAGCTGAATCTCGACTACGAGAGTGTGCTCGGCGCCCTCTCTCCCAATACCGGGGCGATCGTGGTGGCGCATTTGTTCGGGCGGAAAGCCGATTCCCTCGATCGGATCGCCGTCCTCGGGCGGTCGAGGGGAATCGCCGTGATCGAGGATGTCACCCAGGCCTTCGGACTGCGGTTGAATAGTGGCATGCTGGCGGGCTCCGCCGGGGATGCCGCCATATTCAGCGCGGGACCGGGCAAGCCCATCATGGGCCCCGGTGGCGGCTGGGCCCTGGTCAATCGTCCCGTTGGCCCGGCCGCTGCCCTGCCCGATGAACCGTCTGGCCAGGTGCGTGCGCGCGTGCGCGGCTTCCTCGCGCGCTTCACCGGCCCGCGCTGGCGCAGGGGCCAGGCCGAGATAGGGCATGCGCTGCGCGGTCGCTGGGCGGCCTCCCGCAATTCGGCATCGACTGATCCGCAAGACTGGGCGCGGCGGGAATGCCGCAATCAAGCCATGAGCGATCTGGAAGCGTGGCTGGCCTTGCGGCAGATCGAGCGGATTGAGGAAAACCTCCGCCTTCGGCGAAGCAACGCCGCACGATGGAGCGACTGCCTGGCGAGGGCGCAGGTTCGCTGCCGCTTGCCCTCATCTCCCGGGAATACATACGCCATACTGCCGGTTGTTTTCCAGGACGCCAGGGACGCCGTCCGGGCGCGACAGTCACTGGAGTCCGCCGGCATTGCCACCGAGCCCTGTTATACGCCCCTGCACCTGAGGGAGCACGGCCGACGCCTCAGGCGCACGGAGATGAAGGTCGTCGGGGACCTTTGGAATCGTGTCTTCGCCGTGCCGGTAAGGCCAAACCTGACGGAGCGCGACTGGCGGACTGTCGCGCGCGCTGCCGGCCGGCTGGCAGAGGCGTTGCGTTGAGGCGCCGACATGCTGGATTCACCCTAATAGATAACTCAGATAGACCAATGCCCAGAATCCCTGATACCGCGCCGCCGCGCGACGTCTCCGAACTCGATTTCTTCCTGGCGGGCCCGGGCCACTCCGCGTCGACCTGGCTACGCAGCGTCTTGGACAGCCATCCGGACATCCATATCCCGCCGGAGTCGAACTACGTCACCTGGCAGATGCGCCATGGCGAACCGTTGGGCAGGTTCCTCCGTGGCAAGCGGGCGAAGGTATACGGCGAGCACGGCAACGACTACTTCGCTTATGCGGAAACCCCGGAGAAATTCGCCACGCTGAACCCGGGGGCGAAACTGGTCTTCACCATCAGGGATCCGGTGGTCAGGGTGCTCAAGGCCTACCGCCATGACATCCGATGGGGGACTTTGCCGCGCTACCTCACCCTCGAAGTGGCCTTGCTGGAGGACTTCTTCCAGCACCGCTACATCCATGCCGGTTGCCATGCCTACCATCTGGAGCGGTGGCTGAAGCACTTCCCGGCCCAGCAGTTGTTCCTGTATTGGGTGGACAACAAGGCCAACACCGAAAAACAGATCGCGGACCTGTTCCGCTTTCTCGGCGTCGGTGAATACACGGTGCCGAACCTGGACCGGCGGGTGAATGAATCGGTGTTCACCGCCATACCCTTGATACACCGGCATGCCTGGTTCGGAAAAATGGGTATCGGCAAGCTGCTCGCATTGGCGTTCGAGCCTGTCAACCGTGCGCTCGGCAGGTTGTTGTATTCGCCACCCCAGCTGACTGATGAAGATCGTGCGCGCATCGTCCAGCTGCTTGGACCTCATGCAACCCTGGATCGGCTGGCTAGCCTGGCGATCGAGCGGGGCGTGCCGGGGGCGGAACACCATGCCTGAATCCCGCCCGCCTGAGCGGCTTTTCAATCCATTCCTGGCCCTCGCATCACGGTCGTGACAGGCTACTTCAAGAAGAACCTCGTCGTGGGAGGGGCGGAGATTCTCTGCCGCCTGCCCTACATATTCACCCTGGGGTACATGGCGCAGCAGGTGGGCCCGGCGCTGTTCGGCGTCTGGGCGATCGTCGTCGTCTTCCAGGGGTTGCTGTCGGCGCTGGCGGGCCTGGGCCTGCCTTCGGCGCTCTCGGTGCACGCGCCGGTCGTGGACGGCGCCAAGGCGCGCGGCTATCTCATGTTCACCGTCATGGTCGGGCTCGTCGCATCACTGGCCGGCATCGGCCTGACGTGGCTGGCCGATGTCCCGCTGGGGCACATGCTCGGGCTGGATCCGGACCACACCGGCCTCCTGGTGGCGGGCGGCCTGCTCGCGCTGGGTACGGTCCTGGATAGCCTGTTCGACGCCTATTGCAAGGCCCGCGAGCGGGTGGGGGCGCAGCTTGCCTACCTGAGCACGCGCACGGCCATCGAGGTCGCGGTGGTCCTGGTGATCTTCGCCCCGACCCTCTGGACGACCCTGACCCCCGAAGCGAAGCTGTTCGCCTATGCCCTTTGCGTCGTCGCGCTGAAATTGTTCGTCTACGGTGTGCTCGCCGCGCTGGACGGCCGTCACGTCAGGGTGGAGCCCGCGAGCGGCGAGGCGCGCGCAATGCTGTTGCGCTACGGGACGAGAATGCTCGCCGCCATCCTGGTCATGCGCTTCGCCGCCCAGGCAGACCGTTTCGCCCTGGGGCTTTCCGCTCCCGACGAGGCGGTGGGCGTGTACGCATTCGGCGCCTCCCTGGCGGCCTACCTGGTGTTCCTGGGATACGCCATCTATCCCCTGCTGCTGACCCGGGTGAGCAAGCTGCATGCGGAAAACGCCACCGGCGAAATCAGGCGGCTATTCGGATTGTCCCAGGGGGTCTACCTGCGTCTGCTGGCCCTGGCCCTGGCCGGGCTGGCGCTGTTCAGCGGCGAGATCATCGCCATGACGGCGGGTGCGGCGTTCGCCGAAGCCGCCGGCGTCCTGTTCGTTCTGGCCATTGCCGTATCGGTCGACCATTTCTTCGGTATCTACGAATTCTCCATGATGGCCGGGCAGCGCCACAGATCCATCCTGCTGACGCACGTGTTCCACGTCATGCTGATCATCGTCCTCGTTTATCTGCTCGGCGGCGGTGGCCCGCTGGCGGCGGCATGGGGCATGGTGGTGGCGGCGCTGCTGCATAACGGATTAAGGTATTTTCTGGCGCAACGCAGCATCCGGGCGCCGGTGGACCCGGGCAACGTCATGGCCTTCGCCGGCGTCGCCGTGGCTGCGGTCCTGCTGCACAATGTGGCCGGCGGCCTGGAACTGCTCCAGCGGATTGCGGTCGCCGCAGTCATTCTTCCCGGGTTGTCGATTTATTCCATGCGGGGCCTCCTGAAATGTGCGGCATAGCCGGCCTGCTCACCACCGATGCCGCACTGCTCCATCGCGGCGTGCTGAACGGCATGCGCGACGCCATCCGCTATCGGGGACTGGATGCCGAAGGCGAGTGGATCGGCGAGGCGGTCGCCCTCTGTCATGCCCGGCTGAAAGTCATCGACCTCACCAGACGCGCCGACCAGCCGATGGCCGACCTCGGCGGCCGCTATCGCATCGTCTTCAACGGCGAGATCTACAACTACGAAACGCTGCGCGCGGACTATGCCGGGCTCGGCGCGAGGTTTGCATCGAACAGCGATACGGAGGTGATCGTCGAGGGCTACCGCCTGAAGGGCCCGAAGGTCTGCGAGGACCTGAACGGCATGTTCGCCTTCGCGATCTACGACATCCTGGAGCAGACCCTGTTTCTCGCCCGCGACCGGCTGGGCAAGAAGCCGCTGTACTGGGCCAGGCTGGGCGAGTGCTTCGCCTTTGCCTCGACCGTCGACGCCTTCCGCGATCTGCCTGGCTGGCGGCCCGAGCTCTCGCAAAGCGCCTTGCTGTTCTATGGCATCACCGGATCCTTCCCGCGGGGACGTACGATCTACGCCAGGGCGCAAGCCCTGCCGCCGGGATGCCGGGCGGTGGTGTCCTTGCGCACCGGACTTCAGCCGATCGTGACGCCCTATTGGGGCCTGGATTTCCAGCGCAAGGAAGGCCGCGACCTGGGAGCCCTGCTCGATGAATACGGCCACATCCTGGCGGATGCGGTGCGCCTGCGCCTGCGCAGCGATGTCCCCCTGGCGCTGACCTTTTCCGGCGGCGTCGATTCCGGAACCATCGCCGCCCTGGCGGCCGCCCAGCAATCCGCTCCGATCCGCTGCTATACGGTCGATTACCACACCGAGCAGGATCCGAGCGAGGAAACGGTCATCGCCCGGGAGGTCGCGAGCCACCTGGGCTTCGAATGGCACTATGTCCATTTCGATTACCACAGCCGCCTGCTGGCGGAACTCGACCAGGCCTACGCCTATTACGACCAGCCCTGCAGCCGCATCTCGCTGGTCTACAGCGATGGTCTCTACCGCGCGATCAAGCCGCATGCCACGGTGGTGCTGAGCGGCAATGGCGCCGACGAGCTGTTCACCGGCTATATCGGCGACGAGCGCGTGCATCTGCGCGGCCTGGCCCTGGCCGGGCTGTCCTGGCTGCGGCCCCTGCTGCGTTCAAGGGGCGTATCTCCCTACCTGCGGCTGCCTCTGCCCCAGGCCTATGCGGAGACGATCATCCAGTCCGCCAGCGCCGCCCGACCCAGTCCCGCGGTGCTGGACGAAGTGCTCGCGGCGGCGGCCGATCTCGCCGACGAAGCCGACGAAGCCGGCGTGCGTTCCGCCCTGGACCTGAAGATGCTCGTCACCTTGCGCTACAGCAGCAGCGACAGCAACTTCCGCATGCCGGACATCTCCGGGCTGGCCGCCCAGGTCGAGGTGCGCAGCCCCTTCCTCGATCACCGGATGGTCGAGTTCGCCAGCCGGGTGCCGGACCGCTTCAAGGTCGCCAACGTCTTTTCCGCCGCCAGGAACAAGTTCTTGCCGAAAAAATACTATGAGCGCCTCGTGCCGCCGCGCTATGCCTGGAGCCGTAAGAAAGGCATGGGCTGGAATCTGCGCTGGGACCGCAGCATCGCCCGGGATCCGAACTTTGCCGCGGCCTTTGCCGAGGCCTGGTCAGCCATGGACCGGATCGGCATAGACACGCGACAATTCCGCGCCGCGTGGCAGAACTATGTCGCGGACATCAAGGCCGGGGCAGAGTTCTCGGGCCATTCGAAGATGATGATGAACGGACTCATGCTCGGCGCATGGCTGCGCATGCGTCCCGAGGTCCATGTATCCAGGCCGTGATGTCATCCCGGGCGATAGGCTGGCATGGCGAGCTTTACTGAATTTCTCGAAAGTAAAATGCCATGCGCCATCTTGTTGGCAATCATCTTCCCACCCCAGCCCTCCCCGCTGGCGGGGAGGGAGCAAACCCCTCCCCCGCGAGCGGGGGAGGTCGGGAGGGGGAGGACCGTGGCTTCTTTTTCGCAAAGGTCAGTCTGCATCAGACAGCGGCGTGAATGGATCGGAACGTGAACGAGAAGACAGATCTTGCCCTGACGCAGGATGACCTGATCGAGGTCGAGGCGAACCTGCGCCGGCAGTACGAAGGCGTGTTCGATGAGCCGCTTATCGCCCTGCACATCCGCGAGTTCATCGAGTCGAGCCTGGCGGACAGGATGGCCGCGGTCATCGCCCGGGAGACGCGGCCGGGGGCGTCGCTGCTCGACGTGGGTTGCGGCTACGGCGCCTTCGTGCTGGCCTGCCGCGCCCATGGCGTCGATGCCAGGGGGTACGAACTCGCCCCGTTCGAAGTGGCCATCGCCAGGCGTCGCCTGGCGAGGCGGGAACCGCGCACTGATCCGCAGGATGTCTTTCACCAGGGGCATGCCGGCCGCTTGCCCTTCGCGGATGCATGCTTCGACGTGGTCACCCTGTTCAATGTACTCGAGCATGTCCGGGACGACAGGCCCGTGCTCGATGAAGCCTATCGTGTCCTGCGCCCGGGCGGCAGGATGTACGTCGTCTGCCCGAACTACGCCGCCGTCCGCCAGGAGGCGCACTACCATGTGCCCTGGCCGCCATTGCTGCCGCGCCGCCTCGCCAGCCTCTACCTGCGCATGCTCGGCAGGAACCCGGCTTTTTTCCGCGAACACATCCACTACCGCACCAACTGGGGGGTGCTGGGTACGCTGCGCTCGATGCGCATGCAACTGGCCAGCATGGACCTTATGCGTCTCGACCACCCGGAACTGATCGGCAGCGGGCGTGCCCGGCGCCTGTTCGACTTGCTCGCCCGCCTGCGCCTGCTGCCACTGGCACGCCTGTTGCTCACGCTGAATATGCATAATCCGTTCAAGGCCGCGGTATCCGTCATGGCCGTCAAGGGTGGAGCATCATGAAACGTCTTATGGTCCTCGTGCCGGACCGAATATCCGACTTCGTCAACAAGGGGGAAGTCATCGAGCGCTATTACAACCCGGGCGACCTGTTCGACGAGGTGCATGTGGTCATGACCAACGACGACCGGCCCGACCCGGCTGCGATGCGCAGGATGGTGGGAAGGGCGGGGCTGTTCCTGCACAACCTGCCCGACAGCAGGCAGCTGTTCGCCCCCACGCTCGGCTGGCGGCCGTGGTTGCTGGGTGCCTGGGCGGCAAAGGCGGTGGCCCTGGCGCGCGACATCCGACCTGCCATGATCCGCTGCCACGGGGCCTTGCTGAACACTTACGCCGCGGCCCGCATCAAGCAGGCCCTCGGCATTCCCTACGTGGTGAGCATGCACATCAACCCGGATGAGGACGTGCGCGGGCGCGCCCGCAGCTGGCTGAAGCGCGTCGTCACCCACGCCCAGCGCGATATCGAGCGCATCGGCCTGCTGAACGCCGACCTGGTGATGCCGGTGTATCGGCCCATCGTCCCCTACCTGGAGCGCATGGGCGTGACGCGCTATGAGGTCTGCTACAACATCCTGAACCAGACCAATCTGCGCAAGAAGGACGATTACCGCCTGCACCATCCCGTGCGCGTGCTGTCGGTGGGACGGCAGTTCGAGGACAAGAATCCGGACAACCTGATCCGCGCCGTGAGCCGGCTGCCGGACGTCGAGCTGACCCTGGTCGGCGATGGCCCCTATCATCAGCATCTGCGCGACGTCGCGCGGGAATGCGGCATCGACGACCGGGTCAGATTCCACGCCTCGCTGCCGAATGACGAGCTCTGCCGCAGCCTGCCCGACTACGACATCTTCGCCACCCATACGGAGTACTGGGAAATCTCCAAATCGGTGCTCGAACCCCTGCTCACCGGCCTGCCGGTCCTGCTCAACCGGCGTCATGGCGAGCCCGTCCCGGAGTTGACGGATGACATCTGCGTGCTCGTGCCCAACACGGTCGAGGCCTATCACCAGGCCTTGCGACGGCTGATCACCGACGACGCCCATCGTGAAGGCCTGGGGCGGGCGGCCTATGCTCATGCGCAGCAATGCTGGTCGCCGGAAACCACGGAAGCCAGGTTCGTCGGGATTTACCGGCGGATCATGGACTCCCCGCCTGTTCCAGCTGAATAAGGTCAATGCCCGCCATGTTGAAAAGAATTGCGCGACGCCTGGCCGACCCCCGGGGCCTGGCCTATGCGTTGGGTGCGCAACTGGACCCGTGGCGCCTGCACCGGAAATATGCCCACCTTGCCAGGCAGGCGGGATTCAAGCAGCTGTATTTCGTCCTCTCCTTCGACTGCGACACCAAGGAGGATGCCGACGTGGCCTGGGCGGTGCATGCCCGCCTGCGGGAGATGGGGGTGACGCCGATCTATGCCGTGCCCGGGGAACTGCTGAATC
>Ga0233425_10009371_pt1 | contig 12479 bp, 17 predicted proteins | sample Watercolumn_Towu_2_FD_181712 | JGI IMG/M metagenome (GOLD analysis project Ga0233425, IMG submission 181712) | Freshwater microbial communities from Lake Towuti, South Sulawesi, Indonesia - Watercolumn_Towuti2014_140_MG | ecosystem: Environmental > Aquatic > Freshwater > Lake | place...
TTAGGTTCGGTCTTCGGCACGGCTATGGGTTATGTAGTTGATGTAGTGGGCGGAATATCAAAGGCAAAGGTAGAGGCCGAGGCAAAGGCAACGAACTAAAACAGACTGACAGGGAAGGTCAAACCCCCTCCCCTTTTCATAAGCCTCCCCTGGCTCCTGCAGTTCCCCTGCAGGGGCCTTTTTTTTGAAACGAAACAGGAGCAATAAAAAAAGCCCCTCTTAGAGGGGCTTTTTTTATTGGTATTCAGATCTTGCGATTACGGCTTCTGGATATATATTTCCCAGCTCTCAGCAAGCTTAACAACTTCGTAGGGCATTCCCTTGTCCTGGGCAAATCTGGGAAGGGAATCTTCAGCTGATGCAGGTGCATCGCAGAGGATCTTGAGAATTCCGCCGTTGGGGAGCTTCTCAAGCGCCTTCTTTGTCAGAACAAGCGGATACGGGCATACTCTGCCCAGAACATCAAGTGTTTGTGCCGGTGTCTGTGACTTTAAATCTGCCATTTTTAATACCTCCGTTTTTTAGAAGAAAAGGAGATGGTTACAAGATTCCATCGCCTTCTGAATTTCTGCATAAGGGACAATCTGAAGCTTCTTGTCCGCGCCCATATCTTCCGCATCAAGCAATCTGTCTTCGGCAATACCAAAGCGATCAAGATCCTCTTTGCAGACAAGCATATCCAAGTCAACAAGAAGCGAATTCTTGCCGTGAGATTCTATGCTTGTAACACCGTAATTGTCCATCGCCTTCTGGTCTTTAAGAAGATTAAGGATACCCTCTCCGACAAAGCATACTGTCGGGATGACATTCTGTCCGTCTTCAAGAAGCATCTCGACCACCTGCCATGAAATGGCATGGGTAAAACCGAGTGTTGAGGTTTCGCTCTTATAAGGAGGCCTCTGAATAACAAATGCACAGGTTACATTTGACATGATTATTCACCCCCCACATGCAGCACTCTGTCGCTGCCATGTATCTTGGCAAGATACCAATGCATTGCATTCCACTGAATTCCCTCTACTGCATCAGGTTTTGTGATACCCCTGGCAAGAGCGCAGGCCTCACATTCACAAATCTCCACGCCCTTTTTTAATAACTCAAGCGCAGGCTTCTCCCCGGTGGAGTAATCCTTAAGGTGTTTCTGATGGCCCTTGCCGAGCGCAGTAGCATTGCCACTAAGCCATATATTAACTTTATGTCCCTTGTCAGCCGCAGCGTTTGCAAGCTTCAGGGTAAAATCGAGGCTTTTTGAGCCTACGAGTGATGCAAAACAGCCTATTGTAAGCGTTCCCATTTCTACCTCCTATATCCAGGCCAATTTTTCGTAGTCATTAAAGATCAGGTCTACTACATCGCTGTACGTAACGACCTTAACCCGCTTGTCTACATCAGCTTCAGTGAGTCCTCTGGTCGCGATATCTTCTGCAAGTACATACATGTTGGCAGTCTTATCCAGCAGCGGGGAAGACTTGCCGCCTTCTTTCAGCGTTGCATGAAATACGCCATTTTGAACGAATATGAAGCCCAGTTTTTCAGCCGAAAGCTTCTCTACCGTCTCTACAACGCCTTTATAGTCGTTGATAAAAACACCCATTTTCATAAACGGCCTCCTGTAAAGATTTTAGATGTGGCAATCCCGAAGGATGCCGACAGCATCGTGTTACATCTCTGTAAGGGTAACAGCGCCTGATGCGCAAACGCTTGTGCAGGTCTGGCAGCCTTCGCAATCATCGCCGCGTGCAACAACAGACTTGCCGTCAACCATATCAAATACGTTGACAGGGCAGTTGTTTGCGCATTCCTCGCAACCTGTGCATGAATCTGCATTAACAGCTACTAAATACATGGCGTTCCTCCTTATATATTATTGAACTAACAACCTTAAAGGTTTAATTTACCCACTGCAACAGCATATCAATGATCTACTGCAGGGTTCTCCTCCCTGACAGCGATCGCAACCTTGTAAAGAAGCGTAAGAACCAGCAGTCCTACGGCATAAACGCCGAATGTGATCGCAAGTTCCGGAGCTGTAGGGGAATATTCTGTAACTCCCTCAAAGGGATTAGGCACAAAACCTCCGACAACAAGGCCCATGCCCTTGTCTATCCATGCAGCTATAATGACTGCGACCAGGGCAAACTTAAGAGTGCCTTCATTCTCCCTTGTCTTGGGATAAATAAGAAGACCGAGCCCGATGAATGCAAGAATTGCAGCAGCCCTCATCCACGGCACCAGCATTGTATGGCCATCAAGCCCTGCAAAAAGGTAGACGATCGGATGCGCATGGCCGGGTATGCCGCTGTATAATGCCGTAAAAACCTCGAGCAGAAAGAAAAACACATTAGCCGCCATTGCATAGGTTACAGTCTTTGCAAGCGCCTGTATTGCGTCAGTGCCAGGATCGAACTTGCTGTACTTCCTCACAATAAGAGCAAGGAGAATAAGTATTGCCGGTCCGCCTGCAAATGCGGATGCAAGGAACCTTGCAGCCATTATGGCAGTCAGCCAGAGATGTCTGCCCGGAAGACCGGCATACAGGAATGCAGTTACAGTATGTATGCTGACCGCCCAGGGTATGGAAAGATAGATAAGCGGTTTCACCCATTTTGGCGGTGCGACCTGCTTCTTGTCAGCACCAAGTGTTATCCATCCTATGATGATATTGAGCATGAGATAACCGTTCAGCACGACTGCGTCCCAGAACATGACTGAATTGGGTGTCGGGTGCAGTACAACATTCAGCACCCTCATCGGCTGCCCCATATCCACAAGGATGAAGAGCATGCACATGGTCACTGCCGAGACAGCAAGGAACTCTCCGAGTATAACGATCTTGCCGTATTTCTTGAAGTTATGCAGATAGTAAGGTATGACAAGCATAACAGCAGACGCTGCAACGCCGACAAGGAAGGTGAACTGGGCAATATAAAAACCCCAGGACACGTCCCTGCTGAGACCGGTTATGCCCAATCCTTCGTTAAGCTGTTTCATATAGGCAAGGAAGCCGACAGCTATGACTGCGAGCAGGAATCCGATCCATGCCCAGTACCTGCCGCTTCCGCTCAGGGCCTTCTCAAACATGTTCGCCACCTCCAATCACATAGTAGATGCTCGGCTGGGTACCCAGCTCCGGCTTGCGCCTGATCGTGTACTTTTCTGCCATCAGTTTGCGGACCTCTGAATTCGGGTCCTCGAGATCGCCGAAGACTATTGCACCGTTTGATGCCTCTGCACATGCAGGCATCTTGCCGATTGCAAGCCTCTCATAGCATGCTGTGCACTTCTCGACCACTCCGATCATGCGGGTCGGGAACTCTTTGTTCTCGACCTTTACCGCAGGGCGAGGGTCAATATAGTTGAAGCTCCTTGCGCCGAAAGGACATGCTGCCATGCAGAACCTGCAGCCGATACAGCGGTGCATGTCCTGCATGACTATCCCGTCGGACTTGCGCTTGAAGGTCGCCTGTGTCGGGCATACCCTCACGCATGCAGGGTTTGCACAGTGGTTGCAGAAGAGCAGGAAGTTCTTCTCCTGAAGTTCCTTGTTCATGAACTTGTCTTCTGCAGCATTCGGAAAGGCATGCTCATAGTTGTCAGTCCAGATCCATTTCACCTCATGCCTCTTTTCCTTGTGGGAAGGGACATTATGGATATTGTGGCACGCATCTATGCACTTCTGATAATCCTCGCCTGTCTTCAGTTTGCTCACATCAACAACAAAACCCCAGCGCTTTGCCTTCTTTGCCTTCGGGTCCGGAGATGCCTGAGACGCCTCGAGGTTCCCCTTTCCTATACCGGTAATTACCGTACCGCTGCCGATTCCAAGCACTGTGGAAACACCTGCCAATGTTAAGAATTGTCTCCTGTTCATGCTCATAGTCCCTTCTCCTTCGGTTCGATATGGCAACTCCAGCAATACGGCTTGACCGCCATGTAGTTATGGCACTTGTCGCAGAAATCCTTTTTGTTCGAATGGCACTTCATACAGGTGTTCTGAAGGCTTATCGAATACTGGTTCCCGTTCGACCTGCTGGTATATATCCTGTTGCCGTTGCGAACGACCTCGTCACGCCAGTCATTCAGAAGCTGCATATGCTCTGACCGCATGAATGCTTTGGATTCAACGCACTGCTTCACCGGCATTGCATTGATCTCCGGGGTATTTATGCTCGGCTCGATCTTTTCATTTGCATTGCCGAGATTGAAAAGAAAAGGAAGGGTGGCAAGTATTAAGAATACTGCCAATCCTGCAATGATCTTGCCTGAATTGTACATTATTCATTACCTCCCTTTCCCGGAAGAGGCTCGCCGCGAAGGTTCGTCTCCCTCTCTTTTTCACCTGTCATCACAAGGGCATTTGCGACAAGTTCATGCACGCCGGCAACCCTGGTACCAGGCACCCAGTAGTCCATGGAGGCAGAGAGTGTCGCCCTGTCAATGGCGCATATGTTTGCAAGGGTGTTCACCCCGTGCTGCTCCTTGACATGCTTCACTGCATTTGCCCTCGGAAGACCACCGCGCATCCTTATCTCCATGTTCTCGCTCGCGTTCAGACCTGTGCCGCTTCCGCAGCAGAAGGTCCTCTCCCTGATCGTATTGTCAGGCATTTCATGGAACTTGTTGCATACGCTGTTAATGACATAGCGCGGCTCTTCAAGCAGACCCATGCCTCTTGCAGTGTTGCAGGAGTCATGATATGTGACAACAAGATCATCGTTCCTGCTCGGATCGAGCTTGAGCTTGTTGTTCTTGATAAGATCTGCAGTAAATTCTGTTACATGGATCATCTTGGTGGACGCCGCATTCTCGAAGACAGTGCCTGTTATCGGTGACTTCGGCACCTCCATGAAGTCTGCAGGGCCGTTCCATGTGTCCATGTACTGGTTCAGGACCCTCCACATATGGCCGCACTCTCCGCCGATGATATACTTGACACCGAGCCTTTTGGCCTCGGCATATATCTTTGAGTTCAGCCTCTTGGCCATTTCATTGGAGGTGAACAGGCCGAAATTGCCGCCCTCTGATGCATAGGTTGACCATGTATAATCAAGCCCCAGCTCATGGAAGAGCATCATATAACCCATTGCAGTGAATGTGCCAGGGTCTGCGAACAGGTCGCCGGACGGGGTCACAAAGAGTATCTCCGCTCCTTTTCTGTTGAAGGACGGGTTTATCCTGATCCCTGTAATTGTCTCTATGTCATCCACCATGCCCTCGACGCTGTTCATGATTGCGTGAGGTTCGAGACCGAGATGGTTACCCTTCATATAGCAGTTTGCTACAGGTCCGGAGATCCAGTCCGTATTGAGGCCGAGAAGATTTGTGAACTCTCTTGCCATCATGGTTATCTCTGCTGTGTCTATACCGTAAGGGCAGAAGACCGAGCAGCGCCTGCATTCCGTGCACTGGTAGAAGTAGTACCACCACTCTTTCAGTACCTTTGTATCCAGAGTGCGTGCTCCTGCCAGCTTGCCGAGATATTTACCGGAAGCAGTGAAATATCTTCTGTAGACAGACCTCATAAGCTCTGCCCTGAGTACAGGCATGTTCTTCGGATCGCCGCCGCCGATAAAGAAGTGGCATTTGTCGGCACAGGCCCCGCAACGCACGCATATATCCATGAATATCTTGAATGAGCGGTATTTGGAAAGCCGGTCCGCCATTGCCTCAAGCACTATGCCTTCCCAGTCCTGCGGAAGCTTCCAGTCCTCATCAACTGGCGACCAGTCACGCGCGTTTGGGAACTCGACAGTAGCGAGATTCTTGCCTTTTGCGCCCCAGCAGAAATTGCCCTGCTTCAGCTCAGTAGGCCTTTCCATCCAGTCTTCGTTGCCGGGGGGATTATAGTTTATCTTTAAGAGTTCTTCTGGTTTTGGAAGTTTTGCCATGGTTACTCCTTCTCGACCGGCAGACCGGCCTTCTTCATCTTTTCCCTGAAGTCATTCTCATACTCTTCATATGTATGGACATGGACAGGATAGTTCCAGGGGTTGATGTGGCGGACTATTCTGCTATCGTTCGCCATGTTCCTCGTCGGGCTCATGAAGACTCCGCCCATATGCATCAGCTTGCTGAACGGGAAGTACATAAGCAGTACGCAAATAAGGAAGAGGTGCACATAGAAGATCGCGCCCACACCCTGGGGTATTGCAGGACTGAATGTAAGCAAGCCCATAACAAGCTGCTTCACGCCCACTATATGGACCTTGAAGATATATCTCATAAGGATGCCTGACAGGGCTATGCCGAATATCAGGAAGAGAGGGAAGTAGTCAGCGATCAGAGAGATATATCTGATCTGTGCAAGGTAGAGCCGTCTGAATATAAGGAATGTGAGGGCGGCCAGGATGACCGCATCGGTCATGTAGAAGAGTGGAGCGCCGACCTGAAAGAAACTGTCGACACCTTCCATCATCTTTATCACCGAAGGCACATCTGTCACAAAGAACCTGTAATGTCTCACAAAGATGAAGAGGAATGACCAGTGAAAAGCGAGTCCGGCCAGCCAGAGAAACTTTTCTGAGCCGTATACGACCTTTCCTTCCTTCAGCTCTGTCTTGAGGTTCCTGAACAATGAACGGAATACGAGGACTTCGAGCAACATCCTGCCTACTACCTGCATGGTAGTGTCAGGGTTCTCGAGCTTGTCATGTTTGATCCACGGAAGCGACTTCTGCTGACCGCAGGTAGTTGGGATGCAGAAAGGCACGGGCGATTTCCCCCACTGGACAACCCGGTAGATAAATCCTGCCACGAATACTGCCACTGCAGCATATGGCATTATGACGCCAAAGAAAACCTGTGTTCCCTGTGCCACGCTAACCCCAACCAATGCAAGCAGCGTAAATACCACAACCGCAATGAAGGGTAATACTGCTTTCATGTGTTTACCTCTTTCTTATGTATTGTGATGAATTTATTCTTATCTTCTGTCTGCTGCTCTCCGGAATCTACTATAAGATTTGCCTGCTGAAGGAGCCTGTAGGTCATGTTCCTGATCTCGTTCGCCTTTATGTCATAAAGTTTCTCGCGGCACTGCATAAAGATATCGAATGAGAGCAGGACAAGCGAGTCTATCTGCGCCTCAAGCTCTGCAAGTTCTTCTGCAATGGTCCCCGAAACAGGGATGTCCTTCAGGCAATCCCTGACGACCCCCTTCAGGAAGAATATGAAACCTACGGCCTGTGATGCCGTAAACTCCTGAACTGCCCTGACCCTGATTATGGCATCAAGGAACCCTGATATCTTCTCTATGCCTCCGCCTCCGGCCAGCTCCGTCAGGATACCGTTTATGCCTTCATATATGGTCTGACCGACAGGGTTCGCAAACCTGTCCTTCTGGCTTTTTAGAAATTTCGATGTGTCAGAAGGATATGTTTCTATTATCCTGTCGAACCAGAGGGCAAGTATCTCATCTTTCTTCTCTGAAAGAATTGTGTTAAGGCTCATCTTATGCCGGATCTTTCACTGATTTTATTGCAGAGAGCACTGAAACTTCTGCTGACACAAAAAACAGTACCCCTATGAGATATCACAGGGGTACTGTTTTTTTGCGCCGTATCTGAAGCCAATGGGCTATACGCAGCCTGTAGGCTTGGGAAGGCCTGCATACTTACAAGCCTGCTTTGCAGGACCGCCTGGATAGAGTTCGTAGAGGTACTTGGTATTGCCCTTTTCCGGGCCCATTGCCTTTCCGATCTCCTTCACGAGGATCTTGATCATGGGAGCGATCTGGTACTGCTTGTAATAGTCACGCAGGAAGTTGATGACCTCCCAGTGAGCCGGACTGAGTGTAACTCCATCAAGGCTTGCGAGATGGTCTGCCATCTCCTTTGTCCAGTCGTCAAGGTTCAGAAGATAACCATCATCATCCACCTCGATTGCCTTTCCCTGAAAATCCATTGTTGCCATTTTTCTTCCCCCTTTCAATTAGGTTCTAAAGATATACATTCAAAGGGATTCCTCCCACTAACTGAATGCTTGTCATATCCATGCGGATTAATGAGCTATCAACACTAATACAGATTCTGCTTGCCGGTCAAATAAAAAATACTTATCAACAAATCATACTTGCTTATTTTTTCTGGATTATTTCTAAAAATCGAAACTCGTTATTTAAGCATATTATCATCATATCCTTCAATCTGATGGCACATCCTCTGACCTGTCCTTCATCTTTACGAAGAGATAGACCGGAGAGCGCCTGCCCCTGCCTGTAGCTTCAGAGCTGAAACGGTTCCTCCGCTGGTCATAATTCATCTCGAGAATGTCATAATCCTCGCCCGGAACAAGGGACCAGACATTATCAACCTGCCCGTTGGTGGCAAGAGTAAGACAGTCGACATATGCATCACCAATATTATGGCCCGATCCGTCATAAACAAATGCAGTGCCGCACGCGCATCTCCCGGCGCTGACAGTATTGCCGAACCTGGTCATTATCTCTTCAAGCGGGGCAAGGGGCCTTTCGCAAAAAGGGCACCTCAGTATATTATCTCTTCTTCCGACCTGGAACATGTCAGTCCTCCTTTACAGCGAGCTCTGAAATTGTCTTCTCTGCAACTTCTGATACCGGCAATTTCACAAACTCTCCGTCCAGATATATTGTTGCGCTGCCGCCATCGCTCCTTCTGCCCTCAATGCAGGGGAGAAGTTCCCTGAACCTGAGTCTGCCTGCGATCATCATTGCATAGACTGCAACCCTTGCATCTTCGTCATCCAGATAAAGCCTGTTGTTCAATATGTCAGGGGTGATCGTTATCAGATCAGGCCTCTTGTCAATGATCCTCCAGAGCGCCCGCATCACGCCCGGGCGGAGCATCTTCTCGTCATGGAAAGAGGTGAGCACCTGGGCAATATCAGCAAACGCATCAGGGCTGTTCCTGACGATCTCTCCAAGCAGCTCAGGTGCGCTGCCTGGACCGTTGCCTGACTCCTCCCTCAGCATCCATAGAAAACGCTGGCTCAGGTTCCTTATCTGGTCCATGTTCTTCCTGGCAGTCTCGCCGGCTATAAGCCCTATGGCCTCTATGGCCCTCCAGCTCGTCACATCAGCCTTGTCATATACAAGGGATATCAGCATTCTTGTGAGGCTGCGGTCCTTGACCCCGGCCTCGACTATCTCAGTCATTCTGTATGACCTTATCAGTTCCTTCAACTCTTCCTTCTGCATTATCTCCTGCTCCTGCGATATTTTATTGCCTGTTTCAGCATCCCGTCCGCCCACTCAGGCGATCCGAGTGCATGGAGGTGCGTATAGGTAGCGAGCACATTCTTATAACAGGCCCCGTCCCTCCCGTCAATTATGCCGCCGCCACGCTCGGAAGAGAATGAAAAATCTGTTTCCCTGCACTCTTCCTGATTGACCACCTTCGAATAATGGAACTCATGTCCTTTCAGTGCTATGCCCCTTCTGTAATAAGGATTGACTGCAGACACCTTTATTATTGTATAGCCATGCGCCTGCGGTCTCTTTTCGAGCCCGAAGACGAACGGGAACACACCCGTCATCTCATATCTCTTCTTCCCGAGCATAAGGGCCGTGCCAAGATACATAAGCCCTCCGCATTCAGCATAAACAGGAAGACCGGACTCAACAGCATTTTTCAGCGAATTTCTGAATGACCTGTTCTTTGCCAGTGCTATTGCATGCGTCTCAGGAAATCCGCCGCCTATATAAAGTGCATCAATGTCCGGGATCTTCTTCTCGGTCAATGCGCTTATCTCAATTATCTCTGCACCTCTTTTTTGGAGCGCCTCAAAATTCTCCGGATAGTAGAACTGGAAGGCAGAATCCCGAATAATACCGATACGGAGACCGTGATGGGTAATGGGTAATGGGTGATGGGTGGAAAAACTATCAACTCCAAACGACCTTAATGCAGGTGCTGACCTTGCGACCTCTAATATGGCATCAAGATCAAGATATTTTTCTGCTGTCTCCCTGCATATGGATATTGCGTCTTTAACGCCGGGATGCTCCTGAAAAGGAGTAAGCCCCATATGGCGTTCAGAAAGCTGCTCGCCTTTCAGCTTAGGTATCGCGCCAACCACAGGGACCCTGCAATACTTTGCGACCGACTCCCTGATAACCGTCTCATGCCGCCTGCCTGCTATCTGGTTCAGCACAACCCCGGCTATCTTCACTTTGGGGTCAAACCTGACCATGCCAAATAGCATTGCAGCTGCGGTACGCGTAACCTTTGTGCAGTCCATCACAAGTATGACTGGGGCATTGAGGATCTTTGCAAGCTCTGCAGTGCTGAAGGTCCCTTCAGCATCCATGCCGTCAAATAAACCCCTGTTGCCCTCGATAACAGCAAGATCAGCAGCATCGAAATGTGTCCTGAAGGACGAAATAATGTTTCGGTCGCTTATCATGAAAGGGTCAAGATTATAACAGTCGCGACCTGCCGCAGACGAAAGCCAGCCAGCATCTATATAGTCAGGTCCCTTCTTGAAAGGGACGACATTGAGGCCTCGTTTGGCAAGTGCTGCGATCACCCCGAGTGATACGGTCGTCTTTCCTGCCCCGCCCCTGATACCTGCGATAATGACCCTCGGAGAGATCCCTTTATTTATCGAGTGCGCTTTCATGAAACTTTATATTGCCTGAAGCAGTTCCGGTTTATCAATAAAAGCTGCGTTAAGTTTTTTTCATAATTACTGACCGTTTCTGAAGAGATATGGTTATGAAAGCAGCAAAAAAACTGATAAAATCCTCGTATGATCCTGATCGAACAGTTTAAGGGTTGCTCAGTAACAGGCCAGCGGGTCGAGATCGTCGAGAGGAAAGGCATCGGCCATCCTGATACCATATGCGACTCGATAATGGAGGCAGTCTCGGTTGCCCTCTCACGGGAGTACAAAAAAAGATTCGGCATGGTCCTGCACCACAATATAGACAAGGGCCTTCTCGCCGCAGGCAGCGCAGAGATAACATTTGGCGGCGGCTCTGTCCTGAAGCCGATGGACCTTTATATCGGCGACCGTGCCACTTTTCAGGCAGCAGGCAAGGCAGTCCCTGTCAACGAGATCGCAATAAAGGCAGCCGGGGACTGGATAAGGCAGAACCTCCGTTTTGTTGACCCTGCAAAACATATGCGCTTTCATTCTGTTCTTGCGCCTGGATCAGAAGAACTGACAGATATCTTCCAGAGGCAGGGAGAGGCACTCGGCGCAAACGACACATCAGCCCTTGTCGGATATTATCCGCTGTCGCCGACTGAGGAGGCTGTTCTGAAGCTCGAAAGACATCTCAACTCGTCTGCCTTCAAGGAGAGGTTTCCCGAGACAGGGGAGGATACAAAGGTTATGGGCCTGAGGTCCGGGACAGATCTGGCACTCACGGTTGCAATGCCTCTTTTGAGCGGCTTTGTCAGATCAGAACAGGAATATTTCCGCAGGAAAGAAGAGATCCGGAAACAGATCAGTAAATTCATTGGAAGATTCAGAAAGTTCAGAAGAACTGGCCTTCATCTCAATGCCCTTGATCAGCAGGGCCGTGGATTAGGCGGCATATATCTCAGCCTGCTCGGAACCTCTGCAGAGAGTGCAGACTCCGGACAGGTCGGCAGAGGCAACCGTGTGAACGGCCTGATATCGCTTAACAGGCCTCTCGGCACAGAGGCGGCGGCAGGCAAGAATCCGGTGAGCCATGTGGGAAAGATCTACAATATCCTCGCGCATCAACTGGCAGAGAAGATATACAGACAGATCGATGGCATTGAAGAGATATATGTGCTTCTTTTGAGCAGGATCGGTACGCCGATCAGCGATCCTCAGATGGCAACAGCACAGGTCCTGATGAAAAAAGGCATGAAGCTGAAAGACATTTCAAGGGACATCTCCCTGATCATGGAGAAAGAGCTCTCCAATATTTCCGCCTTCTGCGACAAGCTGGCTGGCGGGAAATTCCCGGTCTGCTAAGGCTGTTTGCACAGACACTGCTACTTTATTGCAGAAAGAACCAGGTCAGCAGCGATGGCAAGTACTGACAGGATAAAGATGAGTGCATAGTTGACATCCTCAAGCGAGTATTTGAGCGAGGAGAGCAGATATAGCACCACCTCCCTGTCCTCTTCCTGCAGGCAGGCGTTCTGCTTCAGCTTCTCGATAAGCTGATACCTTTCTATCGCATGCTTCCTCTTTCTTGTGATCAGATAGCGATAGAGGAAAAACAGAAAGTACCCGACAGTACCTATATACCATACAGGCCTCACCCAGGCAGGTTCAAGATGCTGGAATATTATGATCGCACGGAAGGCTATTGCAGAGATAAGTCCGAGGACAAAAAAGGCATAGATAACAGATTTTGGGACTGTATGCGGTTTATGCTGCTGCATGGATTAAATCTGTCTTTCGCATTTAAGTTGAAAGCCTTGGGCTGAGCAGACCGCAGTGCTGATGGATCTTGAGCAGGAAGTATTTGACGTCTCTGTAGCCGTAAGCCATGCGCTTTAACCTTTTGATCTTGTTGT
>Ga0233425_10009372_pt1 | contig 12478 bp, 7 predicted proteins | sample Watercolumn_Towu_2_FD_181712 | JGI IMG/M metagenome (GOLD analysis project Ga0233425, IMG submission 181712) | Freshwater microbial communities from Lake Towuti, South Sulawesi, Indonesia - Watercolumn_Towuti2014_140_MG | ecosystem: Environmental > Aquatic > Freshwater > Lake | place: Indonesia...
ATCCTGTATGCGTTTGGATATCTTCGGAGGGCCGCCCGCCGCATAGACCACCCGCGCGCCGCCGCCGCCCGGAAGGGCGATCTGCTCGGGCGCCAGTCCGTCCAGTCGCGCCGCCTCCCCGGGCGCGAGCCAGGAGCGCACCGCCGGCCAGGCGTCGCGCCCGGCGAGATCCTTCGCCGACGCCGCGCCGTGGCAGATCTGCTCGATCATCAAGCGCCGCCCGCCGTCGCCGACCGGCGTCCATCCGAGCTCGGGACACGCGCCGGCAACGAAGTTGACGCGCGCGATCCACTGCTCCACCGCGCCCGTCCAGCCCTTCAGGGCCAGGCGGCCCGCCGTCACCTCGTCGGCCAGCAGGCGCGCCGCCGCCTCGGGATCGGGGTCGGCGGGCGCCGCCGCGAGCGCGAGATCCCGGAACAGAACCTGGCGCTCGCCGACCGCGCGCCGCGCGACGCGGTCGTAGCGGGTCTCGATGCGCTCGGAGAAGTCGCCCGGGAACAACTCGCGCAGCCATTCCTCGCGGATCGCCGTCGCGAGGGAGAGGATGACCTCGAGGTCGCGGCCCTCGACTTCTGTCACCTCCGCCGCGACGATCAGCGGATGCCGCCGCACGGCGCTGTCGCGCGCGAGGACGCCGCGCCCACCGCGCGCCAGGCGGCACCGCAGCGTGCCCTCGTCCATCCGCCGCGCCACGTGGTCGGCGAATCCCGCCAGCAGGCACCGCTGCAGCGCCTCGTCCGGCGGCGCGCGGTCCTCGATGGGCAGGCCCTCGGCGCGGGCGATCCGCAGCAGCGCGTCGCGGATCGGCCGCACCTGCCGCGCGGCCTGGGCGTGGATGCCGAGGCGGCGGCACGACTCGACGTCGTAGCCGCAGCGGTCGGCGTGGCGCCACGCGCGCATCAGGATGAAGAAGTCCGACTCCGCCTCGTCGCTCAGCGCCTCGTCCCGGTTGTCCTTCGTCCACCGGTCGGCGCGCCGCACGAGCAGGCCACGTCCCTGCGTCAGCGCCGCCGCGAGCGCGGCCTGCGCCACGCACCCGCGCGCGCCGGCCTCGATCAGCATGCGGGCGCAGCGGGGATGCGCGGGGAAGGCGATCATTCGGCGGCCGAGCCCGGTCACGGCGCCCGTCGCCGCGTCCAGGGCGCCGAGGTCGCGAAGGAGCGACTCGGCGCGCAGCAGGGCCGGGGCGGGGGGCGGGTCGAGCCAGCGGACGCTCGAGAGGTCCGTCAGGCCCGAGGCCTTGAGGGTCAACACCGCTTCCGACAGCTCCAGCCGGCGGATTTCGGGCTCTTCCTCCAGCGCGCGGCCGCGGTGGTCCTGGAGCGTCCAGAGCCGCAGGCACACGCCGGGCGCGGTCCGTCCGGCGCGTCCGGCGCGCTGGTCGGCGGAGGCGCGGCTGATCTTCTCGACGAGGAGCGTGTTGAGGCCCCGGCGCGGGTCGTGGCGCGGGATCCGTGCGAGGCCGCTGTCGATCACGATTCGCACGCCCTCGATCGTCAGCGACGTCTCGGCCACGTTCGTGGCCACCACGACCTTGCGCCGGTCGTGGGGCGCGACCGCGGCGTCCTGCTCCGCCGGGGGCAGCTCGCCGTGGAGCGGCAGGCGCAGGACGCCGCGGCCGGCGGAGGTGCGGCCGAGGGCGTCGATCGTGCGGGCGATCTCGTAGGCGCCGGGCATGAAGATCAGCGCGTCGCCCTCCGCGCCGCCGCGGACGGCGCGCTCGTACGCGTCGGCGGCCAGTTCCCAGACCGGCACGCGCTCGTCCGGCGTGCGGTCGAGGTGGACGATCTCCACCCGATGCGCCCGGCCCTCGGAGGCGACGACGGCGCACGGGCGGAGGTAGTCCTCGAGCGGCTCGACGCGAAGCGTGGCGGACATGACGAGAAGGCGCAGGTCCGGCCGGCGGCTCGCCTGCAGCTCGAGGGCTCGGGCGAGGGTGAGGTCGCCGAAGAGGTGCCGCTCGTGGAATTCGTCGAAGATCACCGCCGAGACGCCGCGGAGGAGGGGATCCGACAGCAGGCGGCGGAGGAGGATGCCCTCCGTCTCGTACTTGATGCGCGTGGCGGCGGATGAGACGTCGTCGAGCCGCACCTGGTAGCCGACCTCGTCGCCCAGCCGTCCGCCGCGCTCCCGCGCCACGCGCGCGGCGAGGAGGCGGGCGGCGATGCGGCGCGGCTGGAGGACGACGATCTGTCCGTCGCCGGCCAGGCCGCCGTCCAGCAGCATCTGGGGCACTTGCGTGGATTTGCCCGAGCCCGTCGGCGCGCGCACCACCGCCCGCCCGGTCGCGCGCACGCGATCGAGCAGTTCGTCCCGGATCGCATGGATGGGCAACAGCGCCGGCATGGTCGTCCCCGCGAGCCATCGGCCCGCCGCCTGCCGTTATGGTCCAAACCGCGGCTGGCGACAAGCACGACAAGGGAGCCGCGGGTGCATCGGCGAGTTGCTGCGGTTACACCACGCGATCGGGTTCTGGCCGCGTGGCGGGCGGACGGCGCACGGCTCACCGTCCAGCATCGAACCGCCACCGTCCAGCATCGAACCGCCGAGGCGGCGGGCGGACTCCCGGCCGGCCCGCTTCAGCGCTTCGCGCGGCGGGCGCGCTGCAGCATTTCGCGCGCATGGCGGCGGGTGGCGTCGGACGCCGCGCGCCCGCCCAGCATGCGTTCGATCTCGGCGACGCGGTCGTCGCCGTCCACGCGGGCTACCTCCGAGAACGTCCGCCCGTCGCGGATCGACTTGGACACGGCGAGGTGCGTCGTGCCGTGCACGGCCACCTGGGGCAGGTGGGTGATGCACAGGACCTGATGGCGCTCGGCCACGCCCGCCAGCTCGAGGCCCACGGCGTCGCCCATCTCCCCGCCGAGGTTGGCGTCGATCTCGTCGAACACGAGCACGGGGATGCGGTCGTGCTGCGCCAGCACGGCCTTCGTCGCCAGCATCACGCGGGAGATCTCGCCGCTCGACGCGATGAGCCGCAGGGGCCGCATCGCCTCGCCCGGGTTCGGCGCGAAGCCGAATTCGATGCCGTCCATCCCGTCGGCCTGCGGCTCGATCGCCGCGAGGTCGATGGCGAAGGCGCTGCTGGGGAAACCGAGGAACTCGAGTTCGCCCGTGATCGCTTCCGCCAGTCGCCCCGCCGCCGTGCGCCGCTGGCGGCCGAGCGCGGCGCCGAGACGCCGGACCTCGGAATCCAGCGCGCGCCACTCGGCATCGAGCTGCGCGAGCCGCTCGCCGCGGGTCTGCAGGTCCGCCAGGCGGCGGCGGGATTCCTCGAGCGTCGCGAGGATCGCCGGCACGCTGCCGCCGTACTTCTTCTTCAGCCGTTGGTAGGTCGACAGCCGCTGGTCCAGCCACTCGAGCCGGGTCGGGTCGGCCTCGACCCGCTCGACGGCGCGCCGGACCGATGCGGCCAACTCCTGCGTCCGCGACGCCAGCGCCGCCGCCTCCGTCCGCCACTCCGCCGCCTCCGGCAGGAGACGTTCGAGTTCGTCGAGCGGGCGCTGCACGGCGGCCAGGACCGCGAACGCGGGCGCCTCGCCGTCGGTCAGCGCCGCGACGACCCCGCCCGTCAGCTCCAGCACGCGCTGCGCGTGGCCGGCGAGATCGTGCTCGCGGCGGATCGTCTCCTCCTCGCCCTCCGCGACCTGTGCCTGTTCGATTTCCTTCACCCGGTAGGCGAGGAGATCGATCTGCGAGGCCACGTCGCCGCCGGCCGCCTCGATCTCCGCCTTGCGGGCGGCGACGTCGCGGCGCCGCGCGAAGGCGTCGCCGTACGCGGCCCGCTCCTTCCCGAGCCGTCCGAACGCATCGAGGATCGCGAGCTGCGCCTCGGGGTGGAACAGCGACTGGTGGTCGTGCGGGCCGTGCAGGTCGACGAGGCGCTCGCCGAGCTGCTTGAGCGCCTGCAGCGTGACGGGCGCGTCGTTCACCAGGTTCTGGCCGCCGGCGGCGCGGACGACGCGGCGGAGGACGAGCTGGCCGTCCTCGCAGGGCGGGAGGCCGAGGCCCTCGAGCGCGCCGTCAACGTCGCGGCGGTCGCGCATCTCGAATACGGCCTCGGCGGAGGCGGCGTCCTCGCCCGTTCGGATGAGCGTCTTGTCGGCGCGTTCGCCCAGCAGCAGCGACAGCGCGCCGACCAGCATCGACTTGCCGGCGCCCGTCTCGCCGGTGATGACGTTCAGGCCCGGCTCGAACGTGACCGCCACGTTTTCGGCCAGGGCCAGATTCCGAACTCGCAGGCTCCTCAACATGCGTGACCCGATTTCTGCTTCCATATCAATTCGCGGGGGATGAAACAAGAATGGCGTGGGCGCCCGTATGGCCGACGAGGCCGGGATGACCGGGACGCAGGGGCTGTTGCAGCGCCGCCGTGCGGCGACTGGGGCCATCCACCGCCGAGGGGATTCGGTCGTGCGCCGGCCGGCCGTCCCGGCATTGACGGCGGCGGAGCCGTGCGCCATCCTGTGGCCGTGCCGCAGGGATTCCAGTCTCCCTCCTCGCTGGCCGGTCGCGTGCTGGCGGCGGCTCCGTCGCTGCAGGATCCCAATTTCTCGGAGGCCCTGGTGTTCGTGGTCGATCACGGGCCCGACGGCGCGATGGGGCTGATCACGAACCGCCCCGCGGGCGTCCGGCTGGGCGACGTCGCGCTCGGGTCCGGTCCGGTGCCGGAGGCCTTGAACGACGTCCTCGTATACGCGGGCGGCCCGGTCCAATCGGAGGGTCTGTTGCTCGCGGTCTTCCGCCAAGTGGGGACGGAGGAGCGGATCGCCGGGCAGGTCGGCCTTCCGATCGACGAGATCGCGTCGATGTTGGACCAGCCGGGCGTATGGGTGCGCGCGTTCATGGGCTACTCGGGATGGGCGAAGGGGCAACTGGAGGGGGAAATCGCGGCGCGGCATTGGATCGTCCGGGATCCGCATCCGGGACTCTTCCGGCCGGACTTCGCGCCGGGGCTGTGGGCCTTGTTCGTCAGCGGCAACCGCGCCTGGCGTCGGTTGGTCCCGTATCTTCCGGCCGATCCGACCCGGAACTGAGGCGGCGGCCGGAGTGCGGACCCCTGACGGGCGCATCGGCGAGTTGTTATCGTGCCGGTGCCGCCGGCGATACGGTTGCGGCTCGCACGCGGCGGCCGCCCTTCCACCCGAGTTCCGGTCACCGTCGCCGGGGCGAGATCTCCGAGCGAGCCGCCGCGCACGCCCCCTGCCGCGCGCGCACCGGGCTGAACGTCAACAACCCGCCGATGAGCCCCTGCCCTCAACGGGCCCCGCAGCACACGCTTGAACGAATCGTCCGCTTCCTGTACGTTCCCCCGCGTTTCCGCGCGTGCGGGAAGTCGGTGTAACTCGGGAGCAGACATGAGTTTGATCCAGACGATCAAGGGCTGGTTCGGTGCGCGCCCGTCGGCGAGCCGGCCGGGCGCGGCCAAGCTGTACATCGTGGATGGCGTGGCGATCCTCAATCCGCGGGGCGGCGGGCGCGTCTCGCCGAGGGACATGATCGCCCTGCTGCATCGCCTCGGTCGCTTCGTCGAGCGCGAAAAAGTGGAAATCCAGACGGTCTTCGAGGGCGAGCCCCTCCGCCGCGCCGGCGACGGCGACGAGTTCAGCGGCGTGACGGTCTACTACGCGGTCGACGGCCGCTCGCTGCAGGGCGAGATTCTGAACCTTGTCCGGAAAGGCCTCAAGGGGCGCCGCCATGTCACGGCGATCGTGCAGGACGTCGGACTGGAAAAACAGGCTCAGGCGGCGGGCGCGCACGTGTTGCGCTGTTCCACGTTCCGAAAAGTGCTCGACGGCGGCGGCGACGAGGGGCATCGGCCCGGCGGCGGGGGCGGCGGGGGCGGCCCGCGCCGGCGTCCGGATCGCCGCCCGCCGCAGGATCGCCGCCCGCCGGATCAGCGTTCGCCGGACCAGCGTCCTCCAGATCAGCGCCCGCCTTCGGGCGGCAACGGCGGCGGCGGCAGGCAGGGCGGCGATGCCATCCGCGACCTGATCGACGTGGTGGAGTAGGGGGGACCGTCGGACGGTCGGGACAGTCAGGACGGTCGGGACCGTCGGACAGTCGGACCGTCGGACGGTCAGGACAGTCGGACGGTCGGACGGTCGGACAGTCGGACCGTTGGACGGTCGGACAGTCAGGCGGTCGGACGGTCGGACAGTCGGGACGGTCGGACGGTCGGACCGTCGGACAGTCAGAACAGTCGGGACAGTCAGACGGTCGGACAGTCAGACGGTCGGACAGTCAGACGGTCGGACAGTCGGACGGTCGGACGGTCGGGACAGTCGGACCGTCGGACGGTCGGGACGGTCAGGACGGTCGGGACCGTCGGACGGTCGGACAGTCGGACAGTCGGACGGTCGGGCAGTCAGGACGGTCGGACAGTCGGACCGTCGGACGGTCGGACGGTCGGTACGGTCGGACCGTCGGACGGTCGGACCGTCGGACAGTCGGACAGTCAGACAGTCAGGACCGTCGGACGGTCGGGACAGTCAGGACAGTCAGGACAGTCAGGACAGTCAGGACAGTCAGACGGTCGGACAGTCGGACGGTAAGGACGGTCGGACGGTCAGGACGGTCAGACAGTCAGGACGGTCGGACCGTCAGACGGTCGGACGGCCAAGACGGTCAGGACGGTCCGACGGACGCGATGAAGGGCAGCTCGCGGCAGCGGTGGTCGATATCGAGCCCGTAGCCCACGACGAAGATGTCGTCCACGGTGAATCCCACATAGTCGGCGTGGAACGGCACGACGCGTCGGGCCGGCTTGTCGAGCAGCACGCACGTGCGCACCGACGCCGCGCCGCGGCCGGCGACCATCCCGGCGGCGAACGACAGCGTGCGGCCGGTGTCGAGGATGTCGTCGACGAGCAGGACGCGGCGTCCGCGGACGTCGATCGACAAGTCGCGGGTGCAGCGGACCGAGCCGGAGGATTCCGTTCCTGACCCGTAGCTTTCCAGCGCCACGAAGTCGATCCCGACCCGCGCCCCGCGCCGGTGCAGGGCGCGGGCGAGATCGGCCAGGAACATGAAACTCCCCCGGAGGATGCCGACGACTTCGAGGTCGCCGCCGGGGTGGTCGGCCGCGATCCGCCGCGCCAGCGTCGCGATCCGGCCGCGGATGCGGGCGGCCGGGAACAGGATCGGCCCGATCGGGTGCGATGTCATGTCGTCCTCGCGGCGGCGCCCCGTCGACTCCGCGGTTGACACCCTAGCAGAATCGGCGACGATGCGCAGCGTGGAACCGGTGCGACCCGCGGCCGGCCACGGGAGACCCTGAGCATGAGCGCCGCCGCCGTCGCGAACCCGCCCCCGGCCATCCCGCCCCCGTATCCCCGCATCGGCATCCGGCCCGCGATCGACGGCCGCCGGCGCGGTGTCCGCGAGAGCCTGGAAGGCCAGACCCTGGCCATGGCCCGTGCGGCGGCGCGGCTGCTGTCCGGCCGCCTGCGCCAGCCCGACGGCTCGCCGGTCGAGTGCGTCGTGGCGGACCGCTGCATCGGCGGCGTGGCGGAGGCCGCCGCGGCCGACGAGCAGTTCGTCCGCGCGGGGGTGGGCCTGACGCTGACGGTCACACCGTGCTGGTGTTATGGGAGCGAGACGATGGACATGGATCCGCTGCGGCCCAAGGCCGTCTGGGGATTCAACGGCACCGAGCGGCCGGGCGCCGTCTATCTCGCCGCCGTCCTCGCCGCGCACAACCAGAAGGGCCTGCCGGCCTTCGGCATTTACGGCCGCGACGTGCAGGAGGCGGGCGACGGGACCATTCCCGCCGACGTCGAGGAGAAGCTGCTGCGGTTCGCGCGCGCGGGGCTGGCCGCGGCCCTCCTGCGCGGCCGGTCCTACCTCTCCCTCGGCGGCGTCTCGATGGGTATCGCCGGGTCGATCGTCGACCACGGCTTCTTCGAGCGGTACCTCGGCCTGCGCGTGGACAGCGTGGACATGAGCGAGTTCGTGCGGCGCATGGAGGAGGGGATCTACGACCCCGACGAGTTCCGCCGCGCGCTGGGGTGGGTGAAGCGGTGGTGCCGCGAAGGGGCCGACCTGAACCCCGCCGGGCAGCGCAAGTCGGCCGCGGAGCGCGCGCGCGACTGGGAGACCGTCGTGCGCATGACCCTGATCGCGCGCGACCTCATGGCCGGCAACCCGCGGCTCGAGGCGCTGGGCTACGGCGAGGAGGCGATGGGCCGCCACGCGATCGCCGCCGGCTTCCAGGGCCAGCGCGCCTGGACGGATCACTTCCCCAACGGCGACTTCATGGAGGCGATCCTCAACTCGTCGTTCGACTGGAACGGCCGCCGGGCGCCCTACATCCTGGCGACGGAGAACGACTGCCTCAACGGCGTGGGGATGCTCTTCGGCCACCTCCTCACGCACACGGCGCAGATCTTCGCCGACGTCCGCACCTACTGGAGCCCCGCGGCCGTGCGCCGCGTGACCGGCCGGCCCCTGCGCGGACCCGCGGCGCCGGGACTGATCCATCTCATCAACTCGGGCGCCGCCGCGCTCGACGGCACGGGGAGCAGCGCCGCGGCGGCCGGCCGGCGCTCAAGCCGTTCTGGGAGATCACCGACGCCGAGGCCGCCCGCTGCCTGCGCGCCACGACGTGGCCGCCGGCCATCCGCGAGTACTTCCGGGGCGGCGGCTTCTCCTCGTGCTTCCTGTCGCGCGGCGGCATGCCCCTGACCATGAGCCGGCTGAGCCTCCTGGGCGGCGTCGGCCCCGTGCTCCAGATCGCCGAGGGTTCGTCCGTCGACCTGCCGGCGGCGATGCACCGCACGCTGAACCGTCGCACCAACGAGACCTGGCCCACGACGTGGTTCGTGCCGCGGCTGACCGGGCGCGGCGCCTTCCGCGACGTCTACGGCGTCATGAACGCGTGGAGCGCCAATCACGCCTCCGTCTGCTATGGGCACGTGGGCGCCGACCTCGCCGCCCTCGCCTCGATGCTGCGCATCCCCGTCGCCCTTCACAACGTGCCCGAGGAGGATCTCTTCCGCCCGTCGGCCTGGAACCTGCTGGGAACGGCGGACCCCGAGGGCGCGGACTTCCGCGCCTGCGCCCGGTTCGGCCCGCTCTACGGTTGAACCCCGCCGGCCGCGATCCCGACGCGCACCCCGCCGGGGCCGGCGCATCGAGATCGTCGTCGACGGGATGCGCGGACCCTGACGCCCCGCCCGTTCGCGTCCCGGACGGCATGCAACCTGCTCCGCGCAGAGGGCGGCCGCCCGCGTCGGCGGGCGGAGTCGCGCCGGCGGGCGGCCGGGCCGGGCGTTCGCGGGGCCGCGGCCTGTCGGGCGGAACCGCGGCCTTGTGAACGACGCCGCGGCGCGATAGACTGCCGCCGTCGGAGCAGGAAGGCGGCGGGGAATCGGAGCCAGGTATGGTCGGAAAAGATCTGACTCAGGTCATCACGGAAACGGTCTCCAAACTCGCGTGCCGGAAGTGCGGCCAGAGTTTCGACGTGTCCTCGCTCCAGCGCTTCGCCCCCGTCAATTGCCCGTTCTGCAAGACGCGCCAGATCGTGCCCGCCCGGCTGGGGCACTTCCTGCTGATCGAACTGCTCGGCAAGGGCGGCATGGCCCGCGTCTACCGGGCCTTCGACGAGACGCTCGGGCGCATGGTCGCGATCAAGGTCATGCGCACGGAACTGGGGGAGGACCCGAAGTTCATCGAGAACTTCCTCCGGGAGGCGCGCGCGGCCGCCCAGCTCAACCACCGCAACATCGTCCAGATCTACAGCGTCGACACCGCCAAGGGCAACCCCTACATCGTCATGGAGCTGCTCGACGGCGGCCGCATGGACGAGATGATCGCCGACGGCAAGATGCTGGACGAGGTCCGCGCCGTCGAGATCGGCATCGACGTCGCCGAGGGCCTCAACGCCGCCCACCTGGCGGGCCTCATCCACGGCGACGTCAAGCCCGCCAACGTCCTGTTCGACCAGGCCCGCGTCGGCAAGGTCACCGACTTCGGCCTCGCGCGGTTCTCCAGTCGGAGGCGGGAGAAGGGCGAAATCTGGGGCACGCCCTACTACATCGCGCCCGAGAAGGTCCGCAACCAGGGCGAGGACCACCGGTCGGACATCTACAGCCTCGGCGCGACGCTCTACCACGCGCTCGGCGGCAAGCCGCCGTTCGAGGGCGAGACCGCCACCGACGTCGTGCTCAAGCGCCTCAACGAGCCGCCCATCCGCCTCGAGGACATCCGCGACAACATCCACAAGCCGACGGCGGACCTCATCGCGCGCATGCTCGAGGCCGATCCCGCGCGGCGCTACCCGACGTACGCCTCGCTGATCGCCGACATGCGCCGGACGCTGGAGACCGTCCGCCAGATGATCGCCGCGGAGGCGCCCGTCAAGGTCCGGCGGCGCGTCACCAAGCACGCGGTCATCGGCGCGGCGGCGGTCGCGGCGACGATCGGCATGGCCGTCGGCATCGTCATCGCCGTGCGCGCCCACCGGCGGAACCGCCCGCCGCCCGACGCGACGCCCAAAGGTCCGGCCATCATCATCACCTCCACAGGCGTCGTGATCTCGGCGGCCGCAACGGAGACGCCCGCGCCGGTGACCAGCGCGGTCGCGGCGGCCGGCGGCGAAGGCGGCACGAACGGCGCTGCGTCCGCCACCGGGACCGTCGCCGCCGCGACGCTGCCGCTGCAGCCGTTCTCGGTCGAGGAGCAGTCGCGGCTGCAGCAGATCGCCCTGCGCGCGATCGAGGGCAAGGCCGCCGAGGCCGATGAACGGACGCTGGACCTCTTCAAGTCCCTCGACAAGGACCACGTCGGCCGCCCCTGGATGACCTTCATCTACGGGCTTCTCACCTACCTGAACGCCGACGACGAGGAGACCGCGCGCCGGCTCAAGTCGCTCGCGGAACGCGCGTTCGCCGCGCAACCGGACGGCTCGCCCCACCCGGGCGCGATGCCGCAGGCGCTCGCCCGCGTGCTCATCGGACAGCCGTACCTCATGCCGCCGCAGAAGGAAGGACAGAGCTGGCCCGCCTGGTACGGCGACTGGGTCGACTTCGTGCAGGGCGCGCGGGACTGCCGCGCCGGCAAGACGGCGGAGGCGCGGGACGCGCTGTCGCGCTATGTCGCGAAGACGCCCGCGGACGTGAGCTGGCCGTACGTGTTCCAGCCCTTCGCGAAGACCACGGTCGAGCGCATCGAGGAGTGGGAGCGGATGCGCGGCGGGATGAAGGCGCGGGTCGAAAGCGGCGGCGGCGCCCAACTCCTCCAGAACCTCGACTGGTGGTCGAAGCGCCAGGACGCGCGCCTGCTCGCCGCCCAGGTCAAGGCCGGACGCGCCGAGGCGGAGGCCTATATCGAGGACTACCGGAAACGGCAGGCCGAGAAGCAGCGGCTGGCCGACGAACGCAAGCGCATGGACAAGATCCAGGCGGAACTCGACGCGCTGGACGACGCGCGCGCCCGGGTGCTGCCCCTCCTCGCGCGGTTCGACTTCGAGCAGGCCTACGCCGCGTTCGACGGGGCGGCCGCCGCCGCGACCGAGCCGGAGGCGAAGCGGGCGGCGGACCTCGCGCGCGAGGGATACCGGGGCCTCATGGATCTCCGTGCGTTCGTCGGCGACGCCGTGAGCCGCGCGCCCTACACCCAGGGCCGCGGCGCGCTCGGCGGAGACGTGGTGGCGCTCTCCGACAAGGGCGTCACCGTGGCCTTCGCCGGCGGGGCGGGGCGGGTCGAGAAGCCGTGGAGCCAGGTCGGCCCGCGGCTGGTCATGGACATGGCGGCCTCCTACGTCGCCGCCCCCGGCGGCGCCGACGACAAGGCCAAGGCGAAGGCGTCGCTGGCGCTGTCGTACTTCCTCTACCAGGCCTCCGGCGCAAAGGCGGCCCTGCCCTACGCCCAGCGCGCGGCGCAACTCGACGCCGAAGCCGCCGCCGCCGTGCGCCGCATCATGCCCGGCGTGCTGCCGGACTGATTCACACGTACCGCCGGATCTCGTCGAGCGTCTTGCGCGCCTTCTCCCGCGGCGGCTCCGCCGGCCAGCCGACGCTGAGCATCACGTCGACGCGCGCGGCCCGCGGCAGCCCGAGCGCGCGCTTCACGCCGCGCTCGTCGAACCAGCCGAGCCAGCAGGTGCCCAGTCCCTCCTCCGCCGCCTGCAGGACGAAGTGCTCGCACGCGATCCCGATGTCGATCAGCGCGTAGTGCACGCCCCGCAGGTGGCCGCCCAGCCGCGCCGCATAGCGCGACCGCTCCGTGACGACCGCCACCAGGACGGGCGCCGACGCCGCGAAGCGGTTCATGGCATGGAGCCCCGAGAACGCCGCCTCGGCCAGCCGCCGCCGGACCTCGGGGTCGGCCGCCACCAGGAACGTCCAGGGCTGGGAATGGCAGGCCGAGGGCGCCAGCCGCGCGGCTTCGAGACAGCGCTCGATGGCGTCGCGGGGGACGGGCCGGTCCTCGTAGGCGCGGACGCTCCGCCGCCGCGCGGCCAGTGCCAGGAAGGTCA
>Ga0233425_10009373_pt1 | contig 12475 bp, 9 predicted proteins | sample Watercolumn_Towu_2_FD_181712 | JGI IMG/M metagenome (GOLD analysis project Ga0233425, IMG submission 181712) | Freshwater microbial communities from Lake Towuti, South Sulawesi, Indonesia - Watercolumn_Towuti2014_140_MG | ecosystem: Environmental > Aquatic > Freshwater > Lake | place: Indonesia...
TATAGGCGAAGCAAGTCGGGGAGTGGCCTGTCACGACGGCAGTATCTTCGCCATAGGCGAAGCAAGTCGGGGAGTGACCCGTCACGACGGCAGTATCTTCGCTATAGGCGAAGCAAGTCGGGGAGTGGCCTGTCACGACGGCAGTATCTTCGCTATAGGCGAAGCAAGTCGGGGAGTGGCCTGTCACGACGGCAGTATCTTCGCCATAGGCGAAGCAAGTCGGGGAGTGACCCGTCACGACGGCAGTATCTTCGCCATAGGCGACGGCACGGTGCGTTGCACAAGCTGTTTGTTGTTGCCGCGCGGGTGGCCCCGCGGGCGGGGGAACGCCCCGATTGCCGCAATGGCCCTTCGGAAACAACGGCGACTACGGGCCGATGGTGCTTGCCGTGTCAGCGCACGAGGCCCACCGACTCTCCCCGTGTCCGCTCAAGGCTTCCACCGACTTCGCCTACATGCACCCGACACTGTCAGCCGGTATTGTAAGGGAGCTTGGCCGCGTGCTATGATGTCGGCAGTTCTTCACTCGGAGGGGAGCATGGTTGGCATGGGACCGGTGTTCGTCAGCATGTTGATGTTGGCCGTCGCCGCGGGCGGCGACAAGGGGCCGTCGGCCCCCGCAGGGATGAAGCTGGTTCCCGCGGGCGAGTTCGTCATGGGGTGTGCGCCGGTCACGGATCGGCAGTGCCAGGTGGACGAGCAGCCTGCGCACAAGGCCATGATCGCGGCGTTCTTCATCGACGCGGCAGAGGTTACTGTCGCGGAGTACAAGAAGTGCGTGGAGGCAGGCGCGTGCGCCAAGCCGCTGAACAAGGACGACAACAAGAACTGCAACTGGGGCTACGGCGACCGCGACGCGCACCCGGTCAACTGCGTGGGCTGGGCGCACGCCAACGCGTACTGCACCTGGGCAGGCAAGCGTCTCCCCACCGAGGCGGAATGGGAGAAGGCGTCACGGGGTGCGGCGGGAGCGGAGTACCCCTGGGGAGCCACCAAGGCGGACTGCGGCCTTGCCGTCATCAGCCAGGGTGGAGAGGGGTGCGGCAAGGGGATGACCTGGCCGGTCTGCAGCAAGGCGCCCGGCAACAGCCCGTTCGGCCTTTGCGACACCGTCGGCAACGTGTGGGAGTGGGTGGCGGACTGGTATGCTCCCGACTACTACGGCAAGAGCCCGGCTGCGGATCCCGCGGGGCCGGCCACGGGTGTCGAGAGGGTGCTCAAGGGCGGTGCGTGGACCAGCGAGCTTGCCGAGAGCGTGCGCTCCAGCGTTCGTCTGCACTTCCCGCCCGCGACCGCGCTGGGCAACTTCGGGTTCCGGTGCGCGCAGAACGTCCCTGCCAAGTAGTCCGTTCCCCGGTCATCACGTCTCGAGTTGCCTGCCCGTCACGCTACTCGTCGCGGCGCAGATCTACTCCTTCGGCATCTCCGCAGGGGCCTTGGACGGGTCGGGCGGAGCGGGGTTCTGCGCTGCCGCATCGCGCATCTGCCGCAGCTCGGACTGGAGCTGGTACTTCCTGTCCTCCAGCTTCCAGGTTTCGCCCCAGCGCTGGCTGTGCGAGACCTCCAGGCCCACCGCGTCCTCAGCGATCCCGACGACTGCTGCCTTGAGCGTGGCTTCCCCCGGGATCTGCCTCCCCTCTGCCTCGACGATTCCGTCCACGTGGCGGGTGGCGATGACGAGGGTTCCTACGCGCTTGAGCAGGCTCTGGGCGAGCCTCTCCTCCTCCCGGTTCAGTCGGTCGTATTCCGACCGGAGCTTGTCCTCCAGCTCCTTGAGCTCCTTCTCCTTGGCCTTGTACTCCTCCGACGTCGGAGTCGGGCCTGCCGCGGGCTCCCGCTCGGCAAGGACCGCGGAAGAGGACAACCTTCTGCTCAGGAAGAAGTAGCCGAACGCGGAGAAGTCCATCATCAGGATGCCGGCCGAGTTGGGGGTGAACAGCAGCGCCTTCATGTCCGGGTTGGGCGCCGCATCGAGGAACGAGCGGTCCTCCCCGGAGGCCACCGAGCCGGCAAACGAGGGGTCCGTGGAGATGACGATGTACTTGTCCAGCACGGTGACAAGGATGGGCTTCATCTGCGGAATCTTGATCCGGAACTTGTCGCCCTCCTTCGCGAAGAACATGGAGGCTCCGGGCAGCGCAGCGATCTTGTCCAGGAGCGCTACCGCCTTGTCCCGTGCCGAGACTCCGAGCAGAGCGTGCACCTCGACGGAGCCGATGACCTTCTCCTCGGCCTGGTCCGCGGCCGAGAAGTCCGCTCCCACCGCCACGGCGACGTCCGTTCCGAGCGTGGCCAGCACGTCCTTGTCCAGGTCCAGGCCGGTGCTCTGACGGAATTCCTCGCGTGCGGCCTTGGGATCCACGCCCAGGGACTCGAGGGACGACAGGACGAAGGCGACGTACTGGGGCAGGTCCGCGGAGAAGTGGGCGAGGTACTGGGGCCTGGTGGACAGGGAGCGGACGAGCTGAGAGGTACCATCGATGTTCCTGAACAGGGTGGCCATGGGAGTCCCGTCGGGGACCTGGGTGAGCACCGTGAATGCGATGTCCGTTTCCCTCAGGTCGACGCCCAGGGCAAAGCTACCCATCGTTCCGAATGCCTGCCGGTAGAACGCCAGTTCCTTCTCCCTGCGCTTCCGCGACTCCTCTGCCCAGGCCTGGTCCGACTTGACGCGCTGCTCGGCCGCATCGATCTCCTCCTTGACGCCTCCCCTCTTCGCTTCCTCCAGAGCCTTCCGGCTCTGCTCCAGCGACGTGTCCGCGTAGGACGGCCCGGGGGCACCCAGCTTGGACAGGATCGCGGAGGAGCTGGCGTACCCCGCAACGTCCTTGCCGTAGTGAAGCCTGGCAAGGAGGTCGAGCAGGGTCTTGTCGCCGGCAAGGGACGGGGATGCCGCAGGGCCGGCAAACGCCTTCGCCTTCTCGAGTGCGAGCTCGTCGCTGGTGTCATACGCGTGCAGGAACACGTGGCTTCCCTTGAGGATGAAACAGAGCTCCTCGTCGTGTTCCGGGCAGATCAGCATCGCGTCGCCCACGACGTGCGGCACCATCTTCTCCCGCACTCTTCCGGCCATGGAGTAGAGCGCCGTCTTGAACTTCTCCGCGTCCGTCAGCCGTGCGAACGCGACGATACCAACGGGATCGACGCTGAGCCAGGCCAGGCCGACGGGCGCGGACACGTCGATTCCGATGTCCGCGTAGGCCTTGGGGTCCAGCAGGTTGTACCCGACCTCCTGGATCATCTCCGCGATGAGCTTCTCGTACGGCTCGCGGTACTTCTCGACGATCTCCTTCCTGCCGAGCCTGTCGAGGAGACCCGGCACGTCTGCCGCGGCCACCACCGCAAGCGTGTCGGCCGGCAGCAGCGTGAGCGCTTCGAGCCCGGCCAGCGGCGTCTTCAAGGCAACGGGCCGCGGGCCGGACGGGTCCGCGGCAGGGACGGCTTCCGGTTGAGCGGCCACGGCTGCCGGTGCCTGCGCAACCGCTGCGGGCTGCTCAGGCCGGGCAGCGCCTGCGCTTTGTTCTCTGCCGCACCCCGCTGCCAGCAAGAGCGAGACAGCGAGAACCGTAAACCTGAGGACCCGGCTGAGCAGATGCATGAGTCACCTCCCCGAGGAATCGCACCATTCTAACACAGAGCCGCTTGAGTTGCGAAGGGCTGGAACCGAGTGTAACATCGCATGCGAAACCGGCTGTCAACACGCGGCCGCACAATGGAGGTTGTCGATGCGTTGGAGCGTAGCGATTGCAGCAGTCATGTCCCTTTGCTTCGGGTTCCTCGGCTGCGACCTGGGCGGTGGCGGCGGCGGTGGTGGCGGCGGCGGGCTCAGTGAAGACGCCCTGGCTCAGCTGGAGGAGCAGCTCCCGGACGTGGTGGTGCCGACCGTACCCACCAAGGCCGAGCTCGTGGTCGCGTACGAGCAGGCCAACGAGCAGGCGCAGGTAGCCAACAAGAGCTTCATCGATGCGTACCATGCATACGCGACAGCGGACCCGGCCAACCCGGAGGACTTCCTGGCCAAGACCAAGGCCATGACCGCGGCGGGTGATGCGTGGCTCACCGCCATGCTCACGCTCAACGGCTACGGCGAGCAGTTCCTCACGGTCAAGGCCGACTCCCTGGGCAAGGCCGATGCTCCGATCCTGACGGCCCCCACGGTCCCGGTCACGCTGCCGTTCAACATCGGCTGCCTCATCGGGACCACGAAGGAGAAGGTCGCGCAGGTCGAGCAGGCATTCAACGACGGCAAGATCGACGAGACGCAGAAGCAGCAGATGCTCAACGAGCTGAAGAAGACCCAGCTGCTGGACACGGTGGGCACCGGACTGTCCGCAGGGTCCGCGGTGGCGGGAGGGTTCGTGGTCAAGGCAGGCCTCGTGCTTGCCGGAGCGTCGGGCGGTGTGGTCATCGGCGGCACGATCCTGGGCGCGGCGGCCATCGGCTTGGGCGTGAAGCTCATGTGGAGCTGGTGCTCCGGCGGCAAGAAGGACAGCCCCACGGGTGAGACGTGCGCTCTCAGCACGTACGACACCACCGTGGGCGGCGTGATGCCCTTGCAGTTCCCGGGCAAGGGAACGCTCATCATCCAGGTGGACGGCAAGGAGCCCATCGTCATCGAGGACTTCGGAGTGGAAGGCGGGCAGGTGGTCCAGGTGGACTTCGACCCCAACAACCCGGGCGCCGGCCCCACGATTACGACCGTGGACCCGACACAGTTCACCGACTGCACCATCGTGGCAGGCGTGAGCGCGTCGCCCGAGCCCGTGGACCCCGGTCCCGGCGAGGGCGTGACCGTCACTGCGACCACCATCCCGCCCATGGCGGGGTGCATCATCAGCTTCTCCATCGTGGGCACCGACGGCTACACCAACAGCGCGTCTCCCACCACGGATGCCAACGGCTCCGCGACCTTCTACATCCCGGGCGGTGCCGAGGGAGTCGTCGACACGGTTACCATCTCCGTGGGCGGCCAGACCACCACCGTCGTCTACTCGTTCTAGGACCCTTTCTGCAACTCCTTCAGTCCGTGCAGCCGGACAGGTCCGCGACGAATACGGACATGTCGGCCTCGAACGCAATCCGCCGGCCGTCTCCGGAAGGCGACGGGCTGATCTCGTGGATGTCCGGAGTGTCTGTGATGGGGTGCGACCGGCCGGTGCGCACGTCCACGAGGTGGAGCTCGGAGTCGATGATCCGCTTTCCGTCGTCCCGGCTCAGGTTGAAGATCACGTGGTGGGAGTCCGGCATCCACCGCGGTGCGCTGCCCGGCCCGAGCTTCCGGAGCCGCGGCGATGCAGCGGAAGCCGCGGGTGGAAGGTCCAGCACGTGGAGACCCTGGCTGAGACCGCGAACCAGCAGCCGCGTCCCGTCCGGAGAAAGGTCCGGGGAGTGGAAGCGGTCCGAGCCGTCGGTCATCCGGCGCACCGTGCCCGCACACCGGCTCCATACCGCATCGTTCTCCTGGAAGTAGGTGCAGCCGTTGGCCGCGGCGCCCGTCTCGTTGCGCCCCCGATCCGGAGCCAACTGCGACACGCGACCGTCGGCTCCGTGCACCGTCCGGGTGCCGTCCCGGTCCCGGGTCACGACGTCTCTGCCGACGAAGCGGGCCCCGTACGATGTCTCGCACGGCACGCTGCGGAGGCTTCCGGTCCGCATGTCCGCTACCAGCAGCTCCGAGTACTTGGGCCGGGAGAACGCAACCTGCAGGCCGTCTTCCGAGAGAAACGGTGCGATGGCCGGGCCAGAGGTCTCGACACGCTGCACCTCGGATAGCGCACAGGCCCCGTTCAGGGCTGCTGCGCGCGGACGTGCGCTCTCCTGCCCGGATGGCGAGGGCTGCTGCCGGTCGCATGCCAACAGGCTGAAGAGGCCGAGCAGGACAGTGGCGCACACGGATCTCATGGCGTGAACGCTCCGATGCCGAAGGCCTGCTGGAGGCCGATGAGGATGGCCAGCCCCGCGTTGGACTGGCCCGACGCGGAGTTGATGACGTCGACGTCCGCGGCGTAGTCCACGAAGCCCGGGAGGGTCATGCACGCAGGCATGGCGGTGTGGGTGAGCTGGAAGTAGTCGCCGCTCTTGACCCCACGGTCCTTCAGGCCCAGCTTGGCCACCACCTGCGCCTGGACCTTGTTGGCAAGCGTCTGGGCCGCGGCATCGGCGCCGGGCTTCGTCCAGGTCTCGGTTCCGTGGCCGCCGCACCCGCCGCACGAGTTGTTGTGGATGGACACGAAGCGCTCGGCGCCGTTGGAGTTCGCGTAGTCCACCCGGTCCTGGGCAGACACGGTCTTGTCGCTCTCCCGGGTCATGAGCACCTCCCAGCTCCCGCCGCCCGCGGTGTTGCCCGCGTCCTTCTTGAGCCAGTCCCGGGCCTTGAGGCCCATGGCGAGGTTGATGTCCTTCTCGGTCACGAGCGCAACCGCACCGGGCGAGGTCCCGCCGTCCCCGGGGTCGATGCACACCTTGTGGGTGGGCTCACACAGCCCCGGCGGGTCCGCGGTGCCGTCACAGTCGTCGTCCTTGCCGTTGCAGACCTCCTGCGCTCCCGGCTTGATCGCAGGGTCGGAGTCGTTGCAGTCTCCGCCATTCTCCGCAGTGTAGGGAGCCGCAGGCGAGCAGAGGCACTTCTTCTCGCCGCTGCCCGCCCCGTCGCCGTCCGCATCCTTCTGGAACGGGATGCAGCCCGCGGCCCCTTCCGGGTCTGTCGCTCCGTCGCAGTCATCGTCCTTGCCGTTGCAGACTTCGAGAGCGCCGGGCTTCACGCTCGGGTCCAGCGGAGCGCAGTCCTGCTCGTCCGGTGAGCCGTCGCCGTCCGAGTCGAGTACCTGCGGGTCCTCGGGGTCGATGCAGTCGGCCAGCCCGTCTCCGTCCTTGTCCGAGAACCCCTCGTCCGCGAGTCCGTCACAGTCGTCGTCCTTGCCGTTGCAGACCTCGGACGCGCCATGGTGGACCAGCGGATCGAACTGAGCGCAGTCCTTGTCGTCAGGGTCGCCGTCCTTGTCCGCGTCCCCGATCTGGCCTCCCGCATTCTCGAAGCAGTCCGCAAGCCCATTGCCGTCGGAGTCGAGGAACCCCTCGTCGGTCTGCCCGCTGCAATCGTCGTCCTTGCCATTGCACACCTCGGCGGACGGAACGGGAGCCGTGCACGACGGCACTTCGGTCTGCGTGCACGCAAGCACTCCCTGGCACGTGCCGAACGCGCTGGACTGGTAGCAGGCGGTGGAAGCGCCCAGCGCGACAGCCAGCTTGGAGCACGAGCAGATGCCGTCAGCCGGGAAGCACGCATCGCCCTTGCCGTGGTCCTCGCACAGGTAGCCGCCGGGGCAGGGCACGTACTGGGAGCACGTGATGGTGCAGTACGACCCCTCTCCCGCGCCGAACGACTCGCACTTGAATCCCGTGCCCAAGGCGGGAGGCCAGCACTGCGCGTCGTACTGGCACGGCATGCACAGCCGCGCGTCCCGGGCCAGGCAGAAGTCCCCCTCCGCGAGGGTCATGCACGTCTGGCCCCCGGGGCAGCCTTTGCCGCGGTCGCACGGGAGCGCACACACCATGCCGTCCGGAGTCTCCACGCAGATGCCGCCGTCCCCACAGCCGTCGGGGCACGTGAGGGGCATGTCGCGCGGCACACTCCCCTGGTCCGCGCTCCCGACATCCACCGGATCGAGGACACCCTCCGCACCGGACACGTCAGGAGCCGCTCCGGTGTCCGGAAGGACCGCGGGCAGGTCGTCCATCTCGATGGTGGTCTCGCTGCACGAAGCGACCACGGCCGCAAGGCCGAGCAGGAGCATGCACGAAGCGCTCTTCCCGCTTGCAGCTCGGATCATGAGCGGCTTACTCCTGCACGGGATCCACGGTCCAGGTACCGGACGCGCTGGCATCCACCCAGCTCAGGTCCAGGCCCGGAAGCAGGTTGTTCTTGATGGAAGTCTTCTGGCCGCTCCACGTGCCGGTCAGCTGCGGTCCGGCCACGAGATCTCCCTCGAACACGCCCTCTGCATAGACGACGACGGCAGCGTAGTCGATGGCCCCGTCCTTGACCGTCCCTTCCAGGTGCTGCTCCACCGGGTTGTAGAAGCCCCCCAGCTTGGCGGTGAAGGGGCAGCCGGTGGGAAGCGCGCAGTTCGTCGCACCGCCGTCGAGGATCCCCACGACGATGTATTTCTGGTTGATGCACTTGATCTCGAAGGAGATCTCTCCGTACACCGGGCCGTTGAACGTGTATCCTGCGAAGTCCGGTATGTTCGATACCGCCTCGCCGTCAAACGTTCCGGCCCAGGCGTTGGGAAGGCCCAGGGGATCGCAGTTGGTGGTCACCTCCGGAAACGTGCCGCCGTCCTCGAGCGGAGGCAGGTCGGGCTCGGGCAGCTCCAGGGGCGGCAGGTCCGCGTGGACGTACGCGTCGATGGAAAGCTCCCCGGGCAGCTCGACCCAGTCCGGGGGGCCGCCGAGGTCAGGCAGCCCGACCTCGGTCACGTCCCCGGCTGCATCGACGACGTCGCCATTCTGCTTGCCCGGGTCCGGCGTCTCGCCAAAGAAGACCGCGTCTGACGCGGCATCCGCGGACCCGCGGTCGGGGCCCCACCCGTCGGGGTAGACGTAGACGATCTCCTTGTCCTTGCCGCATCCTGCCAGGACTGCTGCCAGGCACGCGAGTCGCATCGCGGTCACGACCGTGCTTCTCATGTCGGCCCTCCCCACGCCGTCCGGCCTCTAACTGTACTTGTTCTCTTCCTCCCTGTCACTGTGTTAGTCTGGAGGGTGGGGCCGGTGCCCTTCAACGACCGTCGAGGTGCGAGATGAAAGCGTTCAGGAAAGAGATCGTCATGATGCTTCCCCAGCGCAGGGGATACGTGAACATCACGCCGCAGGTCGACGAAGCTCTGGCCGAAAGCGGCGTGCAGGAGGGGCTGTGCCTCGTCAACGCGATGCACATCACGGCCAGCGTGTTCATCAACGACGACGAGTCCGGCCTGCACTCGGACTTCGAGGGGTGGCTGGAAGCCCTGGCCCCCTTCTCGAAGGAGCGCTACCGCCACAACCAGACGGGCGAGGACAACGCGGACGCACACCTCAAGCGCCAGGTCATGGGACGCGAGGTCGTGGTGGCGGTGACAGAAGGCAAGCTCGACTTCGGGCCGTGGGAGCAGATCTTCTACGGCGAGTTCGACGGCCGCAGACGCAAGCGCGTGCTCATCAAGATCATAGGAGAGTAGGCCTTGTGGGGCACATGCGCTCTGCGGCTTCGCACGCGGCGGCTCCTCGTGCCGTTCGTGGTCGTCGCGTCCGCGTGGTCCTGCTCCGGGGCCACGGGGGAAGGGGACCTCTCGCTGGCTGGTGCGGACATCGAGCGTGGCCCGGACGGCGCGTCCCGGGAATCGTCGACCGCAGGAGACGGCGCGCACACGGACTCGACCGGTGAAGGAGCGCGTGTCGGTGACGCAGCAGTCGGCGACGCAGCAGACAGCGACGCATCCCACGCCGCAGAAGGGAAAGCCGAGGATGCGCGCGTCGACGCGGAAACGGCGAGCGATCCAGACACGTGCGCCCAAGACGCCGGAGACCAGCACGCGGCAGACCCGTCGGCCTGTGCGTGCGACGGCCCGACGGTGCTCGTGACCGTGAACTCGATCCCCGCGTCGATGAACGGAAGCCAGCCGTTCACGGCAAGCAACGGGATCCTGACCGGGTTCAGCCTTGCGCTTCCAGCGTCGGGCTTCTCCCTGGACGTGAGCTACACGTGCCCTTGCGGCTGCGACCCTTCCGGCATCCACGTCAGCGCAGACGTGGGCAGCCGCGGCCTCCCGCCGGGCGCGGATCTCGCGGGCTTCCTCACGTGGACCGGAACCGCGGCCGAAGGCAGCGGCTCGTGGCTCGTGCCCGGTGACGCAGCCTTTGCCGAGACGTCCAAGGCCAGCGTCACCGCGACGGCCGTGGACCTGTGCGGCAACGAGTCGGCTTCTGCATCGCTCTCGTTTCGCGTGGTGGAGCTGACCGCGCTGCTCCACCCGTTCGACATCCCGGACCCCTGGCTCATCACCTGGCACCGCGACCACTACGCCATCGGCTGGGAGCCCGGCGACGACGGCAAGGTGGCAGTCCACGCGGATCCGGGTGCGGACGGGAACCCCGACCTCCTCCAGGACCTGTGGCTGCTGGGCCTCGGCACCGCGCAGCCGACGCCCGAGTTCGCCGCGCTGACCTGCGGGCCGCACCCGGGAGGCAACGAGTGCATCGCGTGGCAGCTGCTCCAGTCCGCGCGCAGCAAGATGTACACGATCTTCGAGTGCGGTCCGGACGGAAGCCTGGGCCCGGAGTCGGTCCTGATCCGGCTCCACCTCGAAGGCGAGGACGACGCTCCGGACCCCGCGACGTTCGCCTACCAGGTCCTGACCGGTGCAGAAACGGAGAAAGCCTTCTCGATGATCGGGCTTGGCGGCGGAGACCTGAGCCAGACGTGGATCGGCATGTCCCAGACAGTGGACAAAGGAAACCGGGGCAACGAGGACAACGCCAAGCTCGGCTACGGCATGTTCACCACGTCGCTGGTCCGGTTCATCTTCAAGGCCCTGGACAGCAACCCGGACCTGATGGCGCTGGCAGCGCTGGTCCTGTCCGACATCGTGCCTGCAATGGGCGGCGCAGCGCTCGGAGAGCTGCCCGAGGACCACCTCGTCGCGGACCCGTCGGTACCCGCGTCCGCTCTGTCCGCGGAGGCCAAGGCCCGGCGCATGCAGTTGGAAACCGAGATGGAGATCCTTGCCGCGGGGCTTGCCGCTCTGGCCGTTCACGAGATCGGCCACTCCCTGGGGCTGGACGCGAAGGGACCGCCTCCCACCGGCCTGTTCGGGGGAGAGGACAAGGCCGAGTTCTGCGTGAACCCGCTGGGCTGCGTCGGTGCGCATCTGGACACCGAGGGACCCAACGTCATGGCGGCCGGACCGGGCTCGGGCAACGCTGCTTTCGACATCGACTTCCTGATGAAGACGACCTTCTTCACGCCTCTCGAGATGGCCTACTTCCGCGGCAGGATCGTGCTCCTGGAGAAGTAGCCCGAATGGCGACGAGCGCAAGCAGCAGAGCAAGGACCACCGCAAGAGGCAGGGGCGTGACGCGCACCGGCCGGTCGCTGGAAGCGCAGCCCGACGAACTCTTCTGCGGGATCACGTGGATCTCCGCGTCGAGCCCCGCGCCCGCATCGGCCAGCGGGCCCGGATCGGAAAGCCCGGTTGCGTCCAGCTCCGTCGCACTGCGGGACTCCTGCCCCGCGTCCGGGCTCCCGGCATCGACAGGGACATCGGGCGCTCCGTTGTCCTGCGAATTCGCTTCCCCGGCTGTGATGTCCGGCCCCTGGGCGTCGGGCGACGAGCTGTCGGGCGCCGGAGCGTCAGGCGACACCACGTCCGGCCCCGACGCTGCGTCGAGCACCACGTCCGCAGTCAGTGCGTCGCCCGAAAGGACATCTTCCGCACTGCCTGCGTCCTCGCCCTCGGCCGTCTGAGGCGCACACACGTCGTAGCAGGGCGGCTCGGCGGTCGGCATGTTGTCGTTGCTTCCGCTCCCGTCCAGCGCAGGGATCACGTAGCCCAGCGTCTCCGGGCTCGAAAGGATGAGGCCGTGGCCCACGATGGACGAGACCTTGATGTTGACCGCGCCGTCCAGCTGGCAGTTCTCGGCAGGCACGATGATCTCGTCCAGCGGGGTCCATATCGCGGTGTAGCGGATCTCCTCGCCGGGGGTCATGTCGCACCAGTTGAGCTCCTTCAGGAACGCGTTCTGCATCCACGCGTCTCCCGTCGGCCCCACGCACATCTGTTCCGCGCCGCACGAGATGGGCTCCGTGCACGCGAGCACGCTGCCCTGGTTGGCGCCCGCGATGGAGACCAGGTCCCTCACGTGCTGGTAACCGCACAGGTGCTTGATGTAGTAGCGGCTGTCGAGGCAGCCCATGGAGTGGCAGACGATGTCGATCTTGTCCCGGCCCGTCGTGGCCATCAGCTCGTCCGCCTTGGCCTTCAGCTCCTGCGCATGCCCCGGGTTGCAGCCGAACACGCTGTCGAACTGGAAGGACATGAGGTACTCCTCAGGCCAGCCCGCGTCCGCCAGCGCGGCCTTGAGCCAGGTCCAGGAGCCGACCTGCCCGAGGAAGTACCCGTGCACGAAGAGCACCGGGTCCTTGGCGTAGTCCGGCTGCACGTCCCCCTGCGGTTGCGCATGCGCCATGCCCAGCGGAGTGATTAGCGCGAGAGCGACCAGCAGCAAGCGCCTCATGGCACCTCCTGCGACGCATACTAACCCGCTGCCCGGCCCCAGGGCAATGGTCGGCTTGAAGTCGGGCGTGATGGCCGCCGTGGCAGACAGGCAGGAGCCGCTCTGCTTCCGGGGCAGCCGGGGGGACTGCGGCTCAGAGCCGGTTCCCCCCGCTCCCCTCCACGCGGGCTCCTGCCACTCGCTGGTTCACACCCGGTCGACC
>Ga0233425_10009374_pt1 | contig 12473 bp, 9 predicted proteins | sample Watercolumn_Towu_2_FD_181712 | JGI IMG/M metagenome (GOLD analysis project Ga0233425, IMG submission 181712) | Freshwater microbial communities from Lake Towuti, South Sulawesi, Indonesia - Watercolumn_Towuti2014_140_MG | ecosystem: Environmental > Aquatic > Freshwater > Lake | place: Indonesia...
GTAACGGTAGAACGTGCCGATCGGGTCGGGAATGCCGGTGAGGACCTTGCTGATGCCCGCCTCGTCCTTCGGGGCGACGTTGGCGGCGAGCGAGGACATGATCTTCATGCCTTGGTCATGCACGCGCGACGTGCCGCCGAAGCAGCCGGTGCAGGGCATGCCGCCCTTGGTGCAGGCCGCCTCGCAACCACTGCGGGTGGCCGGCCCCATGCAAACCACGCCTTGCGCGAGGAAGCATTTCTCCGGGTCCATCAGGAACTGATGGGGCCGGTGGAACTCCTCGATGCTGAGATTGGTCGGCTTGCTGTCCTTGCGCGGGCATTCGTCGCAAAGCGCGATGTCGGGCGCGATGACCGAACCTTTCGGCGGCAGCTTGCCTTCGAGCAGCGCGGTGACAGCGGCCTTGGTCCACTTCGGCGTCGGCGGGCAGCCGGGGACGTAGTAATCCACGTCCACCACCTGGTCGAGCGAGCGCACGACGTTGTGGAGGGCGGGCAACGTGGTTTCGCGGCCGTCCTCCTTGAACGAAACCTGCGGCCGGGTCTTCGACTCGTTGACGATGGTGGGGCATTCCTCGTAGTTGAACTTGAGGATTTGCTCACGGGGGAACTGGTTGGCCATCGCCGGGATGCCGCCGCTGACGGCGCACGCGCCGTAAGCGATCAGGAACTGGCTCTTGCGGCGGAGCAGCTTGGCCATTTCCTCCTGCTCGGTCGAGCGGATGGCGCCATTGAGCAGCGTCGCGACGATGGACTTGTCGGGCATCGCCTCGATGTCCTTGTATTTGAAGTCCATCGCGACGGGCCAGAGGACGATGTCCACGACCTCCACCACACCGAGGATGTCCTCGGCGAGGTCCACGACGGTTTCTTCGCAGCCTCCGCATGAGGCACACCAGTAAAACGCTACTTTTGGCTTAGGCATGGACGGGAGTCTCCTTCTTGCCGTGAACGGCACAACCGCAGCCGACGGCCGCTTCCTTCGCGGCGACGTGCTGGGCAAAATGTTCCATTTCCGAGTCCCAATCGTTGAACTTCCCCGGCAGGCCGAGCGGACCGAGCTTCTGGACGGTCTCGACCATCTCGTTGATGACGCGCTTGACCTTCTCACCCTCGGCGGCGGAAATCCACTCGAGGCGCACGCGCTCCTGCTCGATGCCCATGTCGCTGAGCATCCGCTTCAACATGTCGAAGCGCCGGAGCATCTTGTAGTTGCCCTCGACATAGTGGCAATCGCCCGGATGGCAGCCACCGATGAGCACCGCGTCGGCACCCTTGGCGAGCGCGTCCACGATGAACTGAGGGTCCACGCGGCCGGAGCACATGAGCCGGATGACGCGGGTGTTGGGCGCGTATTTCATGCGGGAAACGCCGGCGAGGTCTGCAGCGGTGTAGGTGCACCAGTTGCAGAAGAACGCCACGATACGCGGCTCCCACGATGCGGATTGAGTTTGGGTATCAGACATGACTGAGCACCTCTCTGGGTTCTTTGAGCATTGATTCATCGCTGCCTGGATGCCAGGCGAGCCGACCCCCGCCGCGCGTGCGCGCGGCCGACGGCCCACTGCCAGGTTCCAACGACTCCCGGCGTTCGATCCACCATGTTGCCTTGACTGTGACCACAGCGATCATCTCTTGCGTTTTCTGGCGGCCAGTCTGCTCGGACCAGCCACTTTGAGAATTGGCCCCATGCTATCTGAGCTGCGCAAGGGTCACTACGCACTCATTGGCTTTCTTGTAACTCATATTGCCCACGCCAGCCCAACGAACACCCCGCGGGACGATTCCAGATGCTTCCCCGGTGGTCTGGTGGATGTGGATATCGGCCCCCAACCGCCGCCCATTCATTATATATATGCCTGCCGATCAATCTTCGGGTGGCAACCGGACTCAGGTTCTCTCCCATCGAAAATGGTGAGGAGTTTTCACCTCCTGAGCTTCAGACACACAGGGTCAGAGTTGGGCGCGGACAGCTTTGACGATGACCTCGGGTTCCGGGAACTTCCCCGTCTCCTGTTTGGAGTAAACCTTTCCGTCGTTCACGCTGACCTCGAAAACACCGCCGGAACCGGGCACAAGGGCAAGGGATTGGATGTCGGCTTTGAACTCATCAAGCAGTCGCGCCGCCAGACCGACGGCCTTTGCTTCGTAGTTTCAACGGCAGCAGTATTCGATTTCGATGCGAACGGACATAATGCCTCTTTGGTGGTGGCGGTCACGGGAACTGCCGCAACCGGCGGAAAGCCGCGCCGAGATGGGAAATCACGTCCGAGGCGATCAACGCCTCCTCACCGATCTCCTGCGTGGCGATGTCGCCAGCGAAACCGTGCAGCCAGACACCCAGCCGTGCGGCGTCGAACGCGGAGAAGTTCTGTGCCAGCAGCGCGCCCATGACGCCGGTGAGCACATCGCCGACGCCGCCGCTGGCCATGCCGGGGTTGCCGGTGGAGTTCACAGAAATGTCGCCGGCGGGATCGGCCACGACGGTGCGCGCGCCTTTGAGGACGACGACTACCTTCGTCTCCGCGGCGAACTTTGTGGCGCACCCCCAACGGTCGCCCTGGACCTCCGCGGTGCCGGTGCCGGTGAGCCGGCCCATCTCGCCGGGATGCGGCGTGATGACCACCGGCCCGCGGGCGTCGCGAAGCCGGCGTGTGTCGCCGGCGAGCACGTTCAGCGCGTCGGCGTCAATCACCATCGGTTTGTCGCAGTGCTGGAGCAGCCACGCCACAATCGCCTCGGTGGCCTTCGACTGGCCCAAGCCGGGGCCGATGGCGAGCGCGTCGCATCTCTCCAGCAACGGCGCGAGCGCCTCGGGGCCGGCTTCGGCGGGATCGAACGGCTTGGGCATCACCTCACGGCATTGGGAGGCAATGACGGGCCAGACGGCGCGCGGGGCCGCGAGCGTCACCAGCCCGACGCCGCTACGCATCGCGGCCTGACTGCAAAGCACCGCCGCGCCGCTGTAACCTTCCGAGCCGGCCACCATCAGCAGATGGCCGAAATCACCCTTGTGCGCGCTCGGCCGGCGGCTCGGCAGCATCGCGCGCGCGTCGTCGAGCATGAAGTAATCGCGGCCCGGCGGCAGCGAGGCGGTAAACGGTTGTGGAATGCCGATGTCAACGATGGCGAGGCGGCCGACGTTGTCTATCGCGCTCTGCTGGAGCAAGCCGCACTTCGGCAGGCCGATGGTCGCCGTCACGTCGGCACGGACGCACGCGCCAGCGCATTGGCCGGTGTCAGCATCGAGGCCGGACGGGATGTCAATCGCCAGCGTCGGGCGTTTGGCGGCGTTGATCAACTCGATCGCCTCGCACACGGGACTGCGCGGCTCGCCGGTCGCGCCGGTGCCGAGCAGGCCGTCCACGACCAGCCCGCAGCCCGCGAGGGCCTCGGCCACCGTCTCCTTCCGTTGCGGGTCGAGGTGGATGATGCGCGGACGGAGTTGCGCGAGCTTCTTCCAGTAGTAGAACGCGTCGCCGGAGAACTCCTCGGGGTTGGAGGTGAGAATGACCGTGATCGGCCCCCAGCCGCGGCCGGCCCGGTAGAAATGTTCCGCCGCAACGACCGCGTCGCCGCCGTTGTTGCCCTTGCCGACGAACAGCGCCACGCCATGCTCGCGCGCGACGCTCATCGTCTGCGCCACGTTGAAGACGCCGGCGCCCGCACGCTCCATTAGCTCGAGGCCGAGCACGTGGCCTTCCTGGATGGTGCGCCGGTCCAGTTCGCGCATTTGTTTGGCGGTGACGATTTTCATGGAACCCGTGATTCGTGACTCGTGACTGGTGATTCGTAACTTGTGACGCGTGATTCTTACCGCAAATCGAGTCGCGAGTCACGAGTTACGAGTCATGTTCCTTCCAGCACTGCGCTCGCGGCGGCGTAGCTCTCGGTGTGGCTGAGGCTGACGTGGATGGTGGTCGCGCCGCGGGCTTTCATCAGGTCGAGACCCCTGCCGTGCATGACGACGTAAGGCTCGCCGGTGTCGCGACGTCGGATTTCCATATCCTTCCAGCCGAGTTGCTCGCCGATGCCGGTGCCGAACGCTTTCGAGATCGCCTCCTTGGCGGCAAAGCGCGCAGCCAGGTGCAGGTTCGAGGTCTTCATCGAGCGCGCGTAGGCCACCTCGGCCTCAAGGAAGATGCGGTTAAGGAATCGTTCGCCGAACCGCTCCAGCGTGTCGGCGATGCGCTTCGTCTCCACAATGTCTATGCCGGTGCCGAGAATCACGGGAACACCTTATCATTTCGCCGGCGGCGGTGAAAGCTCGGCGAGCTTCTTCTGGTCCTGCGCGGCGAGGGCCGGCTGGTTCAGTTTCAGGTAGACGACGCTCCGCTCCTGGTAGGCGAGGACGAGCTTGGGGTCGAGCGCGATGGCCTGCGTGAGGTCGGCCAGCGCGGACTGGAGGTTATTCAACTGGTGATGGACGGCCGCGCGCAGCAGATACGCCATCGGGTTCTTGGGCGTCAGTTCAATCTGCTTGCTGGCGTCGGCGAGCGCAAGCATCAACTCGCCCTTCAGCGCGAAGACGCGGGCGCGCTCATCGTAAGCGCCCGCGTGCTTCGGGTCGGCGGCGATCACGCGGTCGAGGTCGCGGCGGGCATCGTCGAAGCGGCTGAGCCGGCGCAGGCAGTTCGCGCGCCAGCCGAGCCACTGTATCTGGTTCGGCTCGGCCTTGAGCGCGAGGTCAAGGTCGGCGGCGGCGGCGGCGCAATCGCCCTTCACGGCGTGCGAGAGGCCGCGCTGCGCGTAAATGGCCGGCGTCTTCAGCCCCATTTCAATCGCGCGGGTGAGGTCGGCGATGGCCGGCTCGGCGCGGCCGCGGTTGATGAGCAGGACGCCGCGGTTGACGCGGGCCTCGGCGAAACGCGGCGCAAGCTGGATGGCTTCGTCGAGTTGTTTGATGGCTTCGTCGAGCTTGCCGCGCTGGGCATTGGCGACGCTTTGCTGGAAGAGCTGCAACGCGCGCTGCACCTCGGGCGGCAGCGAGACGGGCTGCGCGGCGGACGGCGGGGGGCGGAGGCCGCCGTTCCCGCCAAGCGACGGCGGCGCGCCGGGCTGGCCTCGCAACGCCGCGGCGGCCTCGGCCTGTTCCTTCGCCACGCGATCGGGCTGTTTCCACTCTTGGTAGATTTGCGCGCGGGCCACGTGGACGCCGGCGCGCATCCGCGGGTCTATCTCCGCTTTGAGCACCAACCCGTAATCCTCCAGCGCGCCGTCCTTGTCGTTGCGTTTGATCTTGATGGCCGCGCGGCGCAGCAACAACAGCGGCTCGCGGCTGAGGTTGTAGGCGCGCGTAAGGTCCTCCAACGCGCTCTTGGTCTCGCTCTGCGCCTCGTAGGCGGCGGCCCGGCCCTCATAGGCATAGGCGTAACGTTTGTCGAGGCCGACGGCCGTGGTGAACTCCTGCATCGCGCCGTCGCTGTCCTTCTTCAGCAGCAACGCCGCGCCTCTCATGCCGTGGGCGTGCGCGTCGTTCGGCAACAGCGCGACGACCCGGGCGCTGGCGGCGAGCGCGCCGTCGGCGTCGTTGCGCTGGAGCTGCGCCAGGGAAAGTTCGAGCCAGGCGGCGGCGTAATCGGGCTGCGCCTCGACGGCGCGCTGCAAGTGCTTCGCCGCGGCGTCGAGGAAACCAAGCCGGCGCAGAAGATGGCCGTGCAACGCCTGCGCGACCGGCAACTCCGGCCCGAACGCGGCGGCTTCGGCGGACGCGGCGAGCGCGTCTTCGAGCTTGTTGGCGGCGCGGAGTTCGTCGGCTTCGCGGATTTTGTCCATCGCGCGGGCGAGGTTGCTCTGCTGGAGAAGCCGGCCGAGGTAGCCGGAGAGGTTGAAGTCCGCCGCGCCAGCGCAAACGACCATGCCGAGGAGCAGCACGGTCAGCCGGGTTGAGAACGACCGCGTCATCACCCGACGTAGCCGGCCATCAGCGCCAGCATCTCGCGCACGGCCCGGTCGAGGCCGACGAACATCGCGCGGCTGATGATCGAGTGGCCAATGTTCAGCTCGTCCAGATGCGGGATGCGCAGGATGGTGTGGACGTTCTCGTAGTTGATGCCGTGGCCGGCGTTGACGCGCAGACCAAGTTGATGCGCCTGTTTTGCGCCGGCGATCAACCGTTGAAGCTCCCGCTCGGCGGCGGCAGCGTCCGGGGCATTGGCGAACGCGCCGGTGTGCAGCTCGACGTAGTTCGCGCCGGCCTTGGCGCTCGCTTCGAGTTGGCGGTTGTCGGGGTCCACGAAGAGGCTCACCTCGCGTCCGCCGGACTGAAGCTGCTTGGTGACGGCGGCGATGTTCTCGTAGCCGCCGACGATGTCGAGACCGCCCTCGGTGGTGATCTCCTGCCGTTTTTCCGGCACGAGGCAGCAGATGGCGGGTTGCACGTCGAGCGCGATGCAGACCATCTCCGGCGTCGGGGCCATTTCGAGGTCAATCCGTGTCCGGCAGGTCTGCTTGAGCAGCCGCAGGTCGCGCTCCTGGAGGTGGCGGCGGTCTTCGCGAAGGTGACAGGTGATGCCGTGCGCGCCGGCCAGTTCGCAGGCAGCAGCGGCCCAAACCGGATCGGGTTCGGGGATCGCGCCAGCCGGCTCGCCAACGAGCGCGGGCGAGTCCTTGTAGCGCGCCTGCCGCAACGTGGCCACGTGATCAATGTTGACACCGAGTTTCAGCATGAGCCGAAATATGAAGTCGCCGCCTTTCAAAAGCAACTTGGAACTCCCCGGCCCCGGCTCGAAGCAGGGGCGCCCGCCGCCGCACTTTTTTCCTTACCAGCCGCGGTGTTTGCCGATAGCTTGTCCGGGCGGCGATGAAACCGGCATGAATAAGAAAGTCTTCTGGATCACAACGGTGGTGCTTGTCCTCACCGCGCTCGCCGTGACACTGCGATTCGCGCGGCCGACGAAAACCGTGGACGCCCCCGCCGCTGCGCCCGCCAGCGCCTTCACCGGCTCGTCGCGCTGCCGCGAGTGCCACGAGCAGTTTTACAAGCTCTGGTCCACGTCGCATCACGGGCTGGCGATGCAGCCGTTCACGCCGCAGTTCGCCGAAAAGGAAATCCAGCCGCAGAAGGAAGACCTCGTCATCCGCAACGTCCGCTACCGTGCAGAGAATGCCGGCGGCGGCAAGTGGTTCGTCGTCGAGCGCGGGCTGAAGGGCGTGCAGCGATACCCGATGATGGAGGTGATGGGCGGCAAGAACGTCTATTACTTCCTGACGCCGCTGGACCGCGGACGGTTGCAGGTGCTGCCGGTCGCTTACGACGTGCGCCGCAAGGAATGGTATGACACCACCGCCAGCGCGATGCGGCACTTCCAAGACGTGCCGAACGAGGCGCTGGACTGGCGTGAGTGGCCACTGACGTTCAACACCGCCTGCTACAACTGCCACGTCAGCCAGCTCGAGAACAACTACGACCTCAAGAGCGACACCTATCACACCCGATGGTTCGAGCCGGGCATCAACTGCGAAACCTGCCACGGCCCCTGCGGCGAGCACATCCGTCTCTTCAAGGAACTCGGCGACAAGAAGCCGCCACACGACTGGAAGCTCATCCGCGTGACGAAGATGACGCCGGAGCAGCGCAACAACACCTGCGCGCCGTGCCACGCAAAGATGTCGCCGGTGACGACGAGCTTCCGGCCCGGCGACCGTTATTTCGACCACTTCGACCTCGGCACGCTGGAGGACCGCGATTTTTATCCCGATGCGCGCGACCTCGGCGAGAACTACACGTTCACGCTCTGGCGAACCAACCCGTGCCTCAAAGACCCGAAGTTCGACTGCACGCACTGCCACACCTCCAGCGGCCGCAACCGCTTCACCGACGAGAACACCAACAACGCCTGTCTGCCCTGCCACAAGAACCACGTGGCCAATCCCGCCGCGCACTCGCATCATCCCGCCGGCAGCAAAGGCAGCGAGTGCGTCGCCTGCCACATGCCGACAACCGAGTTCGCGCGGATGAAACGCTCCGACCACTCGATGCGCGCGCCGACGCCTGCCGCGACGCTCGCGTTCAAGTCGCCCAACGCCTGCAACCTCTGTCATGCCGACAGGGACGCCGCGTGGGCCGACAGCCACGTCCGCAAATGGTATCCGCGCGATTACCAAGCGCCGGTGCTGCGGCTCGCCGGCATCATGGACGCCGCGCGCAAACGCGACTGGTCGAAGCTGCCGGAGATGCTCGCTTGCATCAGCGCTCCGGACCGCAGTGAGATCCACGCCGCGTCGTTGATCCGCATGTTGGAGAACTGCCCCGACGAACGGAAATGGCCGGTGATCCTGAAAGCGACGAAGGATGCTTCGCCGCTCGTCCGCGCGCGCGCCGTCGAGGCGCTCACGGACAACCGCAGTTCCGAAGCCCTCGCCGCGCTCGCCGCCGCCACGCGCGACGACTACCGCCTCGTCCGCATCCGCGCCGCCGCCGCGCTCGCCGGCTACTCGATGGATTATCTGGAGCCAGCCGACCGCGAGAGCGTGAAGAAGGCGATTGCGGAGTTTGAAGCGTCGCACCGTTCGCGGCCCGACGACGCGACGTCGCACTACAACCTCGCCAATTTCTACATGGCCCGCCGCGAGCACGAGCGAGCGGTCACAGAGTTCGACACCGCCGCCAAGCTCCAGCCGGAAAACTTCGCCGTCGCCGTAAACGCCGCGCTCGCCCACAACGCGCTTGGCCAGAACGACAAGGCCGAGCAATCCCTCCGCCGCGCCATCCAGCTCGACGCCACCAACGCCGTCGCCAACCTCAACCTCGGTCTCCTGCTCGGCGAGTTGGGCCGCACGCGCGACGCCGAAGCCGCGTTCCGCACGGCGCTCAAGAGCGACCCGCGCTCCGCCGTCGCCGCCTACAACCTCAGCGTCATCGCGAGCCAGGCCGGCCGCCTCGACGAAGCCGTCGCGCTCTGCCGCCGCGCCGCCGAGGCAGCGCCGCAGGAGCCGAAATACGCCTACACGCTTGCCTTCTACCAGCGCCAGCAAGGCCAGACCAACGACGCGGTCCAGACCCTCCGCCGGCTGCTCGGCGACAACCCCGCCCATCCCGCCGCCTACGCGTTGCTCGGAGAAATCTACGAACAGAAGCATGACCTTGCCGCAGCCGCGCAAGTTTATCGCCAGGCTGCCGACAATCCGAAACTGGCTGAGCCGGACCGTGCGCAGTTCTTGCAGCGAGCGCAGGCGCTTTCCTCCGGTGCGACACGACAGTAAGAGAAACCGGATTTCAACGCAGAGACGCAGAGGATGCTGAGGAACGCAGAGCCTCCGCGCTCTTGGCGTTCTTTGCGCCTCTGCGTTTGCCTCCGTCTCTCGCTCGTTCGCGCCCGCCCGCCCGGTTAGTTCGCCAAAAAGTTCACGATGCGCGCGGCGTGTCCTTTGCTCTCCGTGTTCTTCTTCTCGCTGATGCGCAGCATCAACTCGTGCGCGCCGTCGGCGAGGTCGGCGGCGAGCACGTAGGCCCACGGGATGTGCAGGCCGCTGCTCCAGTGCGTGAAAAGGTCCGTCGTCTTCCACGGGCCGTTGTCCACGCGGAACTCCACCACGCCCGCGTCGGGACCGGCGGCGACAAAAATGCCAACGCCGGTGCCTGTGAACTTCAGCGTCAGCGTCGCGCCCGGCTCCTCGGCGACGAGCATCGGGACGTTGACGAAACCTTTCCGCGTGCCGACTTTGCCGGCCGGTTTCCATGACAGGTCCATCTTCCAACCGGAGGCAAGATGCGCTTCCTTGATGTCCACGAGCCGGCCGCGGAAGTAGCTCTTCTCGTCGAGCGGCTTGGCGGGCAGCGGGTGCGGCTGGAGTTTTGCGTTGGCGGCGAGCGGCTGCGGCCACGCGGCGTCGAAGAGGCGCGCGATGCTCTTGGCGTAGAGCTGGTGGCCGAACGGCGACGGATGCAGGCCCTTGAAGTCCTTCTCCCACGTGAACTCCTTCGCGTGGATGCGCTCGGTGACTTCGCGTGCGAGGTCAATCGAAGGGACGTTGTAGTGCTTGGCGACCTTCTCGTGGTTGGCGATGACGACGGGCGTCTTGCCGGCGTTGATCACCTTCATCTTGTCCGGGTCCACGAAGTGCAACTGGATGATGTCGAGCGCGGGATTGACGAGCCGCGCGTGGCGGACGACGCCTTCCATGCCGCGCACCTGCTCGCGGTCGCCGAACCCGTTGGTCTCGTCGTTGACGGCGGCCTCCTCGAACAGCAAATCCACCGGCCCGTGTCCGAACACATCGCGCAGCAGCCGGAACGCGCCGGGCGTGGAGCCGGTGGAGGCAATGCCGGCGGCGATGAAATCGAACTTCGTATTCGGAAACCGCCGCTGCAGTTCCTCGCAGACCAGTTCGCGCCAACCGCGCCCCTCGGTGATCGAGCCGCCCATGAAGGCGACGCGGCCGGTCTTCCCGCGCTCGAACTTGACGCGGCAATTCGTCAGCCCGCCGCGCAACGCGAAGTAATCGTAGCCGTAAGGCGTCGCCGGCTCCGGCAGGAGAGCGCGTTCCATGCCGGGTGTGTGGCGGAGGATGAAGTTCACGATGCGCGTCGGGTCTTTGAGGCTGTGCGGGTGATGGTCGCAGTTGGGTTTGCAGATGACTTCGATTTCGCCGCCGAGTTCGCGGTAACGCTTCGCGAGGATTGCGGTGTTCTCGTCGAACGGCACTACTTTGTCGGTCTCGCCGCAGACGGAGAGAATCGGAATTTTCGCCTTCGCCACCGGCTCGATGCGGTCGAGCGGGCTGCCTTTGAAATCCTTCGCCGTCTCCTCGGTGAGGCCGAAGACCTTTAGACATTGTTCCCAACAGTTCTTCGAGCCTGCGCCTTTGCCTTTGCCGCCGGGCCAGCTGCGCACGTCGAGCACCGGCGCGTCGAGGTAGAGCGCGGCGACCTTGTCGGGATGCGTGGCGGCGTAGTTGAACGCGTAGAGTCCGCCGCGGCTGAAGCCCTCCAGCACCGCTTTCGGCGAGAGGCCGAACTGCCGCTCGACGTAATCCTGGAACTTCCGCATCCACTCGATGGCCTGCGGCGCGCCATACATGTCGCTGACCTTGTAGTAGGCGACGTGGAAACCCTTGCCGAGCAGCGCGATGTCGCCCTGCGGCTCGTGGCCGAAAAACTCCGTGCGCCACGCCCACGGCTTGCCCGGCGCAGCCGTCTTCGGCGCGACGACGAAGCCCGCGCGACCATCCACAGCGAAGTCGTAGCGGTTGAAATCGTTCCACAGGGATTTCTTGCCGGGCAGTTCGGCGGCGGTGAGTTGGCCGGCGAGCGAGGCCAGCGTCGCGAGGAGAAGGAGTCGGAGTTGCATGGTGGTTTGTCCGTGAGTTGTTGTTGGCGGCATTTTCACCAGCCACCGCCACCGTGACAAGCCATCTTCGCGGGAAAGCACTTGCATGTTGCCAGAAGCGCAGCGGTTGCTATGCTCACGGGAAACTGCAACACAAGGAACAATCATGAAACTGATGCTCACCGTCCTCCTCGCCTCGCTCGTCCTCCTCGCCCCGGCTGCGCTCGCCGCCGACGCTTGTGCCGCCAAAGGCAAACTCCGTCACGTCGTCTCGTTCAAGTTCAAGGAGAGCGCGACGCCGGAGCAGATCAAGGAGGTCGAGAAGGCCTTCTGCGCGCTGAAGACGAAGATCCCGCAGATCGCCGCGCTGGAGTGGGGCACCAATTGCAGCCCGGAGAAACACGCCAAGGGCTTCACCCACTGCTTCGTGCTCACCTTCAACAGCGATGCCGACCGCGACGCCTACCTGCCGCATCCGGCGCACAAGGCGTTCGCCGGCGGCCTCGGCCCGATCATCGCCGACGTGTTCGTGGTGGATTTCTGGGCGAAGGAGTGATCGGCTCGCCGGCATCACTTCCGGCGTTTTGACGGCTTGCCGGCGCTGGGCGCGGCGTAAACCACCTCGCGCTTCTTCAACGCGGGCGCTTCGCCTTCGCCGGTGCCGCGCTGCAACTCCTTGATCTGGTCGCGGAGCAGCGCGGCGCGCTCGAACTCCAGCTTCTTTGCGGCTTCGAGCATCTCCGCCTCCAGCTCGCGCAGCAGTTCCACCATGTCGTAGTCGGCGCCGGCTTCCTTGACGACGCTCGCCTCGACGTCGTGGCCGGACACGATGCTCTGGAGGCTCTCCTGCACGGCGCGCACGACCGACTTCGGCGTGATCTTGTGGATGCGGTTGTGTTCCATCTGTTTGCCGCGCCGGTAATCGCTCACCTCGATCAGCTTCTTGATCGAGTCGGTCATCACGTCGGCGTAGAGGATAACTTCGGCGTTGATGTGGCGCGCGGCGCGGCCGGAGACCTGGATGAGCGCGGTGGCGCCGCGCAGGAAGCCTTCCTTGTCGGCGTCGAGGATGCAGACCAGCGACACCTCCGGCAGGTCGAGGCCCTCGCGCAGGAGGTTGATGCCGACGAGCACGTCGAACTTGCCGTTGCGCAGGCCGCGCAAAACCTCGACGCGCTCGATGGTGTCAACGTCCGAGTGCAGA
>Ga0233425_10009375_pt1 | contig 12472 bp, 6 predicted proteins | sample Watercolumn_Towu_2_FD_181712 | JGI IMG/M metagenome (GOLD analysis project Ga0233425, IMG submission 181712) | Freshwater microbial communities from Lake Towuti, South Sulawesi, Indonesia - Watercolumn_Towuti2014_140_MG | ecosystem: Environmental > Aquatic > Freshwater > Lake | place: Indonesia...
ACACCTTGACACTCGTCCGGCGGGGACTAAGGTGAGAATAGGTGTGTTACTGACACTTTTTCCTTCTCTAGGTGAGTCGGGTTTGCGGGCATTGTGCGAAAACCCACCTCCCGGTGGGGGGTGCCGCTCTTGCGCGGCACACGTTCCGTTGGGGTGAGTAGCATGCGGATTACCTGTGTAGTTGGCGCCCGCCCCAATTTCATGAAGATCGCGCCCATCTTGGCGTCCGCGGCAGGGCTTCCAGACGTGCATTGCCGGCTGGTGCATACCGGCCAGCACTACGACGAACGCATGTCGGCACTGTTCTTTACGCAGCTCGGGTTGCCTCGACCTGACAGCCATTTGGGGGTCGGGTCGGGGAACCATGCGGTGCAGACGGCCACGATCATGCTGAGGTTCGAGGAGGAACTGCGGGCGCACCGTGCCGATGTGGTGTTGGTAGTCGGCGACGTGAACTCCACCGTGGCCTGCTCGCTGGTGGGAGCCAAACGCCACATCCCGGTGGCCCACGTTGAGGCCGGACTGCGGAGCCGCGACCGCCGCATGCCCGAGGAAGTCAACCGCATTCTCACCGACCACGTCTCCGACTATCTCTTCACCACCGAACGCGAGGCGGGACGCAATCTGCTGGCCGAGGGCATTCCCGCCAGTCAGATCCACTTCGTGGGCAACGTGATGATCGATACCCTGCTGCGGCACCGCAAGCGGGCGCGGCGGGCCATCGACCTGGGGCAGTGGTCGCTCAGCCCGCGGGAATATTCGGTTTGCACGATCCACCGTCCCGACAGCGTCGATACGGTCGAGGCCGCCAAGCGGACCCTCACCGCGATTGCCATCCTGGCCGACCGCCTGCCGGTGATCGTCCCCTTGCACCCGCGCACCCGCAACCGCTGGATGTCCTTCCAATTACTGGACCGTCTCCACCGCTACCGCAACGTGATCGTGACCGAACCGCTGGGCTACCTCGAGTTCCTGGGGTTGATGGATAACGCGGCGATGGTGCTGACCGACTCGGGGGGCATTCAGGAAGAGACGACGATCTTGGGCGTGCCCTGCCTCACGTTTCGGGAGAATACGGAGCGGCCGGTGACCGTCACTGAAGGCACCAACCGGCTTATCGGCCTGGACCTCGTGCGTTTGGCCGGCGCGGTGGACGAGGTTCTCTCGGGCGAGATCGTGGACGGGCACATGCCCGAATTGTGGGACGGTCAAGCGGCGGCCCGCATTCTGCACGTCTTGCGGACGCAGCCGCGGCGGCACACACACACTTAACCGGAGCGTTGCATGAGAATTCTGGTGACGGGCGGGATGGGGACGGTCGGTTCGGCCTTGATCGAGGAGCTGCGCGGACGCGGCCACCATCTGGTGTCGTGCGACCTGTACCATCAGCCCAACGAAGTGGGATTCAGCGTGGGAACCGACGTGCCCGGCGCCAGTTACGTGCGTTGCGACGTGGGGGAGTTCCGCCACCTGCAGCGGGTTTTCGAGCGGTTGGGACCGATCGACTGCGTATACCATTGCGCGGCCGAGTTCGGACGGTGGAACGGCGAGGATTTCTACGAAAACCTGTGGCGTTCCAACGTCGTCGGCACGAAGAACGTCCTCCGCCTGCAAGAGCAACTCAAGTTCCGCCTGGTCCACTTCTCCTCGTCCGAGGTCTACGGCGACTGGCCGGAATTGATGGTCGAGTCGGTTATGGACGAGCACGAAATCAAGCAGATGAACGACTACGCCATGACCAAGTGGGTCAACGAAATGCAGATCCGCAACTCCACCGTAATGTACGGCACGGAGAGTGTCGTGGTCCGCTTGTTCAACACGTACGGACCGGGCGAATACTACAGCCCCTACCGTTCGGTCAACTGCCGCTTCGTCTACTGCGCGCTAAAGGGCCTTCCGTGGACTGTGTTCCGCGGCCACTCACGGACCTCCACGTACCTCGCCGACACCGTGCGGACGCTCGGCCGCATCGTGGACAACTTCAAGCCGGGAGAAACGTACAACATCGCCGGCGGCACGCTGCACACGATCGAGGAGCTTTCCGACGCCGTGCTGAAGGTCACGGGCGCCGATCCGGGCCTGGTCCGCTACCGGGATGCGGAGGTGCTCACTACCGGCAGCAAACTCGTGAACGCGGAAAAGGCAGCCCGCGACCTGGACCATCAAGACACCTGCACGCTCGAGGAAGGAATCCGGCGGACCGCGGCCTGGATGCGGGAAGTGTATGGGATTCGTTGAGAACTGGACCACTCATGAGCGATAAACTGCTCGCGGCGTGCGAGGCCGGAAACCTGGCTGCCGTGCAAGACCTGCTGGCAAAGGGGGAAGACCCGGCGGTGCATCGCAGCGCGGGCGACGTGGCGCTGGTTTTGGCCGCGGCGCGGGGGCACGACGACATCGTGCGGTTGCTGCTGGCCGCCGGAACCGATCCGAACGCCGACCAACGGGGCGTGACTGCGCTCATGGCGGCCGCGCGCGGGGGACACACCGCGGTGGTGCGGACCTTGCTCGAGCATCGCGCCGACCCGAATTCCGCGACGGGCATCGGGCCGTCGGCGCTGACCCTGGCGGTCGTCAACGGCCACTTCGCCGCGGCCCAACTGCTGCTCGACCGCGGCGCGGATCCGAACGTGGCGGAGGCTTCGGGCGTCCCCTTGCTGCACTTTGCCGTGGCCCACGGCCGCCCGGAAATGCTGGCGGCGCTGCTGCGCGCCGGCGCCGATCCCGACGCCCGAATCGGTTCGCGGGAGATGCTCCCGGTCCACGACACGACCCCCTTGATGAAGGCCGCCACCGAGGGCCGCACCGAGTTGGTGCGCATCCTCTTGCAGTCCGGCGCCGACCCGCATGCCCAGGACAGCCTGCGGACGACGGCTCTGACGTGGGCGGCCCTCTTCGGGCACCGGGATGCGGTCTTGGCGCTGCTGGCGGCGGGGGCGGATCCCGGCGCGACGTCGGCCTACGGCATCAACGTACTGATGAAGACGGCGGCCGAAGGGCATGCTTCCGTGGTCGAAGCCCTGCTCGAGGCCGGCGCCGATCCGCAGAGCACCGACGAATCGGGCGCCTCGCCGCTGTTGTTCGCGGCCCGCAGCGGTGCGCTGGATGTCGTTCGCATCTTGTTGGCCCGCAACGTCGATCCGAACGCCCGCGACAACCACGGCACGACCGCGCTGATGAAGGCGGCAGCCAACGGCCACGCCGCGGTCGTCGCCGCTTTGCTGCAAGCCGGCGCCGACGCCAATGCGCGGCGCGTCAGCGGCGCCAGCTCGCTGCGGTTCGCCGCCGCCAGCGGGCACTGCGACGTGGTGGGCCTCTTGCTGCAAGCCGGAGCCGATCCGCAGCAAGCGGACCACGAGGGTCTTACGCCGCTGATGGCGGCTGCCGTCCACAACCGTGCGGCCGTGGTGCGCCTCCTGCTCGAGTACGGCGTCAACGTGGACGTGCAAGACCGGCGCGGACAAACGGCGCTGTTGAAAGCCGTGGCGCACGGCCATGCGGAAGTTGCCGTTGTCTTGCTCGAAGCGAGGGCTAATCCTGACACCGCCGACCACGAGGGCACCACCCCGCTGATGCAGGCCGCCGCCGACGGCGAACAGCAAATCGTCGCGTTGCTGCTCGCGGCCGGCGCGGATTGCCACGCGGCGACGAAGCCGCTGACCTCGGTCTCGGTCTATGACGTGACCGCGCTGATGCGTGCCGCCGCGGAGGGACACGTCGAGGTCATGCAGAGCCTGCTGCGGGCCGGCGCCGATCCGAACGCCTGCGACAGCCTGTCGGCCACCGCGCTGACGCGCGCCACCATCTACGGTCATCGCGCGGCGATGGCGCTGCTGCTCGAGGCCGGCGCCCGCGCCGACGACGCCGACCGCTATGGATCGACGCCCTTGATGAAGGCCGCAGGAAACGGGTACGTCGACGGAATGGAGTTGCTCTTGGCGGCCGGCGCCGATCCCAATGCCGTCAATCACGCGGGCGAAACGCCGTTGATGTGGACCATGCACCATGGGCACCTGCCCGCGGCCGCGCTGCTGCTCCAGGCCGGCGCCGATCCGAACGCCGTGGACCGGCACGGCGAGGACTCACTGATGCGCGCCGCCGAGGACGGCTACGGCGCAGTCGTGGAGCTGCTTCTCCAGGCCGGCGCCAACCCGCAGACCGTCAACCGGCACGGCGACTCCGCCTTCGCGCTGGCGGAGCGGAACGGCCACGGCGAAGTGGCCCAGCTTCTCGCGGCCACGCCGCCGGCCAACGGCTCCGGCTGACATCCGACCGGCTGGCGTCTCTCGCCCCATCGCTCGCAACGTTCCGGCAGGTTCACCTGGACTGCACCGGGTTGGGTCCATAGGATTCATGGGGACGGCCCAACAACCTCCATATCCCGGCCGTCGAAGGAAAAGCGGGGCTGCAGGGACGGCGCATGGGAACTCTAGCGCAGACCAGCGGACATAGCGAGCTGGTGGCGACGCTGGCGAGCTACGTGCCGGACGCGATCGTGCGGCGTTTGGCCCGCGATCCCCGGCCGCTGGTCGCGCCGCTGGCCGAGAAGTTCGCCGGGGCGGTGCTGATTGCCGACGTGTCGGGGTTCACGGCAATTGCCGAATCGTTGGCCAAGCAGGGCGCCCGCGGCGCCGAAACCCTCAACGGCATGTTGAACGACTATTTCGGACGGGCTATCGAGGTCATCTCGGGCTGCGGGGGCGACGTGGTCCGTTTCGCTGGCGACGCCCTGCTGGCCGTCTGGTACGCCGAGTCGCCGGACGGCGTTGCCGAACGCACCGAACGGAGTGTCCACTGCGCGCTGACGCTGCAAGAAGCACTGCGCGGCTACCAGACCCGCGAGGGCTTGCCGCTCTCGCTGAAGGCCGGCATCGGCGCGGGCGAGTTCGTCGCGATGCACGTCGGCGGCGTGCTCGATCGCTGGGAACTGCTCTTTTCCGGGCCGGCCTTTGCACAAGCCTTCGCGGCCATGGGCAGCGCCGCGGCGGGCGACGTCGTGGCGTCGTTGCGGGCCTGGTCGCACGTCAAGGAGCGATGCACCGGCCGGCAATTGTCGATGGGCGCGGTGCTCGTCGAAGCGGCGCAAACCGCCGTCGCGCCGCGCGCGGCCCGCCTGCCGGAACTGTCCGAGGAAATGGCCCTCGGCCTGCACGCCTACATTCCCGCGGCGGTCACCTCCTGCCTGCTGGCCGGCCAAGAGCACTGGCTGGGCGAGTTGCGCGTAGCCAGCGCCATCTTCATCAACCTGCCGGAGTTGAACTACGCCACGCCGCTGGATCGCGCGCAGCAGATCGTGCAGTACCTGCAGACCGAACTCTACCGCTTCGAAGGCAGCCTCAATAAGCTGAACGTCGACGAGAAGGGCACGTCGCTCCTGGCGGCGATGGGCCTGCCGCCGCTGGCCCACGACGACGACGCAAAGCGCGCCGTGCAGGCGGCGCTGGCCATGCAGCGCAAATTGGGCGAGCTGGGACTCCGCACCTCCATCGGCATTTCCACCGGCCGGGTGTTCGTCGGCTCGATCGGCAGCCTGCGGCGCCGCGAATATACGTTGCTCGGCGACGTCGTCAACATCTCGGCACGCTTGATGCAGGCGGCGGTGGGCGACATCCTCTGCGACGAAGCCACCTTTCACATGGCCCGCGGGCGGATCGACTTCGAGCGCTTCACCGACATCGCCGTCAAAGGCCGCACGGAACGCGTGGCCGTGTACCGGCCGCTGGAAAGCCGCCGGCCGAACGCGACGCTGCGGAGCGCGCTGGTCGGCCGGCGCCGCGAGCGCGACGTGCTCGCCGCGCACGTCCAAGCGCTCGTGGCCGGCGCCGAAACGGCCGTGGCGATCGTGGAAGGCGAAGCGGGCATCGGCAAGTCGCGGCTCGTGGCCGATGCGCTGGAGCAGGCCCGTGCGGCCGGGGCAACCTGCCTGGTCGGCGGCGGCGACTCGGTCGAATCCGCCACGTTGTATTACGCCTGGCGGCCCATCTTCCAGCAACTGCTGGGCGTGGACGCCGCCGATCCGCCCGAAATCCAGCGCCGGCAAGTCCTGGCACAAGTCGACGCCTACGCCGAGTGCGCCGGCCTGGCCCCGCTGCTGGAAACCGTCCTGCCCTGTGGCCTGGAAGACAACGAGATTACGGCCGGCATGCGCGGGCAGGTGCGGGGAGAGAACACGCGCGTTCTGCTACTGCAATTGCTGACGGCGACCGCGGCGCGGTCGCCCACGGTCGTCGTCCTCGAGGACGCCCAGTGGCAGGATTCCGCCTCCTGGACGTTCGCATCGCTGGCGAGTCGCCGGATTCCATCGCTCCTGCTGTTGCTGGCCACGCGGCCCTTCACGCAGAACAGTCCGCTCGAGTACAACCAGTTTCTTCGTGCCGCGGCGACCACGCATCTACGGCTCGGCGCGCTCACGCGGGATGACACGGCACAGTTGCTCGCTGCCTGCCTCGGCGCCGACACGGTGCCCGAGGACATCGCCCGACTGGTTCACGACAAGGCGGAAGGCAATCCGCTGTTTACGGAGGAATTGGCCTACGCGCTCCGCGACGAATCGCTGCTGCGCGTCGAGGGTGGAGAGTGCCGCCTGGCGGCCGGTTCGACCGAAGAAGGCCGGCTGGCGTTTCCCGACACGTTGCACGGCGTGGTGGCCAGCCGCATCGACCGGCTGGCCGCGCCGCAGCAACTGGCCGTGAAAGTAGCGAGCGTGCTCGGGCAGCATTTCCGCTTCCGCGCGCTGCACGACAACTACCCGCTGGAGAGCGAAAGGCCCCGGCTTCGCGAACACTTGGCCGGCGCCCAGGAAGCCGAGATCATCGGCCTGGATTCGCCGGAACCCGAATTGGCGTTCCTCTTCCGGCACGCCATTTTGCGGCAGGTTGCATACGACTTGTTGCTCTACCGGCAACGCGAGCAACTGCACCGCGCGGTCGCCGAGTGGTACGAGAGGTCGTACGCCGACAATCTCCCTCAGCACTACCCGTTTCTGGCCTATCATTGGCAGCACGCGGGCGAACCGGCCAAGGCCGTGGGCTACTTGGAGATGGCGGGAGAGCAATCGCTCCGCAGCGGCGGGTACAGCGAGGCGGCCGGCTTCTTCGGCGAGGCCCTTCGTCTCGATGCCGACGCCCGCCTGTCCACGGACGACTTCCGGCGGGCGTGTTGGCAAAGGCAACTCGGCGAGGCGCACTTGGGACTGGGAAGGCTCCCTGAAAGCCGCGCGCATCTCGAACAATCGCTGCGGCTGTTGGGCCGGCCGCCGCCGACCACCCGCGCCAAGCTGACGGTGGGCCTGCTCGGTCAGGTCGCCAGGCAGTTCCTGCACCGCACGTTCCGCCGGCGCCGCATCCGCGCTGCATCACCTCTGGCGCAGGGGCCAAGCGCCGAGGTGGAGGCAGCGCGGGCGTACGAGCGGCTGGCCGAGATCTACTACATGTCGGGCGAGAAAGTGCGGCTCTTGCACGCCCTGCTGGCCACGCTCAACCTGACCGAAAACGCCGGCCCCTCGCCGGAGTTGGCGCGGGCCTACGGCAGCAATTCGTTTGCCGCCAGCCTGCTCGGCTGGCGCCGTCTCGCCCGCGGCTATGCGCAGGACGCCCGCGACACCGCCCAACTCATCGGCGACCGATTCGCCACCGCCTGGGTACAGGGCGCCGTGGGGCTCTCGGCGCTCGGTATGGGCGACGCCGCTGCGGCGAAGAACGCCTTGCGCGAGTCGATCGACATTCATCGCCAGATGCGGGACTGGCAACACTGGGGCGAGTGCGTGGCCATGACTGCCCAAGCGGCCTATTACGCGGGCGACTTTTCCCACGGTTTGGAACTCTGGACCGAACTCTACAATACGGCCCGCAGCCGCGGCGACCGCCTGCAGCAGGCATGGGGTCTCAACGGCCAAGCCGAAGGGCTGCTGAAGACCGGCGGACCGGAACAGGTCGAGCAGGCCACCGCGCTACTGCACGCTGCCGTGGGACTGTTCACCGACAACATCGACAAGGTCTCGGTGCTGGGTTCCTACGGATTGCTGGCCCTGGCCGCGCTGCGGCGCGGCGACCAACGCGCCGCGCGCCAAGCCGCCGACGACGGCATGCGGCTGATCGAGGAACTGGCCTCGCCGACGGGCTACTACACGCTGGGCGGCTACACCGGCGTGGCCAGCGCCTACCTCGCGCTATGGGAAACCGGCGACCCCGCGCAGCGCGACGCGATGGCCGCGCGGGCTCGGGAGGCCTGCCGCGCCTTGCGCCGGTTCGCGCGCGTCCTTCCCGTCGGGGCACCCAGCGCCTGGCTGTGCAACGGGCGATTCGCATGGCTGATGGGGAGGCCGAAAGCGGCCATTAGAAGCTGGAACAAGTGCCTGCGCGTGGCTGACCGCCTGAATATGCCGTACGAGCAAGCCCTCGCGCATGTCGAGATCGGGCAGCATCTCCCCACCGACGATGCCGCGCGCCGGGCCCATCTGGCGCGGGCTGGCGAGATATTTGCTGCGCTTCATGCACCGGTGGATGGGGAGGCTTGCCCACCTATCGGAACAGCGGCCTCCTTGGCAGAGTGTCCGACGACTGCGGGAAAGGAATGAAGGCGAATCGGAGGTTTCCACAATCGGCTCACGGCCTCGCAAGGCCGTCCTGCCGAGTGTCTTGTCACGGGCAGAAGGAAGCTGCGAACGGCCGTCTCATAGGGGCTTCCCCCCATGCGTGTGGGTGTGGGATAGGTGTTGCCTTTTCGCTTCGTCTTGCTGCATTCGGGCAGCGTGCCCCGCCGGGGGCGACCGGCCGCCGGGGGCGGCGGCGGGCCGTTTTTCGCACGGTATCCCTGATTTCCGTGCCGCTGTTGAGACAACTCGCCATTGGAACGGCGTTTGCGTGCTTCCGTCTGCGGACGCTCGAGCGTCGCTTGACTTTCGGATTGCCACCAATCAAACTGATATGATTACGGCGGCAGCCGAATCACTACTTGTTTCGGCAGCACGGCGGTTTCGACTCCTCTTCCGCTGTGCCCGGGAATGGTTGCCTTACAATGGACGCTCTGAACACTTTCTGGGCCGAACTAAAGACGCGCTGCGCGGCGCGGCCTGCGACTCCGGTGGCTTGGGGCATTGTGGCCCTGGTGCTGGTGATGTCTTACTGGGGAGCGTTCATCTATCTCTATACCACCTGGTCCAGAGGAGAAGACTACGGCTACTGCTTCCTGGTTCCGCCCTTTGCGGCGTTTCTGCTGTGGTATCGCCGGGACATGATGGTGCCGCTGCCCGAACGCGGGAGTTGGTGGGGGCTGGTATTCCTGGTGCTGTGCGGGGCTCTGCGGTGGGCGCGGGTGTGGTTCGCGATGGAGGTGCTCGAGCCGCTGTCGCTGGTGCCGCTCTTTACGGGACTGGTAGTACTGCTTGCCGGTTGGCAGGGACTGCGTTGGGCGTGGCCGTCGCTGGTGATGTTGCTGTTCATGTATCCCTTGCCCGGCCGCTACCAGTTCGGTTTGCGTTACGAATTGCAGTACGCCGCCACGGCGGCAAGCGCTTTCCTGTTGCAGTCCATGGGAATTCCCGTGCCCGATCCGGCCGGCGGTACCACGATCGTCCTGCCGAGCGGGCCGCTGGCGGTGGAAGAGGCGTGCAGCGGCCTGCGAATGTTGATGTTGTTCTTTACGGCCTGCGTGGGCGCGGCGTTCGTGGTTCGCGCACCGCTGTGGCAAAGAATCGCAATTGTGGTCAGTGGCATACCGATTGCTGTGTTGTCGAACATATTGCGAATTACGATGACCGGAGTCGTCCAGGAGTTGTTCAGTTTGGAGGCGGAAGCCACGGGCCGCGTTCACGATTTCGCTGGCTTGCTGATGATGCCGTTGGCTTTGCTGTTCATTTGGGGCGAAGTGACGTTGCTGCAACGACTGTTTGTGACGTCGATGTCGGACGGCGCGAAGGTGCTGACCCGCCCGCTGGCCGGCCCGATGCCTGGAATGCCCGTTATTGCCCGCAGCAGACGCCGCCGATCGACTTGAACATTCCGGCCGTCGACCGCGGCCGGTTGCGTTGTCCGAACCGTTTGAGAGCCGACCGAGACCTTTTCTACTAGATTCAGGAACCCGAGAAGAGAGCCATGCACACCAACGACAGCGCTTCCTTGCTAGGCGATTCGTCCACTGCCCTTGCGGCGCCCGGCCGTCCGTCGACGGCGCTGGAACACTCGAACGGACAATGGGTCGTACCGCAGGTCGTTGCGCCTACCCGCCCGGGCGCAAGCCTCGTAGGGCGGATTCTGCACTCGTTTCGGCGGCACTGGCTCTTGATTCTGGTGCTGGGCGGACTGCTCGCGGCGGGCGCCGCACCGGCCGTGTATTACGCCTACGGGCCGCGCTACAAGAGCACAGCGTTCCTGCGGATCAGCCCCCAGGAGAAGGGCATCATCGAGGGCCCCGGCAAATTCATCCCCAGTTCACCGACCGACTTCGACATCTACAAGGGCACCCAAAAGCAACTCATCACTACCCGTTTCGTGTTGCTGCACGCGCTCCGCGGTCCCGACGTCAAGGAACTCAATCTCGATCAGCGCAAGAGCGACCCGGTGACCTGGCTGGCGGACGAGTTGCGGGTGACCTTCCCGGGCAAGGCCGAGATCATGGAAGTTGGTCTGGTAAGCCAGAATGCCAAGGAAGCCCAGATCCTGGTTCAAGCCGTCGTGGACGCTTACCTGTCTCAAGTCGTGGCCGTGGAAAAGAGTCAGCGCCGCGACCGGTTGGACAAGCTGGAGCGGGCACAGATCGAGAACAGCACGCGCGTCCGCACGCGCCGCAGCGACTTGAAGGAACTGGCCGAACGCCTGGGAACCACCGACCAGAAGGCCCTGTCGTTGAAGCAGCAAGTGGCGATGGAACAGTTCAACGCCTTCCAGCGGTCGCAGATGCAGGCGGAATTCGAACTGCGGAAAGCGAAGAGCGAACTCGACACGCAAAAGGCCCTGCTGCAGGGGCTCGATGACCTGGAAATATCCGAGTTCGAGGTCGAGCAAGCGATTAAGAACGATTTGACGATGGTCAAGATCATGGAGGAGCTGTTCTGGCGCAAGCAGGAGGCCGAGCAAGCGGCACTTCGCGCTAAGGCGGGCATGAACTCGCCGCTCGCCAAGAACGTGCAACGCGAACTGCAGATTATCAAGGACGAATACAGCGAGAAGCTCAAGGAGGTGCGGCAGGGCATCCGCCAAATGAAGAAGACGAAGATCGAGGAGGAGAAGTTGAAGAAGGAGATGGAAGTCGCGTCGCTGACAGCGCAACTGGCGCAGCTCGGCAAGGAAGTCGAAGAGAAGCGCAAACAGGCCGAGCGGCTGAGCGGCTCTTCCGTCGACCTGGAGATGGCCCGCAACGAAATCGATCAACTCGAATCCGTGCTGAAGAACATCGCCGACGAGAAGGAGCGGCTGACGATCGAAATCAACTCGCCGGAACGGATCACGCTGGCCCAGAGGGCCGAACTGCCGTCGAGCTACTACCTGCCGTCCGTCCGCTACGTGTTGGCCGCCCTGGCCGCCATCGGCGGTTTCTGCTTCCCGGCGGTGCTGATCCTGTGGCTCGACGTTCGCCGGCAACGCGTCGATTCGTTGGCGCAAGTCCGGCACGACTTGGGGGTTCCGGTGGCGGGTTCGATACCCGTGCTGCCCACCCGCGTCATCCGCCGCTTGGGCTCGCCTTCCCGCCGCGGCCAACTCTGGCAGATGCGGTTGACGGAGGCCGTCGACAGCATCGCCGCCCAACTGCACCGGCAAGCGGTCTTGGAGCAGACGCGCGTGATTCTGGTCTCCAGTCCCGCCAGCGGCGAGGGGAAGACCACACTCGCCACGCAACTTGCGTTGAGCCTGGCGCGCAGCGGCCGGCGCACGGCGCTGGTCGATTTCGATCTCCGCCGCCCGGCGTTGGATGCCGTGTTCGATTTCCCGCTCGAGCCCGGCGTGTGCGACGTGCTCCGCGGCGAAGCAAACGCACAGCAGTTGGCGCAGCCGACGGCAACGGAGGGATTGGCGGTGATTACCGCCGGCCGTTGGGACCGTGCGGCGATGGCGGCGCTGGCCAATAACGCGGCCGGGCCGCTGCTCGAAGAACTTCGCCAGGAGTACGAGTTCATCGTGATCGATACCAGTCCGGTGTTGGCGGTTGCCGATACGCGCTTCGTCAGCCAGCACGTCGACGCCGTGATCTTGTCGGTCCGTCGCGACACGAGCCTGGCCCCACAAGTCGAGGCCGCCAAGGAGGTGCTGGAGGCTTTCGGAGTGAAGTCGGTGGAAGCCGTGTTCGTCGGACCGGGCGACACGCGCTCCGAACGCGACTTGGGTTACGAGATGCAATTGCAGGCCTGAGGTTCTCATGGAAACGACCGCCAAGGAACCGCTCTTGCAGCGGTTCGTCCGAGGATGCAAAGAGCCGGCCACGTTGCGGCTCCTGTTGGTCGCCGCAGCCATTGCGGTGTCCTGGTGGGTGACGGTTTGGG
>Ga0233425_10009376_pt1 | contig 12472 bp, 10 predicted proteins | sample Watercolumn_Towu_2_FD_181712 | JGI IMG/M metagenome (GOLD analysis project Ga0233425, IMG submission 181712) | Freshwater microbial communities from Lake Towuti, South Sulawesi, Indonesia - Watercolumn_Towuti2014_140_MG | ecosystem: Environmental > Aquatic > Freshwater > Lake | place...
CAAGACTTGGGTGGTAATCTAGGAACTATATTATCACTACGGGTCTGGCGAAAACGACCCGCCGTTGTGTTGCGAACTAAGGCTTTACGTCAAATTCGACGTCGCTACCTGTCAAACATGGGCTAGCCTCAGCGGCAGTGCGGGATGGCACCCGCATCACGCCCCGGCGGGCGCCCGTTTGATGCGTCCGCTGACGATCACGTACTCGGCGCGTCCCTGCAGTTCGGCGCCCACCAGCGGCGTATTGCGGCTCTTGGAGCACAACTGGTCGAGCTGCAACGTCCAGCGCTCGTCGGGATTGATGATGGTGACATCCGCGTCGGCGCCAACCTGCAACGTCCCCTTTCGCAGGTTAAGGACGCGGGCCGGGTTAATGGTCAGCTTGGCCAGCGCCCGGGACCAATCCAAATGGCCCGGCTGAATCAGCTTCATAATCACCAGCGACAAGGTGGTTTCCAAGGTCGCCATGCCGAAGGGGGCCTGGTCGATTTCCACCATCTTCTTCTCCGACGCGCGCGGCGCATGCCCGCTGGCGATCACGTCGATGGTCCCGTCCACGAGTCCGGCGATGCAGGCCTCCACGTGGTCGCGGGAGCGCAACGGCGGATTAACTTTGTAATGGGAATCGAATGTGCGCAGGCACTCATCGGTCCAGGTGAAATGGGGTGCGCAGATTTCGGCCGTGACGCGGGTACCGCGCGCCTTGGCACGGCGGAGCAGTTCCACGGCGCCGGCAGTCGAGACGTTCATCAGATGCAGGCGTCCCCCCATGGCTTCCGCCAAACGTACATCCCGGGCCACGCGCACGTCTTCCGCCTCCGCAGGCATACCCGACAGGCCCAATACCAGGGACTCCGTACCCTCGTGCATGACGCCGTTGTGCGACAGTTCCGGCACCTCGGGATGATCGAGAATCGGAAGATCGAACATGAGGCAGTACTCCAGGCCGCGCCGCAGCAATTCCGAGTTGCTGATCGACCGGTCCGCGTCGGTGAACCCGACGGCTCCCGCCCCCTTGAGCATACCGATTTCGGACAGTTCATTTCCCTCCCGGTTCTTGCTCACGCAGGCCAGTACGAACACGTGGCAGTTGTCAGCGCGGCGTGCCTGGTGGCGCACGAACTCCACAACGGCCGGTGAATCGATGGGCGGATCGGTGTTGGGCAGGCAAGCCACGGAAGTGAAGCCGCCTGCCAGCGCAGCCGCGGTCCCCGTGGCAATCGTCTCATCCGATTCGCAACCGGGCTCGCGCAGTTCCATATGGATGTCGATCAGCCCGGGGACAACGATCTTGCCGGTCGCATCGATCACTTGTTCGCGACCCGTGGGGGCCGCGTCGTAGGCGGCGATTCGGCCTTGCTCCAGCAACAGGCTCGTAACGCGGTCCAGCGACTGGCTGGGATCGATGACGCGGCCGTTCTGGATGAGGATTCTGGACATATATCGCGTTCCCCAGGAGCGGGTCGATCGGAATGGAAACGACTGCGAGGTTCGCGCAGCCAGCCTTACTTTTCGTTGGCCTTGATCGTGAGCCAGAGGACCGCCATGCGCACTGCCAGGCCGTTGGTGACCTGATCGAGAATGACGGAATGCGGTCCGTCCGCCACGTCGGGCGTGATCTCCACACCGCGATTGATGGGTCCCGGTGCCATGATCAGGATATCGGATTTGGCGCGGGCCATGCGATCGCGGTTCATGGCATACAGCAGCGCGTACTCGCGTACCGAAGGGAACGGCCGCGTGTACTGGCGCTCGAACTGGATGCGCAACAAGTTCAGTACATCGCAACGCGTCAGGATGTCATCGAGGCTGTAGGCAACTTCGACGCCGAATTGTTCCCAGCGCTTGGACACGAGCGTCGAAGGGCCGCAGACGATCACGTGCGCTCCCAGCTTCTTCAAGCCCCAGATATTGGAGCGCGCGGTGCGGCTGTAGGTAATGTCCCCGACCAGCGCGACGGTGATGCCCTGCAGACTTCCGCGATGTTCGCGGATCGTCATGATGTCCAGCAGGCCCTGCGTCGGATGCTCATGCGCGCCGTCTCCCGCGTTCAGCACCGCGCAAGCCACCTTCTGGGCGAGCAGATGGGGTGTGCCCGGCGTGCTGTGGCGGACCACCACCGAATCGATGTTCATCGCCTCGATGTTCTTCACCGTATCGATGAACGTCTCCCCCTTCGCCACGCTACTGCCGCTCGACACGAATTCGACCGTGTCCGCACCCAGTCGGCGGGCGGCCAGGGAGAAACTGTTGCGGGTGCGCGTGGAGTTCTCGAAAAAGATGTTGGCGCTCGTCTTCCCCTGCAGCAGCGGCAGTTTGGCGCGACATCCGTTCGTGGCGGCTTTGAGCCGAAACGCCGTGTCGAGCACGACGTTGATTTCCTCTGCCGAGAGGCTCTCCAAGTCCAGAAGGTGCCTGCGCGTCCAATTCGCGGGCAGACCAGCAAATTCGTCGAGGGCATTCGTCACGGCAGCGCCCTGTATTACTAACGGAGAGAATTGTGGCGTCTTGCGCGCATTCCAGCGACCGGCGGAAGCGGGGCCTTCACAACGATGCGTGAACACCGCGGCGGTTGGCCGCCCGAAATCCTGCGCGGGTCCGGCCCAGTGGCCGCCCAGGCTGCGATGCGCGTGGATTCTAGCAGCGGGGCGCAGCGCTGCAAGCAGCCATCAAGAAACTTGGCTTCAATACCGCCGTACAAGAGGCTTTCCGGAAAAATTGCCGAAACGACTCAAGTCGGGCCGGTGACCTGCCGATCAAACCGCCGGGACGAACCGCTCCAAAGCGGTTCGGCGGGGGCGGAGCGACGATCGACCTTTCGGCTATTCTTCTCCTCAAGGAACGCCCGTATGTCGCCTTCCCGCCGCTCGCCGTGCCTGCTGGTAGCCGCCTCTTGGATCCTGGCCACCACGGGCTGCCAATCGTTGATGCTCGGCAATCCGTCAGACGACGCCCCATCGCACGACGCGGCTCTGGCGGCAGCATCGGAGCCGGAGAAGTTCTCGATTGAGTTCTATCCCGTCTCGGACAAGCCCGAACGCCTCGAAATGCCGCTGCAGTCTCCGCTCTTCGTCCAGGAGGCGCTCGAGAAATCCGAGGCCCTGAAGCGGTTCCGTCGCGAAAAGATCCAGCTCTACCGCAAGACCCAGGGTTCCACTCCCTACTCGCGCCTGGAAGTCACGTACGATCACGGCAAACGTCGCGTCCCGCCGGAATCCGACTATGCCATTCATCCCGGCGACCGACTGATCATCGCTGAAGATACCAGCACGTTTTTCGATGATGCGGTCAGCGCCATGCGGACTCCGTGGGGAGGAATCCTGGGAACGCGGTAAGGTACCTTCGCTATCCCGCCACGCGCCAGCGCACGTTGAACAACCAGACCATCACCAGCAGCAGTGCGCTGTTGAGCAGCGTGTAGCAGGCGAGGAACGCGGCCACCAGCCACCAGTTGTCCACCTGAGTCGACTCCTCGGCCACCGTCTGCACCAACTCCACGTTCAGGGGGACAGCCATCACGGCCGAGAAGGGACTTGTCAACCCCAACCAGTCCACAGCCGTAGCGACGGGATGCGCAGCAAAGAACTCCACGGCGAAGAAACGCAGAGCCAGCGGCGTGCAGAAGAGTACGATCACGACCAGGTACGACGTCATCAAGCTCAGCGACGTTTTGCGGAACACCACGGAGTTGAACAGGGCGATCAACCCGGTCGTCAGGCACGTCATCAGCACGATCGCCAGGTAGGCCGCGACCCGGTGCAGGTTTGACCAGTAGATCGGAACCATCACGCACGCCAGCAAGGCAGGCCACAAGAGAAAGAGCGTCAACACGCTGGAGACGCGCAGCCCCGCGACCAGTTTTCCCCAGAGGATGCGCCACGGCGTGATGGTCGTCGTGAGCAGCAGGTCGAGCGTCTGGCGTTCCCGTTCACTTGTGATGCTCCCCGCGGAAAAGACCGGACCGACCAGCATGTTGAACAGCAGCACATAGCTGATGTACCAGGTCGCGTGTTCGGCCCGGATGTAGAGGCACCAGGCCATGAGCGGTAGCGCCAGCACCATGCTGACCTGGATCACCAGCCGCAACATCAGCGTGCCTTGGCTGAAGATCTCGCTGCGCATTTCCTTGTCGTAGACCGGATTCGCGCCGTCTTCCATGAGATCCACACGCTTGGCGGGGGCAAACAGGCGATCGGGAAACTGATCGCGCTGAATCACCAGACCCACGGCGGCCTGCGCTTCCTGCTCCAAATCCACCACTTCCTTGCCTTCGCTGCCAACGTCCGGCGGATGCAGGAGCCGCGCACTGGTGTTGGCCAGCAACCCCCCGCAGATGACAGCGGCCGCCAACGGAAGTGCGGTCAAAGCCAGCACCAGTCGCAGCGAACCGTAGTCGGCCAACCACTGCCAGACGAGCACACCGCAGAGGGCCAGCGGCAGGATCAGCAAGTAGGAAACGACCAGGGAAGCGGCCGTGTGATGGAAGTAGCTGCTGCACCAGATGCTGATCGCGCCGTAGGTGATGACCGATACAATCAGGCCCAAATAGGCCGCCAGTACTTCGTACGGCGACACACCTCCCAGGGGGAGACAGAGCATGACGATCGGCAGTGACGCGAAGACCAGCACCGCCAGATGCGTCAGGGAGGCCACCATCTTGCCGAACACAATCGCCCACGGACGGAGCGGACTGGCCAGCAACATCTCGTACGTCTTGCGTTCCTTCTCCCCGGTGATCGAGCCCGCGGCGAAACTCGGCGCCATCATCGACGCCAGCACGTATTGCCCCAGGAAGAACAGATCGACGAGCTTACGGGCCGCTTCCGGATTCTCGGTCAAGTCCAATCGCGTGTCTTGGGGCCAGGCGCAATAGACCACGATCCCCAGGAGTGCCTGGTAGAGAAACAGCAGTGCGAACCCCCGCAGCATGCGGAGATTGACCAGCAGCTCCCGCTGCAGTACCGGGTTGTCCCAGACAAACATGGCTTCGATTCGCCGCCACCAGCAGAGATCGTCCGGTCAGCAAATTGCGGCGGAAGACGCCCTCAGTAGCTCCGCGGAGTTACGCGGGCCTGGACCCGCACCGGCAGGCCCTGAATCCGCAGAAAACCCTCGGCGTCGGATTGGTTATACGAACCGCCCCCTTCCATCGTCGCAATTCCTTCGTCGTAGAGACTCAACGGGCTGGACCGGCCGTCCACCATGACGTTGCCTTTGTACAGCTTGAGCGCCACTTCGCCCGTCACCGTGCGCTGCGCTTGACGAATGAAAGCCAATAGGGCGTCCATCTTGGGTGTGTACCAGTAACCGTAGTACACCATTTCAGCGACTTCCGGCGCCAGGCGATCGCGCAGGTGCATGAGATCCCGGTCCATGGCGATCTGTTCCACCAGCCGATGCGCCTCATACAACAGCGTCATGCCGGGTGCCTCATACACGCCGCGGCTCTTCATCCCCACGAAACGATTCTCCACCATGTCCACGCGGCCGATACCATTGCGACCCCCGATCCGATTCAGCTCCGCCACGATGTCGGCAGCCGCCAGCGACTGACCGTTCACGCGCACGGGAACCCCCTGCTCGAATCCAATGGACACTCGCTCCACCTGATCCGGCGCGGATTGCGGCGCGACGGTCATGCCGAAATCCACCAGCTCCACACCGTTCACGCCCAAATCCTCGAGCTTACCGGCCTCGTAGCTGATGTGCAGACAGTTCTCGTCGGAGCTGTAGGGCTTGGCAATCGAAGCCTTGACCGGGATGTTGCGGGCCTGGCAGTAGGCAATCATCTCGCTGCGACCCGGGAACTTCTCCCGAAAGGCGGCCAGGCGCCAGGGCACGATCACCTTGATGCCGGGTTCCAGCGCCTCGGCAGCCAATTGAAACCGGCACTGGTCGTTTCCCTTGCCCGTCGCACCGTGCGCGTACGTGTCGGCTCCCACCTCCCGCGCGACTTGCAGGCACTTGCGCGAGATGAGCGGGCGGGCAATGGACGTCCCCAGCAGGTAGATGCTCTCGTACTTGGCTTGCCATTGCAGAATCGGAAAAGCGAAATCCGCGCACAGTTCCTCCCGCGCATCCACGATCCGCGCGCTGGCAGCGCCGACGTCCCGCGCCTTCTTCAGAATGGCCTCGCGATCCTCGCAGGGCTGCCCCAGATCCACATACACGGCGTGGACGGCGTATCCTTCATCCTGCAACCAACCCAGAATGACGGAGGTATCTAGTCCGCCGGAGTAAGCCAAAACGCAGCTATGCATGATTGATCATTCCCTCACAGTCGTCTCGGATCCGCCCGCCGCACAGCGCGGGCGCAGATCGCCATTGTGGTGGCCGCGAGGATCCCCCGCAAGGTCCCGGTTCGAGCTGCGGCTGGCGCCCTTGACCGCCCGCCTGGATCGGCTGAGAATCGGCAGAGACGCTCGACCGTGCAATGCCGCCGCAAGCCAGGCAGCCCTGGGCGACCCGCGTGAGACCCAACATCTGGCCGCAGCCCGCGACGACGCAGTCGGAAGCCCGCCCCCCTGTGCCCGCGTATTGGCCCCACGAACCAACAGCCGGATAGAGATCCATGAGCCCTGACTCCATGCGAAGTGGAACGGCCGTTCCAGTACCCGACGCGCGCGGACGATTTGGTCCTTACGGCGGGCGGTACGTGCCTGAGACGTTGACGCGGGCGCTGGACGAACTGGCGGAACAGTACGAGCAGGCGCGCCGCGATCCGGTGTTCCAGCGGGAACTCGCCGAACTGCTGCGCGACTTCGTCGGCCGGCCGTCGCCCCTCTACCACGCGCGACGCCTGACGGCTCAAGGCGGCGGCGCACAACTGTGGTTGAAGCGTGAAGACGTGAACCACACCGGCGCCCACAAGATCAACAACACGCTAGGACAGGCGTTGCTCACCCAGCGGATGGGCAAACGGCGCGTCATCGCCGAAACCGGTGCAGGCCAACATGGAGTGGCAACAGCCACGGCCTGCGCCCGGTTCGGGTTGGAATGCGTGGTGTACATGGGGGAGGAGGACGTTCGCCGGCAGGCGCCCAACGTGTTCAACATGCGGTTGATGGGGGCCGAAGTGCGCCCCGTCACGAGCGGTTCGCGGACCCTGCGCGACGCGATCAACGAAGCGATGCGCGATTGGATGAGCAGCGTGGAGACCACGCATTACATCCTCGGCTCGGTCGTCGGACCACATCCCTTTCCGTTGATCGTGCGCGATTTCCAGGCGGTCATCGGCCGCGAAACACGTCAGCAATGCCTCGAACGCTTCGGGCGTTTGCCGAACGCGATCGTGGCCTGCGTCGGGGGCGGCAGCAACTCCGCCGGCATGTTCTCCCCGTTTATCGCGGACGCCAACGTGGAACTCGTCGGCGTGGAAGCCGGCGGCCGCGGTTCCGCTCCGGGCGAGCATGCTTCCCCGCTGAGTTACGGACAGCCCGGTATCCTGCACGGCAGTTACAGCTACGTCATGCAGGATGATGACGGCCAGACTTGCGACGTGCACTCGATCTCCGCCGGACTGGACTACCCGGGCGTGGGACCGGAACACAGCTTCTGGAAAGACACCGGCCGCGTCCGGTACACCTGCTGCCGGGACCAGGAAGCGCTGGCGGCCTTCGACGTCCTGGCGCGCGGCGAGGGAATCCTGCCCGCACTTGAGTCGTCACACGCCCTGGCAGCTGCCCTGCAACTGGCAGCCAACCGCTCCCCGGACGACATTGTCGTCGTCTGCCTGTCCGGCCGCGGTGACAAGGACGCGGCAGAGGTGGCACGCCTCAGAACTGTGTCGATGAGCTCGTCCGGGTAATCCTGAAACCTTGAAACACCCTATGAGGCTGGCATAGTAAGAAGTCCACGTGGCCTTGCCCCCCATCCCCCCTTATACAAGGCGGGCAAAAGGGGGTGATCGCCGAGAGAACAACGACGCTATTCTGTGCTCGCTCCTCAGCAGCCCTCGATCAGCCATGTCCGATATTGATGCCCTGTTTGCGAAACTGCGAGCCGCTCGCCAAAAGGCGTTCATGCCCTTCATCACGGCGGCCGACCCGGACCTGGATTTCACCGCAGCCGTATTGCGGGAACTCGCCGCTCATGGGTGCCATTTGTGCGAAGTGGGAATCCCCTACAGCGACCCGATCGCGGATGGCCCCGTGATTCAGGCTTCCTACACGCGGGCACTGGCGCAGCGAGTCCGCTGGCACCAGATCCTGGAGACGGTGCGTGCTACGTCCCCGGGACTCGGCATGCCCATCGTCACGATGGCCAGCTACGCAATCATTTTCCGCCAGGGACTGGAACACTACGTGACCGCGGCCAAAGCGGCCGGCATTGCCGGCGCGATCGTTCCCGATCTGCTGGTAGAGGAAGCCGACGAACTGTCCGCGATCTGCCGCCGCGAGGACTTCAGTCTGATTCAACTGGTCACCCCCACGACGCCGCGGGAGCGCGCCGTACGCATTGCGCAGAAGGCTACCGGGTTCGTCTATTTCGTGTCCGTGACCGGGATCACGGGGGAGCGGACGGAATTGCCCCCGGACCTGATCGACCAGGTCACTTGGCTGCGCGAACGCACACCCTTGCCGATCTGCATTGGCTTCGGCATCAGCCGGCCCGAACATGTGCGACTGCTGGCGCCGGTCGCGGACGGATTGATCGTGGGCTCCGCCATCGTCCGGCGACTCGAGGCGGCCGCTCACCGCCCACGCGGAGACGTGCTGCGCGAACTCGGCCGGTTTGTCGATGAATTGCTGGAGGCGCTGGCGACCTAATCCAGACTCCCGACTCACTCCAACAACCGCCGCGCGCCGGCGTAGAGATCCAGATCCGCGCGATCGCCGATGATGGCGAACAGTCGGCGGATCTGTTGCCGTGCCAACAAATGAGTACAGGCACGTTGGCCACCGAAGCTCTTGGCGCCGATGACATAGAAGTTCGGTTCCGGCAGCACCAGGTAGCGGTCGAGGTCCTGCACGTCGGCGTGTGATTCGGTACTCTGCGAGGAACGCAGTTCTTCAGCGGCGTACTCAGTACCGCTGTCGTTGGGAACCAGCAAATCACGATAGACCACGCGGTTCGGTGACAGGCCCGAAGCGTCCATCACAACCTCGGCCGTATCTTCCGTTTCGCGACCCAGCTCGTCCCACGACACCACTCGCAGCATCGATTCCGCACGTCGTTCGGCCGCGTCGGGTGCGGCCTGGTCGTAGTCGCATCTTCCGATGGTCAAGGCTTCCGTGCGCACACGCAGGCTGTCGGCGAGCAAGTCCGTCTGAGAGAGCGGATACAAGTAGCGGTCCACCCATTCGTCTCTCGTCAAGTAGGCGTCTGGCGACGGTGGTTGGAAATGGGGATCTTGCGCAGCGAGAGCTGCAAGTCCCAGCGAGGAACAGTTGTCGCGAAAGGGTGTGGACATCGGCTCCTGCCCCCACTTCCGGACATTGTCGGCGATTTCACCCCGCTCCAGGATCGTGACCTCGTAGCCCAAAAACCGGGCATACAAGGACGCTTCCAGCCCCACGGGTCCCGCGCCCACAACGATGATGCGTGCCGGTGTGTCAACAGCCATAAGAGCCTTTCGCAGCTGAGCCGAGTGCAGGTCCCGGCATTGTAGGCCTTGCCGCGGCGTGCCCCCAGTCGGGGCACGGGCTGATCGGTAAGCGTTCGCGGGTCGGTGGGCCAGCCAACACATCGTGCGGATGTGTGAGATCGATTCGATTCCGCGGCAGGCGAGAATCACTCCAGCCGCGAAGCGCCGACCCGAACTCAGCCCAGTCGGCTGACGCCCTCCGCTCGCCCCGGTCGCGAATGACTGGCATCCGAGCCGAGGGCGTGTTAGTGTGAACTGCGTCGTTCCTGCTTCTCATCCAGGCATCGGCCCTCTTTCACATCGTCCGGTCAGGCATGGCGAATCTCGGCACGAAGGCATTTCTGGAACTCGTGCAGCGTAGCAGGCTGGTGGAGGCAGACCCGCTGCAGCAGGCGCTCCTGGCGTGCCGTCAACATTATGGTGGCCAGCTCCCCGAAGAGACCGATACGGTCGCGGAATGGCTCATCACCGCCGGGCTGCTGACGCACTGGCAGCGCGATCGGCTCTACGAGCGCAAGCACAAGGGCTTTTTTCTCGGGAAGTACAAACTCGTCGAGCATCTGGGAACGGGCGGCATGAGCAGCGTGTATCTCGTGGAACACACGGTGCTCAGAAGCAAGCGTGCCATGAAGATCCTGCCCAAGCACCGTGTCGGCGACTCGTCGTACCTGGCGCGGTTCCAGCGCGAGGCCCAGGCCACCGCGGCTCTGGAACACCCCAACATCGTGCAGGCCTTCGACATGGATCAGGAGGGGGATCGCCATTATCTCATCATGGAGTACATACCGGGGCGCGACCTGCAGTCGGTGGTCCAGCAGTCAGGACCGCTCGACTACGCTCTCGCGGCCAATCTCATCACGCAAGCCGCGGAAGGACTCGACTACGCACACCGACGTGGCCTGATCCACCGCGACGTGAAGCCGGCCAACGTACTGCTCAATCGCCGCGGCGTGGTGAAGATCCTGGATCTGGGACTGGCCCTCGTGTCGCAGGATGACCAGACTTCCCTGACGCGCATGTATAACGAGAATGTCATCGGAACGGCCGATTACCTGGCCCCCGAACAGGCGCTCGACAGCCACAACGTCGATGCGCGCGCCGACATCTACGGTCTGGGCTGCACGTTGTATTTCACCCTCACCGGGCATCCTCCCTTCCCGGAGGGAACCATCGCGCAGCGCATCGTTCGGCATCAAAACGAGGCTCCTCCCAGCATTCTCGCCGATCGACCCGACTGCCCCGTGGAGCTCGCCAAGATCTGCAGCCGCATGATGCAGAAACGACCCGTGGACCGGTTCGCATCCTGCCGTGACGTGGCCGATGCACTGGAGCGATGGCTCGAGCGGTCCAAATCTTATGCCGGCCTGCGGTCGCTCAGCACCACCGACAAGATCGCAGCGCTGGCTCAGGCGGCGAATTACCTGACGTCGCAATGGGCCGGCGGAACCGCGGACCAGATCGCGGAAGTCGTCGTCGCGCTCAGCCCCAACACTTGGCCGTTGCCCTCCGTCCCGGAATCCGCCATCGAAGAGCCTGGTTCTTCCCGCGCGTCTCGCGAACTCGACTCCGCGGGCGGCGTTCCCGATGACGCGAGTTCCGCCAGTTCGGTGCTGACCGACCAGCCCCGCGCCGCACCCGTGCCGCCCATCGTCGAGCAACTGCTTTCGGGGGCGGCCGGCTCCGAACCGGCCGAACAAACCGTGGTGCTTTCTCATCTGCCGACTGCCATCCAAATGCGCGCAGACGCGCGCCGACCGCGGAGCGCTCGACGAGTTCACGTGCCGCTCTGGAGCTGGTTTGCTGCGCTCAGCCTCGTCGCCATCTGCTTGTTGGCAGGCTACTGGCTTCTCGTGCGCTTGCTGGCAGAAGAGAACGAGAACTCGCTGCATCACATCTCGCATCCCGCCCAGCGCGCCCCGGTTTCGGTGGCACACGACACCTGATGCTGTCGGTTCCACGCCCCGACAAACGTGAACAATAGATACGCAAGTCTTTATAAATAGGCCACTTAAAGTGTTCACTTGTCTTTTCATGAAAGCCGTCTTTAGCATGCGATTAGAGCTGGAAACGAACAAATACCTGCTGAAAGCTGGCTTTTTGAGAGATGACGGAACATCCGCGATGAAGGAATCCATCGTGCCACGATCACTAGCCCGCTCGGCATTTGCAGACCACAGCGGCGCATGCCATGTCGTATCTCCGTCGAAACAACCGTCAGGCGTTTCTGAGGACAGCGCGGCGGCAGCTGGCGCTGCCGCGACCGACGCGGAACGCGTTGGAGTTGGGACATCGCGCGCGGGGTGTAGCGGCGTCCGGCCTGCGATCGCACCTGCCGCCTGAGGAATGGTACGAGCCGAGTGAACGGAGTCGGTCCGGGTATCGCGTGGTGGTGCGGCCGCCCGGATCCGGTTTCGTGCATGTGGTCACCGCCCAGGACGTTCGTGATCGTCTGGCGGAATTGCCGAGTCGTCTGCTCGCGCCGCTGCAGATTGTGCAGTTGGGTCGAATGACGGCCAAGAAGAGGTCTTTTCCCTGTTACGGTTTGCAGTGGGGTAATGCCATCTACCTGTACCCCCTGGAGGACACGCTGATCGAAGAGTACGGGCGGCCTCCGCGGCCAGCCGAATACCATGAAGCTCGACTTTACGGAGGGCGCTGGGTGCAGAGCGGCCCCGCATGGAAGCTGGTCTGGACCGAGCCTGCAATCCGTGACTTCTACCTCAACAACGTGCTGATCCACGAACTCGGACACGTGCTGGATTCGCGCAACAGCAATCCGCGCGATCGGGAGCGGTTTGCCGAGTGGTTTGCCATTTCCTACGGTTACCGCCCCAGCCGGCGCGCAGCCAAGCTAGTTGGACGATAGCCCGGACTGTGCACTAAACT
>Ga0233425_10009377_pt1 | contig 12470 bp, 13 predicted proteins | sample Watercolumn_Towu_2_FD_181712 | JGI IMG/M metagenome (GOLD analysis project Ga0233425, IMG submission 181712) | Freshwater microbial communities from Lake Towuti, South Sulawesi, Indonesia - Watercolumn_Towuti2014_140_MG | ecosystem: Environmental > Aquatic > Freshwater > Lake | place...
TATCTCAAGCTCACCCGCGATCGGCGCAGCGCCGCCTTTCTGCTCGAATCCGTCGAAGGCGGCGCCGCCCGCGGCCGCTATTCGATGATCGGCCTCGACCCCGACGTGATCTTTCGCGCCGTTGGCGACAAGGCGGAAATCAATCGCGCAGCGCTCGATGACGCGAGCGCCTTTACGCCTTGCGAAGCGGCGCCGCTTGTCGCCTTGCGTCAGCTCATCGCCGAGTCCGCCGCGCCGCTGGCGGCGGGGATGCCGCCCATGGTGGCGGGAGTTTTCGGCTATATCGGCTACGATATGGTGCGCCAGATGGAGCGCCTCGCGCCTGCCAAGGAAGACAAGATCGGCGCGCCCGACGCGCTTCTCGTGCGTCCGACGGCGATGATCGTCTTCGATACGGTTCGCGACGAAATCTCTATTGTTACTCCAGTTCGGCCGAAACCCGGAGTTGCGGCGAAGCCGGCCTATGAGGCGGCGCTCGCGCGTCTCGACAAGATCGTCGCAACGCTGGAGGCTCCGCTGGAGCATCGAGAAGGCGTGGCGAATACGCAGCTTCTCGCCCAGGAGCCGGTTTCGAATACGCCGCAGTCGCGGTTTCTCGAAATGGTCGAGCGCGCCAAGGAATACATTCGCGCCGGCGACATCTTTCAGGTGGTGCTGTCGCAGCGCTTCACCGCGCCTTTCGCTTTGCCCGCCTTTGCGCTCTATCGCGCCCTGCGGCGGGTGAACCCGGCGCCTTTTCTATGTTTTCTCGATTTTGGCGAGCTCCAGATCGTCTGTTCGAGCCCGGAAATTCTCGTGCGCGTCGCCGATGGAAAAGTGACGATTCGGCCGATCGCAGGCACGCGCTGGCGCAGCGAGGTCAAGGCGGAAGACGAGCGTCTCGCGGCGGATCTCCTCGCCGACGAAAAGGAACGCGCCGAACATCTGATGCTGCTCGATCTCGGCCGCAATGACGTCGGCCGCGTCGCAAAGACGGGCACGGTGCGCGTTACTGACAGTTTCACGATCGAACGCTACAGTCACGTGATGCACATCGTCTCCAACGTCGAAGGCGAACTTGACGCGCGTCACGATTGCATCGACGCGCTCGCCGCAGGCTTTCCTGCCGGCACCGTCTCCGGCGCGCCGAAAGTGCGCGCCATGGAGATCATCGACGAGCTTGAGACCGATAAGCGCGGCATCTACGGCGGTTGTATCGGCTATTTCGGCGCGGGCGGACAAATGGACACCTGCATCGTGTTGCGGACGGCGATCGTGAAGGATGGCATGATGCATGTGCAGGCCGGCGCCGGCGTCGTCTATGATAGCGAACCCGAATATGAACATCGCGAATGCGTCAACAAGGCGAAAGCGCTCTTTCGCGCCGCTGAGGAAGCGGTTCGCTTCGCAACGCGCGCGCGACGGGGACAGTAGCCATTTCGCGAAAGCGCGGACAGAAAAAAGTCGATGGCGCATCTGATGGACGGCCCAACGATCTATGACGACGGCGACGATCCCTACCGGGCGATCCGCGTCGGCGAACCGAATGGCGGCGACGCCGCAAAATGGGGCGTGCTGCTCTCGCGTTTCATGCGCATCGTCGCGTTGTTTTGGCTTGTGCAAGGCTTGATGCAATGGAGGCTCATCCTCGCCGCCGAACGCTCCATCTTTGAGACGATGCCGCAGAGCGCGGCCTTCGCCGTTATTTTCTTTGCCGTGCTCGATCTCATCGCCGGCGTGGGTCTGTGGCTCGCGACGCCATGGGGCGGCGTGTTGTGGCTGCTTGTCGCCAGCGCGCAGATTTTCTTAACGCTCAGCATGCCCGGTTTCTTCACGGGCGGCTATTGGCTCATCGGCGTCAACGCCGTGCTCATCGCCATGTATTTTGGACTGACCTTCGAGGCCGGACGCGACATCGAGGGGCAGCGCATGCGTGAACGCCGTCGCCGCAGATTCGACAGGAAGCCGCCGAAACCTTCTTAAGCGGCAAGGCTGTTAGAGGAGCATTAGCGTAAATCGAACCTTTAGGTTCATCTCTCATTCACCGCAAACAGCCCTTTCGCGGTAAACGCGCGATTCAGGCTGTTGTTTAAGCCGGCTTTCATCTGCGCCGATCTAATTTGCTTCTCATCGAACGCCGATCAAGAGATGCGCGATGCATCCGCCGTGATGGAGAAGACGATGAGCGCCATGACCAAGACCGCCCCTCAGGCCCGCGAGGATCGCGCCAGCGAGATCCGGCCGGTTTATCTTGAAGCCCTCACGCTCGTCGAACGCCTCCATCGCCGTCTGCTAGACGTGGTGAAGGACGAATTCGACCGCCGTGATCTCGGCGACGTCAACTCAGTGCAGGCGCTGCTGCTTTACAATATCGGCGACAAGGAGTTGACCGCGAGCGAGTTGCGCACGCGCGGCTATTATCTCGGCTCCAATGTTTCGTATAACGTCAAGAAGCTCGTCGAGATGGGCTATCTGCATTACGCCCGCTCGCGGCTCGATCGCCGTTCCGTGCGCATCAGCCTCACCCCGAAGGGCAGGGAAATTCACGACATCATATCTAAGCTTTATGAGAAGCACGCGCAGACGATCGAACAGATCGGGGGCGTCTCCTGCGACGAGTTTCGCAGCCTGAACACGTCGCTTTCGCGGCTGGAGCGCTTCTGGACCGATCAGGTCCGTTATCGGCTCTGACGCGACATCCAGGTTTCTTTCGTCTTCGCCTTCTGTCGCATCTATCGCCGGCAAGCGCGCTCTTGCCGGCCTTTTTTTCGTTTTGCGCCCGCGCCCTAGAGCGCGCTGCGAAAAAGTGGAGCCCGGTTTTTCGCACAAAGCGCGCTCTAAGCTTTTGGAATCGATCACGTCATCTGCATTTGGGCGATTCCGCCCAAATGCAGCGTGATCTAGCGCAAACCGCCTCCTCGTCCTATCTTACCGGCTGTTAACCACGACCGCGGGTATCCACATGCGATGGTCTGTCACGATCGGCTCCTTCATGGGAACCGCCGTGCGCATTCACGTCACGTTCCTGCTGCTGTTGGGCTGGATCGGCTTTGCCGCCTACCAGCGCGGCGGCGCCGTCGCAGCTCGCGACAGCATCTTGTTCATCGTCGCGATTTTCATCTGCGTCGTGCTGCACGAGTTCGGCCACATATTGACCGCGCGTCGCTATGGAATCGTGTCGCCGGTGATCACGCTGCTGCCGATCGGCGGCGTGGCCGACATGGAACGGATGCCCGACAAGCCAGGACAGGAGTTGCTGATCGCCCTCGCGGGTCCTGCAGTCAATCTTGTGATCGCAATTTCGCTGATCATTTTTCTCGGCGCCGTCGATGTCTCGAACGCGATCCGGATCGGCGATCCTTCCGCCAATCTTTTGGAACGCCTTGCAGCGGTTAATATTTTTCTGGCCGTGTTCAACTTGATCCCCGCCTTTCCGATGGATGGCGGTCGGGTGTTGCGCGCCGCTCTGTCGATTTGGATGGGCAAGGAGCGCGCGACGCGCATCGCCGCCCAGATCGGTCAGGGCTTCGCTTTTCTTTTGGGTTTCCTCGGATTGTTCGGAAATCCGCTGCTGCTGTTCATCGCGATTTTCGTTTACATCGCGGCTGCCGGCGAAGCGCAGATGACGACGATGTCCGAGGCCGCACGCGGTTTGAAGGCGGCCGACGCAATGGAGACCCGCATCGCCGTGATCGAGCGCGGCTCCACCGTGCGCGAAGCGATCGACATTCTTCTGGCCACATCCCAGGACGAATTCCCGGTCGTGGACCCCTCGGGCCGCCTGAGCGGCTTCCTGTCCAGGTCTAACATCATCGAAGCCTTGCGGGCGTCCGACCCTGGCGCGCCGGTCGCGCCCTTCATGAGGCGCGAAACCGCGACGATCGACGTTCGCGACACAATTGACGCCGCATTGCCCAAGCTCATCGGGGGAGAGGTTGTCGGCGTGACCGATTCGGAAGACCGTCTGCTCGGGCTTCTGACCCGCCAATCGCTGGCCGAGATCATGATGATCAAAGACGTCCGGCCGGACTGGCGCTTCTCGCCGCGCGACGATAGCCCTCGGACGGTTGCCTAAGCGGGCCGGGCGGCCTATTGCACTCCCCAACCCGCGCCAGGAGCGCCGGACCGCAGCCAAATGTCCAACGTCACTCTCATCGACAACTACGACAGCTTCACCTTCAATCTGGTTCACTATTTCGGCCAGTTGGGCGCGAACGTCACGGTGCACCGGAATGACGCCGTTTCGGTCGCTGAGGTGCTGGCCGGAGGGCCCGACACAATCGTGCTGTCGCCGGGCCCCTGCACCCCGCATGAAGCCGGGATCTGCATGGAGCTGATCTCGGCCGCCGCCGAGACCGTGCCGATTTTCGGCGTATGCCTCGGCCATCAGTCGATCGGCGAGGTGTTTGGGGGAGACGTCATTCGCGCGCCGCTGCCGATCCACGGCAAGATGGCGACGATCCTGCACCACGGCGACGCCGTCTTTCGAGGCATCGAAGGACCTTTCCAGGCGACGCGCTATCACTCGCTGATCGTCAGCCGCGACACGCTTCCTGACTGCCTGCGGATCACGGCCGAGACGCCGGACGGCCTCATCATGGCGTTGTCGCATAAGACGCTGCCGACGCATGGCGTGCAGTTTCATCCCGAGAGCATCACCTCGCAGCACGGCCACAAGATTTTGCAGAATTTCCTCGACCTGGCGCGGGAATGGAACGAGGGACCGCGGCGGCGCGAGAAGGCCGCGTGACGAAGCGAGTAGTGAATAGTAAGTAGTGAGTAACATGAAGAAACGGACTTCCATTCACTACTTGTCACTGACTACTCACTACTCACTATTCCTCACATGACCGACTTCAAATCCTACATCGCCGTGCTGGCCTCCGGCGCACCCCTCGCCCGTGACGAGGCGAGAGCGGCGTTTTCTCTTATTTTCCGGGGCGAAGCTACGCCGGCGCAGCTTGGGGCCTTTCTCATGGGCTTAAGAATGCGCGGCGAGACGATTGACGAAATCATCGGGGCCGCAGAGGCGATGCGCGCCGCCATGACGCCGGTCGAAGCGCCGCCTGGCGCAATCGACATTGTCGGGACCGGCGGCGACGGCGCCGGCACCTACAACATTTCCACTCTGGCTGCGATTATCGCCGCGGCCGCCGGCGCCATCGTCGCCAAACATGGCGGCAAAGCGGCCTCGTCGCTGTCGGGGGCCTCCGACGTGCTCGGCGAACTCGGCGTTAAGGTCGGAATTTCTCCAAGCGCCGCCGCCTCGTCGCTGCGAGAGGCCGGGATTTGCTTTATGGCGGCGACCACGCACCATCCGGCGATGCGCCATGCCGCGCCGGTGAGAAGCGATCTCGGCGTGCGCACGATCTTCAATTTGCTTGGCCCGCTGTGCAACCCGGCTCGGGTCGAGCGGCAGACGATCGGGGTCTTCTCTCGCGACTGGCTCGAACCCTTGGCGCGCGCGCTTCGCGCGCTCGGCGCGAAGCGCGTCTGGTTGTTGCACGGCAGCGACGGGCTCGACGAAGCGACGACGACCGGCGTGACCCATGTCGTCGCCCTCGAAGACGGCGCAATTCGCGCCTTTGACTTCTCGCCGGAGGATGCGGGATTAGCTCGCGCCACGACGCAGGCGCTCGTTGGCGGCGATGCGGCGCATAACGCCAGAGCGCTGCGCGCGGTTCTCGAGGGCGAGAAGAACGCGTATCGAGACGTCGCCGCGCTTAATGCCGGGGTGGCGCTGATCGTCGCCGGGCGCGCTGCGAATTTGCGCGAGGGCGTGACGCTCGCCGAGACGGCGCTCGATTCCGGCGCGGCGCGGGATAAGCTCGACGCGCTGATCCGCTGCTCCAACCGAGACGGCTGACAAGCCTTGCGATCTCGATCGGGATAGGATTGCGCCCGTTTATCGGCTATTCATAATCGGCCGGCAATCGGCGGAACGAGTTCGAGCGAAGCGGCCGCCTTCGCCGCAGGCGAGCAGATGACCGACATTTTACGAAAGATCGAAGCCTATAAGCGCACCGAGATTTCCGAGGCCAAGGTGCGCATGCCGTTTGCGACGCTCGAGCGCAACGTGCGCGATCATGATCCGCCGCGCGGCTTCGTCCATGCGATCGAGCAAAAGCTGAACGAGCGTCGCATCGCGCTGATCGCCGAGATCAAGAAAGCAAGCCCGTCCAAGGGGATCATTCGCCCCGATTTCGATCCGCCGATACTGGCGCGCGCCTATGAAGCCGCCGGCGCGGCCTGTCTTTCGGTGTTGACCGACGCGCCTTCGTTCAAAGGCAGGTTGGAAGACCTTGAATCGGCGCGAAGGGCGACGCATCTGCCGGCGCTGCGCAAGGATTTCATGTTCGATCCCTATCAGGTCTATGAGGCGCGCGCCTACGGCGCGGACTGCATTCTCATCATCATGGCCGCCGTCGACGACGAGGAAGCGAAGGCGCTGAACACCGCCGCGCATGATCTGCGCATGGACGTGCTCGTCGAGGTGCATGGCGAGAGGGAGCTTGATCGCGCCTTGGCGCTGGAGACGCGTCTGATCGGCGTGAATAACCGCAATCTCCACGACTTCAAAGTGTCGCTCGAAGTGAGCGAGCGGCTCGCCGAGCGCATTCCGCGCGACAAGATCATCGTTGCCGAAAGCGGCATCGCGACGCATGACGACTGCCTGCGACTCGAAAGATCGCACATCTTCACCTTCCTCGTCGGCGAAAGTCTGATGCGCAAGCATGACGTCGAAGCGGCGGCGCGCGAACTGCTTCAAGGCGCCACGGCCAATCACAAGTCGGGCGCGCACAAGTCTCCCGCCGGCGCGTGAGATGAGCGCGCTGACCCACATCGGCGCCAAGGGCGAAGCGCATATGGTCGACGTGGCAGCGAAAGCCGAGACGTCGCGCGTCGCGAGAGCGCACGGCCAGGTGACGATGGCGCGCGAAACTTTGCGTCTTGCCGTCGAGGGTCAGGCCAAGAAAGGCGACGTCTTCGGCGTCGCCCGCGTCGCGGGCATCATCGCGGCGAAGAAGACGAGCGAGCTCATTCCGCTCTGCCATCCTCTCGCCTTGTCGAGCGTCTCCGTCGAAATCACGCCCGACGAGGCGCTGCCGGGCCTGCGCGTCCTCGCTGAAGCTTCAATCACCGGCAAGACCGGCGTCGAAATGGAGGCGCTGACGGCGGTCTCGGTCGCCTGTCTGACGATCTATGACATGCTGAAGGCCGTCGATCGCGGCATGCGCATCGAAGCCGTCAAACTCGTCGAAAAGCGCGGCGGCAAGTCCGGCGACTGGCGACGCACTGAATAATTCGACTTCGGCCGCAAGGCTGGATATCGTAACCGCCGACATATTTTATGATTGGTGGAGGCGCCGCCATGCGGCATTTTATTTTCGTCTTTGCGCTACTGTTCATGAGCGCGCCAGCGCTCGCCGACCGGGCGAGCGAATGTCGCCGCCAGTGCGGCGAAGACGCCGCCTGCTACCGGCGCTGCATGGGCTATTTCAGCGACTATCGTCGCGGAGGCGGAGGACATTACTACAGGCCGCGCGCTTACCGCCAGGCGCCCTCGTCATTGAACGCGCCAAAAATAGAGCCCGAAGCGAATGCGCCAAAAGCGGAGCCGCAAGCAAGTGCGCCAAGAGAAGAGCCACAAACGAATGCGCCAAGAGCAGAGCCACAAGCGCCGACGGCGAAGGCGCCTGCCAAACGGCGCAGCGCCAAGAAGGATTTGGCTAGGCCAAGCATTCTCGGAACCGCCTATGACTTTCTTTACGCGCCTGGCGCCGAGACGGAGGGCTATGGCCTCTATTCATATGTGATCCTGCCTCGACCCAGCGAACGCGCCGTCGCCTTTCTGCGCGAACTCGTGGGCCGTTTTCCGGCGGCCTCCGACGTTTCGGCGGCGAAAGAGCGCATCAACGTCCTCTACATACCAACCAAGGCGAGTGCGCGCGGGCAGGCCGCCTTCCCCGCCGACGCCGGGCCGACGGTCGTCAAAGCCTTTCTCAATAAAAACTACGATTTCGCCATGGCGCAGCGTTTGCTGTTCCATTTGTGCGACAAGCCGGCGCCGACGGTCGAGCAGCTGTGCGCAAATGATCTTTCCGGCGGTCCCTATCTGCTCACCTACGCGACCAAGGTCAGCGATCTGTCACCCCTGCCGCCGCCCTTCCTGTTCGTCGATCTGACCAATGTGCGTCCCCGCGCCTTTCCGCTGTTCGTCGCCGCCTACGCCGCGCAAGTGAAACGGCCCGAATTCTCGGACGGCGCGCGACTCGCCGATTTCCGTCTGCAGCTCGTGAACATCGTCTTGACCGCCGCGGACTGGGTGCAGCCGGTGAGCGCAGCCGTGGCGGACATCGCGCACTTTGCCGAGGCTAAAAAGAGCGACGGCGAGGCGCCGAAATGAAATTGTCCCTTCCTCGGGTCGTCGCGGTTTTCCTACTGGCGATCGCTCTTGGCGCGGCGTTTTCTTTCGCCTATCCCAGCGTCGACATCGACGCGGCGCTTGCGACGGTGATTGTGCTCCTCGCGCTCGCGGCCGAAAGCCTCGCCGCGTTCATCTACCGCCGCGTCGTGAACCGGGGATAATTTTTCGAGTGGATAAGCTTCTTTCGGTTTCTGACGCCCTTGCGCGGGTGCTCGCGGGAGCTTCGCGCCTTGGCGAAGAATCGACGCCGCTTGCGCAGGCGCGCGGCCGGACGCTCGCCGCCGACCTTGTCGCGCGCCGCACACAGCCTCCGGTCGCCGTTTCGGCCATGGACGGATTTGCGCTGCGCGCCGCCGACTTTGCCGCCGGTCCGCTGCGCATCGTCGGCGAAAGCGCTGCGGGGCGCGGCTATGGAGCGGCGCTCCAGCCGGGCGAAGCCGTGCGCATTTTCACTGGCGCGCCCGTTCCCGACGGCGCCGACGCAATACTGCTGCAGGAAGACGCCAGCGTCGCCGACGGCGCGCTGACGGCAACCGCCCCGCCCGGCCGACATATCCGCGACGCCGGTTTAGACTTTCGCGAAGGCGCGGTGGCGCTCTCAGCGGGCGTCCGGCTCGGCCCCGCCGAACTGGCGCTGGCTGCGGCGATGAACCATGCCGCGGTTCCAGTCGCCCGCCGCCCGCGCGTAGCGATCATCGCTTCAGGCGACGAACTTGTGCCGCCGGGCGCAGAACCCGGCCCATCGCAGATCATCTCTTGCAATAATCTGGCTGTCGCCGCCATCGCCGAAGACGCCGGCGCTGAGGTCGTCGATCTTGGCGTCTTCCGTGACGACCTTGCAGAACTCGAACGTGGCGTCGGTCTCGCCCGCGAGGCGCGCGCCGACGTTCTGGTGACGCTCGGCGGCGCGTCGGTCGGCGATCGCGATCTGTTGCGTCCGGCGCTCGCTCGCCAGGGCATGTCGCTCGACTTTTGGAAGATCGCGATGCGGCCGGGCAAGCCCCTGATCCACGGGACGCTCGGCGAAGCGCGTATCCTCGGCCTCCCCGGCAATCCGGTCGCGTCTTTCGTCTGCGCGCTGGTCTTTTTGGCGCCGCTGCTGCGCGCGCTTCAAGGCGATCCCGACGCCGGCGCGGATCGGAGCGAGACCGCAATCGCGGGGAGCGACCTTCCCGCTAACAAGGGCCGGCGCGACTATATGCGCGCGCGGCTCGCCGCGGATGAAAACGGCCGCCCCGTCGCGACGCCGCAGCCGCTGCAGGACTCTTCGCTCCTGACTGAACTGGCGCAATCCCAAGCCTTGCTGATCCGAGAGCCGGGCGCGGCGGCGGCGGCGAAGGGCGATCCTTGCCGCATCCTTCGCCTGCCCTGACTTTTTTACGCACGTCCGTGACTTTGGCGCCGCAACATGGCAAAGGAACCGCGCGCGCTCAGCGATGCGCCACAAAAGCAGGCCCGCATGTCGATTATCGATTCCGTCCGCAAGTCGCTGGTTCCGATCCATCCGGAAGGCTATGTCTTCATCGCCGGTTTCGCGGTCGTCGCTTTTCTGCTCGATTGGCTGTCGCCGACGCTCGGCTGGATCGGCTTCATCGCCACGGCCTGGTGCGCCTTCTTCTTCCGCGATCCGCGACGCATCACGCCGCTGCGCGAGGGGCTGGTCGTCTCACCCGCGGATGGCGTCGTCAGCACGGTTGGCTTCTTTCTGCCGCCAGCCGAACTCGGACTTGGGGCCGAGCCGATGCAGCGCATTTCCGTGTTCATGAGCATATTCGACGTGCATGTGAACCGTTCGCCGATCACCGGCCGCATCGCGAAAATCGTCTATCGGCCAGGCCTCTTCCTCAACGCCGACCTCGACAAGGCCAGCGAAGACAATGAGCGCAGCGGCATGGTCATTGACGCGCCCTTTGGACGTTTCGGCGTGGTGCAGATCGCCGGTCTCGTCGCGCGGCGCATCGTCGGGTTCGTCAAGGAAGGCGAACAGATCGGCGTCGGCGACCGCTTCGGCCTTATTCGTTTTGGCTCGCGCGTCGACGTCTACATGCCGTCATCGGCGCGACCCATGGTTGCCATCGGCTCGCGCGCCATCGCCGGCGAGACGATACTCGCCGACATGACCGCCGGCGCCGCAGTTCTGACATTCAAGGCGGGTTGAGCAAGGCCATGGCCGATCCCTTCTTCTCCGGGCGTGATGCGCAAGAGGGATCGCTGACGCCCTCTGAACAGCGCCGGCTGCGTTTCCGCAATATTCCGTTGCGCATCGTTCTCCCCAATCTCGTCACGCTCCTCGCCCTGTCGATGGGGCTGACGGCGATCCGCTACGGGATCGAAGGACGATTCGAGACCGCCGTGACGGCGGTGATGGCGGCGGCGGTGCTCGACGGACTGGATGGTCGATTGGCGCGCGCCATCAAAGGCACCTCGCGCTTCGGGGCCGAGCTCGACTCGCTTTCGGATTTCGTCGATTTCGGCGTCGCGCCCGGCCTGCTGCTATATCTGTGGACGCTGCACGAAATCAAAGGGCTCGGCTGGTTCGCGGTGCTCGTCTTCGCCATCGCCTGCGCGCTGCGCCTCGCGCGCTTCAATGTGATGATCGACGATCCGACGAAGCCCGCTTGGCACGCCGAATTCTTCGTCGGCATGCCGGCGCCGGCCGGCGCGGTCACGGTGTTGCTGCCGCTCTACCTGCATTTTTCCGTCTTGGAGTTGCCGGCGTCGAAGGCGCTGACGCCCTTCTATATCGTCTATGTGCTCGCTATCGCCTTTCTGATGGCGAGCCGCATTCCGCATTTCTCCGGCAAGCGCATCGGGCGCATACCGCGTGATCTGGTCATTCCAGTGCTGTTCGGCGTCGGCGTGACGGCGCTGCTGCTCGCGATCTATCCGATGGAGCTTCTCGCCGTTTTGAGCGTCGCATTTCTGGCCGCCATTCCGCTCAGCGTGCGGCGCTACAACAGGCTCGCAAGAGCCGAAGCAGAAAAGGCGGCTTCGACAGAGGCGTCGCAAGTGAACCAGCGGCTATAGAATCAGAAGCGATCCTTGCGGTCGCGGTAGTTGTCCGCCTTTGCCCCCTTTGCGATCCCTGCCAGTTGATCGCGCTCGGGCACGGGGACGAGCAGCACGCCCGATCCTTTAGGGATGAAGGCGAATTCCTGGCCGGCCTTCCATTTGCGCGCTTCGCGAACCGCCTTTGGAATCGAGATCTGAAATTTGGCGGAAAGAGTGGTGGCGTTCGTCATCTCATACGCCTGCGCGATCGATCACTGTTAGGCAAGAAAATAGTAGGAAGCCAGCGAAGGCAAGCTTACCGTGCGGCGAGCGGCGCCAGCGGCTGGGTCTCGACCTTTTGATTGAGCGGCGCCGGCGCGGCTTCGGTAGAGGCTGCGCCGCGCGCATCGATAACGGCCTGAGTGTCGGCCTCCGCCGGTCGCGGCGCCGTCAGTTGCGCGCCGATCTTTCGCACGACGTCGGGCGCTTCGGCGAACACGCCGTGACCGATGAAATCGTTTGAGAACGACGAAATGTCATGCACGGCGACGCCCAACCGATCGAGCTCCGCCTTGTCTTCAGCACTATTCGGATTCATGGCGCCCACTCGCTGGCGGTCGCCGGCGATGCGCGACGAGAGCGACAGCGCGCGATCATTGTTGGCGACGAAGATCGATACATGCCGAGGATCGAGGCGCGCGACCTGTTGCCGGAAGACATTGAGATCGATGTCGGGCGCCGCCAGCATGACTTCGCCGAGCTTCCCATCGAGATCGGCATGGCCGGATTGCGCGACGCCTCGTAGCGTCTCCATCGTCAGCCACGCGCCCATCGAGTGGGCGAGCACATGGATTCGTCCGACGCCCGGCGCGTGCGAAAGATCGACGATGAGCTTCTCGAGCGCGTCGCGCGAGACCGTCGCAGCTTCCTTGTCGGACTCATAGTTGAACAGCCCGCCTCGGGAATTCCAGGCAAAGAGGGCGGGAATGCCGGAAAAGCGTCCGTCGGCGACAATCTGCGCCAGCCGATAACGCGCGTCGTCGGCGCTGGTGTTGAAGCCGTGCACGTAGCA
>Ga0233425_10009378_pt1 | contig 12468 bp, 9 predicted proteins | sample Watercolumn_Towu_2_FD_181712 | JGI IMG/M metagenome (GOLD analysis project Ga0233425, IMG submission 181712) | Freshwater microbial communities from Lake Towuti, South Sulawesi, Indonesia - Watercolumn_Towuti2014_140_MG | ecosystem: Environmental > Aquatic > Freshwater > Lake | place: Indonesia...
GCACTTCTTGGTGATTTTCGGAGGGTTTGAAGTAGACGCTTTACTTGGTCGCTTACTTGATAGCTCTGTCCGGAGGCCTCTTTAAAGGCATAAGTCAATTCAACACCAACGTCCCGTCTTTACATTACGGGCAAGTTCATCAAACTTATTAGATTTAGGGACAGCAACAGCTAACAAATTGTTTTCTATATCCGTTTCTATTGTCATCAATTGCCCGAAGGCTTCCCGGAGCAATTGGTATTCTGAAGAACTCCTGCTCCTCGAAAGTGTTCCTTTTTTGGCCTCTACCCTTAACACATGCCCAGACCTTACATTGGCAACTACATCACCTTGACCAGGATTTGAGTGGATAACGATACTGAAAGTGGAACCCAAAGAATAGGAACCATACCAACCCGGTCCTGTTTGGCAACGTTTCAAACCATTATCCTTTAGAAAATCGGCAAGAGGAAAATGAAATTTATCCTTGGTTCTAATTTGAGCGCCATCAATAGCAACAGATATATTTGAAGTAACGATGTCATTCCTTAACAGATACAAGGCTAATCTCAAGGAGACTTCTGCTTCCGACATTTTTTCTTGAGGCAACATTACTCAACCTTGCTGACTTAAAGAAATAAATTAAACTTAAAAAACGAAAACTCAATGGATTTTATTTTAACTGTGTAGCACTTTTTTATTCCTCAGTAGCCAGAAAATAAACCGGGCGAAGAGGAAGAAGGCTCTTATCCGAATCTGAAAGTTTTGGGTAAAATTCCTGCCAAAACCCGATGAAGCGATGAAGATCAATTAATTCAATGTGAACGTGGGAGTTGCGGGCTGCTGCGCGAGCATCCGGGGAGAAGCCACCGGTAGAAACAAAAATGCCAACATTCCCTTCTTTTTGCAACAAACCCATGAGTTGCCTTACTTCATGAACACTGGCAGAAGATTCCCGATGTTTTATCTGAACCTGGATACGCGGGGACTCTGTACCAAGCGGATCCCTGTAGGCGACGATATCTACGCCACCGTCTTTCCCCTTTGGAGCAACAAACGGCGTATAGTAACCCATACCCCTCAAAAGAGCTGCAACCAAGTCTTGAAATTCGTAAGCATTTTTTGAATTTATAAATTTTTCAAGCCCATCCAAAGCAGTTTGTTCAATATCATCAAAAGGAACTGACTGCTCAGAGGCCTCTATTTCGCCGTGATCCTCAGCAGAAACCACAGGTTGTTCCGACTTCCATTTTCGGTAGGCTATTGTAGCTTCTTCAAGTAATTTTTCAGGCCCCATTTTTAGGGCCGCTTCTCCTTCAGGAGTTATGTACCAAACCCCTTTTTTCTTTATCAAATATCCAGCCTTAATCAAATCTATGCTAAAAAAATGTAATATAGATTCCCACCTAATATATCCAGATTTTTCATATCTTTCTTTGTCCCAGTCATCTAATTTAACATCATGTTCAACCTTACTCATTAATACCCGCATCGGCATTTCCTTACCGTTGTCGCGAAGTATTGTAAGGGCTGAATAGATCAATTTGGCTGCTAATGCACGAGAACGTGGGAGTTTCTTCTGGCTTTTCATTTTTACCTCCTTACCGATGGAAAGTGGATGAAGTTATCTAAATAGAACAACCTTCCATGATGTAAACCCTGAAATACATGGACTCATTTAGTTTTTTTTTCGTGTTTTGGAAAAAAAATCAGAGTCCTTTTGCAGTTGAGAAGAAATCCACTCTACAAACGAGTGGCTGTATTGAGATGGAGATCCTTTTACTTTGCCCTGATAGAACCAATGGGGTCGCTTTTTAACTTCATAAACTTTATTCACGCATTGAATATCATACGAGCTAACACTAAGGCCGGGGATTATTTCTTTTAACTTTTCAACAACCTCCTTAAGGCGGTACGGGTGGGACTTACTTGGATCTTTAGGAACTTCTATAATTCTTGCTGTCGTTGGTGCCTCCGGACCAGAGACCAAGACAATATCCGCCTCATCTTTATTTTTGGTTAGAACCAGTTTGTATTCGATTCCGATTGAGAATTCTGCCGGCCTACCGAGACTCTTAAATTCCTCTTTAATTTCGGCACAGTAACGGGCTAAGAAGTCAGCTGCCTCTTTGCCAAGTGACTTTTTAAGCTTAGAATGGCTAATATCAGCCTGATCAGGAGAAAGATCATAAACAAGGGACATCATGCCAACCGGAACACGATCTGAAAGAGATAATCCAAACCATTCACTAAGCAATTTATGATAATTAAGAACGCTGGCCTGGAAAATACACAATATCTCTCGAGGAACCTCGCTGAAAACCAGATGGACGGCCTCGTCTCTTAAATCGGCTATCCGTTCGATGTTGCGCCGTGAAGGGTTATTTTGATTTGGAAAAATCCGGTTCAGACAATCTCGTAAAGCGAGAGACCGCCTGGGTTTATTTTTCTGTTTTTTATAATAAATACTCTTTCGGTCCCCTGTATCATTAAGAATTTTAGCTTTGAGGAGAATTTCCCAGGCATTGCAAATAAGATAGCAGAAGGTCTCAAGACGGTATTGGATAGAAAGACGGTTAATGGTTTCTAATGAAAGAATGTATGCCTCTATGCTTTTTTCCACCAGCCGCCCTTTCAAACCGGGATTGCCGGGGTGTCCTTTCATAACTTATAATTCCCCCCCAAAGGCTTGGTCTAAAAGTGCAGGTATGACATGGCCAAGACCTATTACAACTTGGCGATGAATTTGTTTTACATTTTTAATGTAATTTACCAGTTGACTGAAGTTCTTTTGTATTTCAATTGGCGGAATTGGAACTTTTATATTAGGAAGTCTCGTAAAGCCTAATGGCTTGTTTCGACCAGCAGCCCCTGTTGAAGCTTTCCTTAAATCTTTCAAGCCAGAATCAGTAAGAAAATAATAACAAAGAAACTCTGCTGTCGCCAAATTTGGGTCGGGAAGACATGTAATGAAACGATGAGATCCAAAACGCCCTTTGTTCTCGGGTTGGACCACGGCAATAGCCCCTTCCCAAGCGAATACCTGAGAGATTAATAGATCCCCAACTTCAATATGAAAAAGGGGTTTTTTGCCAACATCTGAACCTTTTATTGCCACCTTATGGAATGTACCCCTACCAAAAGATCTGATACCTAATTCAGGATACCATTTGTCCGGTTTAATATCGACGTGTCGTCGGATAATTGGGGCAACTTCAGACATCTTCAAAAATCGGGCTTCTTTGCATATTTCTCCGGCGCGTCGCAAGAGGAGGGCGGTTTGATCCTCTTCTATCTTTTCAGATAGGAATTTTGCCTTTTTGACACGTGAGGCAACTTGTTCGATCTTTTTCACAATTCGCTGCTGCTCAGACAAGGGGGGTAACGGTATAGTTATTTCGAGAAATCGCTGGGGTTTGATTCTATTTTTACCCGTTGCACCACGTGATTTTTCCTCGCATCGACTCCAAAACGGTCTCCATTGTGTAATCCAGCGAAACCAAAGTGGGTCCAGCTTATTAAGATTTGGGGAAAAAGTGGGAAACTCTCCTGAGCCATATGTTCCGTCAAGTTCTGGAGTAATTACTGCAACGCTACCGTTTCGAGCCCATATCTTATTAATGATAATGTCATTCGTAGATATTCGAAATAGGCTTTTATATTTAGTGTTTGATCCTTTAATTGTCTCTCGTTCATATGCACCATTCCCCCAAAGCCTAACCCCTACCTGTCGGTAATATTTTTCAGGATTTACTTCCTCTCTCCGAACTATAGATGCCGCGAATTCACCAACTGGAACATCTGGCCACGGCATCTTCATTCCCCATTCTCCTCTTTGTTGTTCTGTGGGGCAAGAATTTCCTGAATCTCCTCCATTAATTCCATAATACGTTGTTCCTTGTCGGCAATGTCGGCTGCAATCATTGATGGACTGCGGTGCTCTAAAACAGCCTTTTCGTTAGGGTTGATCGCAGAGAGATCGTAATTCCTTGCGACGATATCTTCCACAGGTACGATCCATGACCGATCTGAAATGGATCTGGTTCTGGCCTTTTCCAGACAATCAGGAAGGTCGTTTTCTGGAATAGGCTTTTGAGCCTTAGAAAGGGAGAAACCGACAGCCTGAACATCATAATACCAGATTTCTTTGGTACCAACAGGATTGCCTGCTTGATCAAGCTCCCGGTTGAAGAAAAGCAGGTCAGTTTTTGGCCCGGTACCACTTGCAACCGCATTGGAAAAAACGCCAGTCGGAAGACTGACGATGGCCCAGAGATTGAAATCTTCGAGCAATTCTTTTTTAGTTTGAATGTAGGCGTTTTCACTTGTCTTGAAGAGAACTCCCTCATCAATGACCATTCCGACACGACCCCCGCGCTTTATTTTCTTCATAATATGTTGCAAAAATGTTATGGAAGTGGCTTTCGCTGGATAAGGGAAATTAGAGGTAACACTGTCGTGTTCGGTTCCACCAAAAGGAGGATTGGTAAGGATAACATCAAAACGGTCCTTTTCTGAAAACTTGCGGATATCATCTGCCAAGGTGTTCTTCCGAATAAGATTAACTGAAAAAACGCCATGTAAGATCATATTCATGCAACCTAAAAGATAAGGCAGCGGCTTTTTTTCTTGACCGAAAAAGGTGGTTTCCTGAAGATATTTTTCATGTTTGGGTAGAATGCGTTCACCAAGCCCGGAACGCATATGTTTGTATGCTTCCACAAGAAAACCTGCTGATCCCATAGCCGGATCATACACAGTTTTACCGATTTGGGGGTCAACCAGCGTGACTATGAATTCGATGATTGGCCGGGGCGTGTAGAATTCGCCACCCATACCGCCTTCCCGTCCAAGCTTGGCCAACATGGACTCATATAGATGGGAAAGGGTATGAATGTCTTCGGCGGTTTCAAACCTAATCTCCTGGATGGCGTCAATAGCATCGCGCAAAATAGCACCATCCTTGAGCATCTTGGAAGGAGCATCGGCAAATAGGCCTCGAATGACCGATCTGGCGCTGTTTCCCTTGAGGTCACGCAAATATGGAAAGAGTCTATCGGTAAGGAAGGCCAATAAGTCACGCCCGCTCAGTCGTCGAGCCGGGCTGGTCCAGGACGACCATTGATATTCCTGGGAGAGGATGGATTGGTATGTGTGACCTTCAAACTCGGCTTCGGCCTTGCGTTGATGTTCCAGTTCTTCGAGACATTTTAAAAATAGAAGCCAAGAGATCTGCTCCACATAATCAAGCAAACTGTTTGTATTATCATCCTGCCGGAGGATCTTGCAGGCTTTCCAAAATTGGGTATTAAGTATTTCACGGGACATGATTTAAGCCGCCTCTTTAAAATACAGTCGCGTTACCATTTCATCTATGGCTTCGCGCAATTCCTTTATGCCGCCAAATGGCATGGCCACTCGGCGAACATCGCTATTGAAAGGACTGAGCCGAAATACGTCTGGGTTGTCGGCCTCTTCGATACCGCCATAGCGGTATTTCTCAATCAAACCGAGCAGAATACTTCGAGCCTCATCGCTGAACGATTCAAAAAATTCTTTATGCAGGTTAAAAAGAGCATTGGCCCGTTCCTCGCAACTGTGTAGATCGGCACCGAAGGCAATGTGGGCCAGAAGATCAAAGGAATCGGCGTCAGGCCGCTTAAGGATCTCCCTTAAGATATCTATGTGAACCATACGGTCCTCAAGGGCGGTAAGGAGTTCTTCGCGGCGCTGTTTGCTTATCCATGCCGTTTGAAGCTCAATCATAGAGTGACAAGCGGCAAGAACCTCTTCACGAACTTTTTTCAGATAATCCTCGGGCGAAACCAGGTTGCCTTCTGCGTCTCGTTCCTCGTAAGTTTCATCTACCATACGAACATCAAGGCCGGTAATCTTGACCTTCCTCTGTGGCTTCTCCTGAACCGGCTTCAGGATAACCTCCAGTGAAATCGGCTTATCAGGATCAGTTGTCAATGTATTTTGCACTCGGTTATAGGTCGAAGCGGATATAACAAGGACAACCGACCCCTTACCGATTGCGGAGAAAAGAAACTGGCCATCAGGACCGGTATACTGATCAAGAATTTCATTGGGGCCGACCTGAAGGCAGACTCGGGCACCAAGGATTGGTTTGCCTGTTTTTTCACTGATAACCTTTCCGCCAACAATACAGGTAAATGGCGGCGCAGTTACAGCACCACCTGCCGGTGGATCTCCAGGCCTGTCCCAATCATCAAAAAGGCGGGAGGCGTTGGTATAGTCTATGACACGGAACCAAAACTTATCGGTGTCGGGGCAAAGCCGGGAGCCACGTCCGACAATTTGCTTAAACGAGACAACTGAGGCGACCGGTTTCATAAAAACTATGTTGCGCACACTGGGGGCGTCCACACCTGTGGTTAGTAAATCTACGGTTGTAGCTATGACCGGAACCTGTTTTTCCGAATCCTGAAAGCGCTCCAGCAAGGCCTTACCAGTGGCACCTTCTTCTGAAACAATACGAACTGCATAATCAGGCACATTGAGATCGGCATTGAAGCGGTTGAGTTCTGTCATAACCTGGAGGGCATGATCCATGTTGACGCAAAAGACCATGGTCTTTTCCATGCGGCCATATACACGTAAAAGTTTACTTAAATGCTCGGAGAGTTTGCGCACATGATCGGGCATAGTTATTTTGCGTTCAAATTCAGGCATATCATAACGATCCTGAACCTCTGCTTCCGGCGGAACCTCAATCTGAGCCCCCTGGGAAGTGGCGTCCTCAATAATTAAGCCATCCTGGGTGTAGTTGGTGATTGTCCGGTGTACCTTATAGGTGGCTAAGAACCCGTCATCAATACCTTGCCCGAGAGAGTAAATAAAGACGGGATCTTCAAAATATTTATAGGTATCGATGTTCTCTGTACGTTTGGGGGTGGCAGTCATGCCCAGTTGGACAGCCTTATCGAAGTGCTGCAGTATGGCATTCCATGTTCCAAAGCCGGAACGATGGCACTCATCTATAATAATAAAGTCAAAAAAATCACGAGGGTATTTTTGAAAAACACGACCACCGTCAACCCCTGAATACATGGCTTGATAGATACTAAAATAGACAGATCGGTTTTTCGGGGCTTGCCCTTCTGCAATGATATCACGCTCACCCTCGAAGGGCTCGAAGGTATTATAAGCTTGATCGCGGAGCACATTCCGGTCAGCCAGAAATAAAATACGAGGGTGCCGATTTTCCCCAGTGACATTCCATCGTGCCTGAAAAAGTTTCCAAGCGACCTGAAAGGCAATTATAGTTTTTCCGGTACCTGTTGCAAGGTTAATAAGAATCCGGGGGTGCCCTTTAAGAATTGCCTCTATGGTCCGGTTTATGGCAACTTCTTGATAGTAGCGGGGGGTCTTTCCGCCTTTGGAACAATAAGGAGTAAAGAGAGGATTGCCCGACCACCTATCGTCAAGAATTTGAGCGGCACAGAATCTTTTCCAGAGTTCATCCGGAGTGGGAAAGGCATCGAGGCTGCACTGGGTATTTGTTGTAAAATCCCATTCCTCAATCCCCTGGCCGTTGGTTGAATAGGCGAAGAGTAAGCCAAGAATCTGAGCATAATCTTTGGCCTGTTGGAGACCCGCTCCCGGTTCCAATTCTTCAGATTTGGCCTCCACAACGGCAATTGGAAAAGATTCTTCATACCGTAGGATGTAATCGGCCTTCTTCCCTTTTTGACGTTTGTGGCCGTCTCCAACCAGAATAATTTGTCCGTCTGTGAAATAATGCTGCTCTGCTATGCGCCATGTGGGATCGCCCCAGCTTGACTTCAAAAGAGCAGGTGTTATTAAGACCCTACAAGTATCAGCTTCGTTCATCATGGGAATGGAATTGACCTCCGACTAGGTAAAGGTTTTATCCTATAAGAAACTTAAAGCTGAATATGACAATATAAAACAGATTCAAAAAAGTCAATTTTAAAGGATAGTTAAAGTTCTATCCGGGGACGCAAAGGGGACGTCGGAGGGGCGCGGCGAGCAGCAGCCGCCCACCCTAAATGCAAAAATAAAACGAAGGCAAAGAGATCGAAATAGCAATAGAACCAGGGCAACGGAGGGAAAAACGGAGCTAAAAAAACCACACGGACAGGTAAAACCATTCTGAGCATAAGGCCCGGCGATAGGGCAACCAACCCCGTTTGGGCGGCCTGAGAGTCGCACCACCCGACGTCCCCCAAAGCAAGGAAGCGGTTTTGGGGGTTTTAAAGATTTTGGTTTTTGTTTTAATTGGTCTTGGGTTTTGGGTATTTCTAAAAGGGATTGGATGTAAGAAAAGGGGAGCCCCTTGGGGGGCGGACGGGCGGGTAATATCAAAGCATCTGACAACCGCTGAACAGGGGCGGGGGGATAAATGGGGATCTTCAACCGACTGTAGTTGTTGGGCTCCCTGAAGGGGCAAGGGGGGTCTTTGGGACCGGCAATGCAGGGCCAAGGGAAACGGGTTACCCGGCCACAGGCGAAGGGCCGGTGTTAGAGGCATTCCTCCCCCTTCTTAAAAAACAGGGAGGTGTAGCGATCCTTAAAGGCGGAAGTAGCCGGACGGTTCGGGGTTCAGGCCCCTAAATTGTCAAAAAACCGGCTTGGGTAGTTCTGCAATTTGGGGGACGGGTTCCCGGACGGACGAGCGCACCCGCCAGCCACAAAGGAGGGGGTTTAAGGGGGAGGAATGACGGAGCCGGGTTCGTTTCCCGTAGTGCCCGTGCGTTTGCCAGACCAGATAAAAAAGCGGTTTGGGCCGTGGTGAGAGCGGGAGCCGGGGACCAGACTGCCAACCGCCTGGCTTTTTAGGTTTTGGTTTTGAACCCCAATGCCGGATTGTCGGGGCGGGGGCGCGTCTTGCCCCAAATAGTTACGTCACCCGCTATGCTAAACCGCCGCAAGTCTCGCCCTCGAACCTACCTTAAGCACCCCCTGGGGGGAAGGGGGGACCGGCCTCCTAAATTAGTAGCGGTCCCGGGATATCCGCCAAGTCCCAAACTGGCACGAATATCTGCAAAGGGAGTCTCCCGGCTTTCCGGTAAAAATAAAGAACTGACGCCGGGAAGGAAGGGGCCGGCCAAACCAGCGGCGGCAACGGAGGGACCGCCTTCCGCTTTTCTTTCTTAGAAGGTTTTAATAGCCCCGGTCCATCGACCTTGACGTTTCTCTGAACGGTTTTACCAGAGAGACGTGAGGGTTGATGGACGCTTTTGGGGCTTTCCTGAAATGAAGGTTGCTCCATCCAAATCAATTCCCCCACCTTACGGCTCTCAGATCTCCGGCAAGGTATTTCTGACGGAGATGTGAGTGCCGTGAGGTTAAAGGGGGAACTCAAAGGTTTTAAATAAGACGACCCTTTCATCTTTCCGACCGAAAGAGAGGAATGTTGAAAGGGGATTCCTTATAGAAGTCCCCCAGGCGTTCGGTCGGCATCTTTGACGGAATGCCGAGGGGGGATTTAGGGGGGCCGCCTTTAAATAAAGACGAAATGCAAGGCGGATGACAAACGATTTATTTTGGCGGCCGACTTGCTTACCGATTTCAACTAAAGCTGAATAATAAAGGAACCTAAAACGAATGATTACCGTTTGAAAGTGAACGTGATGTCATTGATTTCTGGTTCGCGTCTGCTACATTAGACCTTTAGTACTCGGGATCCCTTAATGGCTTGCCTCATTGATTTTATCGTAAACCTGGGCAAGTTCTTCGGCTTTTTCTTCACAATTCGTGTTTGCGAGGAGACTCGTCACTAATAAGCGTAACGAATGTAAGTACCATCGAGAAAGACTTGTTAAGTTTTTAGGGTCCAAAAAACCCAGAACGGCATTTGATATCACTTGATGTGCAGTCTTGTTGGCAGCCTTAGCCGCCTCCACTAATCCATCTCGAATATCCTCGTCCCCCTGCCAGGCCGGCCCATATGATTTATCAAAGCCCCACTCAAGGGCAGAGCTGACAACGGTCTCATAGTCGTTCGGTGTCTCGAAACGCGATAATCTAACCAAGAGCGCTATAAATTGAGCTGTCGCAGTTAGTAAATCCGGTTTATTGATCCTCAAAAGATCCTTAAGCCGATTAACAAGTAGAAGACGCTGGCCGCGCGGACGGGCAGCGAATTCCTCGGCTGAAAGTTGTCGTAAAGCCGCAATTAATTCATGGAGCCTTGCATCAGTTAAAAGAGTAGATAGGGGAACGTCGGTCCTAAACGCAGACCGCAGGCGCTTTATGAACTCACTTGCTGATGGAATTCGCGAAAGCCGGTCCTGCACGAGACAATCCTTTATCAAGTTGTCGACGGCTGGCGGAATGGCCTCGTTAGCGTCGGACAGAGCTTGGTAGGCGCCCGGACGAGGTAGATGACCACATAAAGTCTCATAGAGGGTAATCCCTATAGACCATAAGTCAGATCGTCCATCCAAGGTTTCGCCATTCGCTTGCTCTGGAGACATATAGGCAGGGGTCCCTATCACATACCCACTCTTCGTAAGCTTTTTTACGTCGTCAGCAGTAAGTGCAATTCCAAAATCGACAAGCGTGGCATTCTCTTCATTTGGAGAGATGATGATATTGTCTGGCTTCACGTCACGGTGAATTATTCCTTGGAAATGCGCATGCTCAAGTGCAGCAGCGACCTGCGTAAACCAGCGCCGTGCTTTATCCATTGTTGGGATAACGGGTGCGGCGATCATCTCCCGGAGAGGCTTGCCCTCGACGAAGGCGAAAAAGATACGCATCTTGTCGGGGCCAAATTCCACGTCATAAATTGCGGGAATATTCGGATGGTTCATCCTGGCAAGCGCCTTTGCCTCGCGACGAAACCGTTCCTTTGCATCATCATCAAGCATACGCAACTCTTTTACTGCGACAAACCGATCTAATTCTTTATCGCGGTATTTGGATATTTTTCCAAATCCACCCTCCCCATGAACATCATCTATTGTTTCGTAACGGTCCTTCATCATACCCTCCCTTGTAAGGCAGGAAAATTATTTAACAGTTTTCTGGACAATACCAGAAAGTTTCAGCATGGTCAATGAAACAGACAACACACTTCATAAGTAACTTTTTATATCGACGATTATGATTTTAACCCTTGTATTTTTTCAAAACTGAAATTTAAGGGGGAAGCTTTCAGAACCCACTCCAATATTTATTCAGATATATCTGTATCCTCTACCCAGGGAGGGCCAGAGATGGTGCACGGGAGTCTCCTCGGTGCAGTGAATCAAAATGCTTTTTCCGGCCCCCCAGTGTTGCCGGGCAAATTTTAAAAACACGGTGAAAAGGTCAGGCATTAATAAGGGGGGATCAGGGAGAGCTGATTTAAATATTGACAAACTGCATATCGGATGAAGAGCGTCTTAATTTGGGGACCACCTTGCCTACCGCTTTTGTACTACGAGCCTCCAATGTTTGAATAAAATAAGAAAGCCACTACCTATACTGATAGTGGCTTTTGCCCCCACTGTGTTGCGCCTGCACAGGCGACTTTTGTTTTTTCTTCCTCCGGTCGCGGGCAGACAGTTGGCATAAAACAAGCGCCGCTCATGGGGCATGGGTTTCTCGCCGATTTTACGGCGTCCGCCTTCGGAGAGGAGGCAAAATGTGTAGCAAAAGCATCACCTCCAATCCTATAATTTATGATAACAACTAAAAGAGTAAAAAACAAGCTTTAAATAACGTTTGAACTTATTCGTTATTATACCATACAAGGTTTTAAAATAAAAAATGCTTCAGAATCTACCCCAATTTTGACCTAAGTAAATCTGGAGACCCTGGCCTGGGAGATAATTTGGATACAAATTAAAAAACTCCTGCCAAGCCTCCCAATAACCTTCGGTAGGAAGGGCTCCCACCACCTTGGAAAGGAATAGGAGGGCCAGGGAAGGGGCACGGGAATCTCCCCGGTTGCAATGGATCAGAAGATTTTTCCCGGCCTCCCAATGCTGTTGGGCGAATCTCAAAAACTCAGTGAAAAGAGGCGGCATGAATAACGGCTCGGAAGGGTCGATCATGTTCAGGTATAGATTGTCTGGGCGCTCAAGAACCAAGTAATTTGGGTGGTGGCCGGGGAGGCTCCCCTGATAACCCACGGCCTTTTGGTGGCATGGGGTCTTGCAGGCGTGGACAACGGCCCAACCCTCCTTCTGGTGGCAGCAATCTTGAATAGATCCAATGAATAATCGATCATGAATCTTGACCATTTAAGACCTCTTAAAATGATGAGCTAAAATGAGACCAAAAATTAATTAACTATTTAAAAATATAGAATAAATAATACATGAAATTTACTGAAATGTAAAGGAAGTAAGGAGGATTAAGGAAGTCTTTGAAAGGCTTGTTTTAAAAAAGATTCTTTTTTGCCAGTGCAGCCTTATTGCAGCAAATACCTAAAAACTACTAATTTTTATAAAAATAAATTAACAAATAACTTATTGATATTATTGATGGAGCCGGCGATGGGATTTGAAC
>Ga0233425_10009379_pt1 | contig 12462 bp, 8 predicted proteins | sample Watercolumn_Towu_2_FD_181712 | JGI IMG/M metagenome (GOLD analysis project Ga0233425, IMG submission 181712) | Freshwater microbial communities from Lake Towuti, South Sulawesi, Indonesia - Watercolumn_Towuti2014_140_MG | ecosystem: Environmental > Aquatic > Freshwater > Lake | place: Indonesia...
CACATGAATACCCGGCGGCTCGCGCGCCAGCGACCGCCGACATCACGGGCGCCACCTTCGCCCTTCAGGATCATTTCGGGCAGGCGCTCGATCGGTATGTTGGCGAGGGCGCCCACGACCAGCCCGGCGGCCGCCATCACCGCGAGCACGATCAGCCCTCGCCTCTCGCGTCTCGCTGCAGCTCGTAGAGCAGGTTGATCGCCTGCAGGGGCGTCATCGCCGAGACGTCGAGGTCAGCGAGGCGCTCGACGAGCGCCGATCCCGGCTGCAGCATGGGGAGCTGCGCGCCCTCGGCGATCCGCGGCCTGTTTGGCCGCTTGCCCGCCGCACCCGGCCGTCCGGCCGCTTCGCCACCCGCGCCGGCTCCCGGTCCGCCCCCGGCGCCCTGCCCGGCCCCGTCGCGCCCCTCGAGCTGCGCCAGCAGCTCCCAGGCGCGGTTGATGACCGGGTGGGGGAGTCCGGCCAGGCGGCCAACGTGCACGCCGTAGCTGCGATCGGCGCCGCCGGGCAGTATCCGGTGCAGGAAGACCACTTCGCCGTTCTCTTCGGCGACAGCCACCTGGTAGTTGACCGCTCGGGGCAGATACTCGGTCAGGCTCGTCATCTCGTGGTAGTGCGTGGCAAAGAGCGTCTTGCACCCCAGGCGGGGGCTCGAATGAATGTGCTCGGCGACCGACCGGGCGATCGCCAGGCCGTCGTAGGTGCTCGTCCCCCGCCCGATCTCGTCTAGCACGACAAGCGAGCGGCGAGTCGCCTGGTTCAGGATCGCGGCCGTCTCCTCCATCTCGACCAGGAACGTCGACCGGCCGCGGGCGATCTCGTCCATCGAGCCGCAGCGCGTGAAGATGCGGTCGACCAGCCCGACTCGGGCGGAGTCGGCCGGGACGTGGCTCCCGATCTGGGCCAGCAGCACGATCACGGCAACCTGCCGTATGTACGTCGACTTCCCCGACATGTTCGGGCCGGTGATCACGGCCACCTGCGCGGACGACGACGAAAGCTCGGTGTCGTTCGGCACGAAGCGACCGGGGCCCAGGGCGGCTTCGACCACCGGGTGCCGCCCCGCCCTGATGACGATGGCATCGCCCTCGTCGAGCTCCGGCTGCGCCCAGCCGCTCGCCACGGCCTGATCGGCGAGACCGGACAACGCATCGATCTCACCCAGGGCGCGCGCCGTCTCGAGGACCGCCTCGGCATGGGTCGCGACACCGGTGCAGACACGACGGAACACGCTGCGTTCGAGCTCCGAGAGCCGCTCCCGCGCGTTCAGGACCCGCGATTCGTAGTCCTTGAGGGCTGGCGTCACGAATCGCTCGGCGTTGACGAGGGTCTGCCGCCGCTCGAAGTCCGCGGGCACACTGGCCAGGTTCGCCTTCGAGACCTCGATGTAGTAGCCGAACACGCGGTTGTATCCGACCTTCAGCGACCTCACGCCCGTGCGCACGCGTGCGTCCTCTTCAATCGACGCGATATTCGAGCGAGCATCGGCCGCGAGGGCACGGACCTCGTCGAGCTCGGGGTCGAACCCGGGCCGGACTGCGTGCCCCTCGCCGACCGCGGTCGACGGGTCGTCCTCGATCGCCGCCTGCACCAGGCCGACCACGGCATCGTGCTCGTGAATCGTGCCCGCGGGAAGGGCCGGGAAGCCGGAGGCGATGGCGGCGCGGACGGCAGGCGCCCGGGCCAGGCCGCGGGCGAGAGCGTTCAGGTCCCGGGGCGAGGCGGCGAACGTGCGGACGCGGTTCATGAGCCGCTCGAGGTCGGGGACCTGGGCGAGGGCGTCGCGGACGGCGAGGCGCGCCGGGCTGTTCTCGAAGAGCCAGCGCACCGCGGCCTGGCGGGACCGCAGCGGGCCGAGTCGGCGGAGCGGGCGCGCGAGCCAGCTGCGGAGCAGTCGCCCGCCCATGGCGGTGCGGGTGCGGTCGATCGTCGAGAGCAGGGTCGGCGCGCCGGCACGGCCGCCGAGCGGCTCGAACACCTCCAGGTCGCGCACCGCCCGGCGATCGAGCCCCATGTGATCGCCCGGGCTCAGGGTCGATATCCCGGTGATCTGCGGGAGCTCGCCACGCTGCGTCTCGGTCAGGAAGTCCAGCACGGCCGCAGCCGCGACCACAGCGAGGGGCTCGTCCTCGCAGCCGTACGCCTCGAGTGAGGCCACCCGGAAGTGCCGCTCCAGCTGCTCCGCCGCCCGGCGAGCGTCGCGGGGCCGGTCGTCGAGCCGGCGCAGCACCCGGCCCGTGGCATCCTCCCCCTTCAGCAGCTCCTCGGCGCGCCGGTCCGCCAGTACCTCGGCGGGCGCCACCCTAGCCAATTCGTCGCGCAGGTCGCGCGCAGGGAGCTCGCACACGACGAACTGCCCCGTCGTGATGTCGGCATAGGCGAATCCGGCCATGCGGTCGTCGGCGACCGCCGCCGCCAGGTAGTTGTTCCTGCGCTCGTCGAGCAGCCCGGGTTCCAGGACCGTCCCCGGCGTAACGATCCGCACGACGGCCCGATCGACGATCCCACGCGACTCCGCAGGGTCGCTCGTCTGCTCGGCGATGGCGATCTTGAGGCCGGACCCGACCAGCCGGGCCAGGTAGGAGTCGATCGACTGGTGAGGTATTCCGGCAAGAGGGGCGCGCTGGCCGTTCCCCACGTCTCGGGCGGTGAGCGCTATGTCGAGCACCCTGGCGAGCACGCGGGCGTCGTCGTCGAACGCCTCGAAAAAGTCGCCCATCCGGACGAGCAGTAGCGCGTCGGGGTGCTGGCGCTTGAGTTCGAGGTACTGGCGGCGGCCTGGCGGAGGGCCCGAAGCTCTGGGCATTCCGCCGCGAATTCTAGCGGCCTGGGCCTCGCATCACGGGTACCGGACGATCATCGAGTCGGTGGCGTCCCACCGGAACTCCTTGAAGCGCGACCCGGGGGCCACCTCGAACACGAGCATGCCCGAGACCTGCTGCCCCGCCCCCAGGCTCACGGTGGTCCAGAGGGGGACGAACCCGGCGTACGAATAGCGGGGATCGATCCGGTCGACGCCCTGGCTGCGCAGGACGGTATCGATCGGCCGCACGGTTTCGCCGGCCTCGGTCAGCATCGACGCCGCGTTCTGGTCGATGACCACGACGACGTCGTTCGACTGCTGATTGATCAGCGTGACCTGGACGACGGCGAGGCGGCGGTCATCGGTCGATGGCGAGATCGCGAAGCTGGACAGGTTCCCCGTGATGTCGAGGTTCTGGAAGTGGAGGACCGGCACGACCGCCGGCTCCGTAACGCGCATGTAGAGGATGCGGCCTGGCACATACAGTGGATCGCCCTGGACCGGGTTGATGATGATGAGCGGGATGAGGGCCGCGGCCGCGATCGCAGACAGTGCGGCGAACCCGGCCAGGACCCACGGAAAGGCTTCTTGCGGCGGGTGGAGCTGCTCGCGCGCCACGACCACGCCGCCGGGCCCGACCTGGACGACTTCCTCTCCCGGCCGGCCGCGGAAACCGCTGGCGGGCCGGTACGTGATCCGGACCCGGATGACGTCGCCGACGTGCTCGCTGCCGGCGACCGAATGCTCCAGTTCTCGCTTACCCCAGCGCCCGTAGGGAGTGCGATTGGCCCTGGCGTACGCGAGGGCGCCTTCCTCTGCAGGCGTCAGCCGCGGCGCGGCAGGCGCGGCCGAACCTGGCGTGGAGTCCGGGCCCGGCGCCCCGGGCAACGGTCCTGGCATGGTCTGCGAGCCCTGAGTCATTCCTGGATTCCTAGTTGCACCTTGCGAGGGCAGGCATCGCCCTCAGCTGTTTTACGACGCCCGGCAGCGCCGAGATCACCGCGGCGACTTCCGCCTCGGTTGTCGTGTGGCCCAGCGTCAGCCGGAGGCTGCCGACCGCCAGGTCGGCGTCCAGGCCTATTGCGAGCAGCACGTGCGAGGGCTCGACCGAGGCCGAGCTGCAGGCGCTTCCGCTGGAGGCGCAGATGCCGCGCTGGTCGAGGCCTATGAGCAGCGGCTCGGCCTCGATCCCCTCGAACGACACATTGACGTTGTTGGGGAGGCGGGCGGTCATCCCGGCGTTCACCCGCACCCCGGGAACACGTTCGACTATGCCTTCGAGCAGCATGTCGCGGAGACGCCTGACCCGCTCGGCCGCTTCCGGCCGTTCACGCTCCGCAAGCTCGAGGGCCACGCCCAGCCCGACGATTCCAGGGACGTTCTCCGTCCCCGACCGCCGGAGCCGCTCCTGCCCGCCCCCTGCCAGCAACGGCTCGAGCGGCGTCCCCCTGCGCACATACAGGGCGCCCGTGCCCTTCGGTCCGTGGAACTTGTGCCCCGACAGGCTGAGGAGGTCGACGTCGAGCGAGGCTACGTCGAGGCTGAGCCAGCCGGCACCCTGGACCGCGTCTGTGTGTACGACCGTCGTACGCCCGAGCTCGGCAGCGCGGGCATGGACCCGGCGGCCGATCGCCCCGATGTCCTGCACCGAGCCGACCTCGTTGTTGGCCAGCATGATCGACACGAGGATGGTCCGCTCGTTCATGGCCGCTGCGACCGCCTCGGGCGACACGAGCCCCTCGTTGCTCACCGGCAGATAGGTGACGCTGTAGCCCTGCCGCTCGAGCTGCTCACAGCTGTGGAGCACGGCGTGGTGCTCGAAGGCGGTCGTCACGATGTGGTTGCCGGCGGTGCGCAGCGCGTCGGCGACCCCCTTGATCGCCATGTTGTCCGACTCGGTCCCGCCGCTGGTGAACACGACCTCGCTCGTGCGGCAGTTGAGCACGCCCGCGACGCGCTCGCGAGCCTCGTCGACGGCGTTCCGACTCTCCCCGGCCAGGGCGTAGAGGCTCGACGGGTTGCCGAAGCGCTCCGAGAAGTAGGGCCGCATCGCGTCGAACGCTTCCCGCCGCAGGGGCGTGGTGGCCGCGTGGTCCAGATAGATGAAATCGTTCGCCATCGAAGGGGATTTCGATTCTACACAACTGGTACCATACCCATTTTGCAATCTGGAGAACGAGGCGCGGCGTATCGACTGTGGCGATGATCCAGCTCGAACACATGAGCAAGATGTACGGCGACTTCCCGGCCGTCATCGACGTTTCGCTCCAGATCCAGAAGGGTGAGATCGTCGGCTTCCTGGGCCCCAACGGCGCGGGGAAGACGACGACGATGCGGGTCCTGACGGGGTTCACCCCGCCGACCGAGGGCACGGCCAGCATCGCCGGCTACGACGTCGTCGCGCACTCGCTGGAGGCCCGCCGGCACATCGGATACCTGCCGGAGACCGTGCCGTTGTACCTCGACATGACGGTGACCGACTACCTGACGTTCATGGGACGCATCCGGGGCATGAACGACGACTGGATCGCCAAGCGCCTGCCGGTCGTGATCGACCGCGTGAAGATCGACTTCTACAGGGACACGCACATCCAGAAGCTGTCCAAAGGCTTTCGTCAGAGGGTCGGCATCGCCCAGGCGATCCTCCACGAGCCCGAGGTCCTGATCCTCGACGAGCCGACCATCGGGATCGACCCGGTCCAGGTGGTCGAGACGCGGAGCCTGATCTCCGAGCTGGCGGGCGACCACACGCTGATCCTCAGCTCGCACATCCTTCCCGAGGTAAGCGCTATCTGCAAGCGGGTGCTCGTCATCCATGAGGGCAGGATCGTCGCCGACGACGAACCGCGGAACCTATCCGACAAGCTGCAGCACACCGAGCGGATCCAGCTTGCGGTCAGGGGCGCCGACACGACAGACGTGGTCGGCGCGCTGCGGGCGCTGTCGATGGTGGTCGACGTACGCAACGACACATCCGCGGAAGCGCGGCGCATCGGGGCCGACGGCGCGGTCAGCTTCGTGGTCGACGCACGGCCGGGCCTGCACGCGGTCGAGCAGGTCGCCAGGACGGTCATCGGCAAGGGCTGGGGCCTCGTGAACCTGCACCCGCTGCCGCTCACACTCGAGGAGATCTTCCTACAGCTCACGACCCGGGAGGACCTCGGAAACTAGCCGATGCGCACGTCCCTCCTGAACATCCGGCACGTCGCCCTCAAGGAGATCCGGACCTACTTCTCCTCGCCCATGGCATACGTGGTCGCCGCGGCGTTTCTGGCGATCACGGGCTTCTTCTTCGTCGCCTCCGTTTCCGACGCCTTCTCCGAGGCGAGCATCCGCGGGTTCGCGGCGGGCGCCATCTTCTTCATGATCTTCCTGTCGCCCGCGCTCACAATGCGCCTGCTCTCGGAGGAGCAGAAGCTCGGCACGCTGGAGCTCCTGCTCACGTCGCCACTGCGTGAGATCGAGATCGTGCTCGGCAAGTTCATCGCCGCCTTCGTGATGCTCTCGATCATGCTGGCAGGCACGCTCTACTACGTCGTCGTGCTCTTCATCTATGGCGTCCCCGACATAGGCCCGCTGCTCACGGGCTACCTGGGGCTCCTGCTCTACGGCGCCGCCACGCTCGCGGTCGGCCTGATGGCATCGGCCGTGACGCCGAACCAGCTAGTCGCCCTGGTCGTCGGCGCCGGCGTCCTGACCGCGTTCACGGTCATCGACTTCGTCAGCCAGCGCGTGAGCGGGGTTGCCGCCCAGGTGGTCGACGGGTTCCAGCTCGGCAGCTCCTTCTCCACCGCCGACCCCAAGAGCTTCGGGGTCGCCGAGGGCGGCCACTTCGCCGACTTCGCCCGGGGCGTCCTTTCGCCGGGCGACATTGCGTACTACATATCGCTCACCGTCGTATTCCTGTTCCTGACGGTGATGCTGCTTGAAGTCCGGAGGTGGCGTTAGCAAGCGATGGCAACGGAGGGCCGGCGGCAGCGCCGGCGTGCCCGGCGGCCGGACCAGGAGCAGCCCGAGAAGCGCCGGATGACCGACCTGCTCCGCGCCAATGCCGGAGCGATCCGCCAGTTCCTGCTGGTGAGCGGCGGCGGCGCGTTCGCGTTCGGCGCAGTTCTCTGGATCTTCGTGCGCGATCTGGCCGGCGCCGCCGAGATCGTGATGTTGATCGGCGTCGCGATCCTGCTGGTCGATGCGGTGATCTCGTGGCGGGTTGTCGGCCGGGCCCTGTTCGGCAGGCGAGGCCGCTACGGCGTCAACACGCTGATCATCGTGCTCGCCTTCGTCGCGATCGCGGTCGTCGGCAACTTCTTCCTCTGGTGGCTCTCCAACCGGCCGAACCCGCCTGGGTGGGTCCGCATCGATACGACCGCGACCAAGCAGTTCCTGCTGTCGGACCAGGCGCAGGCGGTCCTCGAAAACATGAGCGAACCGGTGCGGGCGTCCGTGTTCTGGGTGACCACGCGGCCTGAGGCCGCGGCGGCGTGGCAGCGCACCAGCGACCTCCTGTCCGAGTTCAGGCGTCGCTCACGGGGGAAGTTCGAGTTCAAACTGGTCGATCCCGAGTTCGAGCCGAACGTGGCGGCGTCGTTCGGCGTGACCCAGCACCCGGCGATCGCGCTCGAGGGGCTCGACAGCCGCCGCACGCAGATCGTCACGAGCGCCGCGCCCGGCAACCCGACGGTCGCCTTCGGCGAGCAGGAGATCACGACGGGCCTGCTGGTCGTCAACCGTGTGAAGCAGAAGCAGGTCTTCTTTGTGACCGGTCACGGGGAGCGCGAGATCACGAATAGGGCGGATGCGCGCGAGGCGTTCTCCCGCTCGGCCGACGCCCTGGTCAGGGACAACTACGCGGTCGCCTCGATCACGCTCCAGGAGCTCGGGCCGGTCGTGTTCGCCGACGACCCGCTGGCGGAGGCGAACTTCCCGGCGGCGCTCGTGTTCGCCGGTCCGGAGAACGACCTCCTCGAGGGCGAGAAGGCGATCCTCGCCGAATACCTGCGCCTGGGCGGGAGCGTGCTGTTCATGTTCGAGCCCGACCCGCCGGCCGGGTTCCACGAGATCGCCGGGCAATACGGACTTACGATCGGCCGGCACGGCCTCGTCGATACGGCAAGCTTCGTCGCGCCGAACCCGTTCTTCCTCCAGGTCAAGAAGTCGAACCAGCAGTTCTCGCCGACGCATCCCATAACGACGCCGATCGACGTGGCCTATATGCCCGGAACGGCCTTCATCGGCCGCACGGTAAACGAAGAGACCGTCCCGCTGACGGAAACCGGCCAGCCGGTCGTCGTTCACGAGGTCCTCGCGACGACCACCCTGAACAGCTGGGAGGAGTCCGACCCGGAAAACATCGGCTTCGACGTTGGTTCGGACCAGCAGGGCCCCTTGCCGATCGCGGTCGCCGCGCAGGCGGTCGCGCCGCTGGGCGGGGTGCCGATCAAGAAGGAGGACGGCTCGCTCGTGACGACCAACATCGTGGTCGTTGGCGATGCCGACTTCGCAAGCAACTCCTTCTTCTCGTCGGCCAAGAACGGGGACATGCTCGCAAACTCTGTCAACTGGCTGGTCCGCGACTACGAGCTGATCTCGATCCGGCCGAAGACGAAGGTCTTCCGCGAGCTCGTTCTCACGACACGCGAGCGCGACTTTGTGCGCTGGACCGGCTGGCTCCTGATGCCCGTGCTGATCGGCGGCACCGGAGTATTCGTCTACTGGCGGCGCCGCTAGATGAGCCTCCGGATCTCGCTGGTCCTGATAATCCTGGTCTCCTACGTCGGCATCGCGACCGCGTGGTTCATCAAGAACCCTCCCTTCGCGAGCGGGGACGAGGACGACCTGCCGTTCTTCTACACGCTGTCTCCGGACGACATCCGGAAGATCACCGTCAAGTCCGCCGGCAGGTCGGAGACGTTCACCGCGACCTTCACGGAGGACGGCGGCAGCGTCTGGTACTTCGAGGAGCCGGCCGACATCCCGGTCAACTTCGACAGGTGGGGCGGCATCACGTTCCTGCTCGGCGGGCCCAAGACCCAGCGGGTCATCGCCGAGTCGTTCGACGACCCCGTGCGCTACGGGTTCGACAAACCGACCGTTGAGATTTCACTGACGCTGCGGGACGGCAGTCAGCGCGCCCTCAAGCTGGGGTCGGCGACGCCCGACGGGGCCGCGCACTACGCGCAGATGCAGGGCTTCCCACAGCTCGTGCTGGTGGACCAGACGTGGGGCGAGGTGCTCGCCAGGCTCGTGAACGAGCCTCCGCTTCCGCTCTGGTACTACACGTTCGACGTGGCCAAGGCGTACGAGGTGGTCTTCTACGTCGATAACGACGTCGTCCGCGCCGTCTCGCGCGCCGAAGAGGACTCGCCGTGGGTCCTCTGCGACCTACCGATCGTCGGAAACCCCTGCAACGGGACCGGGACGGCCGACGCCGCCCGCATCAACGAGGTCCTGGAGGTCATCGCCCACCCGCAGTTCACGAGGGTGGAGAAGGTGGCCCGCACGATCGAAGAAGCCAAGCACCCCGACTACGGGCTGGACCTTGCGGCGCCCTACCTGACGATTCGCATCGAGAACGTGAGACCCAACGGCGTCACCGAGGTGACCCTGACGTCGCTGACACTCGGCAAGCTCACGCCCGACGGCAACGAGATGTACGTGCTCGCCAACGAGCAGCCCACGGTCGCGCGGGTCCAGGCCGGCTGGGGAACGAGGGTGAAGTCGATCTTCGACGAGGACCTCACGCCCCGGAGTTAATGCTTTCTGACCGTCGGCCGCGGTCAGCGGGGTAGAATCCGCCGCCATGTACGGCGAGCTGATCTCGGTCGGCCATGAGCTCCTGATGGGCGAGATCGTCGACACGAACTCGTCGTACCTCGCCCAGCGGCTCATCGAGGCAGGGGTTACGCCCCGCTATGCCTGCCAGGTCGGCGACGATCTCGGGCACCTCGTCGAGGCCTTCGCGCGCGCACACGAGCGTTCTGACATAGTCGTGTCGACCGGCGGCCTGGGGCCGACCTCAGACGACCTCACTCGCGAGGCCGTCGCAAGCGTCATGGCTGAGGAGATGAAGGTCGACCCCGCCAGCCTGACGTGGTTGGAAGGGGTGTTCCGGCAGCGCGGGATCGCGATGCCAAAGACGAACATCAAGCAGGCGACGCTCATCCCGTCGGCGAAGCCGGTCCCGAACCCGACCGGCACGGCGCCGGGCTGGTGGGTCGAGCGAGGGGGACGGCACATCATCCTGCTTCCGGGCCCGCCCCGCGAGATCCAGCTGATGTGGGAAGGCCACGTCGGACCCCGGCTGGCGCAGGTCGCGGGCGGTGGGGTCGTAGCGACCAGGACGATCAAGACTTTCGGGATCACCGAGGGCGGCATCGACGAGATGCTGACGCACCTGTTCGGCCGGCCCAACCCCTACCTGGGCATCTACGCACGCCCCGACGGGATCCATCTTCGCCTGATCGCGCGCGCGCCGACCCGTGAGGCGGCCGAGGGTCTGATGGCGCCGATCGATGCCGAGATCCGAGAAATCCTCGGCGGAGCGGTGTGGGGCTTCGATAACGACTCACCGGCCTCGCGGGCGGCTACGCTCCTGCACGAGGCGGGACGGACCGTGGCGGTCGTCGAGGGTTTCACGGCGGGCCAGGTCGCCGCCGCCCTGGCGCCTCGCGCCGCGCCCGAGTCGTTCCTCGGCGGCTTCGTTCTCGGCCGCGGCCACTCCCCCGCAAACGGGCCGTTTGCGCCCTACCTCGGAAGCGGCGAGACCGAGGCCGCCGGGCTGGCGCGGGCGGTCCGCGGGCTGACCGGCGCCGACTGGGGCATCGGCGTCACCGTCTCGGGGGCGTCGACCGGAGCCGGCATGTCGGCCGGTACCCCGAGCGAGGGCTATCACATCGCATTCGCGACCGAGGGCACCGAGCGGGTGGTGCGTGGCCGCTCGATGCCCTCGCTTGAAGTGGCGATGCAGCGTGGCGCTGCCCAGGCTCTGATCGAACTGGTGATGCTGCTCCGGCGCTAGCCTTTGTCTAGTCCCCTGCCGGCGCGGGCGACGGTGCGGGACCTTCGGCCGGCGGCTCCGGGTTCCGCCGCTTCAGCTCGGCGCTCGCGTGCTCCACGGCCTGCGCCGCGTGCCCGGGTGCCTGTGCCGGCGCTTGTCCCACGGTGGGTTCGGTCGGCTGCGGCCGTCCGGGGATGTAGCCCGGCATCACGCGCCTAACTGGCGGCGTGGTCGGCCACGGCGCAGCGGACGGCCTACCGTGCGGCTCGGCCTCGGCCTGGCCCGGGAACTGCTCGCGACGCCTGCGGTCCATGGCGTAGGTCATCAGGCGCCCGGCGATGCCCAGCCAGGTCCCGGGATCCATGCGGACTCGGTCGCCCGCAGGCCTGCCGTTGACGCGCAGGTTCTGGTTCTTGCCGGGATACCTGAGCTCGACGCCGTGCCGCCCGAAGACGAATGCGCCGCTGTTTACCGGCAGACCGGGCACCTCGGCGCACGCCACGATGTTGCGTGACAGGAGGCGTCGTCGCAGCGACGGCCGGACCATCGAGAAGTCGTACAGCATCCTGCCCTTGTCGTCGTACAGGTACCCCGACGGCGTGGCCTTGCGGGCGTTGAACAGGAGTGCCAGGGCGAGGAGCAGCGCGAGAGCGCCGGCGGCCGACGCCCCGTAGACCCACATCGGAGTGCCTGGCGGGGGCGGCGGCGGAAGTATCTCTATCGAGGCCGGGTTGCCGGAGGCGGACGCCGTGAAGACCCGGCCGAGATGCGTGACGTTCAGCGTCGCCGCTACGGCGTGGCTGCCACTGGAGGCCGGCGAAGCGACGACCGAGAAGCGCCAGGCCCTGCCATCAGGCAGTGGGTCGATGGCGACCAGCCTGGAGGCGACCGATGCCCCGTCCTGGGTCCGGACCTTGACCGAAAGGTCGGCGGCGCGCACCGGGTATGGGTACGTTCCGACCGCGACCTGTATCCGGGAGATCGTGGCCTCGGCGCCCTGCTCGACCGGCTGGACGGTGAGGGGGGTTATCGACACGGCCGGGAACTGCTCGACCTGGTACGCCCCGTTCGCCGTAAGGACGGCGCCGTAGTTGGCCCAGGAGAGCCGCAGCCCGACGTCGTTGATCGACTGCGCCGCGCCTGCGGGCAGTGCGACCGTGAACACGCCGTCGCCGGCTGCACGGTCGGCCAGGCGTCCGTCGTCTGCGAGCCTGTAGACGACCGCCTTGCCGTCAGCGCCGCGGACCGTGGCCTCGATGGTCGCGCCCGGCAGCGCCACAGGCCTGCCATCGATCGACGCTGCGGCCGTCAGCATTCCGGGCTCGCCGGCCGGGATCGGCGGCTGCGGCACCAAGCCGAGTCGCAGCGGGTTGTCGATCTTCACCGCGGCGCGGACCTCGCTTCCGGCCCCGGCGGCCCGCAGCGTCCACATGCCGGCCTCGGGGGCATCGACCGTCATCGTCACCGCCGATGGCGTCTCGAACACGTCGACCGCGGGGTTGTTCACGGCGTTCGACATCGCGCCCCGCGGGTCGAACAGTTCGAACGTCGCCTCCGGCGACATCCGGAGGAACGTGACCGTGATACGGCTGCTGCGCGGGGCCACTTCGATCTGCGACAGCGCCGAGTCGCCCGATGCCAGCTGGGTCTCGATCGCGGCCTC
>Ga0233425_10009380_pt1 | contig 12458 bp, 12 predicted proteins | sample Watercolumn_Towu_2_FD_181712 | JGI IMG/M metagenome (GOLD analysis project Ga0233425, IMG submission 181712) | Freshwater microbial communities from Lake Towuti, South Sulawesi, Indonesia - Watercolumn_Towuti2014_140_MG | ecosystem: Environmental > Aquatic > Freshwater > Lake | place...
TCGCCACCATTCAGCGCCTAGACCACATCACCTCGGACTTGCAAGAGCGCGTGATGAAGACGCGGATGCAGCAAGTAGGGTCGCTGTGGAGCAAGCTGCCTCGCGTGGTGCGCGATCTTGCGCTGTCTTGCGGCAAGGAAGCGCAAGTGCTCATGGAGGGCGAAGAGACCGAGCTCGACCGCACCATTCTCGATGCCGTGCGCGATCCTCTGACGCATCTCGTGCGCAACGCAGTGGATCACGGCCTCGAGAAGCCCGCAGAGCGCATCGCTGCGGGCAAGCCCGGCATCGGCACGCTGCGCTTGCGCGCGTGGCACGCGGGCGGACAAGTCAACATCGAGCTCTCCGATGACGGCCGCGGGATCAACGTGGCTCGTGTGAAAGAGAAAGCCGTCGCCGCCGGGCGCATTAGCGCCGACGCCGCAGCGCGCATGGAAGAGCGCGAAGCTCTCAATCTCATTTTTCTCGCGGGGCTGAGCACTGCGGAGAAGGTGACCAACATCTCCGGCCGCGGCGTGGGCATGGATGTCGTGCGCACGCACGTGGAACAACTCGGCGGTTCTCTTGAGCTCTCGAGCACGGCGGGCCACGGGACGGCCGTGCGCATTCGACTGCCTCTCACCCTGGCCATCGTGCCAGCACTGATTGTGAAGTCTGGCGCGGGGCGATTCGCCATTCCCCATGCGTCGCTCCACGAACTCGTACGCCTCGGGTCGGAGGGCGCCATATCGCGCATTGAGCGCGTGCGCGGTTCAGCTCTGTTGCGACTGCGCGGGAAGCTCCTGCCGTTGGTTGCTCTCGACGAGGTCTTCCAAGGCAGCAACGGCACCGAGCTCAAGGGCGATGGCATCGGTAAGACCGCCGCGATCCTTGAAGTGGATAACCAGCACTTTGGGGTCGTGGTGGATGCGGTGTTGGACAGCGAGGAGATCGTCGTCAAACCGCTGGGCCGCCATCTCAAGCACATGCGTTTGTGGTCCGGCGCGACCATCATGGGCGACGGCGCACTGGCGCTGATTCTGGATGCCGCAGGGCTAGCTGCTCACGCGGGGGTGCTGGGATCTGCGCGCGACCGCGCAGCGCGTCACGACGAGACGCTTGCGCCAGCGCAGTCCGCGGATTCCTGGGTCGTTCTGCATACTCGCGACGGCGGGCGCTTTGCCGTGCCCCTTGGTTGCGTGTTGCGCCTTGAAGCCATCGAGCCCGAGAAGATCGAACGCAAGGGACTTGCTCAACTCACCACCTGGCGCGGGGCAACGTTGCCCCTCGTGGACGTTGGCACTTGGATGCAAGAGTGCCGCTGGCGCGACCTCGCCCGCGAAAGACGTCCGTTGCGCGCTGCTGTGTGCATCACAGCACAAGGCCCAGTGGGCTTTGTGGTGGAGCGGATCAGCGAGATTTCCAAACGTGACAGCGCCGTCAGTGGTCCGGCGGAACGGCGCTTCACGACGTCCACCGTGACCCTCGCGGGGAAACTCACCGAAGCTCTCGACACCGGCGCCTTAGCCGCGGCCGCATTGAAGCAACGCAAGCGCGCGGCACAGAAGGAGCCGACCCATGCCTGAGCTCTGCACCTTTCGCATCGGCGACTTGCAACTGGCACTGCGCACAGAGGATGTGCAGGAAGTGGTGCTGGAGCGTTCCGCAACGTGTGTGCCGCTCGCGCCAACTGCGGTGGCAGGCTTGATCAATCTGCGCGGCAGCATCGTGACCGCAGTTGATCTGCGCGAGACGCTCGGAATCACCACACCCTGCACGGGCCCCGGCATGGGGGTTGTGCTGCGCGGCGAGGAGCGCGTGTGCTTGTTCGTGGATGACATCGGCCATGTGCTGGAGCTCGAAGAAGAAGGCACACGGCCGCCAGAAAACTTGCCGCAAGCCGTGCGCGCCGTCGCCCGTGCGTTGCATCGCACTCAACACGGCGTACTCGTCGAAGTGGACGCGGCGCGTGTCATTCAGGAGAGCGCGGCATGACAGTCCCCGACGGGTTGGGTAGTCGCGTCTTGCTGGTGGACGACTCGCGCGCCATTCGCGCTGTGCTGCGCCGCATGTTGCAGGAAGCAGGGTTCAGCGTCTACGAAGCAGGCAACGGCCATGAAGCCTTGCGCGTTCTAGATCAGGAAGGAGTGCCGGACATCGCGCTCTTGGACTGGAACATGCCAGAGATGAACGGCTACGAGCTCTTGTTGGCCATGCGCGCGCGCCCAGATTGCGACGGGTTGCCAGTGCTCATGGTCACAACCGAGTCTGAGGCCGAGCAAGTCATGAAGGCCCTTGATGCTGGCGCGGACGAGTACCTGATGAAGCCGTTTACCAACGAGGCCTTGTTGGCGAAGGTGCAACTCGCCACGGCGCGCATGTTCGAGCGCACTGGCAGGTGTGACGCATGAGTGTGCGCCTAGCCGAGTTCGAATTCGTGCGCCGGCTTGTTCGAGAGCGCATCGGCATTGCTCTTGGCGAAGACCACGCGTACCTCGTGGAATCGCGCCTAGCACCCATGGCACGCGATGAAGGCTGCGATTCCGTGGCCGAGTTCATTGGCCTGCTCATGGCGGGTCGACGTGAGGAGCTTCAGGTGCGCGTGGCGGAAGCTCTTGCCACCCACGAAACAAGCTTCTTTCGTGATCCAGCCATGTTTGATGTGCTCGGGAAAGTCGTCCTGCCTGCGGTGCTCGCGAAGCGTGGCGAAGTGGTGATTTGGTCCGCGGCGTGTTCAACAGGCCAGGAGCCACTGAGCGTGGCCATGTTGACGTCCGGGCTGTTTCCAGAACTTGCTTCAGACCGCATTCGCATGATCGCGTCAGATGTCAGCCAAGAGACTTTGGCCAAGGCGCGCCGCGCGCGCTTTGGGCAACTAGAAGTCAATCGCGGCTTACCCGCAAACCAACTCGTGCGCTGGTTCACACGGCAGGGCACGGAATGGCAAGCGAAAGCAGAACTCTGTGAGCGCATCGAATGGCGCCTGTTCAATCTGATTGGCTCATTCGAGCAAGCGCCTAGGGCTGATGTGATCTTGCTCAGGAACGTGATGATTTATTTCGAGGAGGCCTCGCGGAAGCGCATCTTGCATTCCATGCACAGATGTCTCGCTCCCGATGGTTGGCTCTTTCTCGGCGCGGCAGAAATGCCGAATCACACCGATAACCCGTTCCGCATGGAGCGGCATGGCAGCGTGACCGCGTGGCGGCCGCTATGAAAGGAGAGGACATGGACTCGAATCGGGACACTTTGAAAGGCGACCTCGGCCGCATCATGGACATGGTCTGGAGCAGCACTTTGGGCGAGCCCCTCGCACCCATGACCGTCAGCAAGCGGCCACCACCGCCGCTTTACACCGCCTGCCTGCAGATTGCAGGCACCTATGAAGGCACGATGTTGCTCGAGATCCCTGTGCACATCGGGCGCAGCATCGCCGGTCAGATGTTTGGGATGGAGCCAGCGGCCGTCAGTGACGCGGAAGTGCGCGACGCCGTGGGTGAACTCGTGAACATGATCGGAGGCAACGTGAAGGCCCTCCTGCCTGGACCGAGCTTCATCTCGCTGCCTGCAGTGGCCGAGGGATCGGACTATCTCTTCTCGCTGCCGGGCACTGTGCTCGCGGTCGCAGAGAACTACGAATGCAAAGGAGCCTGCATCCGCTTCGCCCTCTTTGAGAGCGCGCGTTGTGCGGCGGGACGCAGTGCAAACTGAAGGAGGCGTGTCATGAAGATTCTCGTTGTGGATGACAGCAAGGCGATGCGCATGATTGTCGTGCGCGCGATGAAGCAAGCGGGGTTCGACAGCCATGTCTTCGAAGAGGCCGTCAACGGGGCCGAAGGCTTGCGAGCGATCTTGCAGGGCAAGCCCGGTCTGGTGCTCTCCGACTGGAACATGCCCGAGATGACCGGCATCGAGATGTTGCAGAAGCTGCGCGCCGGAGGCGACATGACTCCTGTCGGGTTTGTGACCTCCGAAGCATCGGGCGAGATCAAAAAGCTCGCTGCGGATTCAGGAGCAGCGTTCTTCGTGACGAAACCATTTACAGCGGATGCGATGCGTGAGGCGATGGGCCAGTTGATCAAGGCCTGAGTCTCCGCGAAGGAGTTTGATCATGAGCACACTCGCCATGGCGCCCGGCGTGGAAGCCGTGCGAGTCGTCTTGGACGGGCTGATGCTGCGTCGTCCGGAGATCAAGAAGTCAGCGCCACCACCGGCGGGAAAACCGATGGTGGTTGCGATCTACAGGTCTGCGGATGGAAAGCTAGCGGGCGTCTGGGCGAGCTCCGTGGCCTTTGCGGCTAGCGCCGGCTCTGCGCTCTCCTTGGTGCCGACGGCGTTGGCAGAAGAGGCGGTGCGCACCAATTGCCTCAGTGGCCCCGTGGAGGAGAACGCGCGCGAAGTGTTCAACATCGCCTCTCGTCTCTTCGCAGGGCGCGAGAATCACCGCGTCAGCTTGAGCGAAGTGATTCTGCCGCCCAAGGTGCCGCCACCCGAGATCGCCAAGCTCATCACCTCCCCGCCAGCCAGACTCGACATTGAGATTGATGTGCAGGGCTATCCCGAAGGTCGAGCCACACTCGTCTTCTTGTTGCCGTAGTGAGGAGGGGGGCGCACCGCAGCGAGGTCGACCTAGGCGCAGCCTAGAGTTCGACCTGAAGCCCCATCTCCACCACACGTCCCGGCGGGATTCCGAAGAAGGACGTTGCATTCAAGGCGTTGCGCGAGAGGAAGAAGAACAGCCGTTTCCGCCAGGTGGCCATTCCGCCGTGTTGTCCGATCAGGATTGTCTCGCGGCCTAGGTAGTAGCTCACACTCAGTGGGTCGGTTTGGACCCCGTGCTCCGCGAGTGCTGCCACGACCTCTGGAACGCGTGGCGTTTCCATGAAGCCGCTGCGCGTCACGACGCGCCAGAAGCCATCTCCGTACGAACTCACAGTGCAGCGCTCTTGCGCGCTCACGAACGGAACGTGGACGAAGTCCACGCTGAGCACAATGATCTGCTTGTGCAGGACTTGATTGTGTTTGAAGTGGTGCAGGAGGCTGACCGGAACTCCGCTTGTTGCGGAGCACATGAACACCGCCGTGCCTTTGACGCGGTGGGGTTGCAGGCGCGCCACATCGGCGACAAAAGCCTCGAGTGCGGGCATCCGCGATTGGCCCATCCGTTCTAGGAGATGGCGTCGTCCGCGTTTCCAAGTGGACATCACCACGACGAGGACCATCGCCATCGCCATCGGCACCCAGCCACCTTGCATGAACTTCATGGCGCAGGACGCGAAGAACCCAAGGTCCCAAACAAGGAAGAACAGCACGAGTGGCAGCACCGCATACAGCGACCAGCGCCACAAGCGCACCGCAAGGACGCCGAAGAGGATCGAAGTAATGGCCATGTTTCCTGTGATGGCCAAACCGTACGCACCAGCCATACTGCTGCTGGTCCCGAACTGAAGGACGAGCACGATGCAAGCCAGCATCAGGCCCCAGTTGACGCCCGGAATGTAGATCTGGCCTTCGGCGTGGCTGCTCGTATGAACCACCCGCATTCGCGGCATGTACCCAAGTTGCATGGCTTGATTGGTGAGCGAAAAGGCCCCGCTAATCAGCGCTTGCGACGCAATGATCGTGGCCATGGTGGCCAGCACCGTGACTGGAAGGAGCAGGAACTCCGGCATCATCCGATAGAAAGGGTGCGAGGCTGCACTTGGATCAGCCAGCAGCACGGCGCCTTGTCCGAAGTAGTTGATCACCAGTGCCGGCAAGGCGATGGCGAACCATGCGCGACGAATCGGAGGCAGGCCGAAATGGCCCATGTCGGCATAGAGCGCTTCACCGCCTGTGATGCACAGCACCACGGCCCCTAGCGCGATAAAGGCCAGCAGGCCGTTCTCCATGAAGAATGAGACAGCGTAGGCCGGGTTCAGGGCAGCGAACACCTCGGGCGCGCGCAGGATGCTGAGAATGCCGATGCCGGCGAGCGTGGCAAACCAGAGCAGCATGATGGGGCCGAAGACTTTGCCCAAACGGCCCGTGCCGCCTTTTTGCGCGACGAAGAGAATGAGCAACACCAATAGAGTCAGCGGCAGCACAAACTGCTTCAAGGCGGGGTCCATCACCTCAAGGCCTTCGATGGCCGAGAGCACCGAGATGCTCGGTGTGATGACCCCGTCGCTATACAGAAGAGCGGCGCCGCCAATGCCGAGCAACACCACGAGGCCACGGATCCAGCGCGGCAAGGTCAACGGCTGCAACAGACCCAGCAATGCAAAGATGCCGCCCTCACCACCGTTGCTCCCGCGCATGACGAACATGAGGTACTTCACAGACACCGTGGCCATGAGGGACCAGAACACCAGCGAGAGCACACCCAGCACATTGGCTGGCGTCACTGCTAGGGGATGTGATCCTGTAGGATCGAAGCACTCGCGCACCGCGTAGAGCGGGCTAGTGCCGATGTCGCCGAACACCACACCGAGTGCGGCGATGGTGAGTAGGCCCAAGCGCGCGCGAGCAACATGCGGCCCCCCAGAACTTTCAGTGACAGCAGCACGCGTGCTCATGGGCGCAGCATGTTAGCGCAGGGCAAGCGGGCCCAAACCAGCCGCACCACGGCATTGTTTTGCTTGCGCTCAGACTTCGCCTCCGGAGAATCCAAAGCGTGGGCTTGATCGAGAATCTCAAGATCGCAGCAAACCGCGCGCCAGACCGGGTGGCCTTGGCTAGCCGGCGCAATGGCGTGAGTTACGGCGTCGTGCTGCGGCGGGTGCAAGCACTGGCGGAGGCGTGGCGGGAACGTGGAATGTTGCCCGGGGATCGCGTGGCCTGGTTGGATGTCAACGGCCAGCGCTTTTATGAAGCGACGTTTGCGGCCGCGGCGGGTGGTTTCGTTCTTGTGCCACTGAACACGCGCCTGTCGGCGACAGAACTGCATGGCATCCTCGCCCTCGCCGAACCCAAGCTCTTGGGTGGCGAGCACAGTTTGTTGGATGCCCTAGGGAGTGTGGATGTCCCTAGGGTCATGCGTCTTGGCGGCCCCGCTTGTGAGCACGAACGAGTCATCGCTGGAGCGCAGCCATTTCGTGGTGAAGCCGCAGTCGCTGATACAGACCCGGCGCACCTCTACTTCACCAGTGGCACCACCGGCGCGCCCCGAGGAGTGGTGCTGACCCACAGCAACATTCAGGTGCATGCCGTGGCGGCGATGGCTGAACTCGGTCTCGTGGCGAGCGATTGCTGGGGCCACTTCGCGCCCATGTTTCATCTTGCGGATGCGTGGGCCACCGTTGCCGTCACGCTTGCAGGGGGACGACATGTTTTCGTGCCGCGCTTCGGGCCCGCGCATGTGCTGGACGTCATGGAGTCCGAGGAGGTGAGCATCACCAATCTCGTCCCCACCATGCTGAACGCGCTGGTGCAAGACCCGAGCTTGCACAAGAGGAGCTTCCCGCGCTTGCGCCGCGTGCTGTCTGGCGGCGCACCCATCGCGCCTGCGCTTGTGCGCAAGGTGATGGATGGATTCGGCTGCGAGTACGTGAACACCTACGGCATGACGGAAACCAGTCCGTATCTCACGCTGTCGCTGCCTACGCAGGCCATGCAGGACTTGAACCCCGAGGAACAATTCGCGCAGCGCGCGCGCACGGGCCGCCCGTTTGCCAGCGTGGAGTTGCGCGTGGTGCGGCCGGACATGTCGCCGGTGGCGGCAGATGACGTAGAAGTCGGCGAGATTCAGGTGCGCGGCCCCACGGTCACGCCCGGCTACTGGCGCAATCCCGAAGCGACGAGCGCAGCCTTCACACCCGACGGATTCCTGCGCACCGGTGACCTCGCTCGCATCAACGCCTTCGGCTCGGTGCTGATCGTCGATCGCATGAAGGACGTCATCAACACCGGAGGTGAGAAGGTCTACACCACAGAAGTGGAAGCGCGACTGCTGGCTCACAGCGCCGTGGCGGAGTGCGTCGTCCTTGGGATGCCTTCAGAGCAATGGGGCGAAGAGGTTCACGCTGTCTTGGTGCTGAAGAGCGGATGCGACGTGACAGCGGAGGAGTTGCGCGAACATTGCCGCGCCACACTTTCGCGCTGGAAAGTACCCAAGGCCATTCACACCGTGCTCGAGTTGCCGCGCACAGGCAGTGGCAAGCTCAGCAAGCGGCTTGTGCGCGACTTGCTAGAGAAAGGCGGCGGCTCGGGGAGCGCGTCGCAGTTGTGATCAGCGCAGGTTCCCGCTCCATCGCGGGAGCTTCCCTGCGGCGGCTGCGTTCGCGAGAGCGATGGCTTGCGCGTCTTTCGCGCTCAGCAGCGGATTCGTGACAGGCCAAGGAATGCCGATCGCAGGGTCATTCCACAGCACACTCACTTCACTGGCGGGGTGGTAGTAGTCCGTGCATTTGTATTCGACCTCAGCCTCGGCGGAGGTCACCACGAACCCATGGGCGTAGTTTGGCGGCACCCAGAGCTGGCGTCGATTCTCTGCACTCAATGTGAGTGCGGTGTACTTGCCGAAGGTCGGCGAACCCACGCACACATCCACCGCCACGTCGTAGATTTCGCCTGCAAGGACGCGCACCAACTTGCCCTGGGCATGTTCTAGTTGCAGATGCAAACCACGCAGCGTGCCGTGGCTGGACTTGCTGTGGTTGTCTTGAACGAAACGCGGGCCAATGCCATGGGGCGCGTACCGATCCTCGCGCCACACCTCGAAAAAGAACCCGCGAGAATCCCCAAAGACCTTGGGTTCAATCACCAACACGCCGGGAAGATCGGTGGGCAGCACGTTCATGGTGCGGATCTTACGCACAGAGCTAGCGCAGCGGGCCTTCGACTTCGCGGCTACGATCGCAGCGATGCGGCCACTCATCGGCATCTCAGCGGATTACGCGGCGCAACGCTTCCAGTCCAAGCGTGGCTACGCCGACATGGTTCTCGCAGCGGGCGGCACACCTGTCATCTTGCCTCACAGCGAAGGCATGTGGCCGATAGGACTAGCCCATCTCCATGGAGTCATTCTTAGCGGCGGGGATGACATCGACACGCGCGCGTTTGGCGAAGAGCTGCACCCAGAGGCTCAGTGCATGGAGCCGGAACGGCAAGCCGGCGAATGGGCGTTGTTGGCGGCGTTGGAGCAGCGTCAGGAGTTGCCGGTCTTGGGCATCTGCCTTGGCATGCAACTCATGGGTGTTTTTCATGGCGCAAGGTTGATTCAGCACTTGCCAGATGTGGTGGCTGGTGCCGAGTGTCATCAGCGCGACGCAGTGCATGAGGTGCAATCAGTGTTTGGAACTGGCCCGGTGACGAGTTGCCACCATCAAGCCCTTGGAAGTTTGGGACGCTTGGAAGCCACCGGTCATGCTCCGGATGGAGTGATTGAATCCGTCCGCCTGCCGGGCCGGGCGTTCTATTGCGGGGTGCAATGGCACCCCGAGCGCACGCGCGATGAAACCCTTGGTTTGGGTGTGGTGCGCGCGCTTGTGGCTGCGGCGACACGCACCTACTGAGTTCGGCCCCATGAGAAGTGCTGGCCTTGTTCGCGGAGTTGAACCATGAGCTTCAAGTCTCAAGTGTTGCGTTGGTTGGCGGGCCTCATGCCGTTGCTCCTTGCCGGCTGTGCGCATCAAGGGCACCCCGCGGACTCCGTTCTGGCGACGGAAGTGTCTGTGCGTCCCGGCATCAACAAGCCCTACTTCGACGAGCCCAAGGTCGAGCAGTGGCTCTCCCGTTTCGAGATTGAGAGTCGCGAGATTTGGACAGAGCGCCGCCGCATTCTGGAGTGCCTCGGATCGGTGGAGGGCCTGACAGTGGCGGATGTCGGTGCAGGCACGGGCTTCCTTGCCCGTGGACTTGCGCAACTCGTGGGCAGTCGTGGGCAAGTGTTCGCCGTGGACATCCTGCCAACGTTTCTAGAGCACATGCGTCAGCAAGCCGCGAAGGAGGGCCTCAAGAACTTCACCGTCGTTGAAGGCGCCGAGAAGAGCCCACAGTTGCCAGTGGCCTCGTGCGACGTGGTCTTCACCTCAGATACCTACCACCACTTCGAATACCCGCGCTCCATGAACGCCAACATCTTCGCGGCTCTGAAGCCCGGTGGCACCTTCGTCGTGCTGGACTTCGTGCGGGACGAAGCCACAAGTCGCAAGTGGATCTTGGATCATGTGCGCGCCGGTGAAGCCGTGGTGCGCGGGGAAGTCGAGGCCGCAGGTTTCGAGTTCGTGCGCGCGGAACGCTTCCTCAAAGAGAACTACATCCTTTTCTTCCGAAAGCCGGCACGCTGATGCACCGCGTCCCGCGAAGCGCTCTGCATGCCCTGCTGCTGGGACTGACGCTCTGGTGCAGCGCGTGCGCGGAGTGGGATCCGCCACGGGATTCTGAAGCGGCGCCGCCGCGTCCGAACATCGTGTTCATCTTCACGGATGATCATGCGACACAAGCGTTGGGTTGCTACGGCTCGACGTTGCCCTCAGTGACGCCGCGTCTTGATGCTCTCGCACGCGAAGGGGCGGTGTTCGAAAACTGTTTCTGCGGCAATGCCATCTGCGGCCCAAGTCGGGCCACCGTGCTGACGGGCCTGCATTCGCACGCCAATGGCTTCACCCAGAACGGCGCGCGCTTCAACGTGGATCTGGCGACTTTTCCCAAAGAGCTGCAAGCCGCAGGTTATTCCACCGCTCTCTTTGGCAAGTGGCACCTCGACTCCGTGCCGCAGGGTTTCGATTGCTGGGAAATCTTGCCAGATCAGGGGGAGTACTACGACCCCACGTTCATCACCGCGCAGGGGCGCGAACGTCGTGAAGGCTACGTCACAGATCTCATCACCGAGCGCGCGCTGCGTTGGATGCGCGAAGAGCGCGACCCTTCAAAGCCATTCTTGCTCTGCATTTGGCACAAGGCGCCTCATCGCGAGTGGTTGCCAGCGCCACGCCACTTCGCACTGCTCGAAGATGCAGTGCTACAGCCACCACCCACGCTGTTTGACAATCACATCGGGCGCCCGGGCGCAGCTGTTCAGGAAATGACCATCGCCCGGCACCTCATGCCGGATTCGGATCTGAAGCTCCCGCCCGGCACGCAGGATGGCCTTGCAAAGCCACAGGCCTGGGCGACGAATCATGCGCGCGCGCGGCTCAGCAACATGCGTGCTGCATTCAAGGAGCCATGGCAGGCGCACTATGACCCGCGCAATGCCGCCTTCGCCGCTCATCCACCCACAGGCAAGGAACTCGTGGTGTGGAAATGGCGCGAGTACATCAAGGACTACTTGCGCTGCGTGAAAGCCGTGGACGAAGGCGTGGGGGCTGTGCTCGACACGCTCGAGGGCGAGGGGCTTGGCTCCGCATGTGTGATCTACAGCAGCGATCAGGGATTTTTTCTAGGAGAGCACGGCTTCTACGACAAGCGCTGGATGTATGAGGAAGCCTTGCGCATGCCGCTGATCGTGCGTTGGCCGGGACAGGTCGCGGCCAATCGGCGCGTTCCGGAGCTCTGTCAGAACACAGACTTCGCGCCCACCCTGTTGGACATTGCCGGCGTCCGGAGCGGAATGCGAGCCCACGGGCGCTCGCTCTTGCCACTAGTTCGTGGCCAAGACACACCTCCTCGGCGCGCTATTTACTACCGTTACTACGAACATCCCGGAACTCACAATGTGGCGCGGCACATGGGCGTGCGCACCGAGCGATTCAAACTGCTTTTCTTCGAAGAGGACGGGCACAAGGAACTATTCGATCTAGCCGCCGACCCGCAAGAACTTTGCAACCTAGCCTTGGATCCAAGGCAGGCGGCTTTGGTGAAGCAACTGAGCGAGCTCTTGCGCGCTGAAGCCGCAGCGGTTGGAGACGTCATGCCTACGAATTTCTATTAGGTCTGGCACCCACAAATCGGGCTCGCGCGCTGTCGGCCCTCTATGGCAAACTGCTGGTCGCACGCATTTAGGCGCGTGCAATGGAGTTCGCCATGGCATCACTGACCGAGCAGCTTCAATCAGCGGGCTATCGCATTGTTGTTGAACAAAGAGCGTGGTGGCATTGCTTAATCGACGAGGACGGAGCCTCGTGGACTGGCGAAGGCGCCGATGCCGAGCGCGCGACGCGCGCCGCTTTTCAACGCATGGTGCCGTCGCGCTTGGCGCGTGATGGCCTATTAGCCCAGTGGAGTGCGCAGGCGCCGCTAGCGGCCGCATATGAAGAAAAGCTATCGGCTCCACCGCCTCCTGAACTCACGTCAGCAATAACTGCCGTCGTGATCGAGGAGGCGCAGATTCTCATTCCGACACCACCAGCGGATGAGAGCAGTAGCGCACAAGTGGAGGTTGTTACGGACACCGGGCCTAACGTGGATGCGTTAGCGGTTGCGCCCGCAGTAGTGCAGAGCGTCGAGGCGTCAACCAGCGTGCCGGCTGTCGCGCAGGGCGAAGCCACGGTGCCCTTGACGGATCCCTCTGAAGAGGTCGATGTGCGCTTGCTTCTCGACGCTTTGGAAGAGGAGTT
>Ga0233425_10009381_pt1 | contig 12456 bp, 15 predicted proteins | sample Watercolumn_Towu_2_FD_181712 | JGI IMG/M metagenome (GOLD analysis project Ga0233425, IMG submission 181712) | Freshwater microbial communities from Lake Towuti, South Sulawesi, Indonesia - Watercolumn_Towuti2014_140_MG | ecosystem: Environmental > Aquatic > Freshwater > Lake | place...
TCAAGGACTTCCGCCGCATCGCAACCCGTTACGACAAGCTCGCCCGCAACTACGCTTCCGCCCTCGCGCTCGCCGCCGTCATCGCCTTCTGGTGCTGATCGAGTCTCGACCCTAGGACGTTCATGACATGCGCGATGCAGGCGCGTCGGCGCGCGGGGCTGGTCAGTTTCCCCGAGCGGCCTCCTGTAGGATCAGCTTGTCGAGGGTGAGATCCGCAATCGCCTTGCGCAGCCGCTGGTTCTCAACCTCCAAGTCCTTCATCCGCCGAACCTGATCGCTCTTCAGGCCGCCGTACTCCTTGCGCCAGCGGTAGTAGGTCACTTCCGTCACGCCGATGGCCCGGATCGCCTCCGCCACGCTCTGGCCCTGCGAGACCAGAACATCCACCTGCCGCAGCTTGGCGACCACGTCTTCCGGCTTATGCCACTTCGTTCCCATCTGTCCGTCCTCACCTGGCTCAAAAGCCATACCTCAGGGCGGACCACTTCAGTGGGGGCGGATCATGGCTTCCCAGAGATCTGGTATGGTCCGCATCGCAGCGCTACGCAGGAGGCCCTTCAGCTTCGCGAAGGCCAGCTAGAAGGGGTTGAAGTCGGGCGAGTAGGCCCTGAGTTAGAGGAGCCGTACTCCCAGATATATATTCTCGGAAGGTCTTGATTGTCACGAACGAATCGGAATCGCAGGTAAGACGCTGCCGGTTAATCCTCGAACTTGTAATACACGTTTTCGAGGTCGTAGGTTCGACTCGCCGGAGATGTCCGAGCTCCGCGGCCTACCTTCACATCGTGCCACGATTTTTCCCGCAGAAGACCCGCGGCCGCCCAATTTGCCAGAGCGCAGACGAACGCCACGTAGGCTTCCTTCATCGGTGCCGCAGGATCGGGGCCGCCCGGCGTGCCCTTTTCGCATCTTGGCCTGCCCGCTTCGTCGCTGCATCCGGACGCACGATCCGGCGAGGTTCCGAACCTGCGACCGGCTCGCGGCGGCTCGGAGGCCCGGCTACGGCGCACGTCTCCGCGGATCTGATCCGCCGTGCGCGGGGCACGGCGTTCCCGGCTCCGGTCCCGCTCCGCAGTCTACGGCTCGAGGCGGTAGAACCTCGAGAACGTGCGGGCGTAACCCGAGACAGGGTCGAAGGTGACGAGTTCGCTCGTCCTGCAGATCCGTCCATCACCGATCTCCGGATGTCCGACGACGGTCCCAACCAAGTGGGGCATGGGGGAGAGGGAGACGCGCCAGTCCGTCAGGATGGGAGCCTCGCGAAGGACCCGTTCGGTCGGGTGCTCCCCGCGCGCTATCCGCTGGAGATCTTCTGCGAGGGTAGAGAGCTTGCATGCGAGATGTGCGAGGTGCGGGAATGGGCCGGGCCCGCGGTTCAGGATCGGCATGTCGATGCTCCGCCGTCCGCGTGCCTCCGGGCAGACACGACCTTGCCGCGCCCGGGCTTCAGCCTCCGCGAAAGGCCGACGGTACTCTCATCGTCGGGGACCGCCGGTCCCGCCCCCACGGATCCGACTGGCTGCTGCAAAATCGCTTCCATCTCGGCACTGTCGAGAGAGCGTCGCAGCGTCAGCGTCGATGCGAGCGCGTCGAGACAGCGACGCCGCTCGACGAGGATGCACGTCGCGGCATCGGACGCTCTGCGGAGATCCCGTTCGACCAAGGCTGCAACCTTCGCCGGCATCGATGCTGGCGGCGACACCGCGATCCGGCTTCCCAAGCCCCAGCTGCAGTGCATGTGTCTACAGATCGCCGTCGCATCGGAGAGGTCGGCCGCAGCCCCGGTGCTCGCAGCGCCGTGGACCAACACCTCGGCGGCTCGCCCGGCGAGATAGACTGCGAGAAGGTCGAGCAAGTTCGCGCGCGTGGCGTAGCGGTCGGGCAGACGGAAGCTCGTCGAACCTCCTCCCTCCGCAGACCTGTGCAGAACGATGGCCTGCAGTTCGAATCCGAGAGCATGTGCCACCACCGCGTGTCCGCTCTCGTGCGTCGCGAGGCGCGCATCTTCCGCTTCTCCACGCGACGGCGCGGATGCGTCGATCTCGAACAGGAGATCCCCGAGCGCGAGCATTCTGTCCGCCCTGCGCGCCCTGCCTCTGGCACGGCGGACCCAGGCGGCGCAGTCGGCACCGGTACCGCCCAGCGCGCGTCTCGCCACATCCGTCAGATCGGCATCCGCGAGATCCGTGCCGAGATGCTGGCGCAAGATCGCGGAGAGGTCGGAAATCGTCGGGAGAGGGATGGTGAAGCAGCGATCGAACCGTCCCGACCGCAAGATGGCCGGATCGATCCGGTCCGGGTGGTTCGTAGTCCCTACGAGGAGAACTCCGGCATGCCCGCCCGCTCCGTCCAGGCATTCCAGAAGGCCGTTCACCACCTGGACCGAGTAGGCACGATTGTGACCGGAGAAATGTCGCCTATCGCCGAAGGAGTCGAGCTCGTCGATCAGGGCGACGCAGGGTGACGCTTTCCTGGCTGTCTCGAAGAACCCGCGCATCGCCGCCAGCGTGGTGCCCAGATGGGCCTCGCCGGCCGACTGCCATTGTGCGAGCGATCCGGCGAGGAGAGGAACGCCCGCCTGACAGGCAAGCGCCCGAGCGAAGGATGTCTTCCCCGTTCCGGGTTTGCCCGCCAGCAGAACTCCCGGCTCGCACGCAGACCAGGAAATCCTATTCCGGGAGTATGCCGACAGATCCGCTGCCGCCGCCAAGCCCCAATCCGCGGCCGGCCCGTACCCCGTCAGATCCTGCAGGCGTAGCCCGTCCGCAGCACGGCAGCGCTCGAGGCGCCGCTCCACCATCGCGGCGAGCCGATCGATCGATCCCTCTGCGCCCCTCGCCCGGTGGATCGCGGCACGCAGATCGCGGGGTCCGACCGCGGCGGCCACGCCGGCCGTCAGGCGCCGCCTCGCGATGCCGCCGACCACATGGTCGACGACGAACTCCACACCTTCCGGGTCGAGGCCGCCGACGACGATCCGCTCCTCGCAAGCCTCGAGAAGATCGACCGGCAATCCGGTATGCGGACCTGCCAGGACTCCGATCAGCGGCCTGTGCTCGCGGAACGCCTTTGCCGTGCCGCCGTCGCTCTTCGATACCGGATGGATGCGCCCGGCCACGGCTTCGACGACGATCGCCCTTCGCCCTTCCCGAAGCTTCGGTCGATCCTTCCGCCAAATCCCGGGCCGCGTCGGCGCCGACCCGAAGCAGGCCTCCAGTGCCATCCGCATCGGCTCGATCCACTCCGCATGCGGTACCTCGACGATCACGACCGGCGCAGCGTTCTCCAGCCGCTGGAGAAGACCTTCGCGCGACGCCAGGGCGAACCCGAACAGGACGGCCGCACCGGCCACCTCGGGGCCGAACCGCTCCGGCTCCTCGCAGAACTCGAGAAACCCCGGTTCGGCCGCCGATTGCTCCTGCAACCGCTGGAGCATATGGCGAACCACGTCGGGTCCGCTTCGCGGGATCGCGCGAGATCGACGTTTCGCACCCAGTTCGCGTGGTTTCGCCGGCCCCTTCATCGCGCGTGGCCTCCGATGGAAGCGTCGGCCTCGATCAGCCCCGGAAAGGTCAGTTCGATCATGGCCATCAACTCGCGCGCGGATTCCGGAACCGAAGCCGGGCGGCCGGCATTGCCGACCCTCCTCAGGTTCGAGGAGATCAGGGCGGTGTTGCCACTCCGACGGATGGCGTGCTCAATCTCAATCAGAGCGCACGATCTCTCCGGCTCCCGGCTGGGCAATCCGCCGATCAGCAGGACGTGTCGGCTCCCGCATCGAGCGCCGCCGGCGGAGAGATCGCCGATGCACCGGCGCCAAGTGGCAGGATCGAGGAGCCTGACGGTGATGCGGCGACCGGCATCGCTGCCGATCAGGAGACAGGCCTGACTTCGAAGGCTGACGGAGAGTTCCGCCAGGTAACCGAGGCATCTCGCGGGCGCGAACACGATCCAGGTGCTCCGTCCCTGCAGATGGAGAGCGAACTGCCCGAACGGATCGCCGGCGAGCTTCAGCTCGTAGCATGCGGCACCGGTCGCAATCGGCCGACCTACCGGCCGCCGGAGGCTGCACTCGTCCGCATGCCGCATGGCGAGCCTCGCTGCCGAGGTCGGCGTAACGATGCCCTTCCGGACGAGACCGGCGAGGCTGTCGACGGTTTCGTCGTTCATCCCGGCCAGTTCACGAAGTCTGATCGGGAGAGGCGCGTCCGGCTCGGGGCAGGTGTCCGCGCGCCCGATGCCGGAAAGCCTCCGCACCATCCTGGCGACGCTACGGTTCGGGGCGCCGCGCGACGACCCTGCGACGACGGGACGACCGGAGGGAAACTCTACGACGATGCCGCTGCCGACCATGGCGTGGGCTCCATTGACGACGGTTCAGACGAGAAGGCGGGAGTGATGCCGTTGGGGGTGGCTGCCTCCCGCTAGCGCCGACGGGATGCCGCGGCGGCTTCGGACGATGCGACGGGATCGTCCCCGTCGCTCCGAAGAAGCCTCCAACCGAGCGCAGCCCAGTCGAACGTCCAGCCGGGCTGCCTGAGGCGGACGACGCTTCGGTCAGTCAAAACGATCGAGAGATCGATCTCCAGATGGCCCGCGAAGACGAGACCGAAGATTCGCTCCTCGGCGAGAGGACTCGCGAGCGCGGCTTCGCAGGTGGCGAGCGAGGCCTCGCCGCCGAGCACCTCGATGTGCCGGGCGACCAAGTCCAAGTCGCCGCAAGAGGGAACCAGCTTCCTCTGGAAGATGTGATGAGCGTTGGCCAATCGCGGCTCACGCTGCACGTCGTCGGGCGGAACGATCAGGACCCGATGACCGCCTGCAATTGCCCGGACGCCGACCGCATGGACGAGGCTACGCAGCTGCGAATGCCTCCAGGTGCGACGTGTCGGAAGAATCACGCCGTAATCGCGGCCCGCCCCGCGGAGGCGGACCGCGGCGACCGCGTCTTCCCCGAGTCCGGCTCGCGCGAGCAGAAGACAGAGTTCCTGATCGAGACCGAGGCGCGTGGCACCGTGGACCGACGCGAGCACGGATGCCTCGTAGCCGAGGCGTTTGGCGTCGGCACAGCGACGCCACGTCTGCCAGCTGAACGGAAGCAGGGGCCGGGTGCGCCGGCGTGGGATCGGACGACGTGAGGTCATGCGGCGACCGTCGATTTCGGCCGTCGAAGGACGGCCGCGCATCTGCGGATGTCGATCGGATGGGCTCCGCTGCGCCGCACGTTGCCGTGCAAGGCGAGCGCGTTCCTTTATTCGAAGGAACGACGCGGGTCGTCTCGCTTGACGAAGCCGCGTATGCAGCCGATCTTGAAGGTATCGGATGTCGATCCGATCCCGCCGGCCTCAGAGGTCAGTTTTCGGCGCAAGATTGATTGCGCCGAATCGCTCGCCTAGCCTTGTAGACGATAATGCACACTGGCTGCAATGCAAGCGAAACTTTCGATTTTCTGAGCGCGCGGCACTTCCGCGCCGCACGGGTTCTTCTGGATTGGACCCAGGACGAACTCGCCCGGAACGCTCGCGTCGTGCGGCGGACCATCGTCATGCTGGAGGCAGGAGGATGCCGAACCCAGTCTCGCAACGTCCGAGCGGTACTGGCGGCACTTCAGGCAGGAGGGATTAGATTCGCCTGCAATGCGGACGGCGAGATCAGTCTGATCGATGCGAACACGCAGACCGGTGCGGACCGTGCACCGTTACGCCGCGGTGCAGGCCGGGCCGAGCGTCTGCGGACCAGGGTCAGCGGTCGGCGTCCGGTCGCCTTATGAGCAGCCAAGGCTCGAGCCGGAGTCCTGTGGCCAACCGTTCCAGGGTATCGATCGAGACGTTCCTCAGACCGCGCTCGACACCACTGATGTATGTGCGATCGATCTCGCACAGGTCCGCAAGCGCGTCCTGGCTGAGCCCCTTCTCGGCTCGGATCCGTCGCAGGTTCGTCGCGAGGATCTCACGGAGAGCACCTGGATGCGTACGTTTCACCCGCGCATCGAGCGCGGCTGTGGACGATAAGGCGACGGACTTTAAGTCACAATCGCCATGGGAGCCTGCCTGACCGCGACCGGAGCGCCGCCTAGCGCTTCCGGAGCACGAAGCACGAGTGCCGGCGTAGCTGGTCGAGTTCATTGCCCGGACTGAGGCGGCGACGAGTGCGCCAATCGCAACTCGAGTTGCCGATAGCTGCCGAAAACGTCGTGCTCCCCTACTACGGCGACCGCCTACTATCCCTCGCCCAGCACCTCGAGAAGCTTGAGCAAGACACCTTGGCGCTGGGAGAACTGGAGCTCAGCCCGCGCGACGAGTTGCTGGTGCGCATTACCGATGAGTGGCGATACTTCGCATTGGAAACTACCGTGTACCGCCTGCTCAAAGCTCGGGATTCGATCGCCAGTTCAGCCTGCATCATCGTCAGGGCGGCCGACGAGTTCCGTGACAAGACCACATTGCCCAACTAGCTTCGGCTTACGGTGTGACCTACATGGCAGACTCACCCCCCCGGCTCAGCCGCGGCGGGGCTTTTCGTTTCAGCCCCCGCGCCGCCGCGAGCATCCGCTTCCGCACTTCGACCATGCGGTCGTCGTCGATAGCGCCGGATGGATGCGCATCTTCGTTCCGGCCCCCGAGCCGATTTTCCTTTCAGCACTCGAGGCTCTTCAGGTGCAGATAGGTTGGGTCGAACGCGGCGGCATCGTAGAGACGCGGCCAATCATGGATGATTAACTGGCGACGCTCGAAGGTGATGAGCTTGTCGTCGCGCAGCGCCTTCAGCACCCGACTGATATGCACCGTCGTGAGACCCGTTGCGTCAGCGAGATCAGTCCCCCGCAAAGGCATCGGACATTGCAGATCGGCGGCGAGGCCGACCGCCTCCTGCCGCAGGTACAGCTCGCAGAACAGGTGCGCGATGCGGCCGTAGGCCAAACGGCGGCCCATCGACGTGATCCAAGTCCGGAAGATCCCGGCATCGACCAGCGTCTCCCGCCAGAGCAGGGCGGCCACGTTGGGGAAGGCCGCCGTAAGCCGCCGCAAGTTTTCGTGCGGAACGAGGGCGAAGGTGCAAGGCGTCAGGGCTCCCACCCCATGATCGAGGGTGCCCAGATGGAGGCTTTGTAGATCCGGTGTGTCACCCGCAACGTGAAAGGACAGGATCTGCCGGCGTCCTTCGGCCAGCAGCTTGTAGCGGTATGACCAGCCCTCCACGAGAAGGCCGCAGTGTGCCGGTCGCTCGCCGTCCTCCGCAAGATCCTGACTGGGATTGATGTGCCGGATAGCGGCCGGCAGCTGTCGGATCGCTTGCCGCTCCTCCTCCGTGAGGACAGACGTGCTCTCCAGCTTGCGGATCAGAGTTTCGAGAGCTTCGGTGGAGGCGGACATAATCTGTGTTCTGTGTCCGCGATCTCAATCGTCAAGATACCCAGCCGCTGTTGAGCGTCAGCGCGGCTTCATAGATCCGCCTGCCGGTCTCATCGCGCACGCTCGCCTTGAAGGTATGGTTGTTGCCGTCCGGCAGCTTATCGTTGGCAAGTTGTGCGAGTGTCACGATCGCTTCCTTCCTGGCATGCTCCCGATCATTGAGGGTGACGCCCTCATCGTCGCGCATATCATTCATGCCGTCGTCGATGTCGAAGAAGTAGCGAGGCACAGCGTTCTCCCTGGAATGGTTTGGAAACCCCAAGTGGAACGGGCTGGTTCGTTGCTCGTGGCAGGGATCTATGATCGGTCTCGTAAATCATCCTCGTTCAGGCCAAGCCCGCCGGGGAAGCCCAGTAGCTCGCGCATCTCGGCTGCGGCGCGCTCATCCTCAGTCATATCCAATCTGTCTCTTCGGCAACGAACCAGGCTGCGAGGAACGCCGCAGCCTTCTCCCGCGACTCGCTCCGGCCCACGATCTTCCCCCCACGTCCTCAAGGATCCAGAGCCCGGGATGTTCGGCATCTTCCGACACGTAGCCGGCCTCGTCCTTGCCGACCCTGACGACGTAGCGACTTTCCTCGGCGTGGATCGTGTGGTCTGGCGTCTCCATGCGGGTCCTATTGCGCGCGTCCAGTCACGGAGTCGCTCATGGCTTCTGCCCCCGCGCCGCGAACTCCCAGATCGGAACGCAAACCGGCGCTCCGTGCACGTTCCGGTAGCCGCTCACGTTGCCGAACAGGATCCGGTTCGGCTCGATGCCGATCGCCTTTTGACCGCCCGTAAACATCACTCCGCACCAATCGACCCGCAGCGTGCCGTGCTCGGGATGAACGCCGAAGAGCTCGGTTGCTTTCCAGCCCAGGCTCACGGCTTCGGCGCCGAAGCGCTCGATAAAGTCGGTAAAGGCCTCGTGGATGTTGGCCCAGGCGGTCGCGCTGATGTAGCGGCACGGCGGGCTGCTGGGGCGAAGGATGCCGAAGGCTTTGCGCCACTCTGCGGCCTCAGGCGGAAGCGGATCGGACGCGACGTCGGGAAGGAGCATTGCGGCTGCCGGCTCATGGCGGGGCCGACGGCATAGAGGCGCCAGGTTGCTTCAGGCTTACCCGCCGGCCGAGATCACGCCTTCTGCGCCCGGGCCACTGATGCCATCTGCTATTCGCCGTCATCGGACTGCAGCCTTCGACCCGTTTCAGACACTGGGAAGGTCCGCCGTTAGGCCACCTGGCGAGACAGAGATAAGACCGGGGTGAGTGGATATGCGATAGCCTGCTTCCAAGCTACCTGTGCGCGCCTGACCACTGACCACCGCGTCAAGTCTCCGTGCCAGCGATCGACGTGAACACGCCGTGGCGCATGCAGAAATAGACGAGATCGATGTCGGATGAGACGCCGAGCTTGGATTTGATGGCGTAGTGGTAGTTGGCGACGGTCTTGGGTGTGAGGTGGAATGCGGCCGCGATCTCCTCGGTGGATTTCGCGTCGATGATCATGCGTAGGACCTCAAACTCCCGAGGGGATAGTTCGTCGAGGGCAACCACTTGCTCCTCCAAGCGGCTGGTCGCCAGGATTTTCGAAATCTCGGCGCAGAGGGTCAGCTTGTTCTGGAACACGTTTCGGACCGCCTCAACCATAAGATCCGAGGCGCTGCTCTTCGTGATGTAGCCGCGCGCGCCGGCGCGGATCGCCTGGACGGCATAGCTGACCGTAGCATGCATGCTGAAGACAAGGATGCGTACAGTCGGGTCGGCCTGCCGGATCTGACGTATGGCATCGATGCCCCCGCGGCCCGGCATGCTGATGTCCATGATTACAACGTCAGGCGCGGTAGCCCGGAACCGGAGGTAGGCCGAAGACGCGTCCTCGGCCTCGGCGACGACCTCGATGTCGGGCTGTTTCTCAAGGAGGCGCCGGTAACCCTCCCGAACAACGGCATGGTCGTCGACGACTAGCACCCGGATGCGCTTCCCGGTCATGGCACGGCCCTCATCTCCAGTTCGCTCGGGAAGCTGATCCGCAATCGCAATCCGTTCATGGGGCCTGCCTCGGTCGTCATCCGCCCGCTCAAGGCGTAGACGCGCTCGCGCATGCCGATGAGGCCGAAACCGGTTCCGGGCCGCCGCAGGTCTTCTGGCGTCGCCCCGCGCCCGTCGTCGGTGACCGTCAGGAGAACCTCTCCGGTCGGACCCGCGGCGAGGACGACCTCGACACTGCGGGCCTGGGCATGGCGAACCGCGTTGTTGAGGCCCTCCTGCACGATCCGGTAGATGTGTGCCGCGGTCTCGGCCGGCAGCGCGTCGAGGTCGCCGTCCGTCCGCAGGGTGAAGGCGATCTGTCCGTTGGACCGGCGGTTTTGCTCGGCGACCAGTTCCTGCAGGCTGACCGCGAGGCCAAGGTCGTCGATCTCTGGTGGCCGAAGATGACCGAGGGTGTCGCGAAGCGAACGCATCGTGACGGCGGCCATGGCGACCAGTTCGGCGCTCTCCGCCGATACCTTCGGAGCCGTAGTGCCGACGCCGTCCTCGATGGACCGGGCAAGGAAGGTGAGCGCAGTCAGACGCTGGGCAACGTCGTCGTGCAGTTCACGCGCGATGTGGCTGCGCTCTCGCTCCTGGGCGTCAACGAGCTTTCGGGCAAGCTCGGCCCGCTCCTGCGTCGTGGTCTGCAGGCGCTCGGCCATCTCGTTGAACACCTCCGAGATGCGTTGGAGTTCGCTTAGGTGGAAGGGCGGCAGCCGGCTCGACAGGTCACCGTTGGCAAGACGATTGATGCCGGCGAGGATCTGTCCCGTCGGGCGCAGCGCATGACTCACGACGACGAAGACGAGCAGGCAGAGCACCGCGACCAGGGCTGCCAGAAGCCCGAGCAGGCGGGAGAGTTCGCCCCAGGCTTGCCGGGTGACCACACCGGGGTCGGTGGTCACCACGATGCGCCCTCTCTCGACGCCTTGATGCAGGAGCATCCGCTCGACGTTCGACTGGCCTAGGATAAGCAGCCGGTACGCATGGACGAACCAGGAAGGCGCCGTGCCGCGCTCATCGACGCCGACGCAGTTCGAGTTGGTGCGCGGTGGGTCGACCTGGAACAGCGAAACGCACTGGCCCGAACTCAGTAAGTGACTGGCGACCGCCTGCCAATCCGGGAAGCGGTCGGCGCGGTCCAGAGCCGTGTCGATGCGGAAGAGTTGCAGCTGGAGCTGCTTATCGACCGTCCTCGCGATCTCGTCGTTCTGCCGCCTGGCCTCGGCGGCCACGTTGTTCATGATGACTACGGTCGTCCCAACCACGCAGAGCAGCCCGACGGCCACGATCCGGCGGACGAGGGCCCATTTGAGGTTCAGTTCCCGTCGATCACTTGCGGGCGACGCCATCCCAGCACCGGCCTTGGCCATTTCCGTTCCCATGCGTCTAAGCATACGGGCGGGATGGGTGACCCGCATAGGCGGGCGAGCGATGTCGTGGATTTTGCCCAAGGGTTGCCGGGCAAAGGACTGTGTCGCCCTCTTCCAGGCACAGATAGCGTCAGCGCAGTGCCAAAGGCCATGGCAGCCCAGGCCTGGAAACATACTCAAGGAAGGACACGCTATGAGGGTCTCCCTCCACGTCACGATCCCGCTCGCCGCCTTGCTGCTCGGCACAGCCGTGGCGCGGGCCGAACCGCCGAAGGCAGCGGTGTTCGATTTCCAACTTGCCAATCTCGGCGCGCAGGGGCCGACTGAGGCGGACGTTGCCCGCCTCGGTCCCCTCAGCGATCAGCTGCGAACCCTCCTCGCGGAATCCGGCCGCTACGCCATCGTCTCGACTGAACCAGTCAAGGAACAGGTGACCAGGGGGGCGGACCTGCGCAAATGCGGCGGCTGCGCTGATGAATACGCCAAGACCCTTGGGGCGGATGTGGCGATCACGGGCGAGATCCAGAAGGTCTCGAACCTGATCCTCAACATCAACGTCTACATCAAGGATTTGCGGAACGACGTGCCAGAGAAGGCCTACAGTGTCGATATCCGGGGCGACAACGACCTCTCGTTCCAACGCGGCATCAAGTATCTCGTGAAGAACAATCTTCCGCCGGCACCGGACGCAGCTTCCGCCGGCGCGGGACGGGCCGGCCGCTGAAGCCGGGGATGTCCCGTTAAAACATCATCACAGAAAAGTTGGAAAGGAAACCGATGTCCCCGTTCAAGTTCGATGACAGCCACATCACCTGGCGCACGCTCGACTGGCTCGATAACATTGCGTTCTTCGTCTACAAGGTCGACGAGGAGAACCGCATCGTTGACGTGGTCTTCAAATTCACGGCCAACAAGCGGGTGATGCTGCATCAGCACCGCTGCCCCTACAACACGCTAGTGATGCAAGGCGAGCTACGCTTTTACCGTCCTGACGGCTCACTCAAAGAGATCCGCTATCCAGGCAGCTTCGTGTCCGGCGTAGCCGATGGCGAACCGCATACCGAAGGCGGCGGCGACGAGGACGCCATCGTCTTCTTCAGCAATCGCAATATCAAGGACGCGCTTTACGAGTTCCTCGACGAGACGGGCAAGACGGTCCAGGTGCTTAGCATCACCGACTTCAAGGCGCAGCTTGAGGACCAGATCGCATCCGGCATCTACCAGCGGGTCCTTGCCAAGGTGGCGTAACCTACGAACGAACGCTGCCTACGAATGGGGACGCCATGCCGTGGGCGGCGATTTAGACGGCAATCCTATTCCCCCAAAAATCATTGATGACATGAGGCGAGGAACGATCGTCGCCGGTAGTGGCGTCGACCGGCAGCTACAACCATATTGGGTCGAAGGTGAACGTCCGCTGTGGGGCGAAGAGCCAGGGTCCGGTTCCCACCGAGGCTGTGTGAGAACGCGGAGTGTTGGGCCGGTTCGGAGTCGATGACAGCGCGCGGTGCCGCGTGCTGTCACGCTCGGAGAGCGCTGAGGAGTGGTCCAGTGCCGAGGATCGCCATCACCCGCTTCAGATTGTAGGCCAGGACCTGCAAGCTCATCTCGGTCGCCACGTTTCTCAACCGGCGCATCCGGAAGTGCGTCGCGCCC
>Ga0233425_10009382_pt1 | contig 12454 bp, 12 predicted proteins | sample Watercolumn_Towu_2_FD_181712 | JGI IMG/M metagenome (GOLD analysis project Ga0233425, IMG submission 181712) | Freshwater microbial communities from Lake Towuti, South Sulawesi, Indonesia - Watercolumn_Towuti2014_140_MG | ecosystem: Environmental > Aquatic > Freshwater > Lake | place...
TCCTTTGTCGTCATCCTGATCATCATGGCGGTCGTCGCCAACACCATGGCCATGACCACCCGCGAGCGGATCGGCGATTACGCGATCATGAAAACCATGGGGTTCGGCGGCGGTGCGATCGCCTTCATGATCTTCGGCGAATCGCTTGTCATCGCCATGACCGGCTGCATCATGGGAATGATCCTGACCTTTCCCGCGGCCGCGGCCTTCGGCCATTCGCTCTCGACCTACTTCCCCATCTTCCTCGTCTCCGATGCGACGCTCTGGCTCGACCTCCTTGCCGCCCTGCTGATCGCCGTTTGCGCCGCGATCATTCCGACCCGCCATGCAATCCGCGTCGGCATCGCCGACGGCCTCAGGAGGATCGGATAATGGCCGTCCCCCTCGCCTACAGCATGCGAAACCTATGGAAGCGCCGCTTAACGACAGGCCTGACGGTTTCCGGAATGGCGCTTGTGGTGTTCGTTTTTGCCGCCGTCCTGATGATGGCCGAGGGGCTTCAAAAGACGCTTGTGGAGACGGGTTCGTACGACAACGTGGTCGTTGTCCGCAAGGGTTCGACTTCAGAGGTGATGAGCGGCATCGAGCGCAAACAGGCCTCGATCGTGGAGATGCTCCCCCAGGCGGCGGTCGGCCCGGGGGGCATGAGCCTCATGGCCAAGGAGGCCGTGGTGTTGATCTCGCTTCAGAAGCGGGGCGAAGAAAAGAGCACGAGCCATTCCAACGTCGTGGTTCGCGGCGTTCAGGAAACCTCGCTCCCCTTGCGACCGCAAGTGAAGATCGTCTCGGGCCGCATGTTCAGGATGGGGTCGTCGGAGGTGATCGTCGGAAACAGCATCGCCAAAGGCTTCAAAGGTGTCGGGCTGCAGGGAACCCTGAACTGGGGGATGCGCAACTGGACCGTCGTGGGCATTTTCGATGCGGGCAACACCGGATTCAGCTCCGAAATCTGGGGCGATGTAGACCAGGTGATGCAGGCTTTCCGTCGGCCGGTCTATTCGTCGCTTATTTTCAAGCTGCATGCCCCGGATGCATTTGCAGCGGCCAAAAGCGCGATCGAGACGGATCCGCGACTCACCCTGGAGGCCAAACGGGAGACGCGCTACTATCTCGACCAGTCGGAGATGATGGCGAAGTTCCTGCGAATCCTGGGGCTCTCGCTCACCGTCATCTTTTCCATCGGCGCAATCCTCGGGGCCATGATCACCATGTATTCCGCGGTGGCCAACCGGGTCGGAGAGATCGGAACGATGCGGGCCTTGGGTTTCCGAAGACGGAGCATCCTGGCCGCGTTTCTCGCCGAGTCGCTGATTCTGGGGTTCATCGGCGGCGTCGTGGGGCTCCTCTTCGCTTCCTTCATGCAGTTCATCACCGTTTCCACCGTCAATTTTCAGACCTTTTCGGAATTGGCGTTTAAATTTACCCTCAACGTTCCCATCATCGTTCAGGCCATGACTTTTTCGCTTATTATGGGGCTCATCGGCGGTGTGCTGCCCGCTTTCCGCGCCTCGCGCATGAAGATCGTCGAGGCCCTTCGCGCGGCGTAATATATCGCAGCGGGGCGTCCGCGAAGACGACGATCGCGCTTCAGCGCAAGCGACCGCTTTGCAACGAAGCGAGGAGGCGTAGGGTAGAAAAAGGTCGAGCGTGCAGAGGAATCGTGATTTTCGAGACTCTTTTGTTATGCGGGCGGCGAGCCGTTTACCTTTTGAAGGATGATCCGGGCGTCTGCGACGACGCAGCGTCGAGCGGAGCAGAGAAGGGGATTGATGTCGATCGATTCGATCCCCCGGCCAAGCTCCATGACAAGCGATGAGAAGGACAGAATCGTCTCGCTCAACAGCTTCAGGTCCACCTTCTCGGCGCCCCGGTACCCCGTCAAGCGCCTATGCGCCCTGAGTCCCCCGATCATCGCCAGGGCGTCTTTTTCGGATAGAGGGGCCATTCTCAGGACGACATCCTTATAAATCTCAACGCCGGTCCCCCCCATCCCCAGGAGGATCATGGGACCAAACTGAAAATCGGTCTTCGCCCCCAGGATGAGTTCGACTCCGGACATCGTCTCTTCCACGATCATTCCCAGAAATCCATCCAGACCCTGGAAACGCCGGAACGCCTCCGCCAGACGGCCGGCATCGACGATCCCCACGGCGACCCCGCCCACGTCCGATTTGTGGAGGATGCGGGTAGAAACGACCTTGGCAACCACGGGATAGCCGATCTCCCCGGCGAAGCGGATCGCCTCCTCCACCGTCCGGGAAACCGTAAAGCGGGGGATATCGAATCCCGCGAGGGCAAACATCCGTTTGGCGTCGGGTTCAAGGACCCATCCATCGGCGCGGGCCGCCTCCACGATCCGGTTTATGTCTAAATGGGAATCAATCATGATTACCTCGTAAACAGTCGCAAAAGCCTTGAATTGGGGACGGCTTCGTAAAAAGCCCGCAGGCAAGGCGCGCGAATGCCGAAGAGTGCGGCGTACTTCTGGCGTACGCCGCAGCGACGAGGGATAAAGCGCAACACAGCATCCGGGCTTTTTACGGAGCCGTCGATCATGACCGGTTCCTCCTCAGGGCATCCACCATGAGCACCGCCCCCTCGATCGAGTGGGCAACGGGGGAACCGTTCAGGGTGAACCCCTCGATGAGCATGGCATACTTCTCCACTTTGGGGACGTAGGCGATCAGCGGCTTGCCGCACTGTCGGGCGATGCCGCCGAGCTTCGCTCCCAGATCGGAGGTGATTCCGGGGATGTATGGTAGGAGCAGGGCGAGCACGCAGTCGATATTCTCCATCGAACAAAAGCTCCTGACGGTGGCGACGAAATCCTCGTCGATGCCGCTTCCGGTGAGATCGACGGGGTTGGTGAGCGTGGCGATATCCCGGATATTCGGACTGAGGTTTTTGCAGAGCTCTTCCCGGACGGTTTCCGGCAGCCCCGGGACCGAAAGCCCGCGAGAGGCGCAGATATCCACGGCGACAGCGCCGTGGCCGCCGCTCACCGTGACGATCCCGACCTTCCCCTCGATCGACCCGGCATAGACGCTCAAGGACTCGCAGAAGGAGATGAACTCCAGTTCGCTGACCGCCTCGACGATATTGTACTGAGAGAGCACCGCGGAAAAACTCGCGTAGTCACCCGCCAAAGAGGCCGTGTGGCTCGAGATGGCCTTGCTCCCCTCCGTGGTTTTTCCTGACTTGAGCACAACCACCGGTTTGCCGCATTTCCCGGCCTTGAGGACAAAACGCCTTCCCTCGTTCCCGCCGAAACCTTCGATGTAAAAGGCGATGACCTTCGTCACCGGATCTGCGGTGAAATAATCGAGGAGCTCGATTTCCCCCAAAAGGGCCTTGTTCCCGATGCTGATCGCCCTGGCGAGCCCCACCCCTTCGTTTGTGAACTTGATCATCTGGTCCACAAGGATCCCCCCGCTTTGGCTCACAAACGACACGTTCCCGACAAGGGGGTTCACCATCCGCTCGCCCGGCAGGAAGAACGTATCCACGCGGGAGGGGACGTAGATGCCGAGACAGTTGGGGCCGACGAAGGGAAAGTCCGCCTCCTTCGCGATCGCGACGATCCGCGCCTGCAGATCCTCCCTGCCCACCTCGGCAAACCCCGCCGAAACGACCACCGCGGAGCGGACCTTCGCCTTTATGCATTCGGTCATCACCTCCGGGACGAGATCGGCCCTGACGGCGATGACGGCCATGTCGATCCGTTCCGGCACTTCCGAGATGTTCCGGTGGATCGGCTGGCCGCTGATGGTTCCCCCTCGGGGGTTTACACCGTAAACCGCAACCGGATAGCGGAGCAGATTCTTGTTGAAAATCTCGTTGGCCGGATGCCGGTAGTTGCTTGCCGACACCCCGCACACCGCCATGGTCCGGGGATCGAAAAGCGGGTTGAGATCCATCGGGCCCTCCTCACTCGACCTTCACCTGGGACGTTGCATCATTCATAAAGGACTTGTCGTATGACGGCGGCTTCATTTATCGATGTAAGTCTTTCTGAGCTCCATCCAGTAGGGGGATTTCATGAGCCTTTTGAGACCTTCGTTGAGTTTCTTGAGAAATTCCGTATCCTCCTTGCGGACCGCATAACCAAATTCCCTGTCGCCCATCCCGAAACCGCCGATGATCTTAACAGGTTTCTTTGTGGCGGCCTCGATCGCCGGGGCCTCCTCCATCGCAGCGGCGATGATCCGGCCGTCAACCACCTCTTCGATAGCCAGAGGGACGGAGTCATAATGGACGAGCTCGAATTTCTTCCCTGCCCTCCTGATCAGGTTCTCTTCGATCCACTTCCCCTCCGCGGTCCCCCTCTGGACGCCTATTTTATTGCCCTCGGCCAGGGCTTTCTCCACGGTGATTTTAGCATCCTTCTTCACAACCAGGACATGCTTGATCCTCCAGTACGGCATAGTGAAGCCGATCTGTTTCTTGAGCTCTTCTGTAATTCCCATCCCCGAAGCCACAACGTCGATCTTCCTGCTCCGGAGGCTCGGGATGATTCCATCCCAATCCACCGGCCGGTGTTTCACTTTAAAGCCCATCTCGTTGGCAATCCAATCCAGGGCTTTTACATCGAAGCCGTCCGGATTGTTGGATTGGTCCACGTAAGAAAAAGGTGGAAAGTTGGCATCGATGCCATTGATGTAGACCTTCTCGGCGCCAAAAACACCCTGCACAAGAAAGACAAACAGAGTCGCCGGAACAAAAAACGCACCCCAAATCCCCCTTTGCCCCATACGTGGCGATCTCCTTTCTCTCAGCGGCGCTATACACTCTGTCCTTGCGATAAAAAGGTCCTTAAGATGATAATTCTTTTTCAAGGGGTAGTAAAGCAAATACTGCGGGGAGTAACGCCGTTGTTCGACTTTTTTTATGCAAAGGGATGTGAGTTGCTATTTTCTGCGGGGATGGTTATGATAATACATGACGACACGGCCCGTATGCTTTGTAAAAGGGGTTTTACCGTTTGTAGCGGTCCTCTTTTTTGTCGCGGTTTTTGAAGCGGCGGCCGCCGAGGTATTCCCGAAACCGGCCGGCGCGGTCAATGACTTTGCCGGGGTGCTCTCGGCACAGCACAAAAGCGATATGGAGACCCTCGCCCGCGAAGTTCTTGAAAAAACCGGAACGGCACTCGTCGCCGCCACGGTGGCGACGATCGGAGATAACACACCGAGTGACTATGCGAACCGGCTTTACCGGGCCTGGGGAATCGGAAGGAAGGGCGAAGACAAGGGGGTGCTGATCTTCCTCGCTCTGAAAGAGCGGCAGGTCCGTATCGAAACGGGCTACGGTGTGGAGGGGATCCTTCCCGACGGCCTCGCCGGCGAGATACTCGATCGGTATGCGATCCCGCGCTTCAAGGAAGGTGACTACGGGCGCGGATTTTACGAAACGATGGCCGCGGTTTCCTTCATCGTGGCCAAGGCCGGCGGTGTCACACTGACCGGGGTCGGTCCACCCGAACCAGGGCCGGTCAGAACCGACAAGGGAGCGGGAATTTTTCAACTGCTGCTTTTCGTCGCGGCAGCATTCTTTCTCCTCGGTACACCACAGGGGAGGGCGATGCTCCCCTGGCTCCTTGCCCTGATGTTGAGCGGTGGGGGGGGCGGCAGACGCAACGGGGGCGGCTTCGGCGGCTTCGGAGGGGGAGGATTTGGCGGCTTCGGCGGCGGGTCGAGCGGGGGCGGGGGGGCCGGTCGCGGATTTTGATGCGAGGGGTATCGATGGCAAAAATACCGAAAAAACCGGAAGAGATATTTGAAGAAATTGTCGGAGAGTATCAAAAAATCTTCGAAGCGGACCTGATCTCCATCATCCTGTTCGGAAGCGGAGCGGGGGAGGATTATATCCCGGGGAAGTCAGACATTAATTTTCTGATCACGCTCACCGACCAGGGTATCGATAGACTCGATCGCGCTTTGGAGAACGTCGCCCGCTGGCGAAAACGCAACGTGGCGGTCCCTCTCTTCATGACGCGAACCTTTCTCGAAGGATCTCGGGACGCCTATCCGATCGAGTTTCTCAACATGAAGCGGCGTTACATCGTCGTCTCCGGCCAGGACGTCCTGGCCGGACTCACTTTCGATCGTCGCCATATCCGGCTTCAGCTCGAACGCGAGCTCCGGGGAAAGCTTCTTCATCTCCGTAGCGGCTACCTTGCCACCGAGGGAGATACCAGAAAGATCCGCGACCTGATCGCAGCGTCGCTGAACGCCTTCATCTCGCTTTTTTCCGCCATGCTCTACCTGAAAAACATCGAGATCCCGCACGGCAAACGCGAAATCATCACGGCGGCGGGCAAGGCCATCGGAGTCGACGCCGCCATTTTTCTGCGCTGCGAGGAAATCCGGAGAAAGGCGGACCGGCTCCCTCATCACGAGGCGAAGGCGGTCTTTCAAGCCTACCTGAAGGAGGTTAGCCGTCTTTGCGACCAGATTGATCAAATAGAGGTATGAAGGCCTGCGTCATCCGGCTTGCAGGTTCTCAAGCGTTGCCCTGGCGACACTCGGGAATGAATACGCGGGAGTAAATCCTGCAAGCCCCGCCCTTTGGCCGGGGAGTATCATTCTTTAACCGTTGTTATTTAACATCTTACAGCGAACGGAGGTACAACATGACCAGCGGGAAAAAAACTCTCATCGTCGCCGTCATCATCATCTTGGTGCTGGCGGGTTCCCTTTACTCATTCCTCAAAGGGACTTACAACCGCTTCGTTACCCTGGACGAGTCGGTCAAATCATCCTGGGCGCAGGTGGAAAACCAGCTCCAGCGCCGCTACGACCTCATCCCGAACCTCGTGGAAACGGTCAAAGGCTACGCAAAGCAAGAAAAAGATGTCCTCATCGAGGTGACGAACGCCCGGGCGCGCGTTGGAGGGGCAACGACGGTCCCCGACAAGATCAGCGCAAACAACGAACTCTCCGGAGCGCTAAGCCGTTTACTCGTCGTGGTCGAAAGATATCCGGACCTCAAGTCCAACCAGAACTTCCTGCGGCTCCAGGATGAACTGGCGGGAACGGAAAACCGGATCTCTGTGGAAAGACGGCGTTACAACGAGACGGTCCAAACGTACAACGTAGCCATCCGGAGTTTCCCGGCCAATCTTCTGGCGGGAACGTTCGGCTTCGAGAAGAAAGACTTTTTCGAAGCGCCGGCCGCGGCGAAAGCCGCTCCGCAGGTCAAATTCTAATTTTTACCGACAAGGAGAAGCATCGATGACCAAGTATGTTTATACCTTCGGCGGCGGTTCGGCCGAGGGATCGGCAAACGACAAAAACCTTCTGGGCGGCAAAGGCGCCAACCTGGCCGAAATGTGCTCCCTGGGGATCCCGGTACCGGCCGGCTTTACGGTGAGCACCGAATGCTGCACTGCCTATTACGCCGGCGGGTATAAGCTCCCCGATGCGTTGACCGGCCAGGTTCTCGCCGCGCTCAAGAAGACCGAAGCGATCATGGGCATGACTTACGGCGACTCCGCAAACCCGCTCCTCCTCTCCTGCCGCTCCGGCGCCCGCTCCTCCATGCCCGGCATGATGGATACGGTCCTCAACGTCGGGCTGTGCACCGCGACCATCCCCGGGATCATTGCCAAATCAAAAAACCCCCGTTTCGTATGGGATTCCTATCGCCGTCTGATCATGATGTACGCCGACGTGGTGATGGAGAAGGCCGAAGGCATGGAACCGCCGCTGGGCAAGGGTATCCGCAAGATCCTCGACGAGAAGCTCGACGAGGTCAAGCACGCGAAGGGCTGCACGTCCGATACGGATCTGAGCACCGAGGACCTGAAGGCCCTGGCCGGGGAGTTCAGGATCCTGGTGGAAAAGCACCTCGGAAGCCCTTTTCCCGACGACCCGATGGCGCAGATGTGGGGCGGCATCGCGGCTGTATTCAAGAGCTGGAACGGTAAAAAGGCCGTTTCCTACCGACGCATCGAGGGGATCCCGGACGACTGGGGCACCGCGGTCAACGTCCAGGCGATGGTGTTCGGCAACATGGGCGACTCCTCGGCCACCGGCGTCGCCTTTACGCGCGACCCGGCCACCGGTGATAACAAGTTCTACGGCGAGTGGCTGGTGAATGCCCAGGGCGAAGATGTCGTGGCCGGCATTCGCACCCCGAATCCGATCAATGACGACACCAAGAACGAACAGAACAAGCACCTGGTAAGCATGCAGCACGCCATGCCGGAGACCTACAGAGAGCTCGACGACATCCGTACGACACTCGAGAGGCATTTCACCGACATGCTCGACATCGAATTCACCATTCAGGAAGGCAAGCTGTGGATGCTGCAGTGCCGTGTCGGCAAACGCACCGGCACCGCCGCACTGAACATGGCGATCAATATGCTCGACGAAGGGCTGATCACCGGAAAAACCGCCGTCATGCGGGTCGCGCCTAAACAGTTAGACGAACTCCTCTACCCGATCATCGATCCGCGGACGGAAAAAGACACCCCGGTGATCGTCAAAGGCCTGCCCGCCGGACCCGGCGCCGCCAGCGGCGCGCTCGTCTTCACCGCCGAGGATGCCGTGGCTGCGCACCGCGCAGGCAGAAAATGCATCCTGCTTCGCGAGGAGACGAATCCCGAGGACGTCGAAGGGATGCGCGCAGCCGCCGGCATCCTCACCGCCCGCGGCGGTATGACCTCCCATGCGGCGCTCGTGGCCCGCGGCTGGGGCAAGTGTTGCATCGTCGGCGCCGGCGCTCTCCACGTCGACGTCAAAACCAAAACGGCCCGGATCACCGGCTCCGACACCCTCCTCAGGGAGGGCGATCTCGTCACCTTGAACGGTACCAAAGGCCATGTGTATCTCGGCCCTCTACCCATGATCGACGCAACCGAAAATCCGCTTTTCCAGCGGTTCATGACCCTGGCGGATACATTCCGAACGCTGGGCGTACGCACCAACGCCGACACACCGGAGGACGCCCGTGTGGCCCGCGCTTTCGGGGCCGAAGGCATCGGCCTGCTCCGAACGGAACACATGTTTTACGGTGAAGGTTCCGATCAGCCCCTCTTTTTCCTGCGCAAGATGATCCTGAGCAACACCGCCGACGAGCGCAGGGCGGCCCTTGGCGAACTCTTTCCCTTTGTCAAGGCCTCACTGAAAGGCACGCTGGAAGCCATGGAGGGTTTGCCGGTCACGATCCGACTCCTCGACCCGCCGCTGCACGAATTCGTCCCGCAGGGCGCCGAAAAGCAGGCCGAGTTGGCCCGCGCATTGGGCATCAAGGCCAAGGAGATCAAAAAACGGGGCGAGGCGCTCCACGAAACAAACCCGATGATGGGGCACAGGGGCGTCCGTCTCGGCATCACCTATCCCGAGGTGAGTGAGATGCAGATCCGCGCCATTTTTGAGGGCGCCGCCGAATTGATTAAGGACGGCAAGAAGTGCATCCCGGAGATCATGGTGCCGGTCACCTGCGACGTCTCCGAGATCGAAGTAACAAAGAAGATTACGGACCGCATCCACGCCGAAATTCTCGAACAATTCGGCCTCGCCGAACTCGAATACAAATACGGAACGATGATCGAGATCCCGCGCGCCGCGCTGCTCTCCGACCGGATGGCGAAGGCCTGCGAATTCTTTTCCTTCGGCACCAACGACCTGACCCAGCTCACCTTCGGGTTCAGCCGCGACGACATCGGCGGGTTCATGAACGAATACCTCGATGCGAAGCTCCTCGCCGCCGATCCGTTCCAGACGATCGACCGGGACGGCGTCGGCATGCTCATCCGGATGTCGGTTGAAAAGGGCCGCGCGACGCGCCCGGACCTCAAGATCGGCATCTGCGGCGAACAGGGGGGTGATCCGGCCTCTGTAGAATTCTGCTATGAGACCGGCCTGACCTATGTGAGCTGCTCGCCGTTCCGGGTACCTATCGCGCGTCTCGCGGCGGCCCAGGCGGCGATCAAGGCGGGAGGGAAGAAATAGCCGTTAGTCGACGGCCACCCCGAGCGCCAGGCACAGCAGGCCCATGCGCAGGAACTGCCCGTATTTGATCGAGTCAAAATAGACCGCCCGTGGATCCCGGTCCACTTCCGTAGGCAGTTCATAATCGCGGGGCAGAGGGTGCATGATATAGGTATCCTTCTTCATGATCTTGAGGATCTCCCGATCGATTCTGAAGACTTCCCTGGCTCGGCCATAGTCTTCGTTGTGATGTGTGAAGCGATCTTTGGGTATTTGGGTGATATAAAGAATATCCGCCCGCGAAACGATCGTCTTTAACTCTTCGGCATTGTCGAGCGATTCACCATAGGGAATGCGGTTTTCCCTCAGGTATTCTTTCGTTTCCTCATCTGCCTTCAATACACTCGGTGAGGCGAAATCGATCTTGATGCCCGAGTATTTTGCCAGAAAATAGACTAGGGACCGAATCGTGCGGCTGCCGGCCAAGTCACCTATAAAGGCGATGGAGACGCCATCGATTCCCCCTTTGAGCTTTTCGATGCTGTACAGATCGATCAGGGCCTGGGTGGGATGCTGGGCAGGCCCATCCCCGCCGTTGATGATGGGAACCGCCGATATTTCCGCCGCGCGTTTGGCCGATCCGCTCCTGTAATGGCGCAAGACGATCAGGTCGACCAGCGAGCCGACCACCCGCACCGTATCTTCAAAACTCCCCCCGGTAAGTTCGGAAGAGAAACTCTCAGGAAAATCGATGTGCGTGACACCCCCTCCCAGTCGCTTCATGGCACAGTCGAAAGAAAGGTTGGTCCGCATCGAGGCAACATAAAAAAGGTTGGCCAGGACTTTCCCCTTCAACAGGTCCAGCGGTAATTTCCGCTCGGTCCGCTCTTTGATGTGGTCGGCCGCGCTGAGTATCTCCTGCAGGGCTTTTTTGTTGAATTGCTGGGCTTCGATGATATGGCGATACCGCATGGCTGCCTCCCTTATGGAACGATATGGGTTCCCTCGTTATTTTCCAATGCCGACCAGGCCCGATCCAGCGAAGTTATGATGGCTTCGTCGCCCCCGTACTCGATAAAGCGGATGCAGGCCAGAACCTTGGGGGCCATGGAGCCGGCAAGGAACTGTCCCTCCTGGAGATATGTTTTTGCCTGTTTCACATCCAGGCGATCGACCGGGCGCTCTTCCGGACGTCCGAATCCGAGTTTCACTTTGGGCACATCGGTGAGGATCATGAACCGATCCGCGGCAACCGCCTCCGCCAGTTTTTCACCGGCCAAATCCTTGTCGATGACCCCTTCGATCCCTTCGAACTCCCCCCGTTCATTCAGAACGACAGGAACGCCACCGCCGCCGGCCGCGATGACTATCATCCCGGCATCAACCACCTTCTTCAAGGCATTCACCTCGAGTATGCGGATCGGGTCGGGCGAAGGCACCACGCGGCGAAAAGGTTTTTCTCCTTCGGGCAAAACCCGCTTGATCAGGTATCCCCTTTCCGCTTCCAGCTTCGCTTTGGTCTTAGCGTCATAAAAAGGGCCTACGGGTTTACCCGGATTCGAAAAGGCCGGATCGTTGCGGTCTACCAGCACCTGCGTAATCATCGTGACCACGTTGAAATTCAGATTCAGCAACTTGAGTTCGTTCATAAGGGCTTGCTGCAGCATATACCCCAACTGCCCCTGGGTCATGGCATTGCAGCTATCCATGGGTTGGGGCGGCAACTGGGACGCTACGGCCTCCTGCTGCACGAGCAGGCTTCCCACCTGGGGTCCGTTTCCATGGGTGATGACGACATCAAACCCCTTCCTGATGAATTCCAAAATGTACAGCGACGCGGACCGGATACTGGCCCGCTGCTCCTCGTAGGTCCCTTGTTGACGGGGAAGCTTGATGGCGTTTCCGCCCAGTGCAATCACAACCCTCTGGCGATTGTTCTTCATATTCCCCCTTCCCTTCTGGTCATTTATCCCCTCTTTCAACAGCCTGTTAGAGGAGCTGATCGAGAAGCTCCATCATCTCCGCATCGCCACCCGCCGGCGGGGCCCAGTTGACCTGGATCACTTCCGCTCCCTGGGCTTTGAGACTATCGGCAAAATCCTGCACCCCGATGTTGATGGCCTTCGGGCCTTGCTCCAGGAGCTCCCTCAGCGTACTGGACATCAAACCCCTCCTATGACCTGCATTGCAAGCAGCGAAGCGAACCGGGCTGCTTGGGCGCTGCTTGGTAGAACGACGACCCCTTCTTTCTCAAGACGGGCGATCTGCTGGTCGAGACTCTGTGGATCTTCACCGGTACCGCATACCGAAGCGATCACGCAGAGGAATCCCCCGCGCTTTTTGACCTCGTCCTTGGCATGGGCTATCGCCGGGGCGAGTTCTCCCACCGGATCGGTCGAGGCATTGAAACCCAGGAGGAAGTCCAGCACAAGCACCGCCACCTCCGGGTCTTTTGCTTCGGCAAGAAGCCTGTCCCGGCGCAGCCGCGAATCGATCATGGGGTGGGGGCGCCCCACGGT
>Ga0233425_10009383_pt1 | contig 12452 bp, 9 predicted proteins | sample Watercolumn_Towu_2_FD_181712 | JGI IMG/M metagenome (GOLD analysis project Ga0233425, IMG submission 181712) | Freshwater microbial communities from Lake Towuti, South Sulawesi, Indonesia - Watercolumn_Towuti2014_140_MG | ecosystem: Environmental > Aquatic > Freshwater > Lake | place: Indonesia...
CCTCTGCTTTTCCTCACCAAATCTATATGCAGATGACCCTGATTCGCCTTCATCCTGGGAAATATATCCACAGGAAACAGGTATGGCAAAAACTGCCATGGCAATTGACAAGGAATCCTACCCGGAAATGGATGCAGAGCGCTGCCTCAAAAAGCTTGAAGGTATTATTAATAACATAAAAACACGTCTCGGAAACGAAACCGAACCGGAGCAAATTATTAAAACCATCAATAGTGTGCTTTTTGCCGAACTCCGGTTCAAATATGTCCAGACGGGAAATCTTGAACATATATCATTACATAAGGTGCTGGATACGAATGTCGGCAACTGCGTGGGATTGTCTATTCTCTATCTCTGTATAGCCGAAGGGCTGCGGTTGCCGATATACGGCGTAAGCGTGCCGGAACATATATTCGTGCGTTACGATGACGGGGACTTTCGGAGAAATATTGAGACGGGATACGATGGTATGGCGACTCCTGACAGTTATTACATCAACATGGCCGGAAAACGGATATCCCAAACAAGCATCAGGAATGGATATTACCTCAGAAATCTTAGCCGGGACGAAGTTGTCGCCAATATATACCTGAACCGTTCCCTGCTGAACAAAGAGAATGGCAATCTCGACTCTGCACTCAATGACGTAAACCATGCCATCAAATTGCGCGGCAACGATGCCGTAGCCTTTTGCAACCGCGGTGTAATACATGAAAAGACGAAGGATGCCAAACGGGCAATGGACGACTATAATCACGCCATAGTGCTGAACCCGGACTATGCACCCGCCTATTATAATCGCGGTTCTCTCTATGCCGCCACGGAAATCCTTGACAAGGCCATCATGGACTACAGCAAAGCAATATCGCTGGACCCCAACGCAACCCTCTCCTATTACAACCGGGGCATTGCCTTTAAAATGGCGGACAGGACAGACCTGGCCATAGAAGACATGAACAAGACCATTGCTTTGGACCCCAAGTTTTCACCGGCGTATGCCCATCGCGGTCAGGCATACGCCGAATCGGACGAGCCGGAAAAGGCATTGGCGGATTTTAACAAGGCTCTGGAACTAGATCCCAAGAATACGGAACTGTATATGAAGAGAAGTATCCTTCATGCAGACGCTCAGCGCTTCGACGATGCAATTCGGGACATATCAACCTTCATAACATGCAATCCGCAAAACGCCTTTGCCTACTATATCAGAGCCAAGGCGTATCGCGGAAAAGGAGATATGGAAAAATCCCTGTCGGATTACGACAAGATGCTGGAATTGAGCCCTCGTCTGGCGGGAGTCTATTACGAGCGTGGCCAAATTAAAAACCTGTTGGGTTTTCCGGAAAAAGCCCTTGCGGACTTCAACACCGCTATCGAACTCTTTCCCTACAACCCCCTTGCTTATCTGCATCGCGGGAATACCTTGAAAGAACTGGGAAAGAAAGAAGACGCACTGAAAGATTATCGTCTCTATCTCAAACTCAATCCCAATGCACCCGATGCAGAAACAGTCAAACAGGAAATAGAAAACCTGAAAAGTAATTCAAATTAGGAGGTGTTGTTTGAAAAATGAGGCGCACGGCAACTTTTTCTCGGTGAAACACAAACGCCGTCCAAATCGTTCAAGCTGTGGGGAGGCCGTTTAAACTGCCTGAACTATTTAAATGGCTTGATTACGCACAGGGAGTTGGCTGCCAGGTTCTCTAGAGTGCCAGCCTTCATGGTCTGCAATGCATGAAAGGAAGAACTGATGGGAACAGGCGCTGCATTACCTTTCCGATTCGCTGAAAAAATTATTCATGCTCGCAAGCTTTTTCATCTCTGCCTTAAAAATCGCATGTTCTGTCATGTAAAATGAAGAAATGAAATTCTTGACCCGGTAAAACGGCCTTAAAATCAGCACCCGCAAAAGATTCACGAGGGCAAAGTTGGCCTTGAACACCGGCGTCGTTTTGAAAAATGTAGAATACCGTCTCCGGTACTTCCAGCGAAGAAATTGCAAATCATCGGATGAAAGCTGCCTTGTCCTAACATTCGCCCAAAAACCGTTGTACCTGCTATAATCATCAAGATTTGTGACCAGCCCCTCTTTTATCAAAATATCCCGCATTCCGGTCTTCGGATAGGGGGTAATGATCTGTTCCCCGTAAAAGTCAATATTGGCCTTGTCAAAATATGCAAAATTCTGGGCAATATCCTCTTCCGTATCTTCAGGGTGGCCTACTATCATACCGCCTACAATAAGGATATTGTTTCTGTGTAAATACTCAATCGCCCTCTTTGTTTTTTCCATGACGTTCCCTTTATTCATCATATTCAAATTACGCTCGGAGACATTCTCTATCCCCAGAAATACGATCTGAATACCCGCAGAGGCCATCTTCTCGGCCAGTACCGGTGAAGACGCTATTCCGGCAGTGCTCGCCTGGACGATGTATCTAAGATCGTTATGCCCCGCAGCCACAATCGCATCACAAAGGGACTCGAACCTCTTCACATTAAGGGTAATATTATCATCGGCAAAGGCGATATACCGGGCACCGTTCTTTTTTGCATTCGCAATATCCTGCATTACCCGTTCGAGACGATATACTCTGAATGTGCGACCGTACATCCGGTTCATACTGCAGAAATTGCAGGTCATTGTACAGCCGCGCGACGTCTCCACCATATCCAATCCCTTCCCGGAAAAGATGTACCCCTTCCAGATTCTGGCGTCGCGACGCGGAAGGCATAAGGCGTCAAGTTCTTCCAGTTGCCGCGGATGATTGTGAAAAAATGTGCCGTTATGTTGATATGAAAGCCCCGACACGGCCTCCCATGTCGACTTTCCCTCTATGGCGTCCAGCAGTTCACGAAAAGTGCTCTCACCTTCGCCCCGCACAATATAATCAAATGGCGCCGCCTCGCGAGAATTCGCAATCTCTTCATACATCAGGGTTGCGTGGTAGCCGCCAACAGCTATCTTCACATCACGAAACTCTTCCCTGATAAATCCGGCAATCCTGCGCGCCGTGTCGAACTGGAATGTCATGGCGCTCAATCCAACCACATCCGGTTTATACTCCTCAATGGCATTTCGTATTGAAGAAAGCATGGCATTTCGCTTAAGAACGAGGTCTGCAAGATAGACTTTATGGTGCGGCCGGATATTGCCGGCAATAGACGAAATTGCCAAATTGGGGGCACGCCAGGTTTTTGCCGAAAATTGCGGCACAACATTCGGCATGGAACACAAAAGAATATTCATTTTTTTGTCACTCTCACTGAGATACGCCGGAATTAAATCGCAGAAAAGCTGAAATTTTACATTTTTGTTATTCATTGTCAAGCATCATGGTATAAAAGCATTATGAATAATCGCTCAATATATTTTTTATTTCTTTTGTATCGTCACCCTCTTGTTTATAATTATTATCTGGCATAACGCTCTCGTATAGAAACGATTTTAGTTTTATAAACAATTTAATTCACCTGGTTCCCGTTTAATCTAATGATGTGGAATATAAAGAAGCTTTTCCGCACACCATCCTACAAAATCCAAATCATTGTATTTGCCTTTGTCGTGCTGGTTTTTTCTGTTCTTCCTGTGTGCAATTATTTTCGCAGCGACACCAAAGACCGCACGAAGGATTATGGCAAATTATATCGGGTTGGCCAGATAGTACTCCAGGAGGGAGACATTTACCACAAAAGGAAAGACAGCAATTTCCAGTTCATGTACCCCCCTACTGCGGCAGTTTTCCTGGCTATTACCAGCATGGCAGGACTCCTACCGTTTATTGTAATTTTTGTTCTGGCAAATTCTGTGGCATGGGCTGGAAGCATTCTGTTGTCGATATATCTTGTCACCGGAAAAATATTACGCCAGCACCCACTTCTCTATCTGGTTCCGGCGTTCTGCTGCGCTCCGTATGTCTGGGACATTTACATGCTCGGACAACCCAATTTATTACTGCTGGTATGTATGCTTGGGGCATTTGCAAGCCTTCAATCAAAGAAGGATTGGTGTGCCGGTGCGCTGATCGCCCTGGCTGCGGCAATAAAGGCGTTCCCAATCCTTTCCATCGCATATTTAGTGTATCGGAAACGCTGGAAGGCATTATACTCCACATTTGCATTCCTCTTCTTCCTCATCGTACTCCTCCCTGTGCCATTTTGGGGATTTCATCGCAACCTGAAAGATATTCAAACCTGGAGCGAGGGGATGGTATTTCGCTATGATGCCACTTCGATTGCCCAGCGGCCGGACCGCGGATATAGTTACAAAAATCAATCCCTCATCGCAGTCGCAAATCGTTTGTTGCGACCGGTGGATGCATTCCAGACAAAAAGTAAACCCGTCTGTGTGAATTTTACAGATATTGACTTCAAATATATCAATGCGATTATTATCTGCGCAGGGCTTGGCCTCTGTTTCTTCTATATAACATCAATGCCTCGCCATAACTGCTGCACTGCGTACACCAACGCAATTGAGTATGCTATGCTGCTGCTTTTGATACTGATCTTTACCCCTCTTTCCTTTACCTATTTTTATGTCTGGCTCCTGTACCCTGTCACGGTCGTCATGGACATTTTGATAAAAGCGCCTCATCGTTCCCGGCAGAAAACAGCAATTCTCTGCTGGTTTGCAGTATGCTTGATTTTGCTCGGTTTTATGTTGCCGATACCCACCTTTGACCAGTTAACATCAAGAGGCAATACCTTCTGGGCAAGTACCTTCCTGCTGTTTGGGCTTGGCTGGAAACTACGACAATTGAGGACGCTGCCCTATTCAAAATACGGCAGCGCTATTGAAATTGCGAGGGAAAACTGCTTGCCATAGCATACCGGCACAGTCATAATTCTTAATCACGGATACAAGAAAGCAATCCCTTCGATATCATCCATGTCCAAACTTCTTTTCTTTGTCTCACCCTTCATCTCTTTCCAATACATCGTCTTGTCGGCATATATCCGCTTTTTCAGTTCGTTCAGACTGAGCGAATGTCCGAGTTCATGGGTAAGGACGTTTTGGATATCATAACAATTCTTTGGGCACGCGTCCGTTGCGCTGAATTTGTGGTCTGTATTAAATACGATATCACTGTCGCATATCTTTCCCGACGCATCATGGTGAATAAAGTTGCGGGCAACATTTGCCTTATTGCCCATCTTACGAAAGCATATTATATTGACACCGTCATTTATATTATACGCCGTACTTGTGGCATGACCGCCGTACATGAAACGAAAGGAAGAAGAAGGAACATCTGTCCACGTTTTCATCGCTGCCTGAATAGCAGCAAGGCATCCGGCAGGCCCTCCCGAAGTATTGACATAATAGGCAACAGTATTCGTTCCCCATTTTATCAGTTCCCCGTTTTCAGTTTTACTCGCTTTGTATGCAAGGGAGCCTGAACACCACACGCCAGACATTAAAATGAGAAAAATTGGCACGATAATCCGGGAAATAGTTGTTTTCATTTCGCTTTTTTAATAAGGCCTTATGTGTTATTTGTGACGGAACGTCCATCCCGCAATACTATTCTACCGTTATTGCCGGGAGGTATACACTGCTTATCGAAAGGAACCGGAGATAAGATGTTCGATAAGGCGATGCCCTTCTTTTATGAAAAGACCGGAGGCATTAGCATTTGCCTCGGTATAAGGAAGACCTATTCCCTTTTCTATGCCTGTCCCGAATACAGCAAAGGGAACAGGTTCTGCGGTATGAGTCCGTTTGACAACCGGCGTGTAGTGATCCGGAAGCACCAGTATTCGAAGGCCGTGGAATTTATCCCTTGCCGCAAGGATAGGCCCTAGTATCTTGCTGTCGATCTGTTCGATAGCCGTTACTTTTTCATTCACTTTGCCTTCGTGACCTGCCTCGTCAGGCGATTCGATATGTATTTGCACAACATCATGGTCCTCCAGTGCCTTTAAAGCATAGTGCCCCTTGGCTGCATAATCGGTGTCATGATACCCTGTCGCTCCCGGCACATCTATAACATCCCACCCAAGGTACCATGCAATACCCTTGATCAAATCAACGGCAGTAATGACGGCGCCTTTCAGGTTGAACCGTTTTTCAAACGACGGTATGCTGGGACGATGCCCCTGCCCCCACAGCCATATCATATTAGCCGGATTTTCTTCCAGATCGATGCGAACTTTATTTACTTCGTGACCGGAAAGAATTTCACGCGATTGCAGCATAAGATCTACAAGAATTTCATGGCCGTTCCCTCTGGGGAGGTGCTTTCGAATCGATTGCCCCATAATATCATGGGGAGGAAAACACTTTGCATCCATCTTCTGTGTGCCTCTGTATACCATAATGTGGCGATAGCTTTTGCCCGCATAAAACTGAATGGTTTCATTGCCCAGCTTTTCATTCAGCCGTTTAATAAGCACACTGGCTTCATCTGTCTTTATATGACCTGCACAAAAATCGTCCAGGGTGTCTTCGTTTGCGGTAATGAGGTTGCACCGGAACGCCCAGTCGCCGTCATTTAGTTTAATTCCGATACTGGCCGCCTCCAGCGGCGCCCTGCCCGAATAGTATTCCTTTGGACTATATCCTACAATGGTAAGATTCGCCACGTCGCTTCCCGGCGGGAAGCCGCCTGGAATAGTTCGAACGATACCGAGCTGTCCGTTTTGTGCGATAAAATCAAGATTCGGGGTACGGGCGGTTTCCAGCGGCGTTCTTCCGCTAAGCTTTTCTACAGGGTAATCTGCCATACCGTCCGGAATAATGATGCAATATTTCAAAACTACCTCCTATTCTTCCACACGAAGAAATTTCGTCTTATCTTTTATTGTTTCCAATCGCTGAATCTCTGCAAGCGCTTTTTGCAAATTGCCCTCTTCCGCCAAATGGGTCATCATGACAAGCGGAACATTGCCGCTTTCCTTTGCCTTGTGCTGGATAACGGACGCAATGCTGATTTCATGATTCCCTAATATACCGGAAATTTTCGCCAATACACCGGGTTTGTCAATAACCGAAAACCTTAAATAATAACGCGTTTTAATCTGCTGAATATGTGCAATAGCAACCCGTTCGCAACGCCCGGAAAATGTTTTCATCGAACCGAACGTAATGCCTGCCCTGCCAAGCGCAACGTCCACAAGGTCTGCAACCACTGCGCTGGCGGTTGGCATCTGACCTGCGCCCCTGCCGTACAGCATCGTCTCACCCACAGCATTGCCGTTGATGCAAATGGCATTAAAAACGCCGCTTACCGAAGAAAGGGGATGGTCATGTGGCAGGAGCGTCGGATGGACACGCAACTCAATAGTGTTATTTGACTTTTTTGCAATCGCAAGAAGTTTCAGGGTGTATCCCAATTCATGCGCATACCAGACGTCGGACAAATCAACGGCGCTGATTCCTTCATGGTAAATTGACTGATAGTCAAAATCGACTCCGAAGCCGATCCTGGCCAGTATCGCCAGTTTATGCGAAGAGTCTATGCCCTCCACATCCATTGTGGGGTCTTTCTCCGCATATCCCATTTTTTGGGCTTCCGCAAGGGCATCGCCATACTTTACATTCTCCTTTGTCATCTTCGTTAAAATGTAATTTGTCGTGCCGTTTACAATGCCAAAAACAGACTCTATTCTGTTGGCGATGAACCCGTCCCTTAATGCGGCGATAACGGGAATACCGCCGCCCACGCTTGCTTCAAAGGAAATGCTCTTTCCATGCTGCCGCGCTTTTCCAAAAAGCTCGGAACCGTGAAGCGCTAAAAGCATTTTGTTTGCAGTCACAACATCCTTGCCCTTTTCAAGGGCGGACGAAATGATTTCTTTGGCAGGATGCACCCCCCCGACAAGCTCTACAATAACCTGAATATCAGGATTGTGTATAAGTTTTTGAGCGTCGGTTGTAAAAAGAATTTCCGGCGGCAAATTCAGTTTGTTCTTAACATCGGGATTACAATCGGCTATCCCCTTTAACACGGGCACACACTCAAGTTTTTCCGTAAGGGGAGAGCGTTTCTCCAAAAGAATCTTCACTACGCCGGTACCGACCGTCCCCATACCCACGATGCCAACAGTAAACGTTTTCATAAGTCATTCATTCCTAAAATTAGTCCGATTAGTCATGATCCATGCGAATGCGCTCAGACGAAAAAATTACTATAACGGATGAAATTGTTTATTTCAATAGAATTCGTATGATTATCGGTGTCTTCCTCATCTACGTATCTAATTTCGCTTGTAATGCTTACAAAGGTCTGATAAGATTGTTTTCGTAAGTTTGCATATAGAAAGATTCATACAAAACCCGCCAATAAATCTTATGGTAAGTTTCAAACAAAGGGATATTATTTCCATCCGTCATTTCAACAGAGAAGAACTCTTATATATCCTTGAATTAACCAAACGAATGGAACAGTCGAGTTTTTCAGACCTTCTCAAGGGAAAAGTTCTCGCCTCTTTGTTCTTCGAGCCTTCAACGCGGACGAGATTAAGCTTCGAATCGGCCATGAAACGGCTGGGTGGCATGGTAATCGGATTTGCCGAATCGGGCGTTACCTCGGTGGCAAAAGGTGAATCCTTACGCGACTCAGTAAAAATCATAGAAGGGTATTGCGACATTCTTTTGCTCAGGCATTACCTTGAAGGTTCCGCTCAGTTGGCCGCAGACGTTGTCACTGTGCCCGTAATCAATGCCGGAGACGGGGCAAATCAGCATCCTACGCAAACCTTTTTAGACCTCTACACAATTCAAAAAACCAAGGGTGCCCTGGAAGGACTTACCGTCGGTTTTTTGGGCGACTTGAAACATGGAAGAACGGTGCATTCACTCGCTTATGCATTGTCGTATTTTGACGCTGAAATGTTCTTCATTTCTCCCAGCAGCCTGAGGATGCCAGCCGATTGCATGGAAGAACTGCAGAATCGAAATGTCAAGTGCCATGAAACAGAATCGCTTACCGGGATAAGCAAACAGCTTGATGTAATTTACTGCACAAGAATACAAAAAGAGCGGTTTGCAGACGCCGTTGAGTTTGAAAAGGTAAGCGGCACATACAGATTAAATAAAGCGATGCTCGAGGATATAGGCATAAAAAAAGACTTAAAAATACTGCATCCTTTACCCAGAGTGGACGAGATGGATGAAAGTCTTGACAACACGGATTATGCCGTTTATTTTAACCAGGCGCGCAATGGTATACCGGTCAGGAAGGCTTTATTGGCGGCAGTATTGGGAGTTATAGAATGAAGCACATGGATGTTTCTGCAATTAAAGACGGTTCTGTTATTGATCATATAGACAGCAAGAGTACCCTAAAAGTCGCAGATATCCTGAACATTCAAAACGAGGAACAGGTTGTGCTTGTTGGCGTTAATTTAACGAGTAAATTTTTAGGGAAAAAAGGGATTATAAAAATTGGCGGGAAAATTATCGACCAGCAAGAGGTAAATAAAATTGCACTCATTGCCCCTAACGCATCGGTAAATATTATTAAAGACTACGAAGTTGTGAAAAAATTCAAAATAGCCGTTCCTGACGTGATTGAAGGAATTGTCAAATGCTTCAACCCCAACTGCGTCAGTAATCATCATGCCGCAGGAACAAAATTCCATGTAATCAACAAAAACCCCATAAAGCTGCGATGTCATTACTGTGAACGGGTAATGAACTCAAAAGATATTGTCTTGACATAAATTTACGGACAAAAACCAGACAGCCGACAATTTTACCGATATATCAGGCTTTTCTCCAAACATCTTTGCGTCTTTATAGCTTTTTAAATTTAGGTACAGGTACAGAAAATTCAAATTTAACAGGAAACATGTTACAAGTAGCAACCTCAATAAAAGAGATAAGAAATATTATCCGCCACTATAAAGACAGCAAAACGACTATCGGCTTTGTCCCTACCATGGGTGCTTTACACGAAGGCCATATAAGCCTGATACAACAGGCAAGAAAAGAAAACGACGCCGTAGTCGCAAGCATATTCGTAAACCCTCTGCAATTTGGCGCAAATGAAGATTATGGAAAGTACCCAAGAACATTTGATACTGATTGCAGGCTTCTTACCCAGGAGGGCGTAAATGTAGTATTCAGTCCGGATTCTTCAGAAATGTACCCCGATGGCTTTTGCACTTCCATCGTTCCGGAACACCTTGAAAATAAATTGTGCGGCAAATCGCGCCCGGGACATTTCGGGGGCGTTTCTGTGGTTGTGTTAAAATTGTTTAACCTTGTAAAACCTGATATTGCCTATTTCGGGCAAAAAGACTTCCAGCAAACAGTCATTATCAGACAGATAGTTGCCGATTTGAATTTAGACGTCAATATAAGGGTGCTTCCAACGATACGGGACAAAGAAGGGTTGGCCTTGAGTTCCAGAAATGCCTATCTCAGCAAAACAGAGAAGAAAGACGCATTATGCCTATACCAGGCGCTAACCAGGGCACAATCATTGATAAACGAGGGTATTCAAAGCACAGAAAAAATTATACATGAAATGCAAAACATCATTAACAGCCGTACATCGGCAAAGATAGATTATATTTCAATTGTTAATCCTGAAACACTTGAGGCCGTATCGGAAGCGCAACATGGTGATGTTGCCGCTGTAGCTGTCAGGATTGGCAAGACACGCCTGATTGACAATATAATCCTGATGGTTTTAATTGTTTTCTTAATTCAAGGAATTTCAAACTACCCAAAGTTGAGATGCCTCACGGAGCACTTCCAGAGTATGTGGAGCAAAGTCTCCTAAGTCGCCTCGTATTCATTAATGTCTGGTTCCGGCAATATAGGTGCCGAGCCTATCCCGGCGTTGTAGACACGGCCGCTGGCGTGATCATGAATAGCCAGGGATGAACACGAGTCGTTGTGCATAAAATTATTCGATGAATACAATTACCCCACGGATTGAGATTCTAGCGAAGAATTGGTTTCCCTGGTGCAGAGAAAGCCAAATGACGTAGCATTACAAATGTGGTAGCTTTTTCGGGTGCATAAGCGAAACCCCTACGCATCTATCTTCCTTCCATTACCAGCCTCCTATGGGTTACAACCTGCCTTTGCCAATAAATATAAGCCTTTTTTCAATCGTGATTTTACTTTTGTCGCTGGAGTGGGGTGTTATTCTGCGTCATATTATACAGCATCTGTTGAATGGCATTTCGGGAAAAAGGGGGAACAGTGTGTTGCACTGCAATGAGGAGTAAAGACGTGAAAAATTAAGTGGAAAATAGCAATAATTTACGTAATGATAGTGTGCGTAATATGCAGTTGTAACTTTGCCTTATACCATGCCGGTAATCCGGCATAATAACCTCGATCTCAAAGTATTATGAAAAACTTTGTCGTAAGTGCTATTTTCAACTGGCGAATGCTGGTCATCTTTTTTCTTGGGGTGAGTTCCGGCATCCCTCTTTTGGTTACCGGCTCTACTCTTCAGGCATGGATGACCGATGAAAAAGTGGATCTTGCAGTAATCGGGTTGTTTTCATTGGTCGGACTTCCCTACACAGTCAAGTTTCTCTGGGCGCCCGTTATGGACCGCTATGTTCCTTTTTTTCTGGGGAGGAGGCGCGGATGGATGCTGATCTCTCAGATTTCGCTTATGTCTGCCATTGGCGCGTTTTCACTGGTAAAACCGGCAGAATCACCATGGATCGTGGCGGTTCTCGCTCTGCTGGTCTCTTTTTTCAGCGCAAGCCAGGATATTGTAATAGACGCTTACCGGAGAGAGCTTTTGAAGGACGAGGAATTGGGTTTGGGTTCGTCTCTGGCGGTAAATGGCTATCGTATAGGTATGCTTATATCGGGTGCGTTTGCGCTATTTTTGGCTGATCATATATCGTGGAACTCCGTTTATCTGCTGCTGGCGGCGTCCCTTTTTGTTGGCATTATCACTACTATTCTGTCCCCCAATCAGAAAGAACAGACTGTTCCGCCGCAATCGCTTCGCGAGGCCGTCATAGTTCCGTTTACGGATTATTTCAAGCGGCGGGGAGCATTCGAAATCCTGGCTTTTATTCTCCTCTATAAACTAGGAGACGTTATGGCAAATGCCATGACTACCCCTTTTATTCTCAAGACAGGTTTTACCAAAACGGAGTTGGCTGCCATTGCAAAAACTTTCGGGGTTATTGCCACAATTTCCGGGGGTCTTATCGGCGGGATTCTTATGATACGGTGGGGACTTCGGCGGTCTCTCTGGATTTTTGGAATTCTTCAGGCGGTATCTACCCTGTTATTTTCCGTGCTTGCTTATGCCGGCGCCTATACCTCTCTTTTGACGGTAACGGTCAGCTTTGAGAATTTAGCCAGCGGCATGGGGACTTCCGCATTTATGGCTTTTATGGCGAGTTTGTGCAACAAGAGGTTTACCGCAACGCAGTATGCGCTGTTGAGCAGTCTTATGGGGATTCCACGGGTGATTGTTTCATCTCCTACCGGATTTCTTGCAGAACAGTTGGGGTGG
>Ga0233425_10009384_pt1 | contig 12449 bp, 7 predicted proteins | sample Watercolumn_Towu_2_FD_181712 | JGI IMG/M metagenome (GOLD analysis project Ga0233425, IMG submission 181712) | Freshwater microbial communities from Lake Towuti, South Sulawesi, Indonesia - Watercolumn_Towuti2014_140_MG | ecosystem: Environmental > Aquatic > Freshwater > Lake | place: Indonesia...
GGGTCAGTCGGAGCCCGATGCTCTGACGGTCCTCAGTCACCGACTTGCCCTGGAAGCGGTCGAAGACCTCCATCTCCTCAACCAGTGCGCCGGCTGCTTTGCGCGCCGCGGCCAGCAGCGCCCCGGCCGTCACCCCGGCCGCAACGACAAAGGCGTAGTCGCGCTTCACCGCGGGAAACCTGGGCAGCGGCTCATAGAGCCGCCCGGCGCCGATTCCGGCGAGCACCGCGGCCAGGTCCAGGTCCAGCGCGAAGACCGGTTCGCTCAGGTCGAATCGGGCGACCGCCATCCCGGCAACCAGACCCAGGCAGCCCAGTGTGACCTCGCCTACCTTAAGCTGCGCCGAAGCATCAGCCGCGAAGCCGGTCTCGCATCCGGTAACAAACACCGGATTCGCCAATCCCAGCCGCCGAAGCAGCGCACTGACAACGCCCTTCATGTCGAAGAACCCGGTCTCCTCCGGCCTCGCTCCCCAGTACAGCGGCTCGCGATTTCCGCATACCGCCGCAGTGAGCCGAAGCCGCTCGACCGGCTGCCGCTCGCCGGACGCCTGCGGCTGGGACCATCCGAAAACCGTGCCGAGTTCGAACAGGCGGAGGTCCCGCGTCCCGCGCCGCAGATTCAGACTCACCGCCTCCAGCAGGTTCGGCAACAGACTCGGGCGCAACACACTGTAGCGCTCGTTCAGCGGCTTGAGCAGGCGGATTGCGTTTGACCCGCCGAAGTCGCGCGCGACATCCTCAGCCAGCATACTCGATGTCTGCACCTCGCTGAACCCGGCGTCAATCATCAGCTCGCGGACCCGGGCGACCCTTAGTGACTGGGCATGCCGAGCCCCGGGTTCGCGCGCCGTGTAGCCGGCATCGCTCGGAATCCCGTCATAGCCGCTGACGCGTCCGATTTCCTCGGCGAGGTCGGCCGCGCCCTCCACATCGAACCGAAACGACGGCACCTGCACATCGGCCCCGCCCAAGATGGAACTCAGGCCAAAACCCAGCGCGCGCAGCACTCCGGCCATGGCGTCGTCGGTCAGCGCCATCCCCAGCAGACGTCGCGTCCGCTCCCAGGACACGGTGATAACGCGTGCTTCAAGTTCGCTCCTGACCTCGGCCGTGCCCGCCAGTGCCCGCCCGCCGCAGACTTCCCGCATCATTGCCGCCGCCTCCAGCGAGGCCTTTTCCATCAAACCCGGGTCAATCCCGAGTTCGAACCGTTGCGATGCCTCGGTGACCAGCCCGATCGCCCGCGACCCGTGACGAATCACCGCCGGCTGGAAGCGGGCGCATTCAATCAGCACGTCACGGGTGGCATCGGTCACCTCGGTCGCCCGACCGCCCATCACCCCGGCAAGCGCCACCGGGCGCGCTTCATCCGCAATCACCAGCACCCGTTCGTCCAGTTCGCGGTCAATGCCGTCAATCGTCACCAGGCGTTCGCCCTTCCGCGCCCGACGGGTCATGAGCATTCCGCCCTGCAGACCGCGATAGTCGAAGCCATGCAACGGCTGGCCGTACTTGAACATGATGTAGTTGGTGACGTCTACGGCATTGCTGATGGCGCGAATGCCGCAGGCCAGCAATCGCCATTTCAGCCAGAATGGCGACGGCGCGACCCGGACGTCCCTCACCACGCGCGCGATGTAGTCGGGCGTATCGGCCCGGTCCCGGACGTCCAGTCGAAAGCAGGACGCCGCCGCCTCGGCATCCTCGGCCAACATGACCGGCGGGAGCTTGAACCCCAGCCCGGCAAAGCAGGCGAACTCACGCGCGATGCCAATGATGCCGGTGAGATCGCCGCGACTCGGCGGCAGTTCCACCACCAGGACATCGTCATCTATGCACTCCCGCACCAGGTTGCCGGTTTCCGCTGCCGGAGGCAGAATCACCGGTGCCGGGGAATCCCCGAACCCGACATCGGCCTCCCGCAGAAGGTCCTTGCCGCCGGGTCGGAGAGCAAGCCGACAATCCGGCTCCAGTGACGCGGTCTCGACCTCAATCTCAACCACGTCGCGCCCGTCGAACAGCGTCAACCGGTGCGAACCGACTTCCACAACTTCTGCGACCTTCGCAGCGCCGAACCCGTCGCCGATTCGAGTGATCTCCTCGACCGCAATCCCCTTCGCAGTAAGCAGCCGAGCCATTTCCGTTGCCGGCATCTCGCTGCCGGTCAGCTCTCTCAACCAGAGTCTTGAAACGCGCATGAAGTCAGGATAGCAATCCGGCGCGGCAAGTCAATACGTCGCGCGCCCGGGAGAAGCTCGAGTCCGGCTCTTCAGCCAACGTCCCTTGCTCCTCGTCCACGGTCTTTGCCAAAAAGAGAGAAGCCCCGAGTCGTTGCACTTCGGGGCTTCTCCAGAGAAGTTATCTCTGCTCGATTATTACTTGAGCCAGCGAAGACCACCAACGAGCTGATAGCCGGCTTTGAGCGTTACCTGAGTGCCGCTGATAGCCTCAATGCTCACCTTCCCGAAATGGTCGCTCGCCCCGAAAGTGGCCGGGTCCGGGTCGATCCATACCGAGTAGATGCCGCCTTGGGCAATCGGGAACTTGGTATCGTACAACTGCTGGCTGATCGCGGCAGCCTTGGTCAGCGCGTCGAACGTTGAAGCGGTCGAGGCCGCGGTCGCGTTCTCCTTCGTGTTGTAGGGCGGGGGCGGGTTGTTGTAGTGATGCGGAGACCAGAACGAAATCGGCGTACCGCTGCGGTCTTCAATCAGGAAGTCGAAGAGCGGGTAGTTCGAGGTGTTGGAGATATCGAGAGCCAGGCAGGTGCCGGTAGTCGTATTGAAGCCGAACGCGTTGATGGTCGACGGGTCACTGAGCGCCCAGACCGACACTGATGCGGTCACGGTGACCTCAGTGTTCAACTCCCAGGCGACGCCTTCTTCGGAACTGTTGTAGGCCGAGACCTTGATCAGCTTGGCCGGTTCGACGACCAAGTAAGTGAGCGAAGTCGTTGTGTTCTTGACACCGTCGAGATAGACGTAGTAACCCTGGGCGTCAGTCACTGCCGGCCAGGCTAGCTGAAGCGTGTCACCGTTGCCGATGATGGTCTTGGTGACAACTGGCGTACCCGGCACGACCGGCGGCTGACAGGAGACAACCAGAATCAGCAGAATCCCGAGTATGGGAATCAGATACTTCATCGGTTGACCTCCTACTTCTTGGTCCCAGGCTCCTTTGCGCCTTCCTTCTTCGTGGTCTTCTCTTCCTTCTTGGGCTCTTCCTTCTTGACCTCGGGCTTGGCACCCGGCTTCGGCGGCTCCGGCGGCTTCACAGCCTCCGGCGGGAACTTCGCCTTGCCGACGTTGTTGGCTGCCAGGTAATCCCAAATCGTCGTGACCTTCGCGGTGTGGTCGGCAACCGTCTTCTCGACGTCGCCGATCTTCTTCTCGAGGGCCGTCAACTTGGTCCCGTGGTCCTGGATCATCTTCTTGTCTTCTGCAGATGTCCCGCAACCGACCATGAACAGGATTGCGAGCACCAGGCAGGCAGATGCGACTATCCTCATGCATTACCTCCTTGTTTCGCTGCCCGTACCATCCCAACTGCGTAAGCAAGGGTGGCGCAGACATCGGTTTGATCTTTGATAGTCAATATATCGTCGCTCCATTAGCCTGAGCAATAATAGAGACCCTTGGCGGATTGTCAAGTCTTTTCTTCAGCTTCTTACCAGCCAAGTCGCTGACTGTCAAGTGCCTAGACACCATCGTTTTCCAGCTACTCCCGACGTCCGGCAGATATTCCCGAAAGATGAAGCTCCAGCTGCAGGACTCGAACCTGCAACCCTCCGGTTAACAGCCGGATGCTCTACCATTGAGCTAAGCTGGAGTGAAACGTGCCGGCGACGCAACTGAACGTATCTTAACAGATTCACCCCGGTTGTCAAGCTACCGGACAATGGCGAATTTCCGAACCGCCCGGCTGAATCCGGTTCGCAGCACCGCGTAGTAGAGACCGGACGCGACGGGCTTCTGCCCGTTCCTGCCGTCCCACCAGGCCCCGATCCGGTCCAGCTCCGAAGGGTCGTCGTACCGCCCGGGCGCAGTGAGATACTGCTTGTTCAGGTCCTTCTTCAGTATCAGTTCACCGGCCATGCTGAAAATGCTCAGCGCGGCAATGCTCGCGGGTCGCATCAGGTGAATCGGGAAATACTGCTTCGGACTCCCGGCCAACGGATTCGGAAACGGGTCACCGATTTCGTCGCCAGTGAAGACACTCGGCTCGGGCGGGTACTTGTCCAGTATCGCGGCAACGCTCGGGATTCCCCAGCCGAACGTATCATCCGGCACGGTTCTGCTGGCGTAGTGGAACAGAGTCTCGCGCACGGCAATCGCCGACCAGTCCGGATGAGCCTCCTTGACCAGCGCGGCGCAACCCGCAATCAACGCAGTGGCGCAAGACGTGCCGCTGGAGCCCTCCAGGGCAGATGACGAATCCGGCGCGACCACGGTCACCGAGTCGCCCATTGCCACCAGGTCCGGCTTGGTCCGGCCATCCGCGGTCGGACCGCAGCCGGTGCCGCCGCCGCCTCTGGTGTGCCATGGCGTCGAGTCCTTTTCCACCCCGCCGGCAGTGATGACGTTGAACGCATCGCCCGGCGTGACGATGTACGGATTGGGCCAGCGGTTGGCGGACTCGGTCGTGTCCCGATTGCCCATCGCAGTCACCACCAGCACGCCGCGCTCGACCGCCTTGCCGGCCGCGACCGAGATGGGCGCGGTCCTGCCGTCGTAGTCGCGTCTGTTGTACCAGCCGGTATAGCCGAGCGAACTGGAAACAATGTCTGCGCCGTGCCGCTCGGCCCACTCCAGGGCCTCGATGTAGGTGTCTTCCTCAAGCACAAACTCGTACCCGATAGTCGGCGAGCGGAAGCTGTGGAACTCATTCTTGGCAATCAGAAACTCGACCCCGGGCGCGACCCCGACCATCGAACCTTCGCGGAAGCCGGCAATGATCGAGACCATCCGTGTACCATGGTCGGCCTGGTTGCGCCCGAAACGGAGCGAATCACCATCTTCGATGTCCGTATTATTGTCGCCCCGCTCGACCCAGATGAGCCGTGAGCCGGCCAGCCAGCGCGGCGAGCAAGAGAAATCCGCGGCGCCCGGGCTCTCGGCCGAAGTCCAGTTCCCGCCAAGTCTTGACGTAACGTGAATCTGTCCCTGACTCTCGTAGGCCACATCGATTGCGGAAGCAACCCGAAAGTCGAAGCCACCGACTCCGGGCAGCGAGTCAGCGACCGTCTCATTCGACCAGTTGACCGCATCCGTGGAGCTGCTCAGTGCAAGCCTGGTGAACGGCGTCGCCGAGTTGTCCTTGTACAGCAGTCGGAGCGTATCGCGCGCGAGCCCAAGCCGGGGCTGTTCAGCGCCTGCTGCGACCGGGCTCGCAATCGCCTCAAACGTTCCGCCCTCGTCAGTCGAGCGGTACAGATAGACTCGTCCAGTCCGCCAGCCGCACGCAATTGTGTAGATAGCCCCAGCGTCAGTCCTGACCACCCATGGCTCCCTGACCAGTTCCGGGAAGTAGACAACGCGCCGGCTGACATTCCAGTACGGCGTGCCGGTAGCGATGTCCGCATAGTTGAACCAGAGCGACGAATCTGAACCCAGCGCGACGATGTAGAGCCGGTCATCCTTGCGGAACAGGTCCGGCGCCGATGCTCCCGGCAGTACCGGCACCGTGCCCTGCCAGACGCCATTTCGAAGATGCCCGACCAGGACTTGAGAGTTCTCCTCCGAACGCAACGCCGACTGCCAGGCAACGTAGACAATGCTGTCCCGGCTGGCCACGGCCGGGCGGTGCACCGCCGAATACACCTGGTCGAAGTAGAGAGCGACGGGCTGGGTCCAGTTAGCGCCCTCGTCCGTCGAGACCGAGTAGAACAGACCCCGCACCGGCGTCTCATAACGCACGGTGTCAGCGACAAAAGCCATGGACCAGATTCCGGCCGAGGAACAGACCACCGGGTCCTGCACCAGGCCGACAGCGGACAGGCTCGAAATGGTCTCAGGAGTCCAGGCATTGTCGCTACGGGCTGTGAACAGCCGGTCGCGCGAGAGGAAGTCGTGCTCGGCGACAACCTTCACACCTCTGACGGCCTGGTGTCGCCGCTTCAGACCGGTGTCGAGCAAGCCCAGCCTGACTCCGGAACCGGTGATTCCTCGCGCGTACGCCGCCGGCACGCCAAGCATCCGGTTCTGGTCATAGGCGAGCCGATAGAAGTTCTTGAATCGGGTCGTGTCCTCCTCGCCGCCCTGCGCGCCGCCGGACTTCGTTTCCAGCGGGTAGTATCTCTCTCGAGTCGGCTCCCGACGCGCGGCAACCGGCGTGATGCGATGCACGAACGGGAGCTTCGCGGCCCGCGCCATAACTTCCGGCGCCATCCGGAAGCTCGCCGCGTTCAGCCAGGCCGAGCGCGAACGCAACTGAGCGCCGAGCTCCGCAACTTCCGAAATGTAGTACTCATACGGCGCGATGTCATCGAAATCGCCCGCGGCGCCAAGCGCCTGCAGTCGCCGTTCTACCGCCCGAACATCGAGCCGCGGTGCCGAACGTGCCAGCACCCGCTCGGTCAGCTCCTCGTTTCGAAATCCCTTGTCCGCAAAATAGACCCAGACGTTCGCCGCCTGGTCGGTCCTCGGATACACTCCGGTCGGCGCGCGGTAGAGTTCGGCCCAGGTCATGGTGGCAAGACACAGCACCAGACTCAACGCTAATCTGCAATATGTAGTCTGCAATCTGCAATCTGCAATCCTGGCGTCCCCTCCGCTCCCCTGCCCCCTGTTCGGTTCTGCCTTCTGCCTTCCGACTTCAGACTTCCCAATCATACTCTTCCCCAGTGGTGTGAGAACGGCAGCGACGACGCCAGGCCGCCCAACGCCAGCATCAGACCGACCACAAGCAATATGAGCGCAGTGTTGACAATCCCCAGAATCAAACAGACCCGGCCCATGCGCCGGACGTCATCAGTCGAGGCCCAGGTCATGAACACAACGCCGAAGACAATACCGATGACCGGGTATGCGAGGGAGATCACGTAGAGCCAAACCGAAACCAGGAGATACATAAGGTCAACCAGTGACCGCTTACGCCGGTCATGGGAGTCGGTCGTCACTGCCGGAGTCGGCAAGGGCGTTGATGTCGGGTCCATTCATCCTCCTGCCAGATGCAAAAAGGCGAAATACCCCGCAGAGGAATTGAACCTCCAGCCTGCGGATTAAGAATCCGTCGCTCTACCAGGTTGAGCTAGCGGGGCATCCACACATGATTATCACACACGCGCCCGGCGTGACTCGAACACGCAGCCTACGGGTTCGAAGCCCGGCGCTCTGTCCAGTTGAGCTACGGGCGCTTCAACTGAGTTCGCGCACATTCTACCCGCCGCATCCGGCTGCGTCAATAGCTCCCACGCGAGAGCGCGCCTGGAGGGATTCGAACCCCCGGCCATCGGATTAGAAATCCGATGCTCTATCCAACTGAGCTACAGGCGCCGCCTCAAGTCAGCGCGGAATGTCGAATGCGGAACTCCGAAATCCACATTCCGCACTGGAGAGGGTGAGTGAGGGGAATTGAACCCCCAACATCCGGAGCCACAGTCCGGTGCTCTAACCAGTTGAGCTACACTCACCATAACCGCCACCGTCAAAGAACTGGTCGGGGAGACTGGATTTGAACCAGCGGCCCCCACGTCCCAAGCGTGGTGCGCTAACCGGGCTGCGCTACTCCCCGTCTGTCTACTATATCGGCGCGCGCACGAAAAGTCAACGTTCGCTCAGATAGTCTCTGACCTGCGCAAATGCCCGCGCCCGATGGCTGATGCGGTTCTTCAGCTCTGCTCCCAACTCGGCGAAGGTCTGCTCGTACCCGCTCGGGATGAATATCGGGTCATACCCGAACCCGCCTGCACCCCGCGATTCTAGGGCAATCGTGCCCGGACAGATGCCGTCGAAGACCTCTACTTCGCCATCACTCTCGACCAGCGCGGCACAGCACACGAAACGCGCCCGGCGATCCGGCCTGCCGTTCAAGCGCCGCAGAATCTCCCGGCACTTGTCGGCATAGGACGAACCGTCCATGAATCGGGCCGAACGTACACCCGGTGCGCCACCCAGCGCATCAATCTCCAACCCCGAGTCATCAGCTACAGCCGGCAGACCGAACTCGCGGAACGCAGCCAGGACCTTGAGCCGAGCATTGGCTTCAAAAGAATCGCCGTTTTCGACCACCTCAAACCGCCGACCCAGCCCGACCGGTGACAGCAATTCAGAACATAGCGGCTCCAGAATCGCGGCCACCTCCCGCACCTTCCCGGGGTTGTTCGTCGCCAGCAACAGTCTCATCAGTTCTTGGTTCCTGGTCCCTGGGCTCGACTCCCCGGTCTTCTCGTCGTTCCGGCTTCCAGCTTCTCGCTTCTGACTTCTGACTTCGCGTCTAGAGATACTTATCCATCTTCGTGTCTTGTCTCATCTCAGCCAGCAGCCTCTTGATCTCCCCTGCCTTGTCCTTGTGGCAGACAAGGACCGCATCTGCGGTTCGCACGACAATCAGGCCTCGACACCCGACCAGCGCCACCAGCCCGGCGTCGTTCATGGTCAAGCAGTTCCCGGAGTCCAACCGGATGCTCTCCCCTATCGCTACATTCCCGGCCGCGTCCTTCGGGAAGTGGCGCTCCAGCGCCAACCACGAACCTACGTCATCCCAGTCGAAGCTCGCAGGAATCACCGCCACGTTCGAGCTCTTCTCCATGATTGCGTAGTCTACCGATTCCGACTTCGTCCGGGCGTACATCCGCTTCAACTCGGACGCCTCGCGCGAGGTGCCGATGAAACCCTGAAACCGCATCAGGTCCGAGAAGAACTCCGGCATGCAGCGCTCGACGGCCTTCAGAAAGACGTCGGTCCGCCACACAAACATCCCGCTGTTCCACCAGAAGCTCCCCTTCTTCAGAAACTGCTTCGCCTGCCGGGCGTCCGGCTTCTCGCGGAAACGCCGGACCGCGAACGCCTTGCCTGCGGCCGACCTTGTCAGCAAAGGTCCGACCTCGATGTACCCGTAGCTTGTGTCCGGCCGCTCCGGTCGGATGCCGAAAGTGACCAGCCGGCCCGTGACCGCAACCTCTATCGCGAAGCGCAGGGCGCCCTGAAATGACTTCACGTCCTCAATAAGGTGGTCCGCCGGTAGCACGACCATCACCGACTTCGGGTCGCGTCGCGCGACATAGGCCGCGGCCAGTGCAATTGCCGGCGCGGTATTCCTGCCGAACGGCTCGAAAACGAAGTTCTGTTTCGTGAGCTTCAACTGACGGGCAAGCACCCTGCCCAGGGGCCGGTCTATCACGAACCGCTGAGCCGACAGCGGGCAGACCGAACTCACCCGGCGTGACGTCATCCGGACCAGCGAGTTCCGGTCGAACAGGCTCAGGAATTGCTTTGGGAAGTCGCGCCGACTCATTGGCCAGAACCGCTCGCCCCGCCCGCCGGCAAGTATCACCGCATACGCCTTCATTCTTCCTGCTCTCCTTCGTCCACCGACACCAGGTTCGCCGACAGATACCCCAGAGGCATCTTCGTTCGAATAATCACGGGCAGGCTCTCGTCGTCGTCCGACAGGTAGATCTTGCCGCTGGCGGCCGGGCCGGATGAACTCATATCCACGACAATGCAGTCGAACTCACCGGCCCGCGTGCGCACGACTTCGCCGTCGCTGACACTCACCGTGACATCATAGTTCTTCTTGTCCACATGACTCCAGGTGAGCAGCTCGTCCCCCGGCGTCAGCCCGATGTCCCGAAAGTAGTACCAGAGACTCAGCATGTCCCGGGTCTCGCCCGGCACTGAGAAGCGCGTTTCGTCGGAGTATTCGGCGGACCGGCTTTCGTAGTCGAAGACCACGGTCATTTCGTTCCGGTAGTTCCCTTCATGCACTCGCTTGTGGGTCCGCAGCGTAACGAAATCCCGCACCCGGCACCACGACTCGACCATGTCGTTCAGAAAGAACAGGCTCGAATAGGAAGGGTTTGAGACCACGCGCGAGACCAGATGGTAACAGCTCTCGCCCGATACCTCTTCGATACCTGCGACTTCCAGGGTCAGCGTACCGGCGGTCACCGGACCATACTTCACCTTGTAGACCAGCTTCTCGCCGACCGGCAAAGCGAGCATCGTACAGATCAGCAGTTGAGCCATCATCGCGCCAATGATATTCAACTATCAGACGATAGTCAACCGTCCGCCGCTCACTGCACGCCGGCCGCCAACCGCAATCTCAGTTGAAACCTCCGACCAGCCGATGGGGCGCGGCTGCCCGCGCCCCATCGGCTTTCCTGTCTACTGTATGTTGTCTGCTCTCTACTCTATGACCAGCTTCCGATTCAGCCTCAAGCCGCAGGCCTGAAGCTCGAGCAGATAGACGCCTGCAGCGAGCGAGCGGTGAGTTGAGAGCAATGAGTAGGAATAAGAACCAGCAGAGCAGTGACCGTCAACGAACGTGCTCACCAGCTTGCCGCTGATATCATACAACTTGAGCGCAACGTTGCCCGACATCGGCAGGAAGTAGGAGACTGAAGGATTTGGGGATGCTGCAACCGGGTTGGGCGAAATCCGCAGCCCGAATTCCGCAATCGCCGGCGCACCTCCGTTCTGTACCCCGCCCGGCGCTTTCGCGAGAACCGGCTCTTCGTCGAGTATGGGCACGCCATAGGACCAGAACTCGAGCGTGTTGTTGCCCCGGAACGCGTACAACGCAGATCTTCCGGTCGCGGCAGCCAACGCGCCGCCGTTCTTGACTCGCCTGCCGGCCGGGCTCACACCCATCGGGTCGCCGAGCCACCAGCGGTTCGCCGCCGTTTCAAAAACCCAGAGCTCGTTCGTGTTGCCGCCCTTCAGGCAGTACAGGTTGTCCTCGTCGTGGGCAAGACCGGCGCCGTCTTTCGCCTTCTTTCGACTGAAGCCGAACGGCAGGTTCTCGCGCGTCGTCCAGCTCTGGCCCGCGACGTCGAAGCCGAAGAACTCGTGATAGGTGCCCTTCAAGGCCCAGACCATGTTCGTGCCGTCGCTGGTGAGCGCGGAGCCGGTCTTGTAGGGCCGGCCCCCGCCGAGCGGCGCGCCCGGCATCGTCACCCAGGCATCGGCCGCCGCGTCATAGCGGTAGAACTCATAGGTCCCGGAGCCCTTCAACAGGTAGATGTAGTCTACGCCACCGAGCCTCACCGACGCGCTGCCGCAACCTTCCTTGACGTTCTTTGCTCCGGCCGGCACGTCCGCCTTCTGGGTCCAGACCCCGCGGCCGCCGGTGCCCGGCGCGTACTCCCACCAGTCAAGGGTGCTGTTGCCCTTGGCCGCGTAGATCTTGCCCCCTGGCCCGGCCGCCAGCGTAGCGCCCTTCTTCACGCCCTTCCGCTTCATGCTGCGGTTGAAGAACGGTATCGTGTCCAGCGTCAGCCAGGAATTGGACATGATGTTGTAGCGGTAGAACTCATTCGTGTTGTTGCCCTTGAACGCGTAGACGAAGCCGCTGTCGTTGCCGGGCATCGTGCTGTAGGTCAGCGCACCGCCGTCCTTGACGTTCTTGCCCATCATGCCCTGCGGCAGGTTGGCCTGCTGAGTCCAGCCGCTGGGCACGAATCCGGTGACCCTCACAATGCCGCGCAGCCGGTCGTTTCCGGCGTAGGCGTCGCCGGCATAGATCGTCCGGACCTCGATGCTGCATCGGCCGGTCGCCTGCGGTCTCCAGTCGGCCCCGAAGACGTGCGTGACCTGGTTTCCACCCGGCACTACGATGCCGCCCTCGGTGCGGTCATACACAACCTGAGCATCGGCATCGCGGATCACAAGGCGTGCCGAACAGGCGACCGCCTCGGTCCCGAAGTTCTGAATCAGAGCTCGCGGGGTCACCGTGCTGTAGATGACCACGTTCCCGGCCGGCGCCTGGATTGCGGCACTGCCCACGTCCCAGACCCGGACTGTGCCGGTCTGAGTCTGGCCGTTGTTCCCCGGTGCGGCATCGCCCGCGTAGCACGTCGAGCACTTTGCGGTAAACGCTCCGCGCGGACAACTCCAGGCCGGGCTGTCGAAGTCAACATCCAACGTCTCGCCCGCAGCCAGCCCCGGCACCTGCTTGGTGCAGACATAGCTGCCGATCGTGAATCGGACATCAAACGGCGTTGTCACGTCCTGAGTCCCGAAGTTCTTCACCCTCGCCCGGGGCACCCGCGGTCCGGTCGAGTCGAGAACTCCAACTGGCGCCAGAATCGCATCGCAGCCCACGTCCACCATCCGGACTACGCCGCTCGTGGTCCGGCGGTCATTCTCCGGGTGCATGTCCGCCGTGTACTGTGTCGAGCAGACGCCGGCATAGGCACCGCGTGGGCATCCCCACGACGGGCTGTCGAAAACCAGCAGGGTCTCGGCCCCTGCCGCCAGCGCCCCCACCGACTTCGTTGATGAA
>Ga0233425_10009385_pt1 | contig 12442 bp, 9 predicted proteins | sample Watercolumn_Towu_2_FD_181712 | JGI IMG/M metagenome (GOLD analysis project Ga0233425, IMG submission 181712) | Freshwater microbial communities from Lake Towuti, South Sulawesi, Indonesia - Watercolumn_Towuti2014_140_MG | ecosystem: Environmental > Aquatic > Freshwater > Lake | place: Indonesia...
GCTGTCCTGCGAGATCAAGCGCCGTGGGGCGCCCGAGTTTGCGCTGCTGGTGGACTGCAGCGGCCGCGGCCCAGCCTTCCAGGGGCTCCCCGAGTACGACGCCACCATCACGTCGGCACACCTCGGGGGGCTGCCGCAGGCCGGGTTCTACAGCGGCTTCGAGCTGGCGCCCCGCCCGCGCGCACCCGCCTCGATCCATCTCTTCACCGCGGTCGCGGCGGTGGGGTGGGGGCCATGATCAGGGCAAATTCGCCAGCTCCATCACGTACACCCGCTTGAAGTCCCGCCGGGCGTCGCCGGCCATGCCCTGCGCGGTGACCGCCAGATAGACGCGCCCATCGGTGCCCTTGCCCACGTCGAGGTCGCCGTTGCCCACCGTCTGGGTGTCCACGGGCCGGGTGCGGGTTGGGTCGGCTACGAACGCGGCGTAGACAGGATCGTAGCGCGATTCGTCATCGAGCACGTAGATGAGGTGGCGGGAGTCCGGGGTCCAGGTCGGGCCCGCATCGTCCAGCACCACCCGCTGCGCGACCTGCTGCGGCGTGCCTCCGGGCGCCATGATGTAGAGGTCGAAGCGGGTCGGGTCGGTGTGGTTGGAGTAGAAGGCGATGAGCTTGCCGTCGGGGGAGAAGGAGGGACGGGTCTGGGTGTGGGCCCAGCGGGTCAGGAGGGTGGGGCGCGGGCTGGCGACATCCTCGATGAGGTAGAGGTTGTCGCCGCTGGTGGAGTGGCCGACATAGGCCAGGCGCCGGCTGTCCGGGGACCAGGCCAGGTACAGCTCGGAGGAAGTGGGCGCATCCGTCAGGCGGCGGGGCGCCTGCTCCATGGTGCGGGTGTCGAGCAGGTAGATGTCGCCCTGACCGGTGCGGGCGCTGGTGAACGCGATCCAGCGGCCGTCGGGGCTCCACTGCGGCCCGCCGTCGGCGCCGGGGGAGGCCACGATGGGGGTGGAACCCTGGTCGATGTAGAGGTTGTAGTCGCGGTCCGGGCCGGAGGCCGAGTACACGAAACGCCCGATGTTCGCAGGCGCCCAGGAGAGCTCGTGGACCACCATCTCGGGGGCGGCCGTGGAGAAGCCGGCGGTGATGGCGCTCGCCCCCCGGGTCACCGGCTTGATGGGGATGGGCTGGCCCTGGCCCGGGATCAGCACGTACTGCTCGATGGACTTGCGGTCGTGGAAGTTCACCTCGTAGGCGATGCGGGCGCCGTCGGGCGCCCAGCGCGGGCTCTGGCAATTGCCCTCGTAGGCCGGGCTCACCGGCGCGGCCTTGGCCAGGACGAGGGAGGGCAGCAGCAGGCAGGAGGCGAGGATGAGGCGTTTCATGGCGAGGCCCTACAGTGCGAGCGAGAGGTTGACCAGGATGCGGATCCCGGTCGCGTGGAAGTCTCCGTCCTGGACCGTGGTGGCGATTTCTGCTCCGGGCTCACCGTCAGAACCCACGCGGGCCCCGGTGTCCTCCCCGGGGACGCGGCCCAGGACCTGGTCCAGGGCGGCCCTGACCCCCAGCCCGACCGCGTTGACCCGGCCGCCCTCGCGCCAGTCCAGGGCGAGCTGCAGCGTGCCCGTGTGGGTCCGAGCGGTGGCATAGAGGCGATCGGTGGCATCGCCACCCGGGAGCTCGGGCGCGCAGGCCAGGCCGCCCTGGGACTCGCGGCAGTCGAAGGCCAGGCCGGGCAACAGGCCGTAGCGGTAGCCGAGCGTCGGGCGGAAGGCGAGGGGACCGCCCAGCAGGACCTCGGTGCCGAGCAGCACGCCGCCCCCCAGGGCCAGCGGGCTGCGCGCGGAGGCATAGCCATCCACCTCGTACGCGCGGAAGGACTTGTCGAACGTGGCGCCGAGGAGGAGCCGCCCGAGGGGTTGCACCACCGTCAGCTCGGACTCCACCGCCGGCCGCAGGTTCGCGACCCGCGCGCCCAGCAGCACGCCGAAGCCGCCCCCGATCTCCACGCGCAGGACCTGCAGCGAGGCCAGGCCCCTGGCACCCAGGGCCGAGGGCGGGAGCTGGAGCGCGGCCTCGCGGCCGGGCGCGACGGTCACCTCCTGACCGTTCACGAGGTAGGTCCCACCCGGCAGCCAGAGGACCACGGGCAGCTCCACCGGCTCGGTCAGCGCCAGGGTCTTCTTCGCGATGAAGCGCTTCAGCTCGGGATCGAATTGAGTGCTCGTGCTCTCGAGCTGCAAGCGGGAGCGGGTGCCGTCCTGGGGACCGCCGACGCGCACCGAGCCGAAGGTGGCGTCGATGTCCTGCACCAACTGCCAGCAGGCGGCCTCCTCGTCGGGCCCAGGCGCCAGGCCGGCGGCGATGCGGGCGTGCTCGGCCGCGGTGCCGATGTCCGACAGCTCCCAGGACACCTGGGCCAGCAGCCAGTGGACCTCGAAGGAGGCCTGCCCCTCCGGGGTGGCCAGGGCGGCCTCCAGCTCGCGGGCGGCGTCCTCGTGCCAGCCCTTGCGGATGAAGAGCCGGGCCTGGTCGGCGGCGTGGCCGGGCGTGGGCGGGGACTCCGCCAGCGCGGCGCCGGCCCACAGGGAGAAGGCCATGAGGAGCGGAGCGAACATCAACGGAGTTCTCCAGGGGCCATGGCCCAGCAGGCCACCCTGTGGGTGCCGACCCCGTCGATGGGGCCGGTCGCTTCGAGCCCAGGCCGCGCCTGCCGGCAGCGGTCGCGGGTGAGCGGGCAGGGACCCGCGTAGGGACACCCCGGACCCGAGCGGCCCGCGGGGGGATCGGGCCGCGTAGCGGCTCCGTTCGGCGCCAGCCCCGCCGAGGCCAGCAGCGCCGTGGTGTAGGGGTGGTGGCGCACGGAGCCGATCTCGGCCACGCGGACCTCCTCCAGGATCGTCCCGGCGTACATGACGGCCACCCGTTGGCAGGCGTAGCAGATGAGCGGCAGGTCGTGGGAGATGAAGAGGTGCCCACGTGTCGGGCCGCGGGAAGCGAGCAGCAGATCCGTGATCTCGGCCTTGAGGGAGGCGTCCAGCCCCGCGGTTGGCTCGTCGGCGACGATGAGATCGGGATCGGCGATGAGCAGCCGGGCGATCCCCACCCGTCGCTTCTCGCCGCCCGAGAGCTCGTAAGGCAGGCCGCCGAGGCGGTGGGTCAGACCGACGCGCGCGGCCACCTCGGCGGCGACCTGGCGGTGGTCCTGACGGGCGCGGTGGATGTGGCTGGACTCGCGCAGCAGGGCTCCGACGGTGAGGCCGGGGTTGAGGGAGGCATCCGGGCTCTGCAGCAGGAGCTGGCAGCGGCTGCGCACCCGGCGCAGCTCCTCGCGGGAGTAGTCGCCCAGCGGGCGGCCGAGCAGCTCGACGCGGCCCGCCTCGTGGGGGATCAGGCCCAGCGCGGCGCGCACCAGCGTCGTCTTGCCCGAGCCGGACTCGCCGATCAGTCCGACCCGTTCGCCCGGATGGACCTCGAGGGAGACGCCTTCCACCGCCGCCTCCGGGGTGCTGCCCAGCAGGCCGATCACCCCCGGACGCCGGTAGCGCTTGGTGAGCCCGCGCACGGCCAGGAGCGCGGTCACAGCAGGCCCCCGGCCACCCGCGCGGTGGCGTCGAGCAGGGCGCGCACCTCGGGGGAGGTGGCTTCGGAGAGCGCGTCCGAGGTGAGCACCTCCACGGTGCGGCCCGCGTGCATGATCTGCACGCGCCGGGCCAGGCGGGGGACGATGCGCAGGTCGTGGGTGATGAGCAACACGCCGATGCCCGCGCGAGCCGTGGCGCGCAGCTCGGCCAGGATGGCCTCCTGGACCGTGGGATCGAGCCCGGTGGTGGGCTCGTCGGCGATGAGGAAGCGGCTCCCGCGGGCCAGGGTCAGGGCGATGGCCACGCGCTGGGCCATGCCTCCCGAGAGCTCGTGCGGGAAGAGCGCGAGCACCTCTTCGGGGCAGGCGAAGCCCGCGCGCGCCAGCCAGGAGACCGGGGTGCCGCCCGCAGGCCCGAGTGCTACCGCCTCCCGGAGCTGGCGTTCGACGGACCAGAGTGGATCGAGGGCCCCGCGGGCGTCCTGGGCCATGTAGCCGACCACCTGGCCGCGCACGGCCGCCCAGGCCGGCTGGGCCCGGCGCCAGTAGCGCCAGCACCGGCCTGCGGCCACCGCCTCGGCCAGGCCCTCGTAGGGGCGGTGGACGGTCTCGCCCACCTGGATCTCCAGGTGGGCCGCGACCACCCCCGGCTGCGGCCCGGGCAGCCCGAGGAGGCTGCGGGCCGTGAGCGTCTTGCCCGAACCCGAAGCCCCCACCAGCGCCAGGATCTCACCGCCCTCCAGGGTGAGGTCCACGTCCTGCACCAGGGCCTGCTGTCCCGCCCGGACCGTGAGCCCCGTGAGGGTGAGCCGGTCAGGCATGGCTGCGCTCCGCCAGGGCCTCGCTCAGCATGCCGCAGCACAGGATCGTGCCCCACAGCGCCAGGGCCGGTGCCCAGACCCCCCAGGGGTTGCCGCTGCGTTGGCCGAACTCGAACGCCAGCATGTTGCCCCAGGAGGGATCGGGCTCCATCACGCCGAAACCGCCGATGTAGGAGAGGGTGGTCTCCAGCAGGAGGAGGTAGGCGAAGAGGTTCAGGGCGTGCCGCCCGACCATGCGGCGGCAGTTCACCCACAACAGGTGGTAGGCCAGGATGCGCGCATCGCCGAGCCCGTGCGCGCGCGCCGCCAGCACGAACTCGGCGCGGCGCAGCGAGTCGATGCGGGCGAAGACCGCCTCCGCCACGGCCGGGGAGTACGCCAGGCCCGCCACCGCACCGAGCAGCAGGGTGTCGTTCCCGTAGATGGCGATGGCCAGGAGCACGAGCACGAAGCGCGGGATGGAGGCCGTGACGGTGAAGAGATAGCGTAGAAACCCCGCCACCGGCCCCCCGAGGTAGCCGGCGACGGCCCCAGCGCCGACCCCCACCACCGAGGCCAGGGCGCAGGCCAACAGGCCCGGACCGACGAAGGCCTTCGTGGCCAGCAGGAGCCGCCAGGCCACATCGCGGCCGAGGTGATCGGTACCCAGCCAGTGGGCGGCACCGGGCGCGGCGCCCGCGCGGGTGGGATCGACATCCCCGACGACATCGTAGGGCAAGAGCCCGGGGATCGCGCTGAGGAGCCCCGCCAGGGCCACGAGCCCGAGCACGGCACCACCCACCAGGACCGAGCGCCTCACGGCCCGGACTCCCGCAGACGCGGATCCACCGCGACCCGCACGAGGTCCCCGGCAAGGCGCACCCCGGCCACCGCCGCGGCGGCCAGCAGGGTGATTCCCAGGGCCACGGGGTAGTCCCGCATGCGGCAGGCCTGCCAGAGCATGGAGCCGACCCCGTTGAGGTGCAGCACCTTCTCCACGATCACGAGCCCCCCGACGAAGAACGCCGCGCGCCCGTACGCGATGGTGGCCAGGGGGGGCAGCAGGTTCCACAGGACGTGGCGCCAGGCGGGGGCACCGCGGGCGATGGCCGCGTCCACGAAGGGCGCGTTGCGCAGGCGGGTGATCTCGTCTTCGACCGCGGCGTGCACCTCGGCGAGCGCGCCGGAGCCCACCGCGAGCACCGTGACCGCCAGGGCCAGCTTCAGGCCGCTCTCGGCGTCCGGCAGGGCGAACCAGGACGGCCGCCCGAACCACCCGGCTTCCATGCCGAAGAAGGCCACCTCGTTCAGGATCTGCACGGCGATGAAGGCCAGCAGGAACACCGGGGCCACACTCACCGTCTGCAGCGCGCGCCCGAGCAGGCTCCGGCGCCCGGCGGTCCAGAAGCCCAGGCCCAGCCCGACGGTCAGCGCCAGCACCAGGGCCGGCAGCAGGACCCCCAGCGAGCGGACCGCGGCCGGCAACACCAGGGCGGTCACCGTGGCACCGGGCCGGTAGGTGAAGGAGGTCCCGAGATCCCCGCGCAGGGCCCGCAGCATGAAGCGGCCGTAGCGCACGGGCAGCGGCTGGTCCAGGCCCCAGTCGGCCTCGAGCTGGGCGCGCACCTCCGCCCCGTTGGGCACCAGATCCACCGGGTCGCCAGGGGCAGCCCACAACAGGAGCTGGATCGCGAGCGCGGCGCCGGCCAGGGTCAGCGCGAAGCTGGCCAGCAGTCGCAGCACGGGCAGCAGCGTGCGCCACACCCCGTGGTGGGACGCCGCGGGCCTGGCGTCATGGCGTGCGGGCGGAGCTGCCATCAGCGGGGTGGTGTGGGAATGCAGGCAGAGGCCGCAGGCCCTAGTCCATGCGCCAGTTCTGGACGAAGGTGAAGAAGTAGAAGGGGTGGATCACCACGCTGCGCACCCGGGTGGAGAGGGCGGCGTAGGAGTCGAGGGTCCACAGGAAGACCATGGGTGCATCGTCGTGAATCATGCGGTGCGCGTCGCGCAGCGCCGCCTTCTTCTCCTGGGGATCGGTGGTGTCCCGCGCCTTGTCGAGCACGATGTCCACGGCCTTGTTGGAGTAGCCGCTGAAGTTGCGGGCGCCCTCGGTGTGGAACTGGTCCCTGATGTCCTCGTTGCGATCGAAGGTCCACTGGGAGAGCACCACGTCGTAGTCGTGTTCGCGCCACACGCGCGCCTTCCAGGCGGCCTCGTCCAGGAACTCGACCTCCACGTCGAGGCCCGCGGACTGGAGCTGGGACTGGAGGTTGATCACCACCTCCTGGGAGGACTCCAGCGTCTGGTGGGCGGTGATGTGCAGGGTCAGGGGCTGCCCGTTGCGCATCCACTTCCCAGCTTCCTGGGTGCAGCCCGCGCGCTCCAGCAGCGCGGCCGCGGTGCGGGCGTCGTACCCCCAGGCCGGCACGTCATGGTTGTAGTAGGGGCTCGACTTGACATAGGGGCCGGTGAGGGTGTCGCCGGTGCCGATCGGGGCCAGCAGGGCCTCTACGTCCACCATGTGGGCGACGGCCTCGCGCACGTCGTGGTTGTCGAAGGGGGCTCGCTCCAGGTTGAAGCCAAGGTACCACCAGGAGTTGGTCTGGTAGGGGTACAGCTCGACCTTGCGGGCGTTCTGCAGCACCGACAGATCGCGCGGGAGCACGCGGACCAGCGCCTCCAGGCTCTCGTACAGCAGGAGCTTGGCCTGGTAGTTCTTGTCGCTCACCTCGCGCATCACGATCTCGGAGATCGCTGGCGTGCGGTGGGCGTCGGCCGCGGCCTCCAGCGTGATGGAGTTGTCGTCGTTGTAGCGCACGAACCGGTAGGGACCGGTGCCGACCGGGCTGTTCCGGAAGGTGTCGGTGCGCTTGACGGCCGTGCTGGTGAACCCGTGGGCCGGCAGGATCTTGAAGAGGAGCTTGTCCTCGGGGCGGACCTCGGGGCGCTCGAACTCCAGCCGGACGGTGGCGTCGTCGGTGGCCTCCGCCCGCTTGATCCAGGCGACACGGCCCTTCTCGGTGGAGGCCGTGGCCTTGTCCTTCATGGCGTTGATGGTGAAGACGACATCCTGCGCCGTGAAGGGGGTGCCGTCGTGCCAGCGCACATCGGTGCGCAGGTGCACCACCAGCGAGGTGCGGTCCGCCGACAGCTCCGAGGACTCCGCCAGGCACGGGACCGACGCGAGGTTCTCGTTGTCGGTGTACAGGCCCTCGAAGACCAGCTCGTTGAGCCGGGCCTCGGACATGCTGGTCGTGAAGACGGGGTTCACGATGCCGGGGGCTTGGTCCTCGGCATAGCGCAGCCCGCCACCCACGGCCGGCGTGGCCGCGGCGACCACCCCGCTCAACACGAGCACGCGGATGGCGTCTGCCGCGCCGCGGCGCACGAGGGTGCGGAGGGTCGACCCTTCAGTTCTCCTTGCTGTCACCATAGCGATCCAGTCCCTGTAGAATGGCAAGATCTCCCAGCACTTCATCCAGTCCGGTGGCGGCCGGGTAGGCGGCCAGCATGGGTTGGATGCAGTCGAGGGCCTCGCGGGTGTGACCCGTCTGGAGCTGGGCTTCGATGAGGATGGCCTGCAAGGCCGGGTGGTTCACCGGGGTGATGGCCCGGCTGTTTTCCGCGTCAAGGGCAAGTTGGGCGAAGGTCTTGGCCTGCCAGGGGTGGTGGGACCCGATCGCGTTCCGGGCGAGGGCCAGCAGCAGGCGGCTGCGCAGCACGTCCACCAGCCTGAGATCGTCGAGCAACGCCAGGCCGTCGGGGCTGGCCGACGCGCGGACCTGGGTTTCCCAGGCGTCGAGGACCGCGTCGAGGCGGTGGACCTGGTCGCGGGCCCAGTCCGGCTCGTCGGTAGGCGGCAGCTCGGTGTCCAGCCCCAGGGCGGCCAGGGCAGCGCTGGAGGCACCCAGCATGCCCGGGGTCTCCGTGTGGCGGCTCACCTCCGAGGACCACTCCTCGGCGTGCAGCACCGGACCGAAGAGGAGCGCGGCCATGGGGTCGGCGCCATCTGGCAGGGTAATGAGCGCCTGGAGGGGGTGCCCTCCACCCATGACCTCCTGGGCCTGCTTCCAGTAGGCGACGGACAGGGTCCGCAGGATCTCCGGGTCGTAGAACTCACGGTGCAGCGTGGTCCCGTCGGACCGGAGCTCGTCTTCCTGGACGAGCGGCAGGGCGGCCTCGGCCAGCAGCCCGTCGATGACGCCCGAGTCGCGGGCTGCGACGTGGGCGTTGTGGCGCACGAGCAGTGCAGGCAGTTCATCGCCGGTCACGGGCGCCCCGGGTGAGGTCTGGACGAGCGCCGCGGAGGCTTGTGCGACTGCGGGATCCCTGGCTGTCTCGGAGAGCTTGAACCAGGCCGAGGACACCTCGGCATCGCCCTGGTCCCGCGCGGCCAGGCCCGCCACGTAGGTGAGGGCGCTGCCGGCGGGGATGGTGGACCGCTCGGACCAGGTAGCGAAGGTGGTCAGCCAGGCCTGATCGCCGGAGCGTGCGAGGTCGAGGTAGAGCTGGGAGAGGTCCAGCAGGGCCCGCGCCCGCCCCACCCGTGCGTTCGGCCCCGCGTTCAGGCCTGCGACCGCGAAGGCGTCTGCCGCCCCCGCGAGGTCGTTGCCGTGCAGCGCGATCCAGCCGGGACGGTCCGGGCCGCCGGTGAGGGCCGCGAAGGTCTCGGGGTGCTCCACGACCTGGGCCAGCCAGGAACCCGCCAGCGGCGCGCCGCTCGCCGCCGGGGGGGCCACGGTCGGGGCGCTGCATCCCACGAGGCCGCCGCCCGCGACCAGCACGCCCACCGCCAGGAGGGGGTTGCGCACGATCTCACTCCCCTTCGTAGGCAGCACCGTTGTTCTGCGCCCGGTCGGGGTACTGGCCCGGGTCGATGTTCTCGTCGCCGGCCTCTACCCGGATGGTGTCCTCCGTCAGGCTCATGGGGTCGAGCTGCAGCTCGCCGCGCTTGAAGTAGAAGGTTGTGGAGGCGTTGTGGAAGCCAGGCTTGAAGAAGGAGACCTCGTAGTCGGAGCGCTTCTGCAGCTTGATCCTGGCGCCCGCGTCGTCCCGCAGGTAGTCGATCGTGAAGCGGCCCTGCTCGTCGGTCACGAGCTCGACATTGCCGGGATCGAGCCCGACCACGACACGCTCCAGCGGATTCCCGTTGCGGTCCAGGACGGTGCCAAAGATGGCCTGGTGACGGCTGCACCCCGGCGACAGCGCCAGGAGCAGCCCGAGGATCATGGGACGGCGGAACATCGGCGCTCCCTGATGGCTACTGGAGCCTCTCCTTGATGTTTTCGAGCTTCTCGATCTCGCGGTCGGCGCGAGTCTGCAGGTCCGTCCGCGACTCGGTCAGGACGTGCTCGCGGTACTTCTTCCACTGGCGGATGGACTTGTCGAGCAGCTCGAGGTTGTCCTCGCTGCGGTAGAACAGACCCTGGTAGGCGGCTGCTTCAACCTCGTAGATCTCGGCCTTCTTGGTGAACACGAGCTCCGGCGGCAGGCGGGCCCAGTGGCGTTCGGCCAGGACCGCCTTGTCCAGCGCGCGCTGGTAGTCCTGCTTGTTCACGTAGTAGCGGGCGTACTCGGCCAACACCACGGGGTTGTACTGGTTCTCCGGGCGCAGCGACAGCTCGTCGAGGTAGCGCTTGACCGCGGCGGGATCGCCCTTGCTCCTGGAATTCATCACGAGGAGCAGGCGACTGCGGGTGTAGGCCGAATCTTCCGGCTGGACCATCTCCATCACCATGATGTCGCTGCTGCTGAGCCCGCCGTTGGCGGCTGCCGCGGCATAGCGGTCGAGCAGGGCGGTGGAGCTGTCCGCCCCACCGCTGCCCTGGGTGGAGGCGTCGGCGAGATCCTCACCTGCGTCGTAGGAGACGGGCTCGGGAGTGTAGCTCGGGGCGGAGGAGCGCGAGGTGCTCTGGGTGCTGCGCGTGGCGCTGGTGGACGATGAACCCCGGGAGGTGCTCGACGAGGCCCCCTGGCTCGACCCGTAGCTGGATCCGGAGCTGGTGGACCCGCTGCTGGAGGTGGACCCCTGGCTCCGGGTGGCGCTACCGCTGGAGGTGCGCCCCGTCGAGGAAGTGGAGCCCCCCTGGGAACCGGATGAGGACGACGCACGCGTGCTGGACGGGCTCGTCGAGGCTGCGGCCGGCTGCTTGCTGGCCGGCTGCTTGCTGGCCGGCTGCTTGCTGGCCGGCGCGGTGGAGGCCGGCGCGGTGTAGGCCGGACGATCGCGCGCGGCGTCGGGTGCCGCGGCGACGGTGACCGGGGCGGGCTCGACCGGCTCGGCCGCCGGCGGTGTCTCCGCGGCTGGGTCGGGAGATGGCTCTACCTCGGCCACTCCGTCGAGCCCTGGAGCGGTCGCCGGGACCTGACCCTCGGGGGAGGGCTCGCTGGTCCCGGGCGCCTCGGTGGGAGCCGACGGGACCTCGTAGGCCGCGATGTCGTCGGGGACCTGGATGAGTGACGAGGCGAGGTAGCGCCAGGCGACCCACAGGCCGCCGGAGCACACCAGCACGAGCACCAGGCCGCCCAGCACCAGCGCGACCATCAACCCGCCACGGCGCTTTGGCGGCTCCCAGTCGCCTGTGTCTTCCTCGCGATCGTCCACCGGCGCGGGGGATCCGTGCAGGGGCGGGCCGGCGACATCGGCGCCCGCGCCAGCGCTGGCGGCCGGGGACGTTGGAGACCCGAGCGGGACCGCGGTGGGCGTGGGCCCCCGCCGCGGCGGCGGTGCGGCGGCCGCGAGGGAGTCGCTGCGCCCACCCGGTGGGGGCGCGGAGGACGCGAGGGCGTCGCTGCGCTGCCCCGCGCGAGGCGCGGTGGCCTGGGGCTTCGCCGCGAGTGGCGTGTCAGCCTGTGGCGGGGGAGTGGGGGGAGCGGCGGCGGGCGCACCGAAGGGGGCCGGGACCGGTGGCGGCGCGACCGGGGCTGGAGACGCAAAGGAGCCCGACATGGGCGGCGGCGCGACCGGGGCTGGAGACGCAAAGGAGCCCGACATGGGCGGCGGCGCAGCGGCGAGGGCCGGCGGAGGCTCCGGGGGGGCGAGGGTCGGGCCGGTCGAGCTGGGTTCGGTCGGCCTGCCCTGGGCCTGGGCCACCCACGCGGCCGTGCTGCTGGACGCCGGTCCGCGAGGCGCAGGGAAGCTCTGCGGCATCGGCGCCGGGGTGGGCGCGGGGGGACGCTCGCCGCGCTGCTCGCGCAGGATGCGCTCCGCCAGGGCCTGGGATGCGAAGGCCGCAGTGGAGGTGGGGTCGGGGTCGATGCGGGTGGAGGCCTTGTCCTCGAAACCGGAGTCCGGCCCGGGCTCCGAGCCGACCCCGCAGGCCGCGGGCGCGGCCGCCCCTGCCGCAGCCTCCTGGGCGATGGGTTCGAGGAACAGGCGGGTGTCGTCCGCGATGCTGGCGAAGGAGTAGCCCGCCATCAGCCCGCGCAGGTCCTCGCGCAGCACGAAGGCCCGCTGGTAGCGATGCCGCGGGCTGGAGGAGAGGGCCCGGTACAGCACCTTGTCCAGTCCGGGCATGAGGTCCTTGATGCCCAGCAACTGGGTGGTGATCTCGGCGCGGTGCAGGCGCTGGAGGGCGGCCGCGGTGGTCTCGGCCGAGAACAGGGGTTCCAGCGTCAGCAGCTCGTAGAGCACTGCTGCAAGCGAGAAGATGTCGCTGGCCGGGATGAGCTTCTGGTCGGCTTCGGCCTGCTCGGGGGAGAGGTAGGCCGCGCGCGTCGGGGAGAGGGTCTGCTCCAGGGGACCCGGGAGGAGCGCCGGTGTCCGGACCAGCCCATAGCCGCCGAGCAGGATGCGCCCGTCGAGGTTGACGAACAGGGCCGAGGGCCGCAGGGCCATGTGCAGCACGTTCGGGTTGCCGCTGGCCTTGCCGGGGCGACCGTGGAGGGCTTCGATCCCGTTGCAGATCTGGGTGGAGAGGTTCAGGAAGACGTTGTGGGGCACCGAGGCCTGGTGCTGGCGGCACCATGCGATGACGCGGGCGGTCGAGACCGCCTCGGCCCACTGTTCGACGATGAGCAGATCTTCGCCGGCCGGGACGAGGTCGACCACGGGCACGAGAAAGGGGTGGCGAACGCCCATGAGATCGCGTAAGCGGGTCTCGATGGCATCGCGTGCGCCA
>Ga0233425_10009386_pt1 | contig 12439 bp, 11 predicted proteins | sample Watercolumn_Towu_2_FD_181712 | JGI IMG/M metagenome (GOLD analysis project Ga0233425, IMG submission 181712) | Freshwater microbial communities from Lake Towuti, South Sulawesi, Indonesia - Watercolumn_Towuti2014_140_MG | ecosystem: Environmental > Aquatic > Freshwater > Lake | place...
TGAGTTTGTTGATAGTTTTTGCTATTTTTTTAATGGGCTGCACGAACCCTGTCGAGAACGGTGGCGTTGTGGACAAAGAAACTATGGAACATGATTCCATGGAAATGAGCGAAGAAGGATTTGAGATGATGAATGGCAAGATGATGATGGTGAACATGAAAACAAAGACTACCTCTGTTATGACAAAAGAGGAGATGTTGCACGATGGCACAACAGTCACCAAGAACGGACAGGTGACGAGAAAAGACGGCACCACCTTTACCCTCAAGGAAGGTGAATCCATATGGATGGATGGCTCCTTTATGAAAGCAGGCGAAATGATGATGGAGGATGAGCATTCCATGGGCATGGACTCTGGGATGATGAAATCCGAGTTTACGGGGAACGTGCTTGCGGGGACAACGTCAAAATATCTCGAATTCAGCAAAGCAGATTATGAACAAGCACTCAACACGAAAGACATTGTCTTGCTGTACTTCTATGCCAACTGGTGTCCCTTGTGCAAACAAGAACAACCAGAAGTATTTGGCGCCTTTGACCAGCTCGACGATCCCTCGGTGATTGGGTTCAGAGTCAATTACAAAGATGACGATACTGACGCTGACGAGGAAGCACTTGCCAAGGAATTTGGCATCGCTTACCAACACACGAAGATAATCCTGAAGAATGGGCAGAAAGTCCTCAAAGCCCCTGATTCTTGGGACAAGCAGCGCTACTTGACAGAATTGGCGAAGGTGTAAGATGGCGGATCCCACCATCGTTGTTGCTTTTCTTGCAGGATTGGTTTCTTTTATTAGCCCCTGCGTCTTGCCGTTAGTTCCTGCGTTCCTAGCATATCTCTCCGGGACGTCTGTGACAAAAGACGATGTGCGGTTGAAGATTTTCCTGAATAGCGTGGCCTATGTGCTAGGATTCTCCCTCGTATTTGCATTGCTCGGCGTGCTGTTACAGACTGTACTTGAGCGCGTTGCTTACGATGTTCAACTCTGGTTATCGCGCGTCGGAGGACTGGTTATTATCATTTTTGCTTTGTATATCCTCGGACTGATTAAACTTTCCTTCCTCTCACGAGAGCACACATTCTCAAAGAAAAAGTTCAGCATCAGCTATGTGACTTCGTTTGTGTTTGGAGCCGCCTTTGCTGTTGGATGGACGCCCTGCGTCAGTGCGATTCTTGGCAGCGTTCTTGCCTTAGCTATCACCAAACCAGGAATAGGATTTGCCTTATTGATGGCTTATGCACTGGGATTAGGAATACCTTTTTTATTGGTAGGGTTATTTACACAACAAGCTTTGCATCTTATTCAACGATCAGGAACATTCCTAAAATACTTCAATATCATTGTTGGTATTTTATTATTACTCTTAGGTGTTCTTGTTTTTACTAATAACCTCAATCTAGTAGCAAATTGGGTTGGAGCACCCTCTCTCCTCTCATGAAACGTGGATGGGTTACTGTTGTGGTTATTGGATTGGTGATTGTTGTTATTGCGTATTTGGAAGCTCGGAGACCTGAATCTATGCCCCTTCAGGTTACCAGTAAAGGTGTTGTTGCTCCTGATTTTGTCGGTATTGAGCATTGGATCAATAGCGAACCGCTGACTATACCTGATTTAAAAGGAAAAGTAGTCCTCGTTGATTTCTGGACGTATACCTGCATTAACTGTATTAGAACCTTGCCTCATTTGGTTGAGTGGGATACTAAATATCGTAATAAGGGACTCGTCATTGTTGGTGTGCATACGCCAGAATTTACTATTGAAAAAGTGTATGACAATGTGGTGATGGCTACAAAGAAATATGGCATAACCTATCCTGTTGCTCAGGACAATGAGTTTGCAACCTGGGCAAGCTATCAAAACCGCTATTGGCCTCACAAATATTTGATTGATAAAGAGGGCATCATTCGGTATGATCATGTTGGTGAGGGTAAATATGATGAAACGGAGAGAAAAATACAGGAATTACTTACCGAACTTGGAGAGGATGTTACGATGCCAATTTCCGCACTACCCGATGAGACACCCATGCAGCAACAGACGCCAGAACTCTATCTCGGATACGAATTTGCATTGCCTCGAGGGCAACAAATTGGTAACCCCGGGGGATTCCAACAAGGAAAGACTGCGTCCTATGTTTTGCCAACCAACATCATTCCCGATGTTCCTTACTTAGAGGATCTGTGGGAGAGTTCTGCAGATTACGTTAGGTCAGCTGAAGAAGAGGGTGCGTTAATATTGGAATTTACTGCGTCCGCGGTAAATATTGTTGCTGATGCGCTTGACCAGCCTGTGAAGATGAGCATTTTGCTTGATGGAGAATCTCTTTCAAAAGAAGAAGCCGGTGATGATGTCATGTTTGAGAATGGGGAGGCATATGTTCTTATTGATGAACCAAGACTATACAATATTGTGAGGGGAGCATATGGAACATATACCCTACGCTTGGTATTCCATGGAAAGAATGTCACGTTACATTCCTTTACATTTGGATAATCACATTTCCTCTAGCGGCTCCATATTTAAGAGTTGAAGACCTTTTTTAAGAACGACTTGTACTGCTGAGATGATAGTCAATCGGTTAGAACGAAGGGGTTCTTCTGATTTGAGAATAGGATGAGTGACGTAGTAGGTGTTGGTTGCTTGAGCGAGATCGAGAAGGTATCGTGCAAGGATACTTGGCTTGTATTGGGAGTTGCTTTCTTGGATGGTTTGCTGGAAGTTTCCCAGGTGCTTGATCAGCTGCACTTCATCATGATCAAGCTGGTCCAGATTTATCTTCTTTGATGGCTTTCCCTTTCTGAGAATGGAACGGAGACGTGCGTGCGTGTATTGGAGATAAGGACCGGTTTCTCCGTCAAAACTGAGGAATTTATCCATATCAAAGACGATGTCATTCGTTCTATCATTCATTACGTCGCCAAAGATAATGGCGCCTACACCGACAGCGTGAGCAACTTTTTCTTTGTTTTTGAGAGCTGGATTTTTTTCTTGAATGACTTTTTTGACTTCCGAGATAGCTTCGTTGATGACTTCTTCCATGAAAATAGTTTTTCCTTTTCTGGTGGATAATTTCTTTCTGTCTTGATCTAAATATAATCCGTGATTGATATGGACACAGTCTTTTGCCCAGGAGTATCCCATGAGCTCGATGATCTTGAATAATTGCTGGAAGTGAAGTTTTTGCTCTGAACCTACTTCGTATACGAGTTTATCTGCCTTGTAGATTTTCTTTCTGTAGAAAGCAGCAGCTAAATCTCTCGTCAGATAGAGTGTTGCACCATCTTTCTTCATGATTAAGGCGGGCGGCATCTTATATTTTTCCAAATTGACAATCCATGCGCCTTCGCTTAATTCCAGAAGCTTTTTTGCTTTCAATTCTTTGATAACGGGTTCCATTTTATCATTATAGAAGGCTTCTCCTTCGTAGGATTCAAATTTAACTCCCAACAACTTGTAGATGTTCTTGAAATCCTGAATGCTTAAGTCTCTGAATCTCTTCCAGAGCTTTCTTGCTTCTTGATTGCCTTGCTCGAGTTTTTTGAACCAATCACGCGCCTCATCCTCTAATTCCTGGTTTTTTTCCGCTTCCTGGTGGAACTTTACATAGAGGTTGAGAAGATATTTGATCGGGTCTTTTGCCAGTTCTTTTTCTTTTCCCCACTTTTTGTAGGCAGTAATTAATTTACCAAACTGGGTTCCCCAATCACCGAGATGGTTGACGCGAACGACGTTGTATCCTTGTGATGCCAAACAATGATGAATGGCGTTGCCGATGATGGTTGAGCGAAGATGGCCTATGCCGAAGGCTTTAGCAATGTTGGGGGAAGAGATATCCATGACGACGGTCTTTCCTTTTCCTAACGTGGAGTTTCCGTATTTTTGTTGTTGTTTGAGAACCTCGTTCACGATGGATTGCGTCAGCTTCTTTTTGTTGAGAAAGAGGTTGAGATAGGGACCTTTGGCTTCTACCTTATCGAAAAGAGGAGAAGATATCTTTTTTGCGAGATCTTTCGCTATGTCCTGAGGAGCTTTCTTGTAGGTCTTTGCTAGCGTGAAACAAGGCAAGGCGTAATCGCCCAATGAAGGATCTGGTGGCACTTCTAGCAATGAAGTGACCTCTTGTTTTATTTCTTTTTTGAGAAGAGCAAGTACCTCTTGTTTGGAGTCCATGGACTAGAAGAGCGTTAGGATGTTTAAGAAGCTTTTGTTAAAAGAAAAAAGAATTATTTGCCGTTGCCGTTCGCTGGTTGAACTTTGGATATATCATCAAAGCCCTTCCAGTGTTGGTTGAACATTTCTTCCATAGCAGAGGCAAAATAAGGTGTGTTGACCCAGACACCGACATCATACGTTGGATGGACGTCATCGTCATTCAACACCATAAACATCAGGTCCTTTCCATCCACAATGCAGAAACGCGCATCTAACTTGTTAGCGTGCTTCACTTCTGCAATCTTGCTGATCTCTTTTAAGACCGGCAGAGATTCTTTGGTTGCAGGAGCTGCAATACGGATACGGACACCTTTCTTCTTGAGTTTTTCTAATTCAGGTTTAAGTGCTTCGACCTTTCGAATAATACCCTTGGACGTGGTTACTAAGGTCACGGATTTCTGTGCACCCTTTACCATACCTTCCATGTGAGTGTAGATGTTGTGCCTTCCTCTGATAGCACCTGATAAGTCTGTTGGTTCGATGAATTCGACTCCTTGTTTGTGGAGTAACTTTAATTCATCTAAGACATCTGTTCCTCTGAGATCATCCAAACGCTTGACACGATCATTTGCGTGTTCGACTAAGTATTTTTTCACTCGTTCGACCACTTCTGCTGGCTCTACAGCAATGTATTTGATAGGCTTGCCTAATTTCATGATGACAAAACCCTTTCTTTCCAAAGATTCTAAGACATCATATGCACGAGAACGAGGAACGTTACCGATATCGGATAATTCACCGGCCGTTGATACACCACGAGACAATAAGGCAGTCCAAATGCGAACTTCATAGAGATTTAAACCGAATAAATTGCGGAGTTTGTTGAGAAAATCGTCTTTTACAATCATAACGTTAACCCCTCCCAGGATCACCCTTTTTTACACACGGTAAAAACCTCTTTTCCCTTTGAACATGTACTCGGTTTTTACTATGAGTTAATAATGTCAAGTTCAGGTATATAAAGATTGTTATCCTTCAGTTGTTATTTGTTTTATTCTTTGTTAAGTGATTTATGCTTTTGTGTCTTTTGCATAGTGTAAATGTGTTCAATGTCGTGTAATGTATTTGCTTCAGAGATATCTTTGTCTAAGGTACGTAATGATTTGATACGTGGGAAGCGTAATGCGTAGCCGGATGCGTAGGTGGGGCTCTTTTGAATTTCTTCGTAGGCAACTTCCACTAAGATTTTTGGTTTGATGGTGACTGATCGCCCTTCTTTTTTGATGATTAAGGGTTGTAACATCTTTGATAATTGTGCAAAGGTTACCCCCTCTTCTTCCTTTTCTTTCAATCCGGTGCTGACCATACCACACGGTAAGAATTCCTTGCCAGAACGACATGCTACCACGTACGAGGTTAACATGCCTGCTCTTTTACCGGTACCTGCTTCTGCCCCTACGATGACTAAATCTAAGGGTTCTAAGGTAGGTTTGAGTTTGACCCATCCTTCGACGTATCTTCCTGGTTTGTAAGCTGCATCTAACTTCTTCACCATTACTCCTTCATTGCCTGCCTTGAGGCTTTCTTTGTAGAAGTGTTGAGCTTCTTCTAAGGAATCAGTGATAAGCTTCTTGGTTACGATGAGTTTACCTGGCTGGGGAGAGATGATCTTTTCCAATAACGCCCTTCGTTCTTGTTGCGAGAGTGAGGTGCATGTTTGGCCTTCATAAGAGAGCACATCAAAGACGTTGACTTCGATAGGGAATTTCTTTGCCATTTCTTCGATGTTGTATTTTCTCTTGATGCGTTGCGAGATGTTTTGGAAGGGAAGATACTTCTTTGTTTTTGGATCATATCCTGCTGCTTCGACATCTAAGATGAATTCTTTTCCCTTGACATGTTGCTTGACGGTTTCTACCACATCGGGAAATTGTTTTGTTACTTCTTCCAATCTTCTCGTGAAGAGTTTGATGGCGTTATTGCTTTTGTGAATTTGCAATCTGAACCCGTCTAATTTGTATTCGAAGAGGGCTGGCTTGCCTAAGGCTTCGAATGCTTCTGGGATATCCTTGACTAACAATGCTAACATCGAATGAATGGGTTTTCCCAAGGTTAATGTTGCTTCTTTGAGTTTGTTTGTTTTGGCCAGTAAAGCGACTTCACCATAATCTGCCTTCAGATGAAATGCTTCTTCCACTTCTTCAATGGGTTTTTGGAATGCTTGTGCAACTGCATCTCTGAGAATACCTGCTGCTACACCGACTCGTAGTTCTTCTAGGACGGTACGAACAATGAAACGTGCTTCTTCTGAGGATGCCATCGATAACAACTCTGCTACTAAGGATACTTTCTTGTCTACGGTGCCTTGACCTTCCAATTCTGCTAATTTTCTGATGTTGGTGATGACTTTTTCCGTGGTTAAGGAACGATGGCCTAAGGTGGTTTGTTTTTTCTTTTGAATTAAATCTTCTGCAACGATACCGAGATCTCCCTTCTTGCTCCATTGTAGTTCCACGTCTATGGTTGAGGATCCTGTTGCTTGCGCAATAGCCTTGATCATGAGTTTTGAACTAAATCCTATTTTCCGTTCATCCCATTCGGAAAAGACGCGCCCCTGGAGAAGAGAAATCAGATCGGACAGTTCCTGTTCGTTCAATTCTTGAAGAAATCGAGCAATGATGTCTGTTTTTTCCAGTCTTTTGGTGGTTTGTTCTAAGGCATGATAGACCTTGACCAATGCGCCATAGTTCATACAAAGCTATATATAGGTCCGCATTTAAATCTTTGCTTAGGGAAGAGCTATGGGGCTTGATCAATCGATTTTTAAGAGAAAAAGTTGCCGTGCGTATACGAATAAAAAAGTTTCTTGGGAATCTATAGGGGCTGTATTGGAAGCAGGGACGTTTGCACCTTCCGCAAGCAATCTTCAGAACTGGACGTTTATTGTGGTAACTGATGAAGGTAAACGGGAAAAACTTGCTCATTTGTCGATGAAGCAGACCTGGATGATGGATGCTCCTGTCCATATTGTTGTTTGCAATGAAACGAGTAAAGTCAAAGACTATTTTGGAGAACGTGGCAACTTGTATGGGACACAGAATTGTGCTGTTGCTGCTGCGTTTATGATGTTGAAGGCAGAAGATATTGGATTAGGAAGTTGTTGGGTTGGTGGCTTTGATGTAGAAGGAGTGAAGACCTTATTAGAGATTCCTGCTGATGTAATACCTGAATTGATTTTAACCTTAGGATATCCTGATCGGTTGGATAAGGAACCTGAAAGAATGTCTGTTACGTTTGCTACGTTTTTTGATAGTTATGGGAAACGCAAGTTGGACTATGACCCCTTTCCTCTTGCTAAACAGACTAAGAAATTACAGAAGATGAAAGAGAAAGGATTGAAGAAGTTGAAGGCGTTGCCTGGAAAGTTGAAGAAGTTAGGGAAATAAGAGTAATTCTTAATCTTTAGTTCTTGTAGAATTTGAGAAGAAAGAAAAAAGAAAAGCTGATGCCAAAAAAAGAAGGAGATGGCATCAGCAAGACTAAGGGCAGATATATTGGGGGGTTGCCCTTAAGTATTACACCATCATTCGTCTAGGTTTAGATGGGGACACCATGTCAATGCCCAATTCCTCGCTGACTTGCAAGGCTTTGGGAGACATCTTTTTGTGGTCCTGTCTTCCTAAAATGTACGGCGAGTTTACTCCCGTAATGATGGTCATGACGCGTACTCGACCAGACATCTTGGGGTCAATTCTTGCTCCCCAGATGACGTTGGCGTCTGCGTCCAAGGTCTCAGTGATGATCTCTCCGATCTTGTTCACTTCGTCAAGGGTTAAGTCCTCTCCACCACTGACGTGGATCAAGGCACCTGTGGCACCTTCATAATTAACGTCCAATAATGGATTGGTTAAAGCACGTCTGGTTGCTTCTTCTACTCTTGACTCGGTGTCAGATTCTCCAATACCAATCACGGAAACGTCTCCGTTTGCCATGATAGCACGAACATCTGCATAATCGAGATTGACCAGCGAAGGTATGGCGATTGTTTCGACAATACCTTTGATCATCGTACTAATCAGTTCATTGGCAACAGCAAAGGCTTGTTGAATAGGCAGGTTACCTGCGATATTCACTAAACGATTGTTGTCGATGACAATGACCGTGTCACAAGCATCTCTGAGTTGTTGCAACCCAAATTCTGCTTTGTCTACACGAGCACGTTCGATATCGAATGGCATCGTAACGGTACCAATAACGATAGCACCTGTTTCACGAGCTAATTTTGCTGCTTCTGGGGCAGATCCTGTACCTGTTCCGCCACCTAATCCTGCACAAATGAATACCATGTCTGCATCGCGCATTGCTGTTTTTAATTCGTGCATGCTTTCCTTGGCAGCTTCTCTTCCCTTGTCAGGGAATCCGCCGCATCCTAATCCTCGTGTCAATTCACGGCCGATTAAGATCTTTCCATCAGCACTACTGATGTTTAAGTGTTGTAAATCTGTGTTCACAGCGTAGATTTTTGCACCGGCAATTCCTTTCTTGTGGAGCCATGACACCATGTTGTTACCGCCGCCACCACATCCGACGACGACAATGTTTGCTTCACCCACTCTCATATCTGGGTTATATTTTGCGCCTTGCAGCGCGTCTTGCACCAGACTTTCCATGTTCTTTTTCCCCCATGTGTTTTTTGTTTTTGATCACGAGACCTATATACTACAATACGCAAATCTTTATATTGTAGTTTACCTACTCGTCTATTAGAAAACAAGTTTACTGATTGATGATGTAAACTTACAAGAACTAAGCCTAACTATAAGCCTAAAATAACTTAAGATCATTTCAACGCCAATTGAAATGTATCTTCACTTTGTTTTGTGTAAATATAAGCCTTCTTTTTAATACACTACTTAGATATATAAATATTCTTTTCTTCTAATCTCTATATTCCAGTAGCTAAATGCAATTTAAGTAAGCGTTGTTGATGCTGTTCATGGCAGAGAAAAGCAGGAAAGAACGTGTTTCTGATCAGTTTTTACATGTAGAGACAAAAGATGGCGCATCGTTTAACGGGTTGATGATGCCTGGTTCTGATGATTCTATTTTAGTGTTGAAGTTATGGAGCGGATACAATGTCGGTGTTATTCGCAAGAACATTGTGAAGCTTACTAAGATTCAAGGACAGAAAAAGGTAGCTGAGAAGGTAGAAAAGAAAGCCTTGAAGATGGACACATCGTTGCCTACTATTGCTATTCTCCATACGGGCGGGACGATTGCTTCGGAGATCGATTATGAAACGGGAGGGGTGGTTGCACGGTTTACCCCTGAAGAATTGTTAGCGATGTTTCCGGAGATTCAGAACTTTGCCCAGATTAAGTCTTCCCAAGTCATGAGCATGATGTCGGAGGATATGAGATTTTCCCATTATCAGTTACTTGCCAAGGCAGTTGAGAAAGAAATCAGGAAGGGTGTTGCTGGTGTCATTATCGGGCATGGAACAGATACCCTCGCCATCACTGCTGCTGCTTTGTCGTTTATGTTTGATCATTTACCCATTCCTGTTATTTTCGTGGGTGCGCAGAGAAGTTCTGATCGGGGAGGAACGGATGCGTATCTGAATATGTTGAATGCTGCGTATTTCATTACTCATGGTAATTTCAAGGGGGTTGGATTATGTATGCATGCGACAACGAATGATGAAGACTGTGTTATTTTACCTGCGACGAAAACCAAGAAACTCCATACTTCCCGACGTGATGCCTTTCAACCGGTTAATGCGTTACCGATTGCGCGCGTGAATGTGAAACAGAAAAAGATTGAGTATGTGCAAGCACATCATCCTGGAACGACGGGAAAATTAACGTTACGTGATGGATTTGAAGAGAAGGTTGCCGTTATTAAAGCATATCCGAATATGTTTTCTCATTTTATTGATACTGCCATTGAGAAGAAATACAAAGGCATTGTCTTAGAGGGAAGCGGAATTGGACAAGCACCTACCAACATTAAAGAGAATTTACCTGTGTACAACTCCTTGAAAAAGTTTATTGGTAGTGGTGGGGTAGTAGTGTTAACTTCGAACTGTATCTTTGGAGAGGTGCATCCTTATATTTACAAGAATTGCCGGCGCTTACAGGAGATCGGTGTGATCTTTGGGAAGGATATGTTGACAGAAACTGCGCTTGTTAAACTGGCTTGGTTATTAGGAAATTATCCGAAAAAAGAGGTTGCACACTTGATGACGGAGAATTTAAAAGGAGAGATCAACTCTCGGTTGTTATATCAGGAGCTTCCATGAATTTCCTCGAACGATGGTTTGGTGGATGGACGGAAATGGATAAACGAGCCGGTGAAAGACTTTCTGGACCCTCTGATCTGTGCCAGAGAATAAGCGTTGACGTTCCTTATACTCATAGGCACGCACGCTCGTTTGGTCTGACGCCTCGATTATGATGTACATTGGTGATTTACTCAATAAGATTCGTTGGGATAAGAATTCTAAGCCAGAAGAGTATATGATTGTGTATTTTGATCGAATGGCTGGGAAGAGTTATGAAGTGGCTTTTACTGCCATAGGGCGAGAGGGCAATTTCTTCACGATTACGATCAACGGACGGAAGACTTCGATACCTTTACATCGGATACGGCAAGTGAAAAGGAATGGGAAGGCTATTTGGGAGAGGATTTAGCCCACTCTGAAAGTTTACCACTACAAATTTACAAAATCTATGTTTTATGTTAAAATGTAGTAGTAAGGCTGTTGTTAATTTTTTCCTGCAGAAACTCTTTTAAACCGCTAGAGGCCCGCTCTGGTTATGTCCCGGTAGCTTAGCAGGTATAGCGTCTGGCTGTTAACCAGAAGGTCAGAGGTTCGAGTCCTCTCCGGGACGCTTTTTCATGAAAGAAACGATTCAAAAACTGGCAAAGGGGGCACGTCTTCATCTCTCACCAGAAGAGATCGAGGAATTTGCTCCGCAATTGAAGGAAATTCTTGATTTCTTTAACCAGATCAAAGATATTCCCACCGACAAGGAAGAGATTGCCATTCAACCTACTCCTTGCTCGAACGTGTGGCGCGAAGACGTTCCTGGAAAAACCTTGTCGCAGCAGGATATTTTCAAGAACACCAAGAACAAGGAAAAGAATTTCTTCAAGGGGCCAAGAACAAAATGACTCTTCAACACGCACGCGATGAAGCAGAAAAACTGGACAAGCAGTACCAGATCTTCATCTCTCTTGCACAGAAGGTGCCAGGAAAAGGAATTCCTTTAAGCGTTAAGGATAATATCTGTACCAAGGACTTGCCTACCACGGCAGGATCCCGCATCTTGGAACATTATCATCCACCTTATGATGCTCACGTCATCACCAAAGCACAACAAGCGGGATATGTCGTCATCGGAAAAACAGCAATGGATGAATTTGGCTTTGGAAGTTTCTCAACTAATTGCGCGTTCAAGGTGCCAAAGAATCCCCGCGATCCCACACGAACGTGCGGCGGTTCATCAGGCGGCAGTGCTGCTCATGTTGCTGCAAGTATGTACACTCACCAATCACTTTCAGAATCTACTGGAGGCTCTATTTCTTGTCCGGCTGCATTCTGTGGTGTTGTTGGATTAACACCGACGTATGGACGAGTTTCCCGTTTTGGATTAATTGATTACGCCAACTCCTTAGATAAGATCGGCACCATGGGAAAAACCGTGAAGGATGCTGCTCAATTGCTTACTGCTGTTGCAGGCCATGATTCCAGAGATGCTACCTCTTTATCCGTGAAGGAAGAAGATTTTACCCGTTATACCTCTCAAGAACCCAAGAAGATGACGATAGGAGTTATCAAAGAATATATGGAAGCAAGTGAGCCACACGTCCAAAAAGAGATCTGGAATGCTGTTCACCGTTTGGAAAGTCATGGCGTAGCTTATCAGGAAGTGAACCTATCATTAGACTTTGCTATTCCCACGTATTACATCATTGCCATGGCAGAAGCCTCAACCAACCTTGCAAAATATTGCGGTTTACGCTATGGGTTGGAAGATGAGCCGCATGATGCCTTTAATGAGTATGTTTCTTCTATCCGGGAACGAGGATTTGGCAAAGAAGCAAAGCGTCGTATCTTGTTGGGAACCTATGTCCGGAAAGCTGGGTGGAGAGATGCTTATTACATCAAAGCGTTAAAGGCACGACACAGGATTATTACCAAATTCAAGAAACTCTTAATGGATGTTGATGTGCTTGCTGCACCCACTATGCCTTTCTTGCCACCAAAATTCAAGGATATA